>Ga0137369_10004453_pt1 | contig 14284 bp, 12 predicted proteins | sample SagtaG_12_FD_104918 | JGI IMG/M metagenome (GOLD analysis project Ga0137369, IMG submission 104918) | Vadose zone soil microbial communities from Sagehorn Ranch, Mendocino, California, USA - Sage1_L_113_16 metaG | ecosystem: Environmental > Terrestrial > Soil > Vadose zone | place: USA... | reverse complement strand
GGCGGAGGTGCTGTTAGACGGCGAATGGTTGAGACCTTTTGGCTAAGGTCACTATCGCTTGCCTGGCGCGCCGAAGCGCGGAGCGCGAAGGCGGGCGGGCCGAATCTGCGTACTAACCGTTCAGACCCGGATCAATTTCTTCGCTGAATGGGCCGCCGGCGAGTGGGCGCTGCCGGCGACGCGGCGTCCAGATCGCGCGTCGTCTGGCGCAGACGCGCGGCTGTACTCGCGGCGACGTCGATGACGGCGAGGTAATCGCCGCCGTCGAATGTTGTGCGCGCTTTTTGCACGGCGTTCTCACCGTCGCGGATGGCGAGCCGGGCAGCGGCCACCTTGCGGGCGGGTGCGCGGGCGGCTTCGGCGGCTCTGAGCGTCGCGCGTGCGCCGCCGAGGGCGGCCGTGGCGTCCTTGAGGGCCCGCTCGGCGTTGGCCCGGGCGGACTGCTTGCGGTCGGCGGCTTCCTTGGCCGCGGTCTGCGCTCGCTCACGCGCGTCGAGCGCGTTGTTGAGCGCGAGCCGGTAGTCGCGCTGGTCCACGGCTTCGTGCGCGCGCTTGAGCGCGTCCTGGGCGGCAGCGAACTCATCGTGCGCGAACTGCTCGGCGCCGGCGGCGCGCGCGGCGTCGATCGCGCTTTGGGCTTGTTGCAGTTCTTTGTCTGGAGGGTCGCCGCATGCCGCGCCAGTCGCCGCCGCGAGCAGGGCCAGCGACAGCAGAACGCGGCGGATCGACGACATGGATTCAAGTATAGCGCGTTGATTTGAGAAGAAACCCGAAGCTCTGAGCTCTCAGCTACCGGCTCTCAGCTATCCGGAGGGACGCATGCAGGATTTCAGGAATCTGGACGTGTGGCACACGGCCAGGAAGCTGACCAAGTCAGTCTGCGAGTTGACCGCCGATTATCCAGAGAGCGAAACGTTCCGCCTCAAGGCGCAAACGAGGAGAGCCGCAGTGTCAATCTGCTTCAACATCGCCGAGGGTTGCGGACGACGGGGCGACGCTGAATTTCGCCGTTTTCTGGATGTCGCGATGGGTCCGGTCGCGAGTTGGAGTGCGAGACGATTCTGAGTTTCGATCTCGCATTCGTCACAAGTTCGGCCCAGGACCGATTGCTTCGTGCGGTCACCGAGGTCAAAGAATGATGTCCGGTCTGATGAATCGGCTTGTGTGTTCGATACCCAAGCGGACCACCAGGAAGAAACCCGGCGCAGCGCCGCTGAAAGCTGACAGCTGATAGCTGAAAGCTACGTCTGTAAGACTGTAGTACGATGATCCACCTGTCGCCTGACGATCGCCCGCGCGAGAAGCTGTTGTGTCACGGCGCCGCGGCGCTGGGCGACAACGAGCTCCTGGCGTTGGTGCTCGGCAACGGATCGCGGCGGGGCAGCGCGCTGACCGTTGCCAACGAGGTGCTCGAGGCGCACGGCGGGCTGCACGGTCTGACGCGCTGCACGTGCGACGATCTCGTGCGCGTCGCCGGCATCGGTCGTGCGCGCGCGGCACAGATCGTGGCGGCCGTGGAGCTGGGACGCCGGACGCTGGCACGCGCGCCCAGCGCCCGGATGAAAATCAACGCGCCGCGGGAGGCCGCCGCGTTTCTGATGCCGCGGTTCTCCGCGCGCGCGGTCGAGCAGTTCGGCATCCTGCTGCTCGACTCGAAGCACCGGGTCGTGCGCCCGGCGGTGCTGGCGATCGGGACGCTGAATACGTCGGGCGTGCAGCCGCGCGAGGTCTATCGGGAGGCGGCCATCGGCGGCGCGGCGGCGATTGTCGCATTTCACAATCACCCCTCGGGCGACCCCACTCCAAGCGCCGACGATGTGGAGCTGACGCGGCGCCTGGCGGCGGCCGGCGTGCTGATGGGCATCGACCTCGTGGATCACGTGATCCTCGGCGACGCGCGCTACTGGAGTTTCAAGGAGAACGGCCACCTGTGACGCGTGTCCTCTACTTCGACTGCTTCTCCGGCATCTCCGGCGACATGGCGCTGGGCGCGTTCATCGATGCCGGCTTGCCGCTCGAGGACCTGACGCGCGCGCTCGGGAGCCTCGCGCTGCCCGGCGTCCACGTGCACGCCGACCGCGTCCTGCGCGCCGGTGTGTCGGCGACCAAGTTCACGGTGCACGCGCACGACCACCACGGCCACGATCATCGGCACGACGCTCATCACCACGAGCACCGAGCACCGAGCACCGAGCACCATGCCCTTAGCACCGAGCACCCTGATCACGCGCATCGCAGCCTGCCGGAGATCTTCGGGCTGATCGACCAGTCCGCCTTGTCGCCGGCCGGGCGGGATCGTGCGAAGGCGATGTTTCAACGCCTCGGCGACGCTGAAGCCTCGATTCATCAGATGCCGGTGAACCAGGTGCACCTGCACGAGGTCGGCGCCATCGATTCCATCATCGACATCGTCGGCATCGTGTTCGCGATCGAGTGGGCCGGCGTGGACCGCGTGGTCTGCTCCCCGCTGAATGTCGGTGGCGGTATGGTGCAGTCGGCGCACGGCTTGATTCCGGTTCCGGCGCCCGCCACCCTGAAGCTGCTCGGCGATGCGCCTGTGTACAGCGGCGCGGTGCAGAAAGAACTGGTGACGCCGACCGGTGCGCTGATCGTGTCCTCGTACGCCTCGTCGTTCGGACCAGTTCCGTCCATGTCGATCGAACAGGTGGGCTACGGCGCGGGCGATCGCGACAACCCGACGACACCCAACGTCCTGCGAATCCTGATGGGCCGTGCGGCCGACGCGGTTCCGACCGGTCGCGTGACGGTTGTCGAGTGCGAGATCGACGACATGAATCCGCAGATCTTCGGTGTGGCGATGGACCGGCTGTATGCCGCCGGGGCGCTCGAGGTGTTCTACGTGTCGGCGCAGATGAAGAAGAATCGTCCGGGCACGCTGCTCACGGTCATCGTTGCGCCGGACAAGCGGGAGCACATTGCGGACATCATCTTCCGCGAGACAACCACGATCGGGCTGCGCCACTACGAAGTCGACCGGGAATGCCTCGATCGGGAGATCGTCGCCGTCGATACGCCGCTCGGAGCCGTACGATTCAAGATCGCGTCGCGCAACGGCCGTGTGCTGAACGCCACGCCAGAGTTCGAGGACTGCGCGCGACTGGCCGCCGCACACAGTCTGCCGGTCAAAGAGGTGCAGGCGATCGCCGTGCGCGCATACACTGGTCACTCGATCACGTCGTGAAGCGATTCTTCCTGACGACCGCCATCGACTATGTGAACAGCCGCCCGCACCTGGGCACGGCGTACGAGAAGGTGTGCGCCGATGTCATCGCGCGGTACAAGCGGCTCTGCGGATTCGACACCCGCTTCCTCATGGGAAATGACGAGCATTCGCAGAATGTCTTCAAGCAGGCCACCGAGCAGCGACTCGATCCGCTGACGTACTGCGGCCTGATGGAGCAGGAGTTCCGAAAGACCTGGCAGCGGCTCGACGTGTCGTTCGACGATTTCATCCGGACGACCGAGCCGCGTCACAAGGCCGGCGTGACCGAGCTGACGAACCGCATTTACGCGGCCGGCGACATTTACGAAGGCGTCTACGAGGGCTGGTACTGCGTCAGCTGCGAGGAGTTCAAGCAGGAAAAGGATCTGGTCAACGGGAACTGTCCGCTGCACCCTACGCAGAAGCCGGAATGGATCCGCGAGAAGAACTACTTCTTCCGGCTGTCGACATACCAGCAGCCGCTGCTCGATCATTTCGCGGCGCATCCCGAATTCCTCCAGCCCGAGATCCGGCGCAACGAGATTCTCCGGCTCATCGAAGGCGGACTGATGGACATTTCCGTCAGCCGCGCGGGGCAGTCGTGGGGCATCCCGCTCCCGTTCGATCCCGGCAGCGTGGTCTACGTCTGGTTCGATGCACTGATCAACTATGCGTCCGCCGTCGGGCTCGGCGCGGACATGGAGCTGTTCGAGCGGTGGTGGCCTGCCGACCTCCATGTGATCGGCAAGGACATCACACGGTTCCACACGGTGATCTGGCCTGCGATGCTGATGGCCGCCCGGCTGCCGCTTCCGCGCCAGGTGTTCGGCCACGGCTTCATGACGCTGAACGGGCAGCGTATGAGCAAATCGCTCGGCACGGCGATCGATCCGATCGAGGCGGCGAACCGAGTGGGCCACGATCCACTGCGGCTCTATCTCGTCAAGGAAATCGTGTTCGGCAGCGACGGCGATTTCACGTGGGAGCGCTACGACGAGCGGTACAACGCCGACCTCGCGAACAACCTCGGCAACCTCGTGAGCCGTGTGGTGGCGATGGCGGCCCGATACCGGGGCAGTCGACTTGCCCCGACCGGTGCCGGCTCGGATCAACTCGTCCGCATCGGTGAACAGGTCGCCGACGATTATCGGAAAGCGATGGACCGCTTCGTGCTGCACGAGGGCGCTGCGGCCGCATTTCGCCTCGTCGATGCGGCCAACGAGTACATTGCCGCGACGGCCCCGTGGACGCTCGCGAAGGATCCAAGCGCCGCGGCACGGCTGACGCAGGTGCTGTTCGATGCCGCCGAGGCGATTCGGCTCGCCGCCGTACTGTTGGAGCCCATCATTCCCTCGTCCAGCCGCGAGATTCTGCGCCGCGTCGGCGCGGCAACCGACGGCCTCAACTTCGACCGCGACGGCCACTGGCGCAACGACGGCGAGCGGGTTATCGTGCAGGATGGCCCCTTGTGGCCGCGTAAGGAGCACACGACCGTGAATGACAATGAGACGAAACCGTCGGGCGTGCCGCCGACGGCAGCCGCGCCTGCACCCGTGCCGTCCTCAGCGCAAGGAACAGCCGACGCGCCGTCTGTATCCAGCACTCCAGCACCCGGCACTCCAGCACCCGGCACCCCAGCACCCAGCACCCCAGCACCCAGCACCGCAGCACCCAGCACCGCAGCACCCGAGAACCGCATCTCCATCGACGAGTTCATGAAGGTAGAACTGCGGGTCGCGAAAGTGTTGGCCGCCGAACGCGTCCCGAAGTCGAACCGCTTGCTGAAGCTGCAGGTGGATGTGGGGACCGAGCACCGGACGCTGGTTGCGGGAATCGCGGAAGCGTACGAGCCAGAGTCGCTGGTGGGCAAGACGGTCGTCATCGTGTTCAACCTGAAGCCCGCGAAGCTGATGGGCATTGAGTCGAATGGGATGGTGCTCGCCGCGAGCCCCGACGGCGGCAAGCCGACGGTGGTCAGTTTCGACGAACCGCCGGCTCCGGGCACGCGTGTGCGCTAGCCTGGCGTCCGGCCATAGTGAAGAGCTCGTGGTTCGACACGGTCACCGCGAGCGGTTTTGGGGGGCATCGTGCACCACACGTTCTTCGCTCTCTGCGCGCTGATTCTGATCGCACCAATCATCGCCGTCACCGCGCGGCAGGATCCGCCTGGCCAGGAGTCGTTCACTGGCCGCTGGGTCGTGCGCGCCGACAACGGCGACGGCACATTTCGTGAGACGGTGTACGCGCTCGAACAGCGCGCCACGACGCTCACTGGCCGAATTCTCAACCCGACCAACGAGCAGCCGATCGTCGAGGGCACGGCCAGCACCGACACGGCGACCTTCGCCGTCGTCACGGGCCGGGCGCCGAACGAACGGCGGACGACGTACAGCATCACGCGGTCGGAAACCTCGCTGACGATCACCATCACACGTCCGGGCCAGACGGCTCCGCAGACGCTGACCGCGTCACGCGGATCGGCCACGGCCGGCGACGCGCCGGCGCGCGTCGAGCCGCCCGCCCTGCATCGTGTTCCAGATAACGGCCTCGCGCGAACGCCGCCAATGGGCTGGAACAGCTGGAATCACTTCCGCGGACGGTTCGACGCTGCGACCGTCCGTGCGATTGCCGACGCGATGGTCTCGAGCGGCATGAAAGCGGTCGGCTATACCTACGTGAACATCGACGACACCTGGGAAGCTGGACGCGACGCGTCCGGACGCATTCTCACGAACCGCAAATTTCCGGACATGAAGGCGCTCGCCGATTACGTCCACGGCAAGGGACTCAAGCTGGGGATCTATTCGTCGCCGGGTCATCTGACGTGCGCCGGGTACGAAGGCAGCTACAACCACGAAGCGCAGGACGCGCGGACGTATGCGGAATGGGGCATCGACTACCTCAAGTACGACTGGTGCGGCGCCGGCCGTATTTACAAGGACGAAGAGATGCAGGCCGTCTATCAGAAGATGGGCGATGCCCTGCAGGCGTCCGGGCGCCCAATCGTGTACAGCCTGTGCCAGTACGGCCGCAACGATGTCTGGGCGTGGGGGCCGCAGGTCGGCGGCAACCTGTGGCGCACGACCGGAGACATCGGCGATTCGTGGGAGTCGATGACGCGCATCGGATTCGGTCAGGATCCGTTGGCGCCGCATGCGGCGCCCGGGCATTGGAACGATCCTGACATGCTCGAGATCGGAAACGGCGGGATGACCCACGCTGAGTACCGCGTTCACATGAGTCTGTGGGCGCTGCTCGCGGCGCCGCTCCTGGCAGGCAACGATCTGCGCAGCATGTCGCCGGAGACGGTCGCGATTCTGACGAACCGGGATGTGATTGCCGTCGATCAGGATCCGCTGGGACGGCAAGGCCACCGCGTCCGCGCCGACGGCGACCTCGAGGTGTGGGACAAGCCGCTCGCGTCGGGCGGGCATGCCCTCGGCCTGTTCAACCGCGGGCGAACGCCGGCTCGAATCGCCGTGCGCTGGTCAGAGCTCGGACTGCCAGGCGCGCATGCAGTGCGCGATCTGTGGGCCGGCCGCGATCTTGGCAAGATCGAAACCGAGTACGCCGCGGACGTCGAGCCGCACGGCGTCGTGCTCGTGAGGATCGATCGATAGTGCCGATTTCAGGACATCGTGTGGCGCAGGCCTTCCGCCTCCGCGTAAAGCTTCGGCGGACCGCCGTAGCCTTGGCGGAGGCGGTCAGGCCTGCGAGCGCAGCGCTCAAGCGCTGCGCCCTGACCGTTGCGATCGTCACTTGCACGGTCGTCCTCAGCGCTCAGCCTCAGCACGGGTCGCGCGCCACGGGATCCGAGGCGGCAACCGCGCGCCGGTTCGCGGCCATCCGCAATCAGCCGCTCCAGCTGCTCGCGTTTCTCCGTCAGATGCCGAAAGGCGGCGACCTGCACAACCATCTGTCCGGTGCGATCTATGCCGAGAGTTATTTGCGCTGGGCGGCGGACGATAAATCGTGTCTCGTCACGGCCACGATGGTGATCGTGATGGGACCGTGCGACGCGGGCGCCGGCCGCCCGCCGGTGGTGGACGTGCTGCAGAATGCGACGCTCTTCAATCAGGCGGTCGATGCGATGTCGATGCGCAATTGGGATCGATCGCTCAACGGCCACGATCATTTCTTTGCGGCGTTCGGCAAGCTCGGGCCGACATCCACGAGAACCGGGGACATGCTGGCCGAGGTGATGGCGCGCGCCGCCGGCGAGCACGTGAGCTACCTGGAACTGATGCTCACCCCGGCCGCAGCCGCCACCGCGCGGCTCGCGCGCGAGGTCGGCTGGAACCCGGATCTTCCGGCACTTCGCAACCGGCTGCTCGCGGCTGGTCTTCGCGATGCGGTCATCGCGGAGGGAACGCAACGGCTCGACGCGGCCGAAACACGGCAACGCGAGCTGCTGCATTGCGTCCGCCTTCGCTCGCCTGAATCGAGCCGAGCTGCGGCGGGACAGGTCCGCCTTCGCTCGCCTGAATCGAGCCGAGCTGCGGCGGGACAGGTCCGCTTTCGCTCGCCTGAATCGAGCCGAGCTACGGCGGGACAAGTCCGCCTTCGCTCGCCTGAATCGAGCCGAGCTGCGCCGGGGCGAGCCGCAGAACGGCCCGATCCGGGCTGCGCGGTTACCGTGCGGTACGTCGCGCAGGTTGCGCGATCCGCTGCACCCGAGCAGGTCTTCGCACAAATGCTGGCCGGGTTCGAGCTCACCGGCGCCGACCCGCGCGTCGTCTCGCTGAATCTCGTGCAGCCGGAAGACGACCCGAATGCGATCGGCAACTTCATGCTCGAGATGGAGATGCTCGATTTTCTGCACGGGCAATACCCAAGGACGCCGATCACACTGCATGCGGGCGAGCTCGCGGAAGGCATGGTTCCTCCGGACGCGCTGCGGTTTCACATTCGCCAATCGGTCGAAAAGGGTCATGCACGCCGGATCGGCCACGGCGTGTCGCTGATCAACGAGGACGATCCATTCGACCTGCTGCGCGAAATGGCCGCACAAAAGGTGCTCGTCGAGATTGCGCTGACCAGCAACGATCTCATTCTGGGGATCAAAGGCAAGCGGCACCCGCTGAAGCTGTACTTGCAGCACGGCGTCCCGGTCGCCATCGTCACCGACGACTACGGCGTGTCGCGCTCCACACACACGGAAGAGTTTCTGAAGGCGGTGCAGGAGCACGACCTCGATTACCTCACTCTGAAACGGCTTGCGCGCAATTCGCTGGAGTTCTCGTTTGCCGACGTGGCCACGAAGACGCGTCTGACGGCGGCGCTCGAGAGCGCCTTTACAGCCTTCGAGCGACGGTAGCGGTTCGAACGCAGAGGTCTGACATGCGCACCCTGGCCATCGCGGTGATTGCGGTCGGCGCGGCCTACACGTCGACGTCACAGCCAGAGCCGGCCCCACGGACCACAACGCAGGTGGTCATGTTGGGCACGGGGTCGCCACGGCCTGAGCCGACACGCTCGGGGCCTGCGACCGCGATCGTGGTCAACGACACCGCCTATCTCGTGGACGCCGGCCCCGGCATCGTTCGGCGCGCGGCTGCCGCGTTCGAGAACGGCATCGCGGCGCTCGCCGTCGCCAGGCTTCAGACGGTATTCATCACCCATCTGCACTCCGACCACACGGTCGGCTATCCCGATTTGATCTTCACCACGTGGGTGCAGGGCCGTCGCGGGCCGCTGAAGGTCTATGGCCCGACCGGTCTCGAAGCGATGACGAAGTACATCCTGCTGGCGTGGCAGGCCGACATCGACGTGCGGTCGAAAGGGTTGGAGCATCGCAGCCTGGCGGGGCTCGCCGTGGAGGCGCACGACGTCAAGCCGGGCGCGATCTATACGGACACGAACGTGCAGGTGGTCGCGTTTCCCAACCCACACGGCGAATTATCGAGCTTCGGCTATCGCTTCCAAACGGCGGATCGAACGATTGTGATTTCGGGCGACACGAGTCCAAGCGATGCGCTCATTCAGAACTGTCAAAAGTGCGACGTGCTGATCCACGAAGCGTATTCGGAAGCGTATCAGCCCGCGGACCTGGCCAATTGGGTGGAATATCGCGGCAGATACCACACGACGACGACGCAGCTGGCGGAAATCGCGAACAGGACACAGCCAGGGTTGCTGATTCTGTATCACCGGGGCACCGGCGCGCGCGGACGTGAGATTTCCGACCAGCAGTACGTCGCCGAGATCCGTCGCACGTACAAGGGCCGGGTCGTCGTCGGACAGGATCTCGACGTGTACTGACCAGAACCCCGAACCCAGCACCAGAACCCCGAACCCCGAACCCGTGATCGATAGCCACTGTCATCTCGCGGACCAAACCTTCGCGGCCGATCTCGACGCCGTCGTCGCGCGGGCGCGCGAGGCAGGGGTCGAGCGCGCGCTCGTCATCCTCGAAGGCGGGAACACGACCGAGGCGGCGCAGGCGACGCGTCTCGAAGCGTTGTGGCCCGAGACGCGATTTGCCGTCGGCGTCCACCCGCATCAGGCACATCAGTTCGCCGGGGACCCGGCCCGCGCGGCGACGATTGCGCGCGAGCAGTTCGCGGCGATGCCGCTTGCGCGCGCCGTCGGCGAGATCGGCCTCGACTACCATTACGATTTCTCCCCGCGCGACGTCCAGCACGCGGTATTTCGCGCCCAGGTGCGGCTGGCGCGCGAGCTCGACGTGCCGGTGGTCATCCATACGCGCGAGGCCGACGACGACACGCTGACGATTCTGCGCGAGGAGGGAGGCGGCGGCGTGCGGGGCGTCCTGCACTGTTTCACCGGCACGGCGGCGCTCGCCGACGCCGGGCTGGAGCTCGGCCTGTTTATTTCGTTCGCGGGCATTCTTACATTTCCAAAAGCGGCCGCCTTGCGCGAGACGGCGCGGCGCGTCCCAATCGATCGGCTGCTCACGGAAACCGACAGCCCGTTTCTCGCACCCACGCCGTACCGCGGGAAACGCAACGAGCCCGCGTATGTGGGCCGCGTCGTATCCGCTCTGGCAGAGGTGCACGGCGTCGACGCGCTGGAAGTCAGCCGCCGCACGGCGGCGAACTTCCACACGCTGTTCCGCCCGTGATAGAGTCCTAGCTGAACAACTGTGGAAAAATCGTCGCCCGCCCTCTCTCAGATCTTCGAGCCGATCCGCGCAGACCTCGAGAAGGTCGATCACGAATTCGCGCGGCATGTGCAGTCTCAGGTCGAGCTGATTCCGAAAATCGGCCAGTACATTCAGACGAGCGGCGGCAAGCGGATTCGCCCGGCCGTGCTGCTCATGGCGTCGCGGCTCTCGAGCTACGCCGGCGACCGCGCGGTTCTCTACGCGGCGGTCGTCGAGTTCATTCATACGGCGACGCTGGTGCACGACGACATCATCGACGATTCGGATCTGCGCCGCGGCCGTCTCGCCGTGCATTCGCGCTGGGGCAACGACATCACCGTGCTCCTGGGCGATTACCTGTACATCAAGTCGATGGCCATGGCGCTCACGCACGACGAGCTCGACATCATCCGCCTGCTGTGCGAGGTGACGCTGCGGATGATCGAAGGCGAGCTGTATCAGCTCACGAAGAACGGCGATGCCGACATCACCGAGGACGAGCATTTCGACATCATGCGGCGCAAGACCGCGTATCTCTTTGGCGGCTGCGCGCAGATTGGCGGGATGCTCGGCAAAGTGACCGGCGGGGAAGCCGAGGCGCTTCGCGAGTACGGCTTCAACCTCGGCATGACCTTTCAGCTCGTCGACGATCTGCTGGATTTCACCGGCGACACCAGTGCCGTCGGCAAGCCGATCGGCAGCGACCTGCGCGAAGGCAAGGTGACGCTGCCGCTCATCCATCTGCAGCGGCAGGACGGGGACGGTGTCGGCCGGCAGATCGTCCGCGACGTGATCGCGTCGCGCACGGTCTCGCCCGACCAGTGGCACGAGCTCCTGCGCAGTCTGAAAGAGCACGCGTCGATCGACTACGCGTACCGCCGCGCCATGGAATTTGCCGAGCGGGCCAAGAAGCCGCTGTATGCGTTTCCGTCCAGCTCGGAGCGCGATGCGCTGCTGGCGCTCCCCGATTACGTGCTGTCGAGGGATCGCTAGCGCTCATCGAGCGCGACGGCTTCAGCCGCGCGGCTTCCGCTCGCCTGAAGGCTTCGCGCTCCATCCTGTCCATGCTTTCATTCGCTGTTCCACCAGTCACACTCGACATCCTCGACGGTGACATCGCCGCCGAAGCGACCGACGCGATCGTCAACGCGGCCAACACTGCGTTCTGGATGGGTGCCGGCGTTGCGGGCGCGATCAAGGCGCGCGGCGGCCAGCAGATAGAGCGCGAGGCGATGGCGCAGGGGCCCGTTGAGCCCGGCGAATGCGTCGTCACAGGCGGCGGACAGCTGAAGGCGCGGTTCGTGATTCACGCGGCGGTGATGGGACAGGATCTGAGGACGTCGGCGCTCCTCATTGGGCGCGCCACGCGCAACGCGCTCGCGGCGGCCGATGCCCGCGGGTTGACCTCGATCGCGTTGCCGGCATTTGGCACCGGCGTGGGCGGGTTTGCCGTCTCCGAGTGCGCTCGCGTCATGATCGCCGCCGTGCGCGATCACGCCGCCGGCGTGACGGCGCTGAAGTTGGTGAGGTGCGTGCTGTTTGGCCAGGCTGCCTATCGCGTGTTCGCGGAGGTCGCAGGCGACATGCTTGGCACGCCGCTCGAGCGCGACCCCGACTGTCCGCTATCCTCGTAGCGACGATCAGACCGGATGGCCAAACCGGATCCGACAGAACGCCTCGAAGAGCTCCGTGATGCGATTCGCCATCACGAGGAGCGCTATTACATCCATAACGCGCCAGAGATCTCCGACGAGGCGTTCGACCGGCTGCTGCACGAGCTCGAACAGCTGGAAGCGGAGCATCCGGACCTCGTCACCACCGACTCGCCCACGCAACGCGTGGCCGGGCGCCCCATCGAAGGGTTCGCGACGGTTGAGCATCTCGTCCCGATGCTGAGCCTCGACAACACGTACTCCGACGAGGAGCTCCGCGCGTTCGATGAACGCGTACGCAAGGGCGCGGGGCTGGGTGGCGGACCCGTGGCCTACGTTACCGAAATGAAAATCGACGGGCTCAGCCTCGCGCTGACCTACGAGAACGGCCGCCTCGTGCGAGGGGCCACCCGCGGCGACGGCATTCGCGGCGAGGAGGTCACGGCCAATGTGCGGACCATTCGCGCGATTCCGCTCTCACTTCGGGGTGGCGTGTCCGGCAGGATCGAAGTGCGCGGCGAGGTGTTCCTGCCGCGGAAGTCGTTCGAGCGGATGAATCAGCAGCGGGAGGATGCGGGCGAGCCCTTGTTCGCGAATCCCCGCAACGCGGCCGCGGGCACCATGCGCAATCTCGATCCGAGCCTGGTGTCGAAGCGTGGGCTCAGTGCCTTCATCTATCAGCTCGTAACCGCGTCGGGCGAACGACCGACGCATAGCGCTACGCTGTCCGCGATGTCCGCGTGGGGCTTGCCCGTCGAACCCCACTGGCGCCGCTGCGACGGTATTGCGGACGTCATCGCGTTCTGCGCGGAGTGGGCCGAGAAGCGGCGCACGCTCGAGTTCGATACGGACGGCGTCGTCATCAAGGTGGACGACCTCGCGATTCGCGACCGTCTCGGCGTGACGGCGAAGTTCCCGCGATGGGCAACGGCCTTCAAATTTCCGGCGGAGCGGGTGCACACCAAACTCTTGAGAATCGACGTGAACGTCGGTCGCACCGGTGCCGTTACTCCCTACGCGGTGCTCGAGCCTGTGTTTGTCTCGGGATCGACCGTTTCGATGGCCACGCTGCATAACGCCGAGGACATCGCCCGCAAAGACATCCGCGAGGGCGACACCGTCGTGATCGAGAAGGCGGGCGACGTCATTCCGAAGGTCGTGGCGCCCATTCCGAGCCTGCGGCAGGAGAATGCCCAGCCGTGGACGATGCCGACGACGTGTCCGGAGTGCGGCAGCACGCTGCGGCGCGACGAGGAAGAAGTGGTCTGGCGGTGCGAAAACACGTCGTGTCCCGCGCGCCTGCGCCGCAGCCTCGAACACTTCGCGTCCCGGTCCGCCATGAACATCGAAGGGCTCGGCGCGTCGCTCGTCGACCAGCTGCTCGCGCAGGATCTCGTCCGCGATTTCAGCGACCTGTATCGGCTCGACGCCATCACGCTCGAAAACCTGGTGGTCAGCCCCAAGGAACCGCGTTCTGAACGCGCGGTGCCCCGCAAGCTCGGCAAGGCGGGCCGCAACGTGTTCGAGCAGATCGAGCGCAGCAAGTCGAACGACGTGTCGCGCTTGATCTACGGCCTCGGCATTCGGCACGTGGGAGAAAAAGCCGCCGCGACGCTGGCGCGTCATCTCAGGTCGATGGACGCGATCCTGGAGGCGCCGCTCGAGACATTGCAGGGCATTCCGGAAATTGGACCCGTGGTCGCCCAATCGATCAGGACGTTCGTCGACGAGCCGCGAAACCGCGAACTGGTCGCGAAGCTGAAAGCGGCGGGCGTCAACATGACGACGAGCTTGCCTGAACCGGCGGTCGTACCCGCCGGCCCGCTCGCCGGCAAGACCTACGTGCTCACCGGCACGCTGGCGACGATGACGCGCGAGCAGGCGACCGAGGCGCTCGAGCAGCTCGGTGCCAAAGTGGGGAGCGCGGTGAGCAGGAAGACCAGCTGCGTGGTGTATGGCACCGACGCGGGCAGCAAACTCGAGAAGGCGCGCCAGCTCGGCGTCGAAACGCTGGATGAGGACCAGTTTGTGGCCCTTATAATGAAGGGAGGTCAATGACTCGAAGCTGTCGGCTATCGGCTCTCAGCTGTCAGCTAGAACAAAACACGATGGCGTCTGCGATTGGCTGAGAGCCGACAGCTGACAGCTGACAGCTGAGAGCTTGTTACGTAAACGTTATGACCCGTCGCTTCACCGTAATCACCGTCGTGCTGACCGCTGCCGTCGCGTTCCTGATCGGCGCCATCTTCGCCGGAGGCGTGGCACGCTCGGCGGTGTCGGCGGGCGCACCGGCCGCTCGGACCG
>Ga0137369_10004443_pt1 | contig 14296 bp, 16 predicted proteins | sample SagtaG_12_FD_104918 | JGI IMG/M metagenome (GOLD analysis project Ga0137369, IMG submission 104918) | Vadose zone soil microbial communities from Sagehorn Ranch, Mendocino, California, USA - Sage1_L_113_16 metaG | ecosystem: Environmental > Terrestrial > Soil > Vadose zone | place: USA... | reverse complement strand
GTGCTCTGGGCGAAGCGCGTGCACACCAGGCGGCCGATCGCCTCGACCACGAAGATCATGACCGCGCTCGTCGCGATGGAGCGGCTCGGCCCGCGCTCGATCGTCACCGTCGACCGTTCGGTCCGGCGAGTACCGCCGATTACCGAGGGCCTGCGGCCCGGCGAGAGGGTCGAAGCGTGGAAGCTCTTCTACGGACTGCTCCTCTACTCGGGGAACGACGACGCGCTCGCGCTCGCGATCGGCGCCGGCGGGACGAGGTCACGGTTCGTCGTGCTGATGAACGAAAAGGCGCACGCGCTCCACCTCGGCGACACGCACTTCCGCGGCCCGAGCGGGCTGCTCGACCGCGACAACTACTCGAGCGCGTGGGACCTGGCGGCGCTGACCCGCTACGCGCTCTGGAACCCGCGCTTCCGCGCCGTCGTTCGCACCCGCGTGAAGCACGTCCCATGGGCGGCGCCGACCCACGAGAAGATCTATGTGAACAAGAACCACCTGCTCGGCTCCTACCCCGGCGCCGACGGGGTCAAGACCGGCTGGACGACGATCGCCAAGCACTGCCTCGTCGCCTCGGCGCGCCGGAACGGCGTCCACCTGATCGTGGTCGTGCTCGGCGCCGACGATTCTTACGGCGACGCCAAGAAGCTGCTCAACTGGGGCTTCGCGACCAGGGGCTAGTCTCCCAGCGCTCGCGGACCAGGTCGACGGCCACGGCCACGTCGTCGGTGACGTGGAGCAGATCGAGGTCCTCGGGCGAGATGTTCGCCGTCGCCAGGGGCCGCGCCACGATCCAGTCGAAGAGGCCGCGCCAGTAGTCCTCCCCGATCAGCGACACCGGGAACCCCCGCACCTTGTCGGTCTGGATCAGCGTCAGCGACTCGAACAGCTCGTCGAGCGTGCCGAAGCCGCCCGGGAAGAGGATGAACCCCTCCGCCCCTTTCACGAGCATCACCTTGCGGGCATAGAAGTGGCGGAAGGTGACCGCCACATCCAGGTAGGCGTTCGCCTCCTGCTCGTGCGGGAGCTCGATGTTGAAGCCGACCGAGAAGCCACCGCCCTCCTTGGCGCCGCGGTTCGCGGCCTCCATCACGCCGGGCCCGCCGCCGGTGATCACGGCGAACCCCGCCTCGGCCAGCAGCCGCCCGCATGCACGCGCCCGCTCGTAGTCCGGGTGGCGGGCTCCGATTCGGGCGGAGCCGAAGACGGTCGCGGCAGGCCGCTTGATCTGGTCGACCGCCTCGAAGCCCTTCCGGAACTCCTGGGCGATCATCTCGACATGCGCGGCGATGTCGCCGCGCTCGTGCTCGAGGATGCGGCGGTCCTGCACTACAGGCGATGCTGCGGGACGTGCGCGGCGATCATCCCGAGCACGAGCAGCGCCGCCAGCCCGAGGTAGACGACCGTCGCCGTCGTCGCCTTCCCCGGTGTGCCGCCGAGCCGCATCGTCTTGATCGCGCGCCAGACCGCGCCGCCGTCGAGAAAGCCGATCGGGATCATGTTGAACAGGTTGAGCAGGAAGCCGACGTACCCGAGCGCCTGCAGCAGCCCGGAGTCTTGCTGCTCGCCGATGCCCCAGACGGCGGCCGCGCCGGCGCTGCCCCAGAGCGGCCCGGAGATCGAGATCCAGAAGCTCTGCCAGGGGCTCATCCGCGCGTCGCGGATCGCCACGTACGCCCCGATGAACGGCAGGAAGACGGGCCAGGAGGCGTTGAACCCGCGGCGGCGCGCCTCGACGAAGTGACCCAGCTCGTGCACGAAGATCAAGGCGACGAACCCGATCGCGAACTTCCAGCCCCAGATCAGCGCGTAGCCCCCGACGGCGACGAAGACCGAGGCGAACTTCGCGAACGCGAAGCCGAACTTGATCACCAGCCCGATCGCGACCGCGAGCGGCGCCCAGATCTTCCGGGCCAGCGAACGCCAGGCCGGCTCCGGGTGGATCGGACGGTAGTCGCGCTCGGGGATCTCGGGCGGAAAGTCCACGGTCACTACGGAATCGAGACCGGCCGGCCGTCGGCCTCCAACTCGGGCCCCGAGAAGATGCAGTCGACGTGGATGATCGCCTCGTTGTCCCCGCCGTACGGGCCCGTGTTGCGGCCGATCGCAACGTGGGCGGTCCCGCCGGCCTTCTCGTCGAGCATCACGTGGCCGCGCGGGCGGAGGGAGTGGTTGAGGCCGATCCCGAGCTCGGCGATCACGTTGCCTCCCGCGCCGGCGCCCTCGACGAGCTCGCGCAGCATGTCGGCGGCCTTGCCGCCCTCGATCGACGTCACGCACCCACCCTCGAACCGGAGCGTGACCGGTTCGTCGACCAGCCCCTCGACGGTGTACGGGACGGTCAGGTCGGCGACGAGCAGGCCGTCGGCGCCGTCCGCATGGGGCGCGACGAAGATCTCGCCGCCCGGGTAGTTCGCCGCTTCCCCCGGCTCGAGCCGGGTGGCGTCTGTCTTCCATGGTCGTCCGCCGACGCGCAGCGTGAGATCGGTGCCGGCTCGGCCACGGATGCGAATCGTCTCGCAGCCGTCGAGCTCGGCGATCAGCGCGAGGGCCGGCGCCGCCAGATCGGGGAAGGGCCGGGAGAGCTCGCCGTTCAGCAGCTCGCCGTCGACGAGCCCCATGAAGATCTGGCGCCCGTCGTGCTCGGTGACGGCCGAGAGCAGCTGGAAGCGCGCGCCGGCCTCGTCGCCGCGGGGCGCCTGCGTGAGGAAGAGCGAGAGGTCCGCCGTCCTCGCGCCGTCGAGCACGCCCGGCGGCGGCGAGCTGAGCGGCCGCTCGCCCGCCCAGAGCTCGAGTCGAGGCTCTCCGCCGGCGTCCTTCACCGCGGCCACGAGCTGCGCGCCCTCGGCGGCGAGCGGCTCGTCCACGACGACGAGCACATGCTCTCCCGCCGTCAGCCCTGCGGCCTCGAGCAGGTTCTCGCACCAGCCGGGATGCGCCAGGAGCTCCATGGAATGATCGTAGCCGAGGGCCTCTTTCGCCCCGGAGCGGGTCAGGCCCCTGACGGACCGCAGCCGCGGCGCTCATCCGGCAAGCTCCAGCAACGCCCAGCCAAGAAACGAGAAAAGATATGAAGCACCGACTCCCTCTCGTCCTCTCGGCAACCGCACTGCTCGTCGCGTTGCTCGGATTCACGCCCCTCGGCGAGGCCGCCCGAGACGCGATTCCTCGGTTCGCGCGGACAGCAGGGTTCGCGACGAACGCCGGCAAGGTGAACGGGATCAAGGCGTCACGCATCGCCAGGCCCGGCTATCTCGTCGCGCTCAAGGCGAACGGCAAGTTCCCGACCTCGGTCGGTCAGGTCGGACCGCAGGGCCCAGCCGGCCCGGCCGGTCCTGCAGGCCCGGCCGGCCCCGCAGGCGCGGCAGGTGCGACCGGCGCAGCCGGCGTCAGCGGGTACGAGGTCGTGACGAATGACGGCTCGTCGAGCTCATCGTCGAGCAAGGGCGAGACGATCAGCTGTCCGGGCAGCAAGAAGGTCCTCGGCGGCGGCGGCAGAATCATCAACGCCGCGAGCCATCTCGGCGTCGCGCTCGACAGCACCGGCCCGGTCTCGGGGAACACGGGCTGGGTGGCGCAGGCGCACGAGGTCAACCCCGATGCGACCAACTGGGTGATCCGCATCTGGGCAATCTGCGGGAACGTGTCCTAGCTCGATGACCGTGGGGGCAGGCCGCGCGGTCTGCCCCCATGCTCACGATCCGCGGCCGATCCACTCCTCGCCGCCCTCGTAGACCTCTTTCTTCCAGAGCGGGACCGTCTCCTTGAGCGTGTCGATCGCTTCCTTGCACGCGGCGAGCGCGGCGGCGCGGTGGGGCGCCGAGACGGCGATCACGACCGACAGCTCGCCGATGTCCACGCGCCCGGTGCGATGCGCGATCGCCACCTCGCAAAGCTCGTGCTTCGCCTTCAGCTCGTCGGCGATCTCGGCCATCACCTGCTCGGCCATGCCGCCGTAGGCCTCGTAGTCGAGGTAGCGGACGGTGCGGCTGCGGGACTCGACCCGCGTCGTGCCGATGAAGGTGGCGATCCCGCCCGCGCGCGGATCGGAGACCTCCCGGATCACGGCAGCGAGGTCGATCGGCTCCTCGCTGAGCCTGAACGCGCCCCCCGAGACCGGTGGGATCACAGCAACCTCGTCCCCGTCCGCAAGGGGCCGATCGCGCTCGGCGTACTCGCGGTTGACGGCGTACAGGAGCCCGGCGGGCTGCTCGCCCAGCCCGAGCGGCGCCCAGATGTCGGCGACGCGCGAGCCTTCGGGTAGCTCGAGCCGCCGCTCTCCCGTCCCGGCGCGCTCGCGCAGCCCCGCGAACAGCCTGACGACGACCTCCATGGACGTAGCGTAGATTGCGGCCATGGCGGCCGACGATCGCCGGGAAACCGACTCGGGGATCGAGGTCAAGCCGGTCTACACCCACGACGACGTCGCCGGGCCCGAGCTCGAGCCTCCCGGCGAGTTTCCATTCACGCGCGGGCCGTACTCGAGCATGTACCGGGAGCGGCCGTGGACGATCCGCCAGTATGCCGGCTTCGGCTCCGCCGAGGAGACGAACGCCCGCTTCCGTTATCTGCTCGACCACGGTCAGACCGGGCTCTCGACGGCCTTTGACCTGCCGACGCAGCTCGGCTACGACTCGGACGACCCGCGGGCCGCCGGCGAGGTCGGGCGGACGGGCGTCGCGATCGACTCGATCGCCGACATGGAGATGCTTTTCGACGGGATCCCGCTGGGCGAGGTCTCGACCTCGATGACGATCAACGCCCCGGCGTCGCTGCTGCTGCTCCTGTACGAGCTCGTCGCCGAGGGGCAGGGCGTCTCGGGCGAGCGTCTGCGCGGCACCGTGCAGAACGACATCCTCAAGGAATACGCGGCCCGCGGGAACTACATCTTCCCTCCCCGCCCGTCGATGCGGCTGACGACGGATCTCTTTGCCTACTGTGCAGCGCGGCTCCCGAACTGGAACGTAATCTCGATCTCCGGTTACCACATCCGCGAGGCGGGCTCGACGGCCGTCCAGGAGATCGCATTCACGCTCGCCAACGGCCTCGCGTACTGCCGCGTCGCCGTCGAGGCAGGGCTCTCGCCCGACGAGTTCGGCGAGCGCCTCTCCTTCTTCTTCAACGCCCACAACGACTTCTTCCAGGAGGTGGCGAAGTTCCGGGCCGCGCGGCGGCTGTGGGCGAAGCTCCTGCGGGAGCGCCTCGGCGTGACCAACCCGCGCGCGCTCGCGCTCCGCTTCCATGCGCAGACCGGCGGGTCGACGCTGACCGCCCAGCAGCCGGAGAACAACATCGTGCGGGTCGCGATCCAGGCGCTCTCTGCGGTTTGCGGGGGCGCCCAGTCGATCCACACGAACTCCTTCGACGAGGCGCTCGCGCTGCCGAGCGAACAGGCTGCGAGGATCGCGCTGCGCACCCAGCAGATCCTCCAGCACGAGGCGGGCACGACCGAGACGGCCGATCCGCTGGGCGGCGCGTACTTCCTGGAGGCGTTGACCGGCGAGCTCGAGGCGCGGGCGCTGGAGCTGATCGACCGGGTCGAGGAGCTCGGCGGCGCGGTCGACGCGATCGAGCAGGGCTTCATCCAGGGCGAGATCGAGGAGGCCGCCTACCGCTACACGGCCCAGGTGGAGAGCGGCGAGCGTGTCGTCGTGGGCGTGAACAGGTTCCAGGAGGACGCGGCCGGGCCGATCGAGCTCCACCATCTCGACCCGGAGATCGAGCGGCGCCAGCTCGAGCGCACCGCGCGGGTGCGGGCCCAGCGGGACGCCCCGGCGGCGGCCGCGGCACTCGAGGAGATAGGCAGCGCCGCCGGCGGCTCGGGAAATCTCCTGCCGCCGATGCGCGAGGCGCTGCGCGCTCGGTGCACGATCGGTGAGATCTGCGGGGTGCTCCGCGACGAGTGGGGCATGTACGACGCGCAGCGAAGCTGACGTGCGAATCCTTCTCGTCTCGCAGATGTACCCGGGCCCGGACGAGCCCGACCTCGGGGTCTTCGTGGCCGGGCTCGAGGAAGCACTTGCCGACCGTGGGCACGAGCTCGAGCGCGCCGTCGTCGATCGTCGTGCCGGCGGGTCGCTCCGCCACGTCCGGTTGCTGCGCGACGCTCGGGCGGCGGCGAGGCGCTTCCGCCCCGACGTCGTCTACGCGCACTTCCTCGTCCCGGCCGGCCTCGCCGCCGCGCTGGCCTCTCGCGCGCCCCTCGTGGTGACCGCCCACGGGCAGGACGTCGCGAACATCGGGCGGATCCCCGGCGTCGGGGCGGCGACGCGCTTTGTCGTCGGCCGCGCCGCGGCCGTGATCGCGGTCTCGCACTGGCTTCGCCGCGAGCTGGAGGCAAAGGTGCCGGCGGCGCGCGGCAAGGTCGAGGTCATCGACTCCGGCGTCGACCTGGAGCGGTTCTCGCCGCGGCCGGCGCCGGAGGGGCCGCCTGCGTTTGTCTGCATCGGCTCGTTGATCGAGCGCAAGAACGTTCTGCGGCTCGCCCGCGCCTTCGAGCGGCTCGGCGAAGGGACGCTGACGTTTGTCGGCGAGGGCCACTTGCGGGGGCAGCTCGAGGGACGCACCGGGATCGCGGTGACCGGACGCGTGCCGCATGCCGAGGTGCCCGCCCGGATCGCCGCGGCCCGCGTCGTCTGCGGCCCGAGCCTCGTCGAGCCCTTCGGCCAGGCTCTGCTCGAGGCGATGGCGGCCGGCCGCTCGGTGGTCGCGACCTGTGTCGGCGGCCCGCCCGAGTTCGTCACGCCGGAGGCGGGCGTCCTCGTCGATCCACTCAGCGAGGACGAGCTCGCCGACGGCCTCCGCCGCGCAGCCGCCCTGCCGTGCCCCAACGACGCGGCCCGCGAGGCGGCCGCCGCCCATGACGTCAGGCGGCAGGCGGAGAGGGTGGAGGGGATCCTCCTGCGAGCCGCTCGAGGTCGGCCAGCCTGAGCTCGACGAGCAGCCGAATCCGGTCCTCCATTCCCGCCTCCCGCGCCAGCTCGAGCGCCTCCTCGTAGTTCGTGCGCACCTTCTCGGGCGAGACGCCCTGCTTCAGGCGGTTGTCGCCGGTGACGAGGAGCTTCTGGATCCGCTCGCGCACGTCGTCCACGGCTGAGAACCTAGCGCGATTCACTCGCTTTGATGTCTCCTTTGAAATAGCTTTGATCCGATTCAGAAACCATGGTTCGCGTTCTCATTGCCGACGACCACCGCCTCTTCGCAGAGGCGCTCAGGGCGATTCTCGGCGCCGAGCCCAGCGTCGACGTGGTCGGGCTGGCCGCAAGCGGTGTCGACGCAGTCCGGCAGTCCGCCGAGCTCGAGCCCGACGTCGTCCTGATGGACATCAGCATGCCCGACCTCGACGGGCTCGAGGCGACGCGGCGGATCCTCGCCAAGCGCCCCCAGACGCAGGTGCTGATGGTGACCGGGTCGGACGCCCGCCAGGACGTCGACGCGGCCCCGGCTCGCCGGTGCCGCCGGCTACGTGACGAAGGATCGGATCGCCGAGCTGATCCGCGCCATCTTCGACGTCACGGACACCGCGCCGGTACCCTGAGACCGTGCTGCAGATCGTTTCCGTCGTCCACGTGCTGCTCTCGATCGGGCTGATCGGCCTGATCCTGATGCACTCCGGCCGCGACACGGGCTTCGGCGGCATGGGCTTCACGCCTGCCTCCCAGGGCGGCACCCACATCGTCGAGCGGAACCTGACGCGCCTGACCGTGCTCGTCGGCCTGGCCTTCGCGGGCACGACCGTAGCGCTGTTTCATCTTTTGAAGTGACGCAAGCGGCGGGCACAGCCCGCCGCGCGCACATGGGGCAGAAGCATCGAAGAAGGTTCCGGGTGCTCTAGAGACCAGGCCCCGAGCCGGCGCCGGTGACGTTGAAGCAGGCGGTCGCGAGCGCCGGCACGCGGTAGCCGTACGCCCAGCGGTCGTCGTAGAAGTCGCTCTCGTTGACGAGCTGGGTCGCGCGCGTCAGCCCCGGGACGTCCGCGAGCAGGTCCGGCACGGAGACCGTGAACCGGAGATTGACGAGCGGCTCGGCGATCTTGCCGTCACGGATCCGGAAAGTCCCGTCGCGCGTCATCCCCGTGATCACCCCCTCGTGCGGGCTGACCACGCTGAGGTAGTGCAGGCGGGTGACGTAGATGCCGTCGCCGACGAGCTCGGCGAGCTCCTCGACTGACTCCGCCTTGCCCGCGGCCATCGTCACGGCTGTGGGGACCGGCCCGAACGCGCGCGAGGCCGCGGGCAGCGCGTGACCCGTCGACTCACGGCCCGCGCGCGCGGCGGTCGCCCGGTCCCAGACCGGTCCGCGGATCACACCCTCCTCGACGAGCGTCACATGCTGCTTGGGCGTGCCCTCGAAGTCGAACGCTGCCGGCAGTCCGCTTGGATCGAGCGCGTCGTCGACGAGGGTCACCTGGGGATCGAAAACCTGCTCGCCGATCCTGCCCGCGAAGAAGCTGCGCTCCTCGAGCAGTGCCAGCCCGTTGAGGCTGTCGAACGAGAAGTAGTAGAGGAGCTCCGCGATCGCGTAGGGATCGAGCACGGCGCGGTAGCGGGCGGGCCCGGCCTCTTGGGCGCCGCGTGTCCGGGCGGCCTTCCCCGCAGCCTCCTCTGCAACCTCGGCGGGGTCGATCTCGCCCGCGCGCCAGGCCGTGCGCTCCGCATACCCCGAGGCGCCGTCGCCCGCCGCGAGCGCGAGGCAGGTCGCATCTGTCGTCCGCTGCGATGCGCGGAGACCGGTGGTGGAGGCGATCGCCAGCTCGCACACGCCGCTCGTGAAGTAGCCGTAGAGGTCGAGGTCGCCCGACGCTCCGATCGCCGCGGCGGCGAGGCGGGCCTGGTCCTCCGCTCCGAGGGACGCCGTCTCCTCGTCGTAGCCGTCGATCTCGGGGAAGGAGGCCGGCGAGGCGAGCGGCGGCAGGTCGGGGTTCTCGCTCGCGCTGGCAACGACGTCGGCGGCGCGGCGGGCGAGCTCGGCGAGGCCCTCATCGTCGGTGCGGTTCGTGGTCGCGAGGCCGGCGCGGCCGTCGCGGAGGAGGCGCAGCTGGACGCCGGCGTTCTCGATCAGCGTCGGCTGGTGCACTTCGGAGCCGGCGTAGCGGGCGAAGCCGGACCGCTCCGTGCCGACGACGACCTCCGCCTCGTCGCCGGAGGCGAGGGCCAGCGCACGCTCGGCGATCGCGAGCGCGTCCATCACGACTTGACGCCGACCTGAACGTCGCGGAAGCGGGCAGGCGAGGCCCCGTGCGAGACGTGGGCGTGCTGGCCCGGCTGCCCCTTGCCGCAGTTCGTCAGCCCGTGCATCACCCACTCCTCGGGTCCGGCGACCCGGTCGAGCGAGCCCCAGAAGACCGGGGTGACACCCGTGTAGGTCGCGTCTCTCAGCATCCGGCCGAGCTTGCCGCCCTTGATCTCCCGGGCGACCTGGGTACCGAACTGGAAGTTGAGCCGCTTGTCGTCGATCGACCAGCTCCGGTTCGTGTCCAGGAAGATGCCCTCGTCGACCTCGGAGATCAACTCCTCGAGCGACCCGCTGCCCGGCTCGAGGTGGAGGTTGGTCATCCGGACGAGCGGCATCCGCGCCCAGCCGTCGGCACGCATCGAGCCACCGCTGCCTTTGCCGAGGCGCGCGGCCGTCTCGCGCGAGGTAAGGAAGCCGCGCAGCACGCCTTCGGCCACGACCGGCTCGCGCGAGGCGGGGACGCCCTCGTCGTCGAACCCGAACGTGCCGAGGCCGCTCGGCGTCGTCGAGTCGGCCGTGATGTTCATGTGCTCGGAGCCGTAGCGAAGCGAGCCCAGATCGCTTGCCTGGAGGAAGCTCGTCCCTGCGTACGCCGCCTCCGTGCCGTAGACCCGATCGAGCTCCGTCGGGTGTCCCACCGACTCGTGCACCTGGAGCTGCATCTGCTCTGCCGCGATCACGACCGTGGTCACCGCGGCAGGGCATTCGTCGGCCCGGAGCAGCGCCGCCGCCTCCTCGGCGACGCGCGATGCCTCCCGTTCGAGGCCGAGTCCCTCGACGAACTCCCAGCCGGCCTGCGCGCTCACCCCGACGTGCGCGCTCGGGTAGCTACGCATCTGGAAGAGCCCGTCGACAGCCGCCATTGCGTCGATCCCCCCGCCGCACTCGACGAGCTCCTGGTCGATCTCGGCGCCGTCCGAGGAGAGGAACAGCTTGCGCTCGCTCAGGGCGCGCACCGAGGCCTGCGCGACCTTGACGTCGGAGTGCTGCATCGCCGCCTCGGCGCGCAAGCAGAGCGCGACCTTGTCGGCGAGCGAGACCGAGAAGGGATCCTGCCGGACGGGCGTGCGATAGGAGCCCGAACGCGCCTCGAGGGGGGCAAGGGCGCGGCGTCCGTTCACGCCCGCCGCGGCCGCGAAGGCGCAGGCTCGCAGTGCGGCGTCGCGGGCGCCCTCCGGCGTCAGCCGCCGGTCGCACGCGAATCCCCATGCGCCGCCGACGAGCACCCGCACGCCGATGCCCTCCGTCTCGGCGTCGGTCAGCGTCTCGACGCGGCCGTTCTTCGTTCCGACCGACTGCAAGTGGCGTGTGACCGCACGCGCGTCTGCGTACGACGCCCCGGCGCCGACCGCCGCATCGACTCCCGCTGCACATGCCTCACGCAAGCCTTCGCAACATACACGGGGGAAACCGCCGTCTCCCCCGTGAGGCTCCAAGAGCGATCGCAGTGCGCTGGAGAGGACTTGAACCTCCACGACCCAACGGGTCACAAGGCCCTCAACCTTGCGCGTCTACCAATTCCGCCACCAGCGCGCGGCGGCCATTGTAGCTTCGGGCGTGCCCGGCGAGTAGAATCGCCCCGGGACGAGTTGAGGCTGAGAAGGGGTTGTCAGGGCGCGTCGGTGCTCCTCGGAGTCATCGCGCTGGCGGTTGCCTCCGCACCCGGCGGCGCTGTCGCAGCCCGCGACGACACCGCCTGGCTCCAGGCGAAGCTCGATGCGGGCGGGAAGATCTTCTTGCCCAAGCTGCGGGGCGGCGACTGCTACGCGACCCGCGGGCTCTGGGTGAGCCACAGCGGGACGAGGCTCGGCTCGAACGGGGCGTGCATCGTCTATCTCGGACCGGGGCCGGTTCGGCTGCGCTCCTCCGACGGCGATCCGATGCGCGCCAACGCGATCTTCTTCGTCAACCGCAGCTCGACGCGCGGCCCTCCGCCGCGGAGCATCGTGATCTCGGACCTGACGCTGATCGTCCCGATCGGGACGGACGGATACGGTGTGGTCGTCGCCGGCACGCAGGTCACGCTCGCCAACCTCTCGATCGACGGTGTGCCGGTCGACGGCGTCACCGTCACTGGCCGCGGCAACGGCCTCGGCTACGCGGGCCTGGTGAAGATCCGGAACACCACCATCCGCGGCGCGCAGCGAAACGGGATCTCGGTGGTTTCTGCCAGCGACGTTGTCATCGACAGCAACACGATCACGGGCGTCGGTCTGATCGGCATGTCGAACCCTGAGCGCGGGCCGTGGGCCGGAATCGATGTCGAGCCGGACGTGGCCTCGTACCCGATCAGGCGCGTGAGGATCACTCGGAACACGATCTCGGGCAACGCGGGCGCCGGCGTGCTGCTCACCCTCGACACGGGCACCGGCCGCCCGGGTGTCGCCGACCAAATCGCCTTGTCCGGCAACGCGATCACGTTCAACGGCGTGCTGAGCGGCCCTTGGATCCGGGGAGGCGTCTGCCTCCAGGGCGGTCAGTCGGACGGCCAGGGCACCCTCCGCCTGGTCGCGAACGAGATCGTCGGCAACGGCGGCTACGGGCTCTGCAGCGACGAGTCGGGCTACGCGATGCAGATCGCGCTCTTGTGCAACGTGATCCACGACAACGCGTACGGCGACAGCCAATGGGGCGATCTCAGCGGTCTGACGGTGGTCAGAGCCGAGCAAGCCGTCCGAGGTGGGATTCGCTGTAGCTGAAATCGCCTTGACGGCGTCCGATCCGGCAGCTACTCTCGAACGCATGTTCGCCTCCGGAGGTACCACGTTGCTGACCAAGAGACAGCAGGAGATCTGGGAGTTCCTCGCCGAGTACGTGGACGCGCACGGCTACCCGCCGACCGTTCGCGAGATCGGCGAGAAGGTGGGGCTCGCCTCGCCCTCGACCGTTCACGCGCACCTCGCGAACCTCGAGCGGGCCGGACTGATCAAGCGCGATCCGACCAAGCCGCGCGCGCTCGAGCTCATCGGCCGTGAGAAGCCGGCCGCCGGCGAGGCAGCAGGCGCTACGCACGCGCTCCCGCTCGTCGGCCAGATCGCCGCCGGCGGGCCGCTGCTCGCCGAGCAGAACATCGATGCGTACATCTCCGTCCCCGAGCCGCTCTCTCGCGGCGGCGAGGAGTTCCTGCTCCGCGTCCGCGGCGACTCGATGATCGGCGCCGGGATCCTCGAGGGCGACTACGTGGTCGTTCGCCGCCAGCAGGACGCGCGCAACGGCGACATCGTCGTGGCCCTCGTCGGCGACGACGAGTCCGCCGATGAGGCGACGGTCAAGCGCTTCTTCCGCGACAACGGGGGTATCCGGCTCGAGCCGGAGAACGACACGTACGAACCGATCCGCGCGGCACATGTCGACATCCTCGGCAAGGTGATCGGGGTGTTCCGGGCGCTGTGATCGTCGAGTCCCTCCACCGCACGCTCGACCAGGAGCTCGTTGCGATTCTGCGCCGGGCGAGCCTGGAGTGCCCGGTCTGCGGAGAGTTCCTCCTCCATCGCGCCGACGGGATCGGCTGTCCGCAATGTGGGCTCGAGATCGGCAGTGACGCGGTCGCCGCCGAGCAGCTCAGCGACGCCCCCACTCCTTACTAGACGAGCCGCTTCTCCAGATACGCGGCGAGCCGCGTGAGCGGGAACGAGATCGCGAAGAAGACGATCATCAGGCCGCCGTAGATCTCGACGGCGTGCACCTGGGCGAGGCCGGCCGGCGGCGGGCCGGCGATTCGCTCGACCTGGATCTTCGCCGCGAAGAGCAGTTCCACCGCGCCGATCAGGCCCGCGAGAGTCGAGTTCTGGATCACGTTCACGAGCAGCGAGACCATCGGCGGCAGCAGCCGGCGCAGCGCCTGCGGGACGATCACGAATACGTGTCGGCCCAGCCAGCCGAAGCCGAGGGCGGACGCGGCCTCATGCTGCTCGCGCGGGATCGACTGCACGGCTCCCCGGGTCGCCTCCGCCACCTGCGCGCTACCCCACAGGGAGAGCGCGACCGCCGCCGCCTGGATCGCGCTGAAGCGGATCTCCGCCGTCGGCAGCACGAAGAAGATGACGAAGATGGTCACGATCAGCGGCAGGCCTCGCCAGATCTCGATGTAGAGGCGGATCGCCCCTCGCAGCGGGCGGGAATCGAGCGTCATCAGCGTCCCGAGCAGCACGCCGATGACTGCGCTCGCCGCGACGGACTCCGCGGCGATCACCGCGGTGCCCTTCAATCCCTCGGTCGCCATGTAGCGAACGACCGGCTCGACCCACTCCGGCAGGAAGGCCAGCACGTTCACGTTTGCCCCGGCAATGCCAGCCGCGACTCGAGCAACCGAATCGCGAGCGACAACGTCCAGACGATCACAAGGTAGACGACGGCGAGCAGCACGTAGATCTCGACCGCCTTGAAGTACGTGCTGTCGAGGCTGTACGCCTGGTAGGTGAGCTCGGGGAAGCTGATCGCGGGCCCGAGGATCGCCGTGTTCTTCAGGATGGAGACGTAGGTGTTGATCGAGGAGGGCAGCGCGATCCGCCCGCCGATCGGGAGCGTCACGTTCACGAACGCGCGCAGCGGGTCGAACCCGAGCGCGTAAGCTCCCTCCCGATAGCGGGCAGGCACCGCCTCGAAACCGGCGCGGAAGTTCTCGGTGTTGAACGCGCCGCCCCAGATCGTCACGGCGATCCAGGCGGCGCCGAACGAATCCAGCCGGATACCGGCCTGCGGCAGTCCGAAGAAGAGGAGGAAGACCTGTACCAGCAGTGGCGTGTTCCGGACCAGCTCGACATAGATCGCAGCGAGCTGGCTGACGACCGGGATGCGATGCGCGCGCGCCGCGCCGAGCACGAGCCCGATCCCGAACGCCCCGGCGATCCCGATTGCCGAGACCTTGAGGGTGTTCTCGAGACCGTCGACGAACTCGGAGCGATGCTCCCAGAGGAACTGCCAGTCGATGCTCGCGAGGAGAGTCATCGCAGAGACGGGAGCGGCCGCGTCGTGCGCGGCCGCCCCCCTTCAGCGCCTAGGAGGTGGTGCAGTCCGTGGCCGCGTCGCGGTCCACCGGGTAGCGGAGGCTCTTACCGGGCCGCGG
>Ga0137369_10004433_pt1 | contig 14310 bp, 15 predicted proteins | sample SagtaG_12_FD_104918 | JGI IMG/M metagenome (GOLD analysis project Ga0137369, IMG submission 104918) | Vadose zone soil microbial communities from Sagehorn Ranch, Mendocino, California, USA - Sage1_L_113_16 metaG | ecosystem: Environmental > Terrestrial > Soil > Vadose zone | place: USA... | reverse complement strand
TTTCCCTGAAGCGCACCGACGATCCAATCGCCGGCGCCGATCTCGACGATGTGGACATCTTTACCCAGCTCCAGACCGAAGTGTTTTGCGGCAAGACGCGCGCCGATGTGGAGTGAAGTGCCGTAGCAGCTTATGCCGATGCTTTTGCCGCGTAGTTGTTCGGCCTTCTCGATCTCCGGGCGCACGACCAAATTCAGCACCAGAGTACCGACCATCGTCGCGACGATTTTCAAATCGGCGCCGCCGACCGCTGCCCCAGTCGTGGTTCCGCCCGCGATCTGCACGAAGGCGACTTCGCCGGCGATGAGCGCGTTGGTGCCCTGCACGCCGCTCGGCGTCGCGATGACTTCGACTTGCAAGCCGTACTTTTTGAAAATGCCCGACTCGTGAGCCGCCCAGGGCGGCACCATCGAGCCGGATATCGAAGTTATGGCGGCGCGAATCTTACGGAGTCCAGAGACTTCGCCGGCACGACCAAGCGCGCTGAAACTTGAACAAACGACAACACAGAGGGCCAGGACCAGCGGTTTTCTTATCACGATCACCTCCGGCAGAATTGCCTGAGCGCTGGGCAACAGATAGCCGATCGTGAAGTCGGCAGTCAAATTGATTCGCCTGTCACTGATACAGCTTGGTGGAGCGGACAGGCGACGAGCAAAACCATTGACCATTTAAATCGCGCTGTGGTAAGCGAGAACCAGTGGAGTGGGACGATCTTCGCGCGGACAGCGACAGCTATTGCGCGCATGAGAAAACATATTTGACACGGGAGGAGCAATGCAAAACGCCAAAGTCATCGACGCCGATGGTCATGTGCAGGATCGCGACGCGGATATCCGTGCGTGTATGGAGGAGCCTTATTGCCGAAGGCAGGGCCCGCTCGTCGCCAAGGACAAGTGGGACAGCAGCCTGTACGGCAAGCTGGGCAAGGATGTGGCGGACGTGCCAACGCGCCTGAGCGATATGGATCAGGAAGGCATCGAGGTATCGGTTTTGTTTCCGACCAGCGCTTTCGGCATCACTCAGAGTCCGGAAAAGGACTATGCCGGCGCGTTTTGCCGCGGCTACAACGACTGGATCGCGGGCGTCTGCAAACAAAGTTCGCGACTTAAAGGTATCGGCTTGGTCCCATTCCAGGATGTGCCGGCGGCCGTCGCAGAGGTCAATCGAGCGATCACGAAGCTCGGCCTGGCGGGCATCACGATCGCGTCGTTCGGCTTAAAGGACCATCTCGGCGCGCCGATCTTTTGGCCCATCTACGAAGAGCTCGAGCGACTCAACACGCCGCTGTTGGTCCATAATTCTCGGCAAGGTCCCGTAGGGGAAATCCGTTTCGACACATTCTTGTTCGCTCATACGGTCGCCCGTCCGTTCGAGACCATGATCGATTGCGCCGCGCTGATTTATGGCGGTGTCGCGGAGAAGTTTCCCAAGTTGCGGATCGCCTTTCTCGAGTGCGGCTGCGGCTGGGTGCCTTACTGGATGGATCGGATGGATGAAGAATGGGAGAAGCGGCAATGTGAGGCGCCATTGCTCAAGGCCAAGCCGAGCGAATATATCACCCAGGGCAATTGGTTTTTCGCCGCCGAGCCCGAAGAGAGCACTTTGCCTTACGTGATGGATCGGATCGGCGACAAGAAGATTATCTTTGCCTCGGATTATCCCCACTGGGACGGCATGTTTCCTTACGTCGTTTCGACGATCCGAGAGCGCAAAGATATTTCCGAAGAGTCGAAGCGAAAATTTCTCGGCGAAAACGCCAAGCGCTTGTACGGTTGGGATTAAACGGCGCTGTTAGCCGAGTGAGCCGGCAGTGGGCGAAGACAGACAGTCGCTTGAGAAAAAAGGAGCCTTTATGCGCAAAAGGCCTTGCTGGATTTTCCGCTGGCTCACGATCTGGCTCGGACTCTGGCTATTCACTTCGATAGTAGCCGACGCCCAGCAGCTGCCGCGCTCGCTCACCATCGGCTCCAATCCGCCCGGCACGGTGTTCTATGCGCTGGCGAGCGGCCTTGCCAAGTTTGCCAGCGAGGGCGCGCCTTTTCAGATGACGGTCCAGCCCTATACCGGTACAAGCACGTTCCTGCCTTTGCTCAACTCGGGTGAGATCGATTTGGGCATCAACAACGCCGTGGACATGGCGCTCGCCTATCAGGGCCCCGAGCGGTTAAAAATCGGCGGCCGCAATCCGTTCCAGCACACACCCAATGCGCGCCTGGTCATGCGCGGCTCGGTGCTGTTGACGGCGCCCCTGGTGCGCAAAGATTCGCCGATCAAATCGATCCACGACATCCGCGGCAAGCGAGTGACCGGCGAATATCCGGCGCAACTCGCCAACTGGTAGAATCTTTTCGGCTATCTGGCCGGGGCGGGAATGAAATGGGAAGACGTGAAGATCGTTCCGGTGCCGGGAGTCAACGAAGGCATCGATGCGTTGGTCCAAGGGCGCGCCGACGTGAGCCTGTGCGCGCTCGACGCAGCCAAAGTCAAGGAGGCCGATGCTGCGGTGGGGGTACGGCATATTTCGATGGACTGTTCTGCTGAGGGAGAGAAGCGGCTGCGCGGAGCCGTGCCCGGCTATTATCCCCATTGGCTCAAACGCGGCCAGGCCACGGCGGTGGTGGAGGACACCTGCGTGAACGCCTACGACATTTATTTAACCAGTCACAAGGGAACGGTCGATCGCGTCATCAGCACCGTCCTAAAGGGAATCTGGGACAACGTTGATAAGCTGCCGCCGCTACACCCGAGCTTTAAGGACTGGACGCGCCAACGGGCCGTGGATGCAGATGTGACGATTCCCTACCACCCGGCGGCTACCCAGTATTTCAAAGAGCGCGGTGTTTGGTCCGCGGCGATGGACGATACGCAGAGAAAACTGCTTAGCCTCAATCCGTGATGTGGGGCGGTGGAGGACGACGATACTTGGCAAGAGCCGGAACAATTCCTGCCGCCGAGGCGGCCGCCGATTTCCTGAGAACCCATAAGTTTACCTTCGCTGCGCGTGTCAACGATCATTAATCGCGCTTCGGCACCATTTCCGATGATCACTTGGAGCGAACCTAGCGACGACAACCAATACCTCGCGACGCCTGCGGCGCGGCTCGTGTCTAGTCTGCGCCGATGGACCGGAAAAAATCTGGCGAACCCGGCTCTGTCAGCGGCGGAGCAAGCGCGCGAGTTGTTCGAGGCGCCCTTCGTGCTGATCTCTCACGATAGCGCCAAGGATCCGCTGTTGAACTATGCGAACCGCGCGGCATTGAATCTGTTCGAACTTGATTGGAATGAGTTGATTATCCTGCCGTCGCGATGCACGGCGCAAACGAGGCATCAGGAAGAGAGGGGGCGCTTGCTCGCGACCGTGACGCGCGAGGGATTTATTGACGATTACCGCGGCGTACGAATAACCAAAAGCGGCCGGCGATTTCAGATTGAACAGGCGACGGTGTGGAATCTGGTCGATGAACGGGACGTTTACTGCGGCCAGGCCGCTACCTTCAGCCGCTGGCGCTACTTGGACGAATGACGAACGCTACTATCTTTAGGAACACGGCCCGATATTCGGGTGCGTTCCTCATACATACGCGTGGCGTAGTCGCGCACGGCGGCCGTACGGAGCTCTTCCACCTGCCGTTGTCCATCGCGGGTTTGATACTCTAATTGTATTAAGCTGTAAGCGCCGGACGATTCGGAATTGCAGATACGCGATAGCTGGCCGTCCTTCTCTTCCACTCGTCGTCCGAGCGCACGGAGAATTTCCGGCAGACCTTCGAAATTGACGAGCTTCAATGAGTGGGCGCGATGGTCTCGGGCATCAAGATCGAGATCTTGGAGATCGGCAACGGTATAATGCAATTCGACGAGCGACAAATGCGGGGGTGTTGGATCACCGCATTGGAGGAAGTACTCATTTTGAAAACATCTCAGATCGAACAGATCGATACGACGCTTCTCCAGGGCCTGACCGACGGTCCGCAACGCCCGTGAGTATGGATACTTTGATGCCATCGCATTTTGTCTGTATCGTAAATGCTCGGCAATGGCAATCGAAATTCGCACGTTTGATGCGAAAATTTGCGCCGACTCGTCTAACGTATCGGTCTTCGTGTTAAGGCGCGACTGTCGAGGGTTGGTCACCGACCTTCAGTGTCTCTCAAGTCGTCTAACGTTCCTAAAAATGACTCCGCAGCCGAGACGACTGATCATGCACGCAGGCGCTCGGTTAGCTTGTAAATAAACTCTCTGTCGCAAGTCCAGCGCTACAGCAACCGACTTCATCAGCCAGTGCGAGAGCAACGCAAGGGTTTTCATGTTGATAGAGCGAGGGCTCCACGCTATGCTCAGTGTACAACCCGGTTAAACCTGAGCTTCAGTGTAGTAGAGTAGATTGTCGCCGAGCCTATCCAGTTACACGCCTAAACCCCCATGTCAGAGATTTTTCCGCAAGCACCGCTTAATCAGACGACCCGGTCCCGCTGGTCGCGGCGCCAACGCGTTAAGAACTGTTTGCTCTACTACATGATGCGCGGGGGGATAGCCGCCGCCGAGCGTCTGCCGATTCGCGGTCTATTACGCCTGCTGGGTTGTGTGGCTCCGTACTTATTTCGACGCGAGGCCCGACGCGCGCAGATACAAATAAGCGCCGTTTTGCCTGATCTCGACGCGGCGAAGACCACCCGGCGAATGTTCGTTCACTTCGCCGACTCAATTTGGGAACTCTCCCGGATGCATCAGTCTGTGCCGGAATTAACTAACGAGGCGAAGCTCGTACTGGACGAGGTGCTCGCCGAAGGGAAGGGAGTGGTATTGATCACAGGGCACATCGGCAATTGGGAAATTCTCGGCCAGGCGATCGCCGCGGCTGGTTATCCCATCACGACCATCGCCAGGCCCTCCTACGATCCCCGCTTGACCGCGTGGCTGCACCAGTGGCGCACGAGGCGAGGTCTGCAGGTGGTCTGGCGCCAGCGGAACAGCGGCAAGGCGATCCTCCGCGTGCTACGAAAAAATAGCTTGATGGCCTTTTTGATCGATCAGGATACCGAAACGGCGGGCGCCTACGTGCCGTTCTTTGGCCGGCCGGCATTTACGCCGACCACGCCGGCGGCATTGGCGTTGCGCACCGGCGCGCCGGTGATCTTCTGCTGGCACCATCGTCGTCGCAAGCGCCATGAGATCACTATCGAACGCATCTGCTACGAGTCGACCGGTGACACCGAGCGCGACGTGGTGGCGCTGACGGGGGTGCTCACGGCGCGTCTGGAGTCGGTGATCCGTGCCGTCCCTGAGCAGTGGGTGTGGCTGCACAAAAGATGGCGAAAAGACGGAACAGAACACGCCCTGGGCGTAACCGCCTAACGATGGGTAAGAAAACGACCGCATCGATATCGACGGCCACTGTTTGCGCTTTTGATCATTCGAGGAATTTCCGAACGCGCTTTACCTTCGCGCTGTTTCAGAACCGCTCATCCCGCAGGAGTTTGTGCTTCGTTTGACCCCGTCCACCGTTCTGCATATATCCTTAACGGTCGGCGCGCATTAAGTAAATTTTCACGTCGCGTTGAAGCGTCTCCACGATCAGCGTATCGGTAAGAGCGCCGTATTCCCGCATGGCCAACGTCATCGAGTCCGACAGTCGCGACAACGGCGGAATATTTTCCGCATACCAGCTTTCGACGCTATATTTTCCCGCCTTCGTATTCGCCTTGGGCTATAGTATTGCGACCCCGGCGATCCCGGTACTGGCAAAATCTTTCGACACAGGATTCGGAGTTGCCTCTCTCGTCATCGTCGTCCATGCGCTGGGTGGGCTATTCGCAGCGGTTCCCACCGGCGTATTGGTCGACCGCGCCGGCCGGCGACCGATTCTCTTCGCCGGCCCCATTTTGATGGCTTTGTCGTCCTGGTTGACGGCGCTGGCGCACTCTTTCCCCGAATTGCTCGTCTATCGATTTATCGGCGGCGCCGCGATGGAAATGTGGCGCCAGGCGCGCTTGGCGATTATTGCGGACGTCAGCAAAAGCCGTCAACGCGGCCGGCAAATGAACGGTATGGTCGGCATTGAAGGTGCCGGCAGACTGCTCGGACCGGCCTTGGGCGGTTTTCTCGCGGTGTGGAGTATTCGCACGCCTTTCGTGGTCCACGGCGTGTTGGCATTGCTAGCCATCGTGCCAAGTTTCTTTCTCGTCCGCGAGTCGGCACCGAGCGCAAACACAACAGGCCGCAGCAACGCCGAGGAATCTCTCAACACCCGAGCATTATTGGCACTGTTGGTGGATCCGCGCTATCGCGGTTTTTTCTGCGCCCAATTCTTTGCATCCATGACTCGCGGTGTGCTGTGGGGTGGAACGCTGCTGCTATATGCGACCTTCGCCTATGACGTCGGGCCGAAGGGCTTGGGTGGGCTGGCAACCACCAGCACTATAGTCGGCATCCCGATTACGGTTTCTTGCGGCTACTTGATGGACCGCTTCGGCCGCAAAACGACGATGGTACCAGGTTTTCTCTTTATCTCCTTGGGCCTTCTGTTCCTCGCATTGAGCGCAGAGTGGCGCTGGAGCCTGGCGTTTTTCATTGGCGGGTTTCTTTGGATTCACTGCGGCCAAGCTGTAACTGCGGGAAGCATGCAAGTGCTCGGCTCGGACATGGCACCGGCCAGCGCGCGCGGCCGGTTCTTTGGTTTCTGGCGACTCATCGGTGAGATCGGCAGTCTGATCAGCCCGGCGCTCTTTGGTCTGGTAGCGGAACAGATCGCCTACAGCGCGGCATTCACTTTGTTTGGCTTCTGCTCCCTTGCTACGGCAGCGTTACTGGCATTTTCGGTCAAAGAAACCGTCGGCGGGGAAATTGCCCCGGCTGGTCAATCTGGTCAATCGAAACATAACTAACCTTGGACCGTGAACAGCGGACGGTTTGACGTCCGCTTAGGAACTCCCTTCTCTCAACCGCTTCGAGGGGGCAAGTTAGATTCGATTGGCGCAACGTTCGAATATACTGTTATATGCGCGACGACAGGTCCAGACAAAAAACAATGATAGGGATACCAGTTTTCATAGACTGACTCCTTTCCGTGGTTTCGTAAGTTGCCCCTGTGCCATGACGGGACTTTGGCTGCCGATAGGGCAAAAACCTATCTCGATCACTTCACTTTCGACCGCGGCCATCGTCATTTTTGACCCCGTGTAGCGCCGTTTGATTGCCGAACGGGGCGTTGCTTGAAGTGGGCTTCCAGATTAAAATGTGCTTTGCGCTTCAGCTCGGATGACTCTTGTTGTTTCGCAACTATAGCGTCCCGGCGAAAATCAAAGACCACGGAGCAGGAGTCCGAAAAAGATGCCTCACGCAAAATCATTACGAGCGATTGGCCAGTCGCTTGAATCACTCGGCGTCGTGGCTTTTGTCATGGAAAGGAACGGGCGCAATTACATCGTTCGCAGCGATGCGCTCCCCGATACCTCGGAAGTGGACATACGGAAAAGTCTCTCGGAAAAAGTTTGGGATTCCCGAGGCTCGTCGCGAAGGGTCGCCCGTTTGGTGCGCGATGACGGGGCGCTCAATTACGATCCTAGTTATGTTTCCTGGCTCGACGCCCAAGGTAGAAAAAAACGGCGCAAGCGGTTTTCCGCCCAAGCGACGGGAAGTACGAAATTTTCCCAGCTCCTGCGCACCCTCGGCAGGCACATCGATCGGCTCGAACCCCATGCATTTACGATTTCGTGGACCAAAGATTCGGTGTCCATTGATTACGATCTGGGCGACGGCCAAAAAATCACTGAAATTCTCTCCCTCGACAAATTGCGCGAGCTGACTGTGCGGATGCGAGTTCGACGAGCGCGGCGGCGGTAGCACGAGGCTACGCTGCTTCTAGCAGTTGTCATCGCGGTGGCGGGTTCAGGTCCATCTTTGACTGAAGCTTGCATTGTGCGGATGCCAATTTTCCATATCTACGTGAGGAGTGTCACATGACCCGTCGAGCGCCAAAGAGATGGAGGTTCGGACTGACTATTGTCGCAGGTATGATCTCTTGGACGTTGCTCAGTGACGCCGGCGCGCAGATCGATTGGAAAAAAGACTGGGAGCGAAGCCTGCAGGAAGCTAGGAAAGAAGGCAAGCTCGTCGCCGGAATTCCAGCCCGACCCGAGCTGCGCATTCAGTTGGAGGCCGTCTTTAAGCCCAGGTTTGGCATTGACATGGAGCTCTTGACCGCACGTGGCCCGCAGAACGCCGGCCGGATTGCTTCGGAGTACAGCGCCGGCGTGAAATACTTTGATGTATTCATGGGCGGCAGCGGCACTTACGAATCTCTCGTTGAAGCTGGGATGGTCGAGCCCTTGGCGCCGTTAATGATCCTGCCGGAAGTCAAAGAGGCCAAGAATTGGTGGGGCGGGCATATATGGGAAGATAATCTCAGCGGCAGCCGCTTTCTTTACTCGTTTATCGCCGACGCCGGCACCGGCGGCTTTTGGTACAACACCGAGCAAGTGAAGCCGCAAGACCTGCGTTCGTTGGACGACTTTCTCAATCCCAAGTGGAAGGGCAAGATCGGTTTTCTCGATCCACGCACGCCCGGCTCCGGTCAATCGATTTGGTCGTTTCTCTGGGATATCAAAGGCGAGGCCTATCTCAAAAAGCTTCTCCAACAGGAACTCTTCATCAGTCGTGATCAGCGCCAGCTCGGAGATGCGCTGGCGAAGGGTAAACTAGCTTTCGCCCTGGGTGTAAGCTTCTACTCGTTGGAGGGTTTTCTAAACGCTAACCTGCCGATAAAGGAACTTCCTCTAATGAAAGAAGGGTTACCTTCGAGCAACGGTTCGGGAGTGATCGGCGTGGTGAAAAATTCGCCCCATCCGCATGCAGCGCGTGTGTTTGTGAATTGGTTGCTCTCAAAAGAGGGGCAAGAACTTTATGTCAAGGTCATGCATCAAGCCACGCGCCGTTTGGACGTCGATACGAAGTGGCTGCAGGAGCACGGCGTCCGCGCCGCGAAGGATGTCCTGACCGTGGAACAATACCATAGAGTGAGAAACCATCTAGAAGACAAATACACCAAGGTCCGATTACCCTCGGCGAAGTTCGCCGAGGAAACAATCAAATAAGCTCAAACGCCGAACTCGGCGATTATACCGCCGGCATTTCGCACACCACACCAGTTTTTCTCAGCTCCCCTTCGTAGTGTTTCCGAATGTGGGGGTCCTCGTCGGCGTATTCGATCAATGTGCCGTCTCGCTTGACGTCAATGTAGATTTCGTCCTCGCTGCGTTTGTCGGTGATCTTAAATCCGAGCGGATGAATTCGGCTGCCGTAGCGGAGCGCGAGATGTCGCGCCGGCTGCGGCCCGGTGTTGAAATGCTGGTGAAACCACCCGCCCGGCGGGCAATAGACGCTGCCAGCCTTCCATTTCACTTCCACCACATCCTCGCTGCGCCCCGCTTCATAGGGCCGCGTGCCGAGCTCCTTTGACCACAACAGCACGTAACCCGCTGATTGGAGTCCCAGTAAGATGGCACCCGGGCCATGGTAGTGCGCCTTGTGATATCGTCCCGCCGGCCACTGGGCCAGATGGCCGATCAGACTATTGCCGGACAACTCGAACTGGGTGATGCTCACACCGGCGCCTTTCACTTCCCGCTTGTCGATGCTCGCCGACTGAATGTCCGTGATGAAGTTCGTTTCCCAAATATGCTGCATGCCCGATTCGTAGCGCTTCTGACCTTCGTTAAAAAAACCGTCGGCCGCCGAGTAGCGTTCGGCAAAATCATACGGGCAGTTGAATATAAAATCTTCATTGTGAACGACGTCCATCACCAGTGGCGCGTTGGTGACGGCGAGAAACCTTACCGCCGTGCGCCCACCGTTGAGTAGGCGATGCCAAGTATTGAGCGGCGGTGCGAACAGACTCCACGGACCCCACTCAAACATTTGTTTGCGACCCTTGTCTTGCCAAACCTCGGTGGCGCCTTGGCCGTCGAGGATGCAGATCACCTCCTCGTAAAAATGCCTTTCGGGTTGAAGGGCGCCACCCGCGGGGATCTCGCCGATGTACATGCCGGTGACGCCTTCCATACCGTAAAGGTTCACGAAGGCGGCCTTGCCGCCCGTGCGCGCCCAAGGCGCTACGGCGATCTCCCGGACATCCTCGACTCCATAACCGTCGATCACGGGAATGCCCTGGCTGGCCATCCATTTAAAATAGGCAGTCTTCTGAAACGCCGCCATCAATGCCTGGACCCGTTCATCTTGCGCCATAGAAATTACTCCTCACCGCTTTGAGCTTTCTTGACTTCCAGCTCGAACTTATACGTTCGTCTGGAAACCTAGCATAGTCCTGATGGGTCAGAAAACCTTTTTGGTGATTTTCAGTTGTCGAAGCCGACGTCTGCGGTTACACTGTGCATTAAAGTGCGGCAAATTAGCAAGTTTCCGAAGATGGACCTAGTGAAATTCGCCATAGCCGTCAGCGTTTTTGTGCTGTCGGCGGCGTGTGCGCATCGCATGACGATGTATTCTCTGGACGGTGAAAGGCTCGATGGACGCTGGCGTTTCGCGCGCGAGGGAACGGGTCTGATTCAGATCATCGCGCTGGACGGGGAAGTGCTCGTCGGCGCGTTCAAGCCGGTTACGCGCCGGAACTTTTTCGACCACTATCAAAACACATTTGGCGGTAGTTCCATCGATGCCGACGGTCCGGATCTCTCCGCCTTTGGTCATGTGTTTGGCGGACTCCTCGGCGGCTCCAGTACCTTGGTCGACGTCGCCTACGGCGAGAACTATAACAAAAGCTCGGGCGATTCGGTTCAAGCCGTGAAGGGGCCACTGCTGTATTGGACTGCGAGCTTGCAAGGCGACAGAAGAACCATCATGCAGTGCTTCTTGATCGGATCTTCCTCCACAGGCCATGGCCTCGGTAGATGCAAAGGCCGCACGGGAAAAGAGTACACCGTCGAGTTCTAGTTGAAGCGGATTGTGCCGTTATTTCGCCGCCAGGGAACGGTGGGAGAGACATTCGACGCTCGATGATAATCACGTCATCATACCTGCAGCCCGACCAGCCGATTTGATTTCGCGTCCAAGCACATGCTTCCTAGCGCCAGTGCGGATCACGGCGTCCGCGATCTCCGACGGCTGATAGTTGGTCTTTTGGAAAAAAAGCCCGGCCGGTGTAAAGGACTGGAACTTCGCTACTGAGTGCGAATTTAGACGATGCGGCGCCAATCGCGCGGCGTGAGCGGAAGCCGCGCCCGCGCTTTCGTCCTGCGCCCTGATTCCTCGGTCAGCGCAAGAAATTCCCGAGACTTTTGCACCTTGTCCGTTATCTTCGCCCACGAACAATGGCGGACCTTGCGCAATTTGGTGAGCGCGTCGTAGCTTTTGCGCAATGATTGTTCGCTGCCACTCAAACCGAGTTTGGCCATGACGGACTTGAATTGATCGAAAGTGAGGTTTTTCGTTTGGCTCGCTGGAGTCGTCAGTCGCAAGAGACCCGAATGCATGGAATGTGGCCGCTTTAAGTGTTGCTGCAACGCTTCGATCACGTCACCGCGCCGCTGATGAACGGCACTCACGTCACTACGCAAATGTTTGAGGCGCTGATTAATCCATGCCACGCCTTTATGTAGAGCGCAGTTTATCGCTTCGTCTTCGGTCGTGGCGCGAGTTGTAAACCTGACAAACTCAGACTCGCGAACAGGCCCGGCGCACCAGCTAATGTCGGCTTGCGGCGCCCAGGAATTGGTCGTCGTATCGAAGCTGGGAAAAGCCATGATGACGTGATTGCGATGTAACCGGCTCCACATACTAATTAACTCCTCTCCCGGTGGACCTTTTTAAAGCGCGCACAGCGCGCGAAGAGCTAATTCATCCGTGAATTCAACACGAGGAAAGTCGGGGAGAACGTCCACCGCTGGCTATTGTGATCACTCGGACGGAAAAAGGCAAGAGGGTAACAAAAACACTTCGCCGCCAGCCCTACGGGGTGAAGTTTCAGAAGGGGAGAGGATCTCGCACCGCCACCCATGCAGCGGTGCGAGAAAAGTACTAACGTGGAGCCGGAAGGGTAAACACTATTCGACCATTTTCCAGTTGGCGCGAACTAACGACGCCAGTAGTGCCACCATCCCCAATCCCGTGCACGATCATAATAATACGGTCGGCGGGACTCATACCTGTCGTCCCATAGATCTCTTCGTTCCCGGGCAATCGCCGCTCTGTCCCCAGCAATTTCACCTGGGTCTGCGCCACGCCGGAGGTCGCGGCGCAACTCTCGTCTGGCATCATATAGCTCTCGTCTGTCGCTACGTAGCTCGCGACGGCGCGCCCAATCAGCCGTCGCCGGGGCGGCCAACGATAACAATCCTCCAAAAATCAAACTTCCTACGATTATGTGTTTTACTTTATTCATAATTGAATTTGTCCTCCTATTCGTTTTGACGCAATAGTCGTCGAAAGGTTTCAGCCGGTATGGCTGATTTGTCATAATCACTCGCTAGGTGCATTTGGGCATTCCGACGGTATCTTCCACCCCGCGGTTAATGCCTATCTTCAAAAAAACCTTGGATGATAGACATTAAGCATAAATTTTCTCTAATTTAATTGTCGGGAAAAATCCTGCAGCTGTCTGATAGTTTCTTGATGATTTTGCCCACATGGCGGTGAATCCTCATATAAAGCTTTTGTTTGTGCGTTGGCACAAAGCTTGCGCGTTTGTAGACATCGATTGGTCCTAGTGGAATTGACAAACTGTCACCGATGCAACCTGGATGGGAAAGTAACCCGCAGCCGTAAACTTACGTAAAGGGCAAGGTCTTTTCAGCAGGCAGGAGTCGACTATGAGTAAATCAAAGATCCATCTGGTTGGATATTTGTTGGTGGTCGTTTGCTCAGTTGCCATAGGCTGCGCGCCGAGTAATGGCGATCGCGCAGGCCGGTTCAGTTTTGGCGCAACTGCGAGAGCGCCCGACTTCATCGGGCTGGCAAAGGAACTGCAGCCGGCAGTGGTCAATGTGTCGGCAACATTGACAAGTACACCTGTGCCCAGCGAACAGCGCCGGCAAGCGGAGCCCGAAGATCAAACGATGGAGCGATTTTTTGGTGTGCCGCCACCGTCCGGCCAGGTGACCCAGCGTAGTCAGGGTTCGGGGTTTGTTATTGCATCCGAGGGCATAATATTGACTAACGCTCATGTCGTCGAGGGTGCCAAAAAGATCACCGTTAAATTGTTTGACAAGAGAGAATTTGACGGCCGTGTCGTTGGAAGAGATCTTCGAACCGATGTGGCCCTGATAAAGATTGCAGTCACGGAAAAGTTGCCCACCATCAAACTGGGCGATTCCGATGATCTTGAAGTTGGCGAATGGGTCATGGCTGTCGGCAACCCGTTCGGCTTGGACAATAGTGTAAGCTCGGGGATCGTGAGCGCAAAGGGACGGCATATCGGCGAGACATATGATCGACTGATTCAAACCGATGCGCCGCTCAATCCCGGCAGTTCGGGCGGGCCACTGGTGAATTTAGATGGTCGGGTCATCGGGATAAATAAAGCGATCGTCAGTCAAATGGGCGGCGGCAGCATCGGGATCAGCTTCGCGACGCCAATTAATCTAATCAAAGAAATCTTGCCGCAACTGCAGACTAGCGGCAAAGTCACTCGCGGCTGGGCTGGAGTCGCGATCCAAGAAATTACCCCAGTGCTAGCCGATACGATGGGCCTTGGAAACGCCAATGGAGCGCTCGTGGCGGGTATCGCCAAGGGTGGTCCTGCGGATCGTAGCGGTATTAAAGTAGGCGATGTGATTACGGAATATGATGGCAAGAAAGTCACCGATGCTTTGGATCTGCCACTCTTGATTGCGCGCACGCCGATCGCAAAGCAGGTTCCAGTCACGATACATAGGGAAAAACAGGAGCTTCGGATCGCCCTTACTATCGCCGAGCTGCCGGAGCGGCCATTGCAAATGCGCGGCAACGAAATTGGCTGAGTGAACGGCGGTTCGTCAACATCATCGCCATCGCCGCAAGAATCTCTTTCTCCCGGTGTTCCGTCATGGTTTCCAGCCCGCTGCGGCAAGATAAGTTGAAATGACCATTGCCAACTCGCATGAGTGAGAGAAAAACGAGTGATCTCACTCGTGCTAGCCGTCCTACCAGCCGACATTGGCGATCTGAACTTTTGCCGTTTGCCGCCGGTTAATTCAGCTTAAAAATCCCAGCCGCCGTTTCATTCATCGACGCCACGAGGTATTTTATCCCCAATGTGGCGACCGTAAGTAGACTTGTCGCCATTTGAAAGTTGGGTATGATAGGACCGTCTGAAAC
>Ga0137369_10004423_pt1 | contig 14326 bp, 12 predicted proteins | sample SagtaG_12_FD_104918 | JGI IMG/M metagenome (GOLD analysis project Ga0137369, IMG submission 104918) | Vadose zone soil microbial communities from Sagehorn Ranch, Mendocino, California, USA - Sage1_L_113_16 metaG | ecosystem: Environmental > Terrestrial > Soil > Vadose zone | place: USA... | reverse complement strand
TCATCCAATTATCCAATGCTGCGCGGCCTTTGGTATGTTCTATCCACAACCCCTCAGCATAAGTAGCAAAACTTTCGTTCAGCCAGATGTCACGCCAATCCGCCACACTGACACTATCTCCAAACCACTGATGGGATAACTCATGTGCGATGGTTAGTTCCGTGGTTTCCACCTCCTCCGGATGTACCATGTCCATGCCAAAAATGGACATGGTTTGATTCTCCAATGCTGCGCCGAAATTTGTGTCCATCACGAGAGCTCCATACACTTCAAATGGATAAGGTCCGAAAATATCACTGAAATAGGTAAGCATATCACCCTGCCGCTCAAAAGGTTTGCGGAATTCTTCAGGCAACCCGGTTGAGTAATAATTCCGGATTGGAATGCCATTCTGTGATTGTGAAGTTTCCATGTCGAATTCATCAATATCGACTGTGGCAAGATAACTTGCCATTGGCGCACGCTCTTCAAATACGAATGTGGTTGTCTCACCATTGTCAATGGAATCCGTCAGTATGCCATTGGCCGCGACCTCAAAGGGCTTGGGAACTGACACACGGAAGGTGTAGGAGGCTTTATCCAGTGGATGATCGTTCACTGGATAATAACTTGCAGAGCCATCAGGTTCACTCAAGACAAAGCTACCTCCATTGAAGGTAACCCAGCCTGTTTGAAAGGGAAGAGCTATGGAGTTCATCACTCCTGGAGAGCCTTGATATTGAACTTCAGTGGTAAATGATTCGTTTTCAGTCAATAATGTGGAAGGTGTAATAGTTAGCTCCTGCCCGTTGCGCTCAAAGTCTGCGGGCTGTCCATTTACAGTAATATTAGTAATTTCAAAGCCAATAAAATCAAGGTTGAAACTGCTCAGGTTTTGAGTCGCTTTAGCTTCGATGGTTGTAATGCCATCGAGGTCACTCGTTGCTACATTATGGACGGTTAAATCCAATGTGTAGTGTTGGACATCATAGCCGCCATTACCAAAATTGGGATAAAGCGAATCGCCAAGACCTGGTGCGCCAGGTTCCGCTTCAGCGTTTGGAGTTGCTGGAGTTAGGGTTACCGGTATCTCTGTGGCGACTTGTGTTACTTGTGTTGGTATTTTTACTGTGGAAGTGGGCGGAGTGATAGGGGTTATTCCACTACATCCGGTTACCATTATCAAAATAATGATTGAAATATATATCCGATAAACTTTATGCGGTTGCATATTTCTCCGTAGATATTAAATTTGATTGAAGGAGGCAAACGAACTATACTATTATTGATATATTGTACACTTCTAAAAGGAGAAACAAATGAACATCGAGATTGTGCATCGCCCGTCGTATTCTTTGGCGGTGGCAAGACTAGACCCAAACGAACGCATTCGAGCGGAAGCAGGCGCGATGGTTAGTATGAGTGGCGGAGTCAATATCGAGACGAAAGCCGAAGGCGGGATTTTTAAGTCGCTGGGACGCGCAATGCTGGGTGGCGAGTCTTTCTTCCAGAACTTTTTTGTGGCATCCACTCAAGGTGGCGAAGTGACTCTGGCTCCCGAATTACCCGGCGATATGCTGTTGATCGAGTTGAAAGGCGAGAAGTTGATGATCCAGGCTGGCTCGTATGTGGCTTCTGAAAATGGCGTCGAGCTGACAGCCAAAGTTAGCATTAAGGCACTTATGGCCGCAGAAGGCATTTCTATGCTGGAGGCTTCTGGCACAGGAAAGCTTTTGGTTTCGTCTTATGGTGCAATCTTCGAGCGAACTATTGGTGCAGGCGAAAAATATATTGTGGACACTTCTCATCTCGTCGCGTTTGAGGCGAGCATGGGAGTGCAACCAAAAACTGTTGGCGGGATCAAATCGACTTTGTTCAGTGGCGAAGGTCTCGTGGTCGAATTGACTGGGCCGGGTACGATCTATATGCAGACGCGTTCCCCGCAAGCATTGATCAACTGGATTATCCCGCAATTACCCAAGCCGGAAGTAAAGAGTTCTTGACAAGATATGAAAAGAGGAGCCGCTCATCGCGGCTCCTCTCTTTTGAAATGACTAATATGGCCAGCGGTCAGTCTTTTGTAGCAGAGCACGCAGGTGATTGATCTCACCAGCATGGTAAAAATCATGCCCAATCATAATACGGATGATGACGCGGGTAGGAAGGTATTCGCCCCAATTGGTGAGACGATCACGGTCCAGTTCGGAATCGTCAGCTAGGGCGCGGACAGAGGCGAGCCAGCGGCGATGTCCCTCCTTCAGCCAGCTAAGCAGCTCCTCACCCGGACGCGAGCGCGCACCACCCGCCGGGATGAGCGGAGGCTGGTCGCCGCGCATGGATGCTGAGCCGAAAGCATAATTCTCGTACATCCATTTGGCCCACCCCACATGTTCAAGAATTTCGGCAATGGAACGTTCTCCATTGGGTGGCACCGCGGTCCAGTCTTCCTCTCGAACATCGTGGAGACTGGCCAGGAGCGATTGCGCGGTATCGCCTTCAAATGCATCTTCAATCAGCCAGGCGAGCGTATCCAGGGCAAGATGAGAATTTGCGGGGTTTGGGATTTTATCTGTTTGGTTCATGAAGCAGCTGTAAAATAATATTTAAAACCCGAATTCGGAATTTGGGAATTCGATACACGGGCTGCACGGATATTCACGGATTTCTTCCGTGGAAAACGGAAAAATTCCGTCTCTCTCCGTGAAATCCGTGTACAAGAATAGACCTTTTAATACGGAAGGACTGCTTTCTAAAGGGTAAGGCACGCATCCGCACAAAGCCAGAAAAGGTTTTCGCGTATCTCAGATCTTGACGTCCATCCGCGATGATCCCATTCTGCGCCGCTTAAATCATCGCCCCCATATAAGACCTGCCCGAAAACAACGTTACGAAACTGAGCGACTGCCATCAAGCTTGCAGCTTCCATTTCTACCACGAGACAGCCTTCTTCTTTTCTTTTGGCGATTTTATTGGGAGTTTCACGATACGGCGCATCGGTTGTCCATGTTTTTCCCAGACGATATGGCACACCACGACTTCCTAACATCGTGACCAGCGCGTTGACTCCCACTTCATTTGCAGTCACTTCACGGCTGGGTGGAAGGTAATGATATGAAACTCCTTCATCACGGACTGCGCCGGATACTACAACGAGGTCGCCAACTGCCATACTTTCGAGAACCCCGCACCCGCCACAGGCAATAAATTTGCGGCAACCAAATGCAATCGCTTCTTCAAGCAAACTTGCCGCGATCGGTGCACCGACACCAGGATGAAAGAAAGCCAGCCGTTGGTTTTGATATGAAATCTCATAAATGGGATGAGGGCCATCTTCTCAGTTGTTTTTCACCAGCATTTTGGCATTGCATTCGGCAATGACCTTGTTCACCACTTCCCGAAAGAAACAGATGACAACATGCTCAGGCATGTCGCGCGGTTTGATGATTTTCGATGGCTCGGTCAGAGCCTCGCGTGATGGGTCGTGTTCGAGGATGGGATAGGTCATGTGGAAACTCTGTGACCCACTAGCGCTTTGTTGGACAGCTTTGATTTTGCAGACTCATTTGCCTAACTGTAAAACATTCTTGATTGAACAATCTGAAACATCCCAAATGATAACATCATTGTCTGACGACATTGTAGTGAATATTTGTCCATTTGCAGAAAGTTCCCAATCAAACTTCGAGTTTGTAAGCCCTTCAAAATTGCATATAATGTTTTCATTTTCCCATAAACCCCATTCGCTGTCTAATGAGAAAAAATCTCGAACCAAAAATCGGTTTTCGTTGTCAAAAAGTTTGACTCGATAAGGAATTGTTCGCAAAACCTTAGACGTTCCAGCCTCAATTAGTTTTGTAATTCGTGAATTTTCCTGACTACCCAAAAATGCGTAAACTTTCCCGTTAGGGGAAATATCGTAAAGTTCATTGAGACTTTCGTGTTCAATTTCTTGTGCAGTTGCGGTGGCTGTAATATCTACGGTGGTTACTAAATATTTTGGTCCCATAAGTTGTACAAAAACAAGAAACTTATTGTTATCTGTAAAGCGAATAAACCCCATTGGAATTACCTGACAAATATCGGTAGAGAAAATTTTCGTTGCTTTAGGCGAGTTAGAAAAATCAAGCATGTGTAAAGCAAAGTTAGCGTCAGCCTGCTCACAACGCATTGACCAATCATAATTACTACGAATAAAAATGGATTTGCCATCAGGGCTGAATTGTATTTTGGTCACAAGATATGCGGGCGGAATATCGTAAATGTCCATTAAGTATTGACTTGTGCGCAAATCCCAAAGTTGGACAGGTGTGTCAGAAAATTTACCTGATATGGCTATTATTTTTCCGTCAGAGCTAAATGCAACTGCTCCAGATTGTGCTTCGTCCTTGTTTTTGCCGTAATCAAGATTATTGAATTCTCGGAAGATTGTTTTGCTGAGTGTTTCTGTGTCGTAGATATAAACACCAGTGTTAGTATAAATGGCTAAATTGGTTCCATCTGCCGATAAAGCAAGATTAAGAATTGTAGATTCATTTGACGGTGTAACATTTGGGGAAGCTATTGTTTCAGTTGGAATGACTCTAACGGCTGGCGCACATGAGATTAATATGGTGCTGACTGATAAAACTACGATTGCGAGTTTTGTTTTCATTTCTGCCCATGTTTTGTAAGGAGCTGCCCAACTCGATATTCAGCAGCCCCTTATAGACAAACCGTATAACGTCCTAAGAGCGATTCAGATGTTATACGGTGAAATATTAGTCTGATTTGAGTATAGCACTCTTCCTGACCCTACTGCGCTGTATTCCCACCATCCACCAGCAACAAATGACCCGTCACAAATGATGAATCATCCGAAGCCAAAAACAACACAGCCTTTGCAATCTCTTCCGGTTTTCCGAATCGCCCCATCGGGATATATGCACTTGATTCTTTGATCGCTTCTTCAAGACTCACAGGGTCTGAATGCTCAAAATATCCTCTTTCGAGCCAGCGATCCACAAACGTATCGCCAGGGCAGACAGCATTCACGCGGATTCCCTCGCGGGCATAATCGAGCGCCATAGCCTTGGTCATCATGCCGACCGCGCCTTTGCTCACTACATACGGGAACGCATCTTCCCCCGCCACCACAGACCAATCCGATCCGTTATTTACGATTGCGCCGCCTGCCCCCGATCTTTGGGGGTTGCCCTGTCTCTTCATGTGCGGGATGACCAACTTGCTCATATGCCATACTGCGGTCACGTTGAGGTTAAATGTATCCTGCCAGACCTCTTCGGATGTTGTCTCAGCCGTACCACTGGTGACGACCCCTGCGTTGTTGAACAAAATGTCAATGTGACCAAATTCCTTAAGAGCGACATCCACGACTCTTTGACAGTCTTCCATCTTGGTGTGATTCGCTTCGACGAAGACGCAGCGCGCGCCCCTTTGCCTGCATTCGGCTTCGACGGCTTGACCCAATCTCACACGTCTGCCGGTGATCACGAGACCAGCTCCCTCGTCCGCGAAAAGAAGCGCAGTGGCTTTCCCGATTCCGCTGGTCGCACCCGTGATAATCGCAACTTTGTCAGTGAGTTTCATGTTTGCCTCCTCAGTTCTGTTGTGTCATCCTGAGGGAGCGTTCTTCAGCGACCGAAGGATCTCTATTCATTACAGGAGAGATTCTTCGCTCCCGAAGTTTACCCTGAGCTTGTCGAAGGGGTCGCTCAGAATGACACATCAAAGTTTAAGTGATAAATCCAAATCTGTGTTTATCCGTGGTTTATAATTCACCCATCATGGATAGCAAGACTCTGAACGTTCTCGAATACCCCAAGATTCTCGAACGGCTGGTGAAGTTCTGCGACTTCTCCGCTTCGATGGATTTGGCGCGCTCGCTCGAGCCAACAAATTCATATGACCTTGCCCTCGCCCGCCTCGCCGAAACAACTGAGGCGCGAAGACTGCTCTCGATTCAAGATGTGGGCATCGGCGACGCTCATGACATTCGTCCCCACGCGGACTTAGCCGCGCGCGGTGGTGTGCTTGACCCGCAGGCTTTGCTCGATATCAAGTCTACCTTGATCTCATGCCGCGACCTGAAGAAGACTTTCGACAAGAAAGCAGGCGAATATCCGCGCCTCGTGCAACTGGCGCAGGGACTGCCTGAAACGTTTGGACTTGTGGATGCGATCACGCGCATCCTTTCGGATCGCGGCGAAGTGCTCGACTCCGCTTCGCCCAAACTGGCGGACACGCGCCGTAATTTGCGTATCGCACACGACCGCTTGATGAGCAAACTACAAAGATATATCACTGATAGCAATACCGTTTCGATGTTGCAGGATGCGATCATCACGCAGCGTGACGGGCGTTATGTGATTCCCTTACGCGCTGAGTTCAAAGGCAGAATCAAATCCATTGTGCATGACCAATCCTCCAGCGGCGCAACGTTGTTCGTAGAACCGTTGCCGGTTGTGGAAGCGAATAATGAAATCCGCGAACTACAACTCATCGAACGCGACGAAGAACGGCGCATCCTTGCTGAACTCTCGTCACAAGTCGGTGCGCATGCGGTTGAATTGAAATACGGTGTTGAGAATTTAGCAGTATTGGATTTAGCGTTTGCAAAGGCAAAGTACGCGGAAGAGTTGAAAGCCTCAGAACCAATATTGCATGATATGTCGAAAGTCAAAATGTCTGCCCTGAACCTGTCGCAGGGTCGAAAGTCCGAAGCCACTGACGTTCAACCTTCAGCCTCTAACTTCAAACTTATTCAAGCAAGACATCCTCTTTTGAATCCAGATACTGTTGTGCCAATTGATTTTGACCCACGTCCTGGCACTCTTGCGGTCGTCATTACCGGCCCAAACACCGGCGGCAAAACTGTCTCACTGAAAACGGTTGGCTTACTCGTGCTCATGGTACAAAGCGGACTGCATATCCCTACGCAGAGCGGTTCGGAGATTCCGTGCTTCAACGCCGTTTATGCCGATATCGGTGACGAGCAATCTATCGAACAATCGCTTAGCACGTTTAGCGGGCATATCACCAACATTATTCACATCCTCAAGAGAGCCGATCATCGCTCGCTTGTCATCCTTGATGAACTGGGCGCGGGCACCGATCCACAGGAAGGTGCGGCCCTTGCACGCGCGATCCTCGCGCACTTGCTCGAACGTGGGATCACCTCACTGGTTGCAACTCACTATCCTGAACTCAAAACCTTCGCCCATAGTACTGAAGGTGTGGTCAATGCTTCGCTTGAATTTGATATCAAAACTCTTCGTCCGACTTACAAATTGACCATAGGACTTCCCGGGCGATCAAATGCTCTACTGATTGCACAACGCCTCGGCCTGGATGAGAAGCTAGTCGCTGCGGCGAGAAGCGAGATCAACCCCGAAGATTTGCGCGCCGACAAACTGCTCGATGACATTCGCAAGGAACGCAATCGCACCTCGCGTGAACGTGAAAAACTCGAGAAAGCCCGCGCGAGACTCGAGTCCCAAACTCGTGAAATTGAAAAACGACTTGAGAAAATTGAAGATGAACGCCGTGAGACCTTAGCGAAAGCACGCGCAGAAGGCGAACTGGAGGTCGCGGTATTGAAACGAAACATCGACTCGTTGAAATCCCAACTCAAGAAAGCACACCAGCCACTCGAAGCCATCAGAGCGATTGAAGAGAAGATCGAGGAGATGGAAGAAAGAATTGAAGCGCCCGTTGAGAGGAAAAGTGAACAGCTCTCAGTGAAGAGTGATCAGCCGTTCAGGTTGGGTGAGAGAGTCATTGTTCGCACATTGAATTCCGAAGGTCTAGTAACAGCTCTAGGTGAGTCCGATGCGGAAGTCCAGATTGGAAGTCTGCGTGTGAGGGCGAGATTAGTTGATTTGGTGAGGAAGTCTGAAGAGGCAAGTCTTGAGAAACAAGAAACGAGTCAGGAGAAACGAGTAACGAGTAAAGAGAACTCGTCAACACGTCGCACGTCAACCGCTACTTCATCTCCCGGAATTGAACTCAACCTGCGCGGCAAACTGGTGGATGAAGGGCTGGACGAGTTGGAAAGATATTTAGAAAAAGCTTATTCCGCAGGTTTGCTATTTGTCCGCATCATTCATGGCAAAGGGACGGGGCGCATGCGCGAAGCTGTCCGCACCGCGTTGAAAGATAGTCCATATGTCAGTTCATTTGAAGAGCCGAAAGACAGCGAAGGCGGCGCCGGCGTGACCGTGGCGAAGATTGCAAAATAATTATGTGTCACTCTGAGGGAGCGCTCTTGGCGACCGAAGAGTCTCGCACGTTTTAGTGGAGATCCTTCGCTCCGCTCAGGATGACATAACCCGAGGAGATTGCTTCGTCGGGAAGTACACCCTCCTCGCAACCCCGCCGAAGGCAGGCGGGGCAATGACGGATCTAATTTTTCTCCAACCACTCCTCCACCCGCGCTTCGAGAACGTCCAACGGTAACGCTCCACCTAACAGAATCACATCGTGAAAATCGCGTACATTGAACTTCGTGCCAAGTTGCTCTTCTGCGCGTGCTCGCAGTTCGCGGATTTTCAGTTCCCCCATCTTGTATGCTAAAGCCTGCCCAGGCCACGCAATATAACGATCCACTTCATTGCTGATATTCAGCAATGTAGATGATGTATTTGCAGCCATAAAATCAATTGCCTGCTGGCGCGACCAGCCGAGGGCATGCATGCCAGTATCCACAACGAGGCGGCAGGCGCGCCACATTTCATAGCTCAGGCGGCCAAAGTCACTGTACGGGTCAGTGTAAAAGCCCATTTCAAGGCCGAGTCTCTCAGCGTAGAGTGCCCAGCCTTCTATAAAGGAAGTGAACCAGTAAAAGCGGCGGAAGTCGGGCAGGTCATGCAATTCCTGCTGAAGTGCGATCTGCAAATGATGACCAGGCACGGCCTCGTGCAGAGAAAGAGCTTCCATCTCGTAAAGTGGACGGCTTTTCAGATCATATGTGTTTATGTAATAAAAACCAGCTTTTGTGCCATCGCCAGTGCCGGGCATGTAATAAGCGGTCGTTTGGCCGGGCGCGCTGAAATCGGGCACTGGGCGGATACCATATGGGAGGCGAGGCACTGTCTTGAAGAGGCGCGGCAGTTCACCTTCAATGCGCTTTATGATATATGCAGTTTCTTTTAGTAAGCCTTCGGGCGTTTCCGCATAAAAGCGTGTGTCGGTGCGCAGGAATTCTAGAAAAGACTTGAAATCTCCGCTGAAGCCTGTTTTGTTGATGGTCTCGACCATCTCGGTGCGAATGCGGCGGACTTCACTTTGCCCGGTCGCGTGAATTTCCTCAGGCGGGAGGTCGAGCGTGGTGTAGTAGAGAATGCGATGACGGTAGAAATCGCGTCCATCTGGCAGTTCAGCGGATGCAATTGACTCGCGCGAGGCGGGCGCATACTCCTCACGAATAAACTTCAACAACGCTTCATACGCAGGGACAACGGATCCCATTACCACCTCACGCGCGGACTCGATCAGCCTCTCCTGATTCACGCCGCTAATGGATGCCGCGAACTTCTTGAACGGCTCGAAGAAGACGCTTTGTGCAGGGTCTCGTACCATCTGGGCTTCGATGGACGTATCCGCACCTTCCAGGGTGACTCGCGGCGGGATGAAGCCTGTTTCCAAACCTAGGCGCATGAGTTCGATGCTTTCGTCAAAATAGTGACGGATGGCCTCCAAGCGCGCCAGATAATTTTCATAATCTTTGACTTGCTCGAATGGCATTAGTACGTGCAAATCAGGGAGGAAAGTGTGAAAGCCACCTGTTTTCGAGATAGGCAATCGGTAGGCATGATAACGTAATTCGCCCATTTCACTGGAAAGCATCCGCGCGAAGGTGTCGTAGTTTAAACGGTCATCAGCTTGAAGTCCCGTGCGATCGATTTTGTCGAGGCGGGAACGGAATTCTTCGAGCTGGGTCAACCAATCCGCATAATGTGATTCATCTGCGCTGGGCAAAAGGTCATCGAAACGATGGTCACCGCACATCGTCGCAAAGATCGGATCCCAGCGCATCCAGGCATTCCAGTGGTCGGAAAAAAGTTTTGAAAGAGCGGTAGTTTTTGGCATGAGCACCTCACAGAAATCTTATCACAGCGAATCGACCAATGCTATAATTTTATTGAGCAGAGCGATATGTCCATTGATGCCGCCATTCAACAAATGACGGACATGATCATGTCAACATGCTGTCTATGATAAAGACGCGCCGCCTTTAAAAGGATAGGAATTTCTTGTAGAGACGACCAGCTGGTCGTCTCTACATTTTTTATGCTAAACTGTTGCCCATGACTTACATGGGACTCATCCATAAATACGGACATTTGCTCGACCTCCCGCCTCATACACGGAACGTGAGCCTGCTCGAGGGGAATACTCCTCTGATTCGCGCGGACAATTTATCCCGCCAACTCGGCAACGGATTCGAGTTGTTCATTAAATATGAAGGACTCAATCCAACAGGTTCCTTCAAAGATCGCGGCATGACCGCCGCCGTCAGCGAAGCATTAGGACGCGGTGCAACCACTGTCATTTGCGCTTCGACGGGAAACACTGCCGCCTCCGCCGCAGCATACGCCGCGCGTGCAGGGATGAAGTCCATTGTGCTGATCCCGCAGGGAAAGGTCGCATCAGGAAAACTCGCGGGAGCGGTCGCTTATGGAGCGCAAGTAATTCAAATTGACGGATCGTTCGATGACGCGCTCACCATGGTCATCCAGATCACGAACCAACATCCGATCTGTCTGGTGAACTCCATTAATCCCTATCGTATTGAGGGACAGAAGACATCCGCATTCGAGATTTGCGATGTGCTGGGATCCGCACCTGATTGGTTATGTATACCTGTTGGCAACGCAGGCAACATTACAGCTTATTGGGCTGGACTTACGCAATACAATGAAATCAAATCCACTGGTTTATCACAGGTGCTGGGAGTCCAAGCTGCCGGGGCTGCACCATTGGTATTGGGTCATCCTGTTGATCATCCTGAAACTGTCGCGACCGCAATTCGAATCGGAAAACCCGCCCGTGGCGAACAAGCCCTGCAAGCCGCGAGCGAATCAAAGGGAAGAATCATCGCGGTGACCGATGAACAAATCCTGGATATGCAGAAGATGCTGGCAAAACTTGAAGGGATTTGGGTGGAGCCCGCCTCCGCAGCAGGACTCGCCGGTTTCGCAGATGAAATCGCAAATGGGACGTTGAATCCAAAGGGAAAACGCATCGTCGCGATCTGCACAGGTCATGGAATGAAAGACCCGGATATCATCACAAAGGATATGCAGAAGCCATTGGTTTTGCCCCCAAAGTTAGAGGCGTTGGAAGAGATTATTTTGAGAAATTAACCGCGAAGGGGCGAAGGACACAAAGAAAACCTTTTAAAACCTTCGCGATCTTAGCGGTCTTCGCGGTTCAAAAGATTATGAAAATTCACGTCAAAGTCCCTGCCACAACAGCCAACCTCGGACCTGGGTTCGATGCCCTCGGTCTTGCTTTGGATCTGTGGAATGAAGCCGAATTCCTCGCGACGAACGATAATCAAATTTCATTGACGATTGAAGGCGAAGGCAAGGATAAACTTCCCACCGGTGCGAATAATACAATTGTGGAGGCTGCCTTGCAAGTCTATGAATTGCTGGGAAAGCCTTGCACAGGGTTGCGAATCCATTGCGTCAATCGTGTGCCACTTAGTTCAGGACTTGGCTCCAGTTCCGCCGCGATGCTGACCGGGATGCTTGGGGCAAATGCGTTGCTTGGAAATCCGTTATCACGCGAAGAGATTCTCAAACTGGCGATTGAAACAGAGGGACATCCTGATAACGTTGCGCCTGCCATGCTGGGCGGGCTGGTCGCGTCCATTATTCACGAGCGTCATGTTGTGTCTTTGCGATTAACGCTGACAGGCCAGCGCACACCAATCCATATTACGGTCGTTCTGCCTGATTTCGATTTTCCCACTAAACAGGCGCGTGCCATTCTGCCAAAGCAGATCGAGCGCCAGGATGCCATCTACAATATTAGCCGCGCGGTGATCGTGACCGAAGCCTTCCGCGTCGGTGACTTGGATATGCTCGGCGAAGCAATGACCGATAAACTGCACCAGCCATACCGTATCCCGCTCATCCCCGGCGCGCAGGAAGCGATGGACGCCATGAAACAAGCAGGAGCCTCGGCTGTGGCATTATCGGGAGCTGGGCCCAGCTTGATCGGTTTTTCATCAAAAAGGGAAACAGCCATCGGGGAAGCCGCGAAGCGTGCGTTCGCTGAGTCCGGACTAAATGCACGAGTCTACAAATTGAAGATCAGCCGCACAGGTGCGGAAGTCCATATCCTATAAATTTAGTGGCTGCTGAGGCGTCTTTTGTGCTTGGAGTTATGAGTGACAAGTCTATTTAATTCGTAGAGCAAGGGGTGAAAGAAGCATAGACATCACAGTCAATCCGCCGACAAGAAAAAGTACCCACCAAGGTGGATTTATTTTATAAATGATATGGTCAACACCCTGACTAATTTGTGATCCAATCTCGAAGGCTTGTTTAGTGACAGGTCCGTGGTCGGTGTAGACGATGGAAAGCGGCTGCTGGTCTCCATCAGCAGTGACAAATTCTGCGCGATAGGAACATCCGTCGCTACAGCCATCATCCACTACGACGATATCCACAATGTGCTCGACACTTCTTTTGGACATCTGCACCTTGTCAAAAAACAAAGTGCGGATCTGACAGGTATAAGATCCATCGGACTGCTTAAGGCAATCCAATTCGGTTGAGTGGATAAAAATGAGGATGAAGATCAATCCAAAAAAAAGTGAGCCGAAGAGTATGGATAAAAAGACTAGCCAGCGTTTCATAGATTCACTCCTTGATTTGATCTGTCTTCCATGCGCGCGCAAAGCGCAAGATGCGTGAACGTATATAAAATATGTTTGGATCGGCAAATGACCTGCGTTCCTTAATAAACTTCATCGCAGACTTAGCATCCATTCCCTGTGCAATCAGGATCGCTGCGCCCATCGCCACCCCGCGGTGGCGTCCACCCGCACAATGGACATAAACCTTGCCTCCATTTTTGATTGTCTCCAGTGCTGCAGCTGCGCCGCGCTGCAACACGCGAATCGGGATTGGCACAAACGGACTATCAAAGGTTGGCAGCCAGAGAAAAGACATCGGCGTATGGTGTAGATCAGGCCATGGACGACGCTCAATACGCATATTGATCACAAGTTGCACGCCAAGGTCGCGCAGATGGTTATAATCCTGTACATTCGGTGTCGTACCAATAAATAAATCTTCTGTAATCTTTGTATAGTCCACGCGGCAAATGGTATCACATTAGGGATATGCTCTCTACACCGTAAAAAGATGGCTTGCATTATTTCTGACAAGTTATAATCGTTCATAGAGTACCGCATAAACATTGAACGGGAGAAGAACATGCAAGGATTCTTTTACCAATACATTGACCTGGCCCTCGTATATATTCCTAGAATTTTGACCGCCATTTTGATTTTGATCCTTAGTCTTTATGTTGCACGCGTGCTTGGAAACCTAAGTAGAAAAGCACTCGAACGACGAACCATTTCCCCCAGCATCACTAATTTGCTCTCACAGATTTTAAGCTGGACCATTATCACTTTCGGCATTATCACGGCATTACAACAATTCTTCAATGTGACCCCCTTCCTGGCAGGACTTGGCATTATCGGTTTTACGGTCGGATTCGCCCTACAGGATATCATGCGGAACTTCGCCGCGGGCGTGATCCTAGTCATACAACGGCCTTTTAAAGAAGGAGACATAATCAGCGTTTCGGGTTTTGATGGGACCATCCTGGTGATCAACTTGCGTACCACGGAAATGAAAACACTGGATGGACGCATTGTCATCCTGCCAAACGCAGACGTGCTCTCCCACGCAATCGTAAACTACACGCGCGCAGATCGCCGCCGTGTGGAACTGCCCATCAGTGTGGGGCCTGATTCTGATTCGGAACAGGTCCGTGCCATCATCCTCGACGCGATCCAGTCCGTAAAGGGATTTGTAAGTGAGCCTGCGCCTCTAGTGGCTTTTCATACGCTAGGTAGCAAATCCATTGACCTGACCGCATATTTCTGGATCGATGCGACTGCCACAACCCCACCAACCGCCATGGACGCGGCACTCACGAAAATCAAGAATGCCTTCAGAAGCCAAAGCGTGGAGATGCCTCGCCCGTAAATATTTTGAAATGATTTTCGATTTGCGCGCTGTATGGAAAAACGGTAAGATAAAGGCGGGAGCACTGTCATGCCCAAAAGCATCAAAAAGATATTGCGCGAGCTAAAAAAGGG
>Ga0137369_10004412_pt1 | contig 14346 bp, 11 predicted proteins | sample SagtaG_12_FD_104918 | JGI IMG/M metagenome (GOLD analysis project Ga0137369, IMG submission 104918) | Vadose zone soil microbial communities from Sagehorn Ranch, Mendocino, California, USA - Sage1_L_113_16 metaG | ecosystem: Environmental > Terrestrial > Soil > Vadose zone | place: USA... | reverse complement strand
CTCAAGTGCGGCGCTCCCGCGTTCAAGCTCTGCCCGCTGCCGTGGTTTGGTCCCGACCCCGCCAAGGATCGCCAGGCGTTCAAGTTCCCGGACTGGAACTTCTACTGGCCCGGGACGTACGAGGTCAAGAACGGCAAACCGGTCTCGCTGATCTCGCGCGAAAAGCCGGTGGTCAGCAAGTCGGCCGAGTACCCGCTGGCGTTTGACTGGAACTTCCTGCTGGCGGCGGGATCGCTGGTCCTGTACGCGTGCCTCATCGTGTTCCTGTTGATGCGGCTCCGGGGCTCGCGGCTCAACTTCCTGACCGTGTACGGAAAGACGATCCGGCAGCTGGCGATACCCATCGCCACGATCGCGCTGATCCTCGCCATCGCGCAGCTCATGAACTACTCGGGCATGACGGCAAGCATGGCGATCGCCCTCTCGAAGACGGGTTTCATATTCCCGTTTGTCGCCGCGTTCCTGGGCTGGCTCGGCGTGTTCTTGACCGGGAGCGATACCTCGTCGAACACGCTGTTCGGACCGCTGCAGGCGCAGACCGCGCAGCAGCTGGGCAACGTGAGCCCCATCCTGACCGCCGGCACGAACTCCTCCGGCGGCGTGATGGGCAAGATGATCAGCCCCCAGAACCTGTCGGTCGGCGCGGCCGGCGTGAACAAGGTCGGCGCGGAGGGCGAGATCTTCCGCCGGGTGATCGGCTACAGCCTCATCCTCACGTCGGCGATGGGCCTGCTCGCGATGTTCCAGGCGTACGTCATCCCCGGGATCGTGCCGACTCCGTAAGCGCCGCCTCGGCGGCTGCCCGAACCCGCGCGTAAGGATCGTCCAGGAGCCGGGAGAGGACGGGCTCTGCGGTGACGATCCCGCGCTGTCGTGCGACCTTGGCCGACATCTCGCGGACACGCCAGGCGCTGCGGTCGCGAAGGCCGGCCAGGACCGCACCCTCGGCGCCCGGGTGCCACGCGTACAGGAGTCCCCTTGCCGCCCAGACCCGCGGCCAGTAGTCCTGACCACGCTCCTCGAACCTGCCACGGCGGAGGAGGCCGGCCGCGTGCCGGCCGCCGAGCCAGGTGATCGCCGGGCGTCGCGGATCGGCGTACGAGTCGGTTCCGTTCAGGAGCGCGGCGCACCACCCCGCGACGGCCTCCTCGCCAATCCGCGCCACGAGCAAATGGACGCGCTCGCGAGGCGAGCGCGCGAGCTCGACCGAGGTCGGGGCTTCGATCCTGGGCTGCAACTTTATTGGCGTCCAGACCGTTCAATGCCGGCGTGGTGCCGAGAGCGGGAGTCGAACCCGCACGTCCTTGCGGACATCGGTTTTTGAGCCCGAGCGTGGCTTGTTGAATTCGGATCCGGCCCTTTTCGGTCTAAGCGCAGCGGTCTAACAACTTCTGCGCTGAGCCTTTCGGGGCCATCACCTTTAACGGTCCGAAAACCGCTGGACTTCACCTGGACGGCGAACTCGGCGTCACGTTATCACGCCGCCAAACGGCCTGCCGGTGTGTCGCGAGAATGTGACGATGGAGACAATCGGAAGTACGCTTGGATCCATATAACGGAATTGATTCAGGGTGTACACGCCGAAACCATCACTTTTAGCTCGTACGAGGATGCCTGCGAGATCGCACTCACTCCGGGGTGGCCCTGGCTGGGCGGGGCAGGACTTCAAGGCACCCGCGAGGTTGACCTGGGCGGAGCCCGGCCGCGTCGATTCGGATTAAGAGTCTCCGAGGCGCAGGCGCGCGGCAATACCACCATTTGCTCAATCGAGCTTCTCGAACTGGATCGGCTTTTCACTCTTCGCATTCGGGTTGCACTCACTCTGCAGCCAAATGACTCAGGCACGCGTCTGACGGTCAGTGGTCTGGTTGTTCGCGATCTGGCGGGCGACCCAAGCGGCGACCCAGAATCGTCCCGCCATCTGGCCAATGAATACGTGCGTTCGCTCATAGAGCAAGTCGCCGAGGAGATCGAGAGACTGAAAGTCAGATCAGAGGGAACCACGCGTCCGAGGGTGCCGACACGGCGCAAATAGCGGTTACGAGGGGCGAACGAGGCGCCGGTCTGAAAGCACTCATCTTGGAGACCCGCGAACTCGAGAGAGGAGGACAATAGTCCGTCTTTGCGTGGTAGGTTGACTTTTGCCTCCCTACACCTCGCTCGACGTTGGGCCTTGACGGCGCGCTGCCGTGGTGAGCTGATGTTGGAGGTGGAAAGTCATGGCTGTCTACGAGTTCGAGTGCCAGGCGTGCGGCAAGCACTTTGAGGTCAGCATCGCAATCAGCGAACATGACCGCCTGAAGAAGCGGCCGCCAGCGTGCCCCAAGTGCGGTAAGCGCAAGACCCAGCAGCTCGTCTCGAGCTTCAGCTGCAAGGCACCAAGCAAGTACTGAACCGGCTCCGCCACGCCAAGTCGAGCTGGGGCGATCCCGGTCAAGACGACCGCGAGCAGTCGTTGGCTCCGCGTGGCCTGCGCGCCGCCCGGAGCAAGGCCGAGCACATTCAGCGCCAGGGAGTCGCGCCAGCGGTCGTTCTCTGCTCCCCAGCAACTGCTGCGAGAGAGATTTCCCACTGCGCCTTGTGACGCTGCGGCTCGCTATCTACTATCCCGAGAATTGCGGCAATCAGACTGGCGAAGACGCCGCGCGCTCGTCATGTGATTTCGAGCATCCAGGGACGGGCGCGATCGCAGCTTTAAACCGAGATCGGCCGGACTTTCGTCCTCCTACACCCGAAAAGGCCTACGGAGATACTTTCTTCGGTGCTCGCCGGTTGAGCTCCCGAGTGGCGCACTCGATCGCATCGGCGGGCTTTTCGTGAGTGATGTGCTCGCAGTACCACACCTCCTGGCCGTCGGACGGGCGCCTAAGGACGGCAGTGTGGTCGGGACGTCCCTCCAACTGAACGCAGGTTGGCTGAAGGTCTGGAGCCATATTGGGGATCTTAAGCGTCGTCGCGTTGAGCGGCGCCAACCTGCTTATTGGCTTCGGGTTGGCGAGTGGTAGGGTCAGCTCCTGGAGTGGACCGCTTGAGTCACGGGGCCTCAGCCTGGACGGATGGTCGAACGCTAGTGGCGGTTGCGCGCGGCGCGCTTGCGAGCAGCTATGGACTTGATCTTCCGACGCGCGCTCGGCGCCACGAAGTACTTCCGGCGCCGAGCCTCGCGCTTGGCCATGAGGCTGTCATCGCGGAAGAGGCGTAGCGCAAGTTCTAGCTGTTCGGGCCCGTCAAGCACCATCCGGGTGCCGGCCTGTCTGCGTTTATCCAGCAATGCTTGGGCTCAGTTCTCCCCGCGCTCCTCATGCCCGGTGGCGTCGGACTGAGTCACCGCCCGGTAATGAGCCTGCCTCTGGCGCAGCAGCTCCAGGTTGTTCGCCTGCAGCCTCTGCAGGTCCCTTCGCTCCCGTGCGCTCTTCGACCTGACTGAGAGCCAATCGTAGAGATCTTGCGCTCGCACTCCTTACGAGTATGCGCTGCGGGCGGCACTGGCCGGGTGAATGCCTACCTGCCCCGCCCTCGGTGGAAGAGATGGAGACTCCGATACGAACATCTATCGCCGTCAGGCGCGAGATCCGCTCGTTTTCGACCATGTCGCATGAAGTCCATCGGGCTTTTGGCGCCCCAAAGCCGCATCCCCCTCTTGCGGAGGGACTATGCTCCCGTGTAGTCGCCCGCTCGAGCCCGCAAGAACTTTTGAGTTGAATGGCGGACATTGCGGAGCGGCCCGTTTGTGGCCGCGCACCACGGCCATTTAGGACAGATCGTTGCCGAGCGTTTCGCAGCTGACCCCTCCACTGTCGTGTCCCTCACGACTGACGTTTGAGGATCGGGCGTGCGGCCCATTTGTGATTATCGATAGTTAGAGGAGCCAGCCCCGGAGCTCTGGCGATCGGGAGGAACGACCATCGCGAACGAACCAGTTCGCCGCCGGCTGTGACAAAGGGCGCTTTCGCGATCGAAGGGCTCACCGTCGGTCCAGAGATCGCACGCGTTGCCGGGATGGCGAACAAGACCGGGAGGAGGCGCGGCAGCAAGATCCCGGAGAGGCCGGAGCGGAAGTTCGACCACGAGCTGATTGCCGTCGCCGAGCAGCTCGTCGTCAAGGGCAAGGAGCAGGGCTACCTGACGCCCGACGACTTCCTCCAGGGCTTCCCCGAGATCGACGCCGAGCCCGACCAGATCTTTCGTATCTTCGCGGCCTTCAAGGAGATGGGGATCGAGGTCACCGACGGCGAGAACGACTTCGGAGAGGTCGAGCAGATCGACGACGAGATGGTCCTCGACATCGAGATGATGGATTCCGCCGTCCTCGACGACCCGGTGCGGATGTACCTCAAGGAGATCGGGCGCGTCAACCTGCTTACCGCCAAGGACGAAGTCGAGCTCGCGCAGGCGATCGAGGCCAAGCCTCTGCACGACGCCATGAAGGCGCTGAACGTGACCGAGGAGGTCGACGGCCGCCAGCGCTCGGCCGACGAGATGCTCCCCGAGATCATCGAGCAGCTCGCCACCGTCAAGCGCAAGGGCCAGCAGGCGCTCATCGCGCAGGAACTGTTGGGCCTCGCCGACCTGGCGAAGCTGCAAAACCTGCTCGACGCCGCCGCCGCCGAGCGCAGGCGCCAGGCCAACGGCGCGGCGCGTCCGCGTGTCCGCGCGGAGGCGCTGGAGTCTTATCGCACCGCACGCTACCGCCTGACCGAGCGCTACGAACGCGCCTACGAGGCCAAGCAGCGGCTGACCGAGGCCAACTTGCGCCTTGTGGTTTCGATTGCCAAGAAGTACATCGGCCGCGGCCTCAGCTTCCTTGACCTCATCCAGGAAGGCAACATGGGCCTGATCCGCGGGGTCGAGAAGTTCGACTACCACAAGGGATTCAAGTTCTCCACCTATGCCACCTGGTGGATCCGGCAGGCCGTCACCCGCGCCCTCGCCGACCAGGCGCGAACGATTCGCGTCCCGGTCCACATGATCGAGGTCATCAACAAGCTGGTGCGGGTGTCGCGTCGCCTGCTCCAGGAGCTGGGACGCGAGCCGAGCGACGAGGAGATCGGCGAGGAGATGGGGGTCAGGCCGGAGAAGGTGCGCGAGATCATCAGGGTAGCGCAGACCCCAATCTCACTGGAGACCCCGATCGGTGAGGAGGAGGACTCGCACCTCGGCGACTTCGTCGAGGACCGCGAGGCGGTCTCGCCTTCCGACGCAGCTTCGCTCACGATGCTCCACGCCGAGGTGGAGGACCTGCTGGACACGCTCACGCCCCGCGAGCGGCGCGTGCTCCAGCTCCGTTTTGGGCTCATCGACGGCCACCAGCGCACCCTGGAGGAGGTCGGCAAGCGCTTTGGCGTGACCAGGGAGCGGATCCGCCAGATCGAGGCCAAAGCCCTGCGCAAGCTCCGCCACCCCTCGCGGGCGAAAAAACTTCGCGACTACTTCGAGTAGCCCGGCCTGCGGAGCGGCGCTAGACGGCAGTCGTCGATGCCTGGCCTTACGATCGCGCCCGAGCCGATCGACACCACTTTTCAGCATCGAGTTCTTCACGCCGGGTAGATACGTTTCCCAGATCAATACACCTGGGATCACTTTCGTCTTGTCGGCGGGCCGAGGGACTGGGCCGGGCTCAACCCCCACTATTAGCGACCATGGAAGAAGCCCAGCCGCTTCGAGCGGGGACCTGGAAGATCGATGCGCTTCACTCCCAGGTGATGGTGAGCGTCTGGCACTTCACTGTAGCCAACCTTCGCGCCCGCGAGTCAGCGGCAGCTTAGAACTTGATGCTGGCGATCCTTTCCACTCGACCTTCCGAGTCGAGATCGAGGCAGCCTCTGTCGCTACCGGCCACCCGCGCCAAGAGGAGTTCATGCGTTCTGAGCCGTGGCTCGACACTGAGCACTATCCGCTGATCACTTTCGACGGCAAAGAAATCGAGCAGCGCCGTCGTGGTTACACGATCAAGGGCGAGCTGACTCTCAAGGGCGTGACCCGCCGCATCGAGATCCCGTTTTGACTTTCGCGGCGTTGTCAGCGACCCGTGGGGCTTGCGGGCTGGTTTCACCTCGCAGTTCACCGTCGATCGGCGTGAGTTCGGCATTACATGGAACCGCGTCTTCGATTGGGGGCCGATGGCCGGCCACGACTTGACTTTCACCCTCGACATCGAACTGGCGTACCCGGACGAAACACTGTCCCAAACACCGCAGCAGGTCGAGTAAACCCTCCGCGCTGAGGCTTTGGTGCCCAAGCAAGCTAGCCTGCGGGCCCGCTGATTAAAGCGACGTCGGCCGTCGGCTCGCTTTGCGTTTGCCTTTCACCTTCCGCCGCGTCCGGTCCTGGTTCGCACGGGTTTCGGCGTCCCTCCGATTCTGGCGCCTCCAGGGTGAACCAGGCACACAAGCAGCGCCCACCACTCGGCCGCCCAAGGCTAGGTGGATAATGCGTTCAAGCCCGTAGCGGGCGGACCGCGACGACTCCAAAAGACGAGGAGGTGCAGGCCCTACCCGAGAACCCCGGACCCAAGGAATAAAGGACGTGTACCCGTTCGAGCGGTTCACGGAGCGAGCCAAGAAGGTTCTGTCGCTCGCCCAGGAAGAAGCAGAACGGTCGCACCACAGCTACATCGGTACCGAGCACCTGCTCCTGGGTCTGCTCCGCGAAGGTGACGGCCTGGCTGCCAAGGTTCTAAGCAACCTCGGCGTTGAGATTGGGAAGGTCCGCCAGACGATCGAGTCCGTGCTCGGCCGCAACGAGCGGATCGTCGTCCAGCAGATCATTCCCACTTCCCGCGTCAAGAAGGTGATCGAGCTCTCCTTCGAAGAGGCGCGCCGCACGGGTCACAACTACGTCGGCAGCGAGCACCTGTTACTGGGCCTCCTCACCGATGGGGAAGGCATCGCCGCCCATGTCCTCCATGATCTCGGCGCAACCCTGGACAAGGTGCGGGCCGAGATCGAGCGCCTGCGCCACGGGGGCTCCACCCAGGAGGAGTCGGAGCCGGCGCCCAAGAAGCCCTCCAAGACGCCGCTTCTGGACCAGTTCGGGCGTGACCTCACCGAGCTCGCCCGCAAGAACTCGCTCGATCCCGTGATCGGCCGCGAGACCGAGATCGAGCGTGTGATCCAAATCCTCAGCCGCCGGACCAAGAACAACCCCGCCCTGGTCGGCGAGGCTGGCGTCGGCAAGACCGCCATCGCCGAGGGCCTGGCCCAGCTGATCACGCTTGGTAACGTTCCTGAGGCGCTGATGAACAAACGCGTGCTCACGCTTGACACGGGCGCTCTGGTCGCCGGCACCAAGTACCGCGGTGAGTTCGAGGAGCGCCTGAAGAGGATCCTCGACGAGATCCGCAGCTCGAAGGAGGTCGTCCTCTTCATCGACGAGCTTCACACCCTGGTCGGTGCTGGCGCCGCCGAAGGCGCAATCGACGCCGCCAGCATCCTGAAGCCGGCTCTCGCCAGGGGCGAGATCCAGTGCATTGGGGCGACCACGCTCAACGAATACCGCAAGTACATCGAAAAGGACGCCGCCTTGGAGCGCCGCTTCCAGCCGGTCTTCGTCGACCAGCCCACCATGTTGGAAACGATCGACATCTTGCAGGGCGTCAAGTCCCTCTATGAGAAGCACCACCGGGTCACCATCACCGACGCCGCCGTCCGGGCGGCGGCCGTCATGAGCGACCGCTACGTCAGCGACCGCGCCCTGCCCAACAAGGCGATCGACCTCATCGACGAGGGCTCGGCCCGCGTGCGCATGAAGCTGACCACGACCCCCGACGAGCTGAAGGACCTCCAGAAGGAAATCAAGAATCTGAAGGCCGAGACGGCAGACGCGATCGCCCACCTGGGGTATGAGACTGCCGCCGCCATGCGTGACAAGGAGAAGGAGCTCAAGGAGAAGTACGCCCAGAAGGAGTCCGCCTGGCGCGACAAGCTGAGCGAGATCGTCCCCGAGGTGGGCGAGGAGGACATCGCCCAGATCGTGGCCGCCTGGACCGGTGTCCCGGTCTCCCGGCTGGTCGAGGAAGAGACCTCGCGGCTGCTCCGCATGGAGGAGGAGCTGCACGAGCGGATGGTCGGCCAGGACGAGGCGATCGTCACCGTTTCGCAGGCCGTGCGCCGCGCACACGCGGGGCTCAAAGCTCCCAGAAGGCCGATCGGCTCCTTCATCTTCCTGGGTCCAACCGGCGTCGGCAAGACCGAGCTAGCGCGCGCGCTCGCGGAGTACATGTTCGGTTCCGAAGACGCGCTGATTAAGCTCGACATGTCGGAGTTCATGGAGCGCCACACCACCGCAAGACTGGTCGGCTCACCTCCAGGCTATGTTGGTTATGACGAAGGCGGCCAGCTCACCGAGGCTGTACGCCGCCGGCCCTACTCGGTGATCCTCTTCGACGAGATCGAGAAGGCGCACCCCGACGTCTTCAATATGCTGTTGCAGATCCTCGAAGATGGCCGCCTCAGCGATGCGAAGGGCAAGGCGGTCAACTTCGCCAACACCATCATCATCATGACCTCCAACCTCGGCATCCGCGATGTCAACCAGGCCGGGACATCGCTCGGATTCCAGCCGGCCGTGGTGGACGAGTCTGATGAGGTCGAGCGGCGGCACAAGAACACGAAGGAAAAGATCGATGAGGAGCTGAAGCGGACGTTCCGCCCTGAGTTCCTCAATCGAGTCGACGCCGTGGTCGTTTTCAAGAGCCTGACCACGGGGCAGATCCGCCAGATCGTTGATCTGCAACTGCAGAGGCTGGGCAAGCACCTGGTCGAGCAGCAGATAACGATCGAGGTCACCGATGCCGCCAAGGATCTCCTTGCCAAGGACGGCTACGATCGGATCTACGGGGCTCGCCCATTGCGGCGGGTGATCACGAGCCGGATCGAGGACCAGCTCTCCGAGGATCTGCTCCGCGGCCACATCGCACGCGGGGACACGGTGGTGGTCGACATCAGTCCCGACGGCAGCCTCACATTCCAGTCCGCGCCACGTCGGAAGGAGACCGCCTCTGAGGATTTCCAACCCCCTGAGGACACATCGGCTTAGACTGACTTTTCCCTCGTCAGGCCCGGCTCCGGCGGCCTGACCGGCCACCTCGATCCAAGGCGTCGACCGAGAACACTTGACAAGAATTTCCTAGGTATGACGGGCGAAGCCAGGGCACCCAAAGAGGTGCTCAAAGTTGCTGCCACCTCCAAGCCGGTCTTGGTTGCCGGGGCCATCGCCGGAGTCATCCGGACTCAGAGCCGCGTCGAGATTCATGCCATTGGGGCCGGCGCAGTCAACCAGGCCATCAAGGCGATCGCCATTTCGCGCGGTTACGTCGCGCCCGGGGGCCTCGACCTGGTGTGCATTCCGTCCTTCATTGACTTGTCGCTCGATGGACAGGAAAGGACCGGGATCAGGCTCCTTGTAGTGGTGCGCTGAGGAAGAGTCCTCGTCAGACCATTCTCGGTGAGCCAGGTTTCAAAGTGGAGTCAATAGGGAATAAAAAGCATAAGGATAGCTATAAGCAAATCCTACCGAGGAGGTTCAGTGATGGCTACATTACGTTGGTTAGGTCCAGGCTTCGACCTCATGACAGCTCCTCGCTCCATCGACCGCGTGTTTGAGCACTTGTTTGGGTATGGCGCCTCAAGTGTGGAGGACGGCACGCCAACCTATGCGCTGCCGGTCGACGTAGTCGAGACAGAGGACGCCTACCAGCTCTACGCCACCGTTGCGGGCGTTCCGCAGGATGGTGTCGAGGTGACGTTCGAGGCCGGCACGCTCAGCCTGGCAGTCAAGGCTGTTTCGTTTGAGGTCCAGGGCAAGATCATTCGCCAGGAGCGACCGTGGGGTAACTGGCGCCGCACGTTGGAGCTGCCAAAGGACGTCGACGCCGCGAACATCGCCGCGAAGTTCGAGAACGGGGTGCTGATCGTGCGCGCACCGAAGGCGGCGAAAGCGAAGCCGCAGCGAATCGCGATCGGCGCAGCGGCCAAGGCGATCGAAGGCCGTGCGAAGGCGTCGAGGCCAACAGCGGTAGCCGGTAGCGCACGCTGACTTAGACCAACTCTCCCCTAGCTACCCGGGCGTCGCATGGGCCCGCGGAAGCTTTGCCGCATTAGTTGCCGGGGGGAGGCACGGTGAGGGCCGGAAAGGCCGAACTGAGGGGCGCCATCGCAGCCTCCCTCCCCTCTTTTTCCTACCGGCTTTCGCCGGTTCACCGCCGATCATCGTCGCTCCTTCTAGCCAGACGACACGGGCGAATCGCGAGCCGGTAGAGGCCGCGCTAATGGACGCCAGGAGCTACCGGTCCATCGATGAGATCCCGGAGGGATCTAGCCTGGAGGCCCTTGTTCAAAAGTCCGGCGTGGTGCCGAGAGCGGGAGTCGAACCCGCACGAGGTTGCCCTCATCGGTTTTTGAGACCGACGCGTCTGCCATTCCGCCACCTCGGCGCGGCCCCAGCGGGGGCTCGACCATACTATCGGCCCGTGAGATGGGCCCTGGTCGCAGTTTTGATCTCGGTTCTGGCCGCGTGCGGGCCGGATTTCAGCCCAAGCGCGTCCTACACCCCGGGCGGGATCGACGCCGGCCACGCCTCCGGGCCGCGCATCTCCAACCCGCCGGTCACGCCCCCCACTCCCCCCGGAACCCACCTCCCGGCCTTCGCCTGCGCCGACGCCTCGGGCGGCAAGACCGGCGTCGCCAACGTGATCACCGCCCGCGCCGGCGAGCAGCAGGGCTATGACCGCTTCGTCCTCCAGTTCGACTCCATCGTCCCGACCTACAGCGTGAAGCGGCAGCCTAAACCCGTCTTCCCGATGGGCGCCAGCGGCCAGACGGTGACGCTCAGCGGGACCGCCGGCGTGCTGATCACCGTCCACTCGGCGACCGGCGCCACGACGTTTGTCGGCTCCAGGGACCTGATCCACAGCGACTTTCGGATCCTGAAAGAGGCCCGCCAGACGCAGGACTTCGAGGGTTACGTGTCCTGGGCCCTCGGCCTGAGCAAACCCGTGTGCATGCGCGTCTTCACGCTCAGCGATCCGGCGCGCTTAGTCGTCGATTTGCAGACCACTTAGCCTTAACCTTCCGGGCCGATGGCAGCTCAGCCACCGCCGGTGGTCGTCACCCAGCAAGCCGCGCCTCCGCCCGCCGCCCAGAAGAGCTCCGGCTGCTTCGGACGCGGATGTGGTTTCAGCTGCGTGGGCTGCCTCGCGGTCCTGGTCCTGGCCGGCCTGCTCGTCGCCGGCAGCGGCTACTGGTTCTTCGTCGTCCAGGCTTCGGCCGCCGTCTCCGCGCCGGCGAACCTCGTCGTCTACAGCCAGCAGGTGACCGTCGACGGCAAGCCCGCCGACACCGGCCAGGCGCTGAACGCCGGCAACGAGGTGGCGACACAGACCGCCGGCAGGGCCGCCATCCAGTTTCCGGACGGCTCCTACGTGAAGATGTCGCCCAGCACGGACGTCGTGATCAACGCCGTCAAGCTGCAGAAGACCGGCAACCTCGACTCGGTCGACGTCGTGCAGAAGGCCGGGCGAACCCTGGTCAACGTGCAGCACCTGGTGAGCGGAGCCCAGTTCAAGGTCGGCGGCCACTCCGTGAGCGCGCAGGTCCGCGGCACCGAGTTCGAGGTCCTCGTGCGCCAGGACAACACCAACCTGATCAAGGTCTTCGACGGCACGGTGAAGGTGGCCGGCAGGACGGAGGTGACCCTCAACGCGGGCCAGGAGATCGACGCCTCCGCCAACGGCACGCTGTCCGCGCCACGCGCCATCCGGCCCGACCGGCAGGACCCCTATCCGCTGGTCTCGCAGTGCCGGCGCGCCGTGGCCGCCGGTTCGAACCCGGGGACGATCCAGATCACTGAAGGCGGTCCGATCTCATCGGGCCAGACCGCCAACGTCGAGTACAACTCCCCCGGCGGCATCACCAGGACCGCCCTGTGCTACCCGGGCAGCTACATGCAGCTCCGGGTCACCAACCCGCAGGGCGTCGCCTACTGGTTCCCCAACGGCGACTCGCCCATCCGGCACCAGCACCAGGGGACTCCGGGTACGTACCGCGCTACCGTCATCGCAGTCAACGTCTCGCCCGCGGAGCCGTGGGTGGTTGCCTTCGCCGCCGACCCGCCGTGCGCATTGGCGCCCGAGGGTGGCACCGACACCGGCGCCTTCGTCCGCCAGACGCTGAGCTCGTCTCAGATGCAGAAAGGCCTCGAGGGCTCCGGCATCACGCTCAAGGTCCAGGGCACCTCGTCGAACTCGGCCCGCCTTTACTACTACTCGAACGTCGGGGGCACAGAGATCTCCTGGACGATCGCCTTCTACGCCGCCACGCCGAACCTCGGCGCGGTCATCACCCAGGTCACGATCCGGGGCGTCAACGTCACCACGCAGGTCCTGAAGTACATCAGCTCCGCCGGCGCGGAGTCGATCAGCTCCATCCCGCAGGACTTCACCGTCGACCGGGTGTACTCGTGCAAGGGGCCTGGCGGCGACAACATCATGGTCATCGAAGGCCATCGGTAGTCGCCTGCCCATGAGCTATCTTTCCCGGGCAACATGGCCTCGGTAGCCGCCAAAACGCCCCCCCGACGCCGCGGCGGCCGCCGGATCCTGATCGCCGTCGGCATCCTGATCCTCCTCATCGCCGGCGGCGTGGTCTGGCTGAACCTGGCCGCCCAGGCCCAGGTCAACGTCCCGGCCTCCCTGACCGTCTACCAGCCGACCGCCTCAGTCGCTCACAACGACGTCGACTTCAACGCAGCGACGACCGGCTCCATCGTCCAGCCGGGCGACTCGGTGAAGACCGACGCCAAGGGACGCGCGGGCATCCAGCTGCCCGACGGCACCCTGACGCGGCTGGCCAGCGACACCACGATCAAGCTCGACTCCGCGCACTTCACGAAGGACGGCAACCTTCATGACGTCACGATCAGCCAGCAGATCGGGCGCACGTTCACGAACGTCCAGCACCTGGTCTCCGGCGCCACGTTCAACGTCAAGGGCAAGTCGGCCACGGCGAGCGTGCGCGGGACGAAGTTCGAGGTTTACATCAAGTCGGACGGGACGATGATCGTGAAGCTGTTCCTCGGCACGATCACCGTGACTTCGGCCAAAGGCAGCGTCACCTTCAATGCGCCACAGCAGGTCACCGTCTCGCCCGACGGCACGATCAGCCCTCCCGGTCCGATCGTCCCCGACCCCGACGACCCGTTCGGTCCCGCGATCTTCGCCTCCGACGCCGTCTCGGCGGGGACGACGCCCGGCACCGAGCAGGACTACATCGGCGCCCCGCTCCACAACGGTGAGCAGCAGCAGTACACGTACGCCTACGCCGGCGGGAGCCTGATCAAGGCCGCGCTGGCCTATCCCGGGAGCGAGATGAAGCTCACGGCTAAGGCCCCCGACGGCCAGCAGTACTTCGCCACCGGCAAGCTGCCGACGATCGCCATCAACAACGCGCCGGGTGGGATCTACACGTTCATCGTCGAGGGCGTGAGCGGGCTGGGCACCGTCGGCGAAGAGCCGTTCCTCGCCGTGGCCTCGGTTGAGGAGTGCGCGACAGCGGACATCGTGCGGAACGGCGCGGTGCACCGTGGCTACACGGCTCAGGACCTGGTCAACGGCCTTCAGCAGTCGGGCGGCATACCGGGGATAGCGAACCTCAGCCTCGGCATCAGCGAGAACTCGGTCGCCGGCGCGATCATCGACGGCAAGGGCACCTACAACGGGCTGGGCTGGACCGGGTCGGTGGTCCTCGTCGCCAACAACGGCACCCTGGACGTCATCCCCGTCAGCGGCACGGTGCTGGGAATGCAGGTGCCGGCGTACCAGGTCGTGCAGCAGATCGCGGCCGCCATCGGCCAGGATCCCTCGAACATCAACGTCGGCTTCAAGGTCGAGCGCCTGTTCACCTGCAACTCGGTGCTGATGCTCGACGGCCGGATCGCCTAGCCAACTCCTCCCCATTCATGGGGAGGGGGCTGAGCGCCTAGCCAACTCCTCCCCATTCATGGGGAGGTGGCCGGCGAAGCCGGCCGGAGGGGCTGAGCGCCCAGCCAACTCCTCCCCATTCATGGGGAGGTGGCCGGCGAAGCCGGCCGGAGGGGCTGAGCGCCTAGCCAACTCCTCCCCATTCATGGGGAGGTGGCCGGCGAAGCCGGCCGGAGGGGCTGAACGCTTAGGCAACTCCTCCCCATCTATGGGGAGGTGGCCGGCGAAGCCCGCCGGAGGGGCTGAACGCCTAGCCGGCTCCGAACAACCGCTGCAGCGTGTGCTGCACGAGCGCGAGACCCGAGCCCTTGAACAGCCACACGATCTCGCCGACGCCGACGATGACGACGAGCGCCGCGCCGACGCCGATT
>Ga0137369_10004408_pt1 | contig 14352 bp, 25 predicted proteins | sample SagtaG_12_FD_104918 | JGI IMG/M metagenome (GOLD analysis project Ga0137369, IMG submission 104918) | Vadose zone soil microbial communities from Sagehorn Ranch, Mendocino, California, USA - Sage1_L_113_16 metaG | ecosystem: Environmental > Terrestrial > Soil > Vadose zone | place: USA... | reverse complement strand
TCGCCGACTGGGGTAGGGCACGCGCGCGACAGGAGCTGCAGAAGATAGCGCCGTTGGAATGAGACCGGCTAACCATTGGGTTGAGACGGTCGCGGCAGACCGCGCCTCTCACCCAAAGCGTTAGGCTTCGACCGGACAGTCGATAGGCAGTGGATCCAAAGCGAGGGAGAGACGAATGCGAGTTCGGGCAACAGAAAGTGAGATAATTAGTAGAAGGCTGGTCACCCTCCTCGTGATCCTCTCTTGCCTCTCAATGCCGTTCCCTGCCGACGCGCAGCAGGTGAAGAGGGTCTATCGCGTCGGCGTGCTGGAGACGATCTCGCTGGTACTGAACGCTGCCAACTTTGATGCCTTCCGACACGGTTTACGTGCCCTGGGATACATTGAGGGGCAGAACCTCGTCATCGAATATCGATCGGCCGACGGCGACGCCAGTCGGTTCCCGGCGTTGGCAACCGAGCTGGTTCGTCTGCAGGTTGACGTGCTTGTCACACGAGGGACCCCGGCTGCCCTGGCCGCCAAGAATGCCGCCGGATCCATTCCCGTAGTCATGGCAGCGATTGGCGAACCTCTGGGGCTCGGCATCGTTGCCAACTTGGCACGACCAGGCGGAAATGTCACAGGGCTCAGCGCGTTTGCCACCGAACTCTCCGGGAAGCGGGTCGAGCTGCTCCGGGAGATGCTTCCTGGCATCAAACGAATCGCGGCCCTGCTGAACATGGGCAACCCTTTGTTCCCGCCTCAGTGGAAAGAGATCGAGACGGCGGCCCGCTCCCTGGGCATCGAGCCTCAGCTCCTTGACGTGCGGAAGTCTGAGGAAATCGGACCCTTGTTCGATGCCGCCATCAGATCTCGTGCTGACGCGCTTGTCGTGGGGCCGGACGGGGTGACACAAGCGAGTCTTCAGTCCATCACCAAACTTGCGACGAAGCATCGGCTGCCTACGATGTATCCATCAAGAGAGTTCGTCGACGCCGGCGGACTGATCTCCTACGGAGTGAGCTATCCTCACCTGTACTACCGCGCGTCGGCCTTCGTAGACAAGATCTTTCGGGGGGCGAAGCCTGGGGACCTGCCCGTGGAGCAGCCGATGAAATTCGAGTTGGTCATCAACCTCAAGACCGCCAAGGCCCTGGGGCTGACGATCCCTCAGGCCGTCCTGATTCGGGCGGACGAGGTGATCAAGTAGACATGGGCAAGGGCGCAGCGTGGGGTGGGGCAGTGTGCGGCGGGAGCGAATCAGGGGGTGGGAGCGCAGGAGAGGAAGCATCCATCCGCGGCCCACAGGGTACCCCCAGCCTAACAACCCACTGGAGCTGACGGCCCACAGCGCAGGCTTTGTGGGGTATTCCCGGCGTTTTCTCCTGTGGGCCGCAGCTCACCGGGAGCGTTAGGCGCTGAGGAGATCTGGTGAAGGTTCAACATTTAGTGCTGGAATACGTACTGCTCGGGGTGCGGTTTATCGTGGGGCCGGCGTTTGCGATCATGTTGCTCACTGACAACGCAAGGTCAGCGGATATCCGCGTATTCAGCGGCGGCGCTCCTCAGGCCGCCCTGCAGCATCTCGCCCCGGAATTCGAGCGGGCCACCGGCCACCATTTGGAGTTCACCTTCGAGTTGGTGACCGAGATTCGGCGGAAACTTGCGGCGGGCGAAAAGGCCGATGTAATTTTGCTCCCGGTTCCCTTGATCGCCGCGACGGAGAAAACCCTCCGGCTGCGCACCGAAGGCCGCATCGTGCTGGCCCGCGTGGGTATCGGGGTCATTGTCCGTCAAGGCACAACGCCGCCAGATATCTCGACAGCCGAAGCCGTGCGCAAGATGCTGCTCAATGCCCGGGCACTCGCATGGTCCGATCCGAGTACCCCGGTCGGCGGCCACCTCGATCGCGCAATTGCGCAACTCGGTATCGCTGGTGAGGTGCGCCCAAAACTGATCATCAAGGCCGCAATCGAGGGCGGGGCGGAGTTGGTCGCGAAGGGGGAGGCGGACTTCGGGCTCTATCTCGTCAGCGAAGTGCAGACGGCCAAAGGCATCACGCTGGTGGGATTGTTACCCCCTCCTTTTCAGAGCTTTGTTGTTTATGGCGCGGCCGTTCCGGCTGACAGTGCCATACCCGAAGCCGCTCTGGCCTTCGTCAATTTCATGTCGGACCCGACGAACGGCGCACGCTGGAAAGCTGCCGGCTTCGAACTTATCGGCGAACACTAGCGATCACGTCAAGTAGGTGCCCGGCGACTGCGTATGCGAAGCACACATCGAGCAACTAAGCGCCTAACCACACGATCGACTCAGACGCGCCCAAAAGCAGTGCGCGCCGGTCATCGTGGACGTTAGGCCACACGAGGATGCGGAAAAGCGATAGAAAAGGAGGAAAGCATGCAGACGAACAGAAGTCGGATCGTTGCCTTCACGCTCGGTGCCGTCATTGTGGTCTCGATCGCCGGCCAGGCATTCGCGCAGGAGGGCGTTACGCGCACCGTGATTCTCAAGCAGCCCCTGGAGGCAGACCCGACGAAAGAGGTGACGGTATTCGTCTTCGAGCTCAAGCCCGGAGGGAGGACTGGCAAGCACTACCACCCGGGACAGGAGTTCATTTATGTGCTGGAGGGCGAGGGAAGAATCGAGGAGGCGGGCAAGCCGCCCGTGGATTTGAAGCCCGGAGTCGGGGTCTATTTCCAGTCAGACCCGGCCAAGCCGACCTATGTGCACGAGGGCATCAATCTCAGCCAGACCAAGCCTTTGAAGCTCGTCACGACGCTCATCACCGAAAAGGGCCAGCCGCTCGCAATCCCGGTCAAGTAAAGCAATCGCGTGTGGCCTAACCACGCGTTCAACCGGACCCGCCGGTACGGGCCTTCTACTTCGCAAGCGTCAGTGGCGGTGGGCCGGTTAACTTGGTCTTGTTATCCAGACCGACGATGAGACGCCTATTGACTGTAGAGGATACATTCCTTATTGAGAGCCGCGGCTTGGTCGTTGTTCCTGCACCACCGATCGACGAAGTCAGGGGGCCTGGTGATATTCAAGTCGAGCTGAAACCGGACGGTGGCAAACTTCCGGTCATGCTGACCTGGCGACCGAGTTCCTGTATCCTCCGCCCGCCGTTTTGCGGTGGGGCTGCATGTTCAAATCTCTCAGCAGAGCGGATGTCTCTGTCGGTACGGAAATCTGGTGTGACGAGGAGCTTTTCCTCATTCCTGGGACGACGGTAGGAAGCATGGATAACATCCGGCTTGAGACGGATCTTTGGACCCACTCGCTTCGCTCGCGGGCCTTTGTCCGCTCAGCCGAACGTTATGTGGTCTATGAACTGATAAGTAATGCCAGAGGTCTCTAGATTCTTCGGGATTATCGTTCGCATGTTCGTCGAGGCAGGAGGACAGCATCATATGCCTCACTTCCACGCGTATTATCAGGACGATGTGGGAATCTATGATATCGCGAAGATCGAGCGTTTGGCTGGTTTTCTTCCAAGACGGCAGGAACGTCTTGTTCTGGCCTGGGCAGAGCTTCATCAGGAAGAGTTATTGTCGAACTGGCAGACGTTGCAACAGGGTCGTCCGCCCATTAAGATTGAACCGTTAAAGTGAGAGGGTCCACCATATGGGTCATGAGATTTATCGGGTTTCCTCGTTCCAGAAAGTAGCGCCGTTCACCCTGCGGGTGCAGTTTGACGATGGCACGTCCCAAATTATCGATTTCCGTCCTGTCTTGAAGGGGGAACTGTACGGTCCTCTGCAAGAGCCCACACTTTTTGATCAGGTTCGCATCGATCCAGAGATTCACACGCTTGTTTGGCCAAACGGTGCAGACTTTGACCCAGCGATTCTTCATAACTGGTCCGAGTCAGGACCTGCGCTCAAAGCTCTAGCCGAGCAGTGGGTTTCTGCAAAGCATAATCTCACTGGCTCTGCCACATAACCCGCCGCTTAAGCTGCCCGCGCAGCTTAGCGGCATGGCGTTAGAACTCATCGGAACAACTGAGCAGGAGAGCGTGCGGCGATGACGATCGCCTTTTGGTGCGTGTTCGTGGCGGTGTTGCTGCCCTATGTCTGCTTCGGCATCGCACGGAACAGAGGCAGAGGGCCGAGTGGGCAAAGGTTACGAGACAACCGCAATCCTCGTGACTTCCCAAATCGTATCGAGGGCTTGGCCAAGCGAGCGTGGGACGCTCATCTCAATGCTTTCGAGTCACTCCCCGGCTTTGCGGCAGGAGTAATCATCGCGCACCTAGCGCATGCCCCTCAGATCCAGATAGACGTCTTGGCGTCTGTTTGGGTTCTGGCCCGGCTGGCCCACATGGCGTTTTATCTGACCAACAAAGATAAACTGCGCACATCCGCCCAGGTCTCTAGTCTCGCCTGCGTATTGGGGCTGTTTATCGTTGCGGGTTTGAGCTAGTGGCAATACACAAGATGAGTTCTAACAACGCGCTGCAGCCGACACCCCTGTCGTCGCGATGCGGCTCCAGGGGTTCCCTCGCTGCGCACGGCGCGGCTGAGCGCGGGCGTTATGCATGTTAACAACGGAGCATCCTGTCGACTTTAGAGAATCGTGGTGAATCGCTTCTTTGTGCTGGAAATTGGGAGCGGAACTCAATACAAGTTTGCCTGGTCTGAACCATTTTATCGAAAGCCAGAAGAGTATCGCACATCGGACGATTGTCCGACTTGCCCGCATTGCGGTGGAGCTATAGGCATGCGCAGCTGGTTGCCGCCTCACCGCGTCGCGATAAAGCAGCCTCGAAAGATCGGGGATTTTCTCGATGGACCATTTAGCTTTGTTGTGTCAGAAAGATTTAAGCTCTTGTACGAGAAATCCACCCTTACCGGGATAAAAGAATTTCATCCGCTTGAAGTCGTCCAAATGGGTGCAAGAAAAAAGGAGTATACCAAGCCATCGCTATTTGGAGTCGATGTTGTGCATAGCCGTGCGCGAATCAACTATGATCTTTCGGTTACAAAGTGGTGGAAATTGCCTCAATCCGATTATTGTCGCAAGTGCGGGCCAGGTGGAGGAGGAAAAGGTGGAACGGCCGAGCGCTTCGAGGGCCTGCATTTTGAGGACGGAACTTGGGAAGGCGAAGATTTTTTTTACCCAATCAATTTGAGCGGAATCATACTAGTCTCCGAGAGCGGCGCGAAGTTTATCGAAGAGCAAGGCTTTACGAATGTATCCCTTCGACCCGCGGACGGGTATTGTCACGATATGTTCGAAGGTGATTTTTCGCCAAGTTTGGCATAACGATCGGCTTGAGAAAGACACACGGCCCCGCTCGCAGTGCTCGCGGACCGTAGCTTCTCAGCCTTTGCGTTAGGCAGCAAGGGTCAACAGTATGGAGAACATCGAGCAACCGTCTGCATGGGACCTTCGCGTAGATCTCGTGTCGACCCGGGCTCTTCTGTGGGTGGATACCGCCAGTGGTACCGGCAGTGTTCGGCGAGAGGTACACCAATACCTCAGCGATCGTTACCAGCGCCTCGCCGTTTACCATAATGTCCGAGGACGCCCGCGAAGGGCCGCACGCTTATGGACCAAGGCACGGTGGCATTTTCGCTTAGGAGGTGGTGGCGATCTTGGTCCTCACCCGCCGGCAGCCGCGCTAGCAATGCCCATCCCGGAGCCGCCAACCTTTACGCGGGCGATTGGTTTCGCTGCTCGGCGAGGGGGTTCCGACGATGCAGCGTAAAGATGCATACGCGGGAGGCGTTCTCGCCACGTGCTGCCTAACCCGCCGCCGCTGGAGCCGATGATCGATTATGGTATGTGAGATTTGTTTTCTTGATAACGGCTCAGCGGTATCGCGTTAGCCAAATCTTCTAGTACCGAGCATCATGCGATCCCAGATCCTAAAGCCGTCCAGGAATATTGATCGAATGAATGAATCCTTCCAAGCATCTGAAAGCAAAAACCCGAGACGAAAGCGGCGGGTTTCGTAATCTGTACCGCCAGCCCGCACGCGCCGGCGTCAGCCTTGCAGGAACGGAGGAATCAAATGAATCGGACCACTGTTACTAGACTACTAGAGAACGAACGGGTTGATGTAGTCCGCATGGTCTCAAAGCCTGGAGACAAAGGAGTAATGAAGGAGCGGCCTGATCGCGTATTGTATATCATACAGGGCGCAAAGGTTCGGTTTCATTACCCGGACGGCAAAACGGAGGAGACCGTGTGGAAGACTGGAGACGTTGTCTACCTGGAGTCAAACAACCGGCAAACGGAGAACATTGACACCAAGGATCTAGACTATATAAGCGTGCACTTGAAATAGATCGAGAGCAAATGAAGAGTATTGAAACTGGTGCCTAACCATCGGGTTGAGAAGGCCGCGCCGGACCGCGCCTCTCACCCGAAACGTTAGACAAAAAGAACCGCTATGAGTCTCGTACTGGAATTTCTCTTCGAGGTCGTCTTCGGAGCGATCTTTTGTTGGACGGGCGAAATTATCTTGTTCGTTCTGACCTTTGGCAAGCACAAGCCGCGCTGGGATCTTTACACTGACGAGTCACCGAGCCGATTTGTCATATTTTCTGAAATCAGCATGTGGATCGGGATGATATTTTGGTTTGTTGTTCTCGTCGTAGTCATCAAGTTTTTAATCTTGAAGTGACGGAAGGTGCCCATGTCTAACTTTCGGCTTGAGACAGATCTTCGGACCCGCTCGCAAAGCTCACGGGCCGTGCCTGCTCAGCCTTGGCGTTAGGCATACAGCTCAGTAGGCTGTACTCGAGCAAACGGCCCAGCGCTGCGGCGAAGCGCCAGAGGGCGCAGTTGCAAACATGAAACTCAGGACCGAACCTAATCTTACAGAGGAGAATCTTATGAAATTTTATAACTCGCTGCTTGCAATCGCGACGCTGGCGGTTGTTGCCGCCAGCGGTATGGACCGGATTGTTGACGCCGCGGGCGCCCCACCTCCGAGCATGGGTTTTTTTGTTACGAGCGCCAAGAGTAAAACCGGCAATCTGGGTGGCTTGGCTGGCGCGGATAAGATTTGCCAAACTTTAGCGACCGCCGTGGGGCAAGGGGATAAGACGTGGCGCGCATACCTGAGTGTGGAGCGCGATCCTGCCAACAACAATAAGCCCACCAATGCGCGCGATCGAATCGGCAACGGCCCCTGGTTCAATGCCAACGGCCTCATGGTCGGCAAAGATCTCACCGACCTCCACGAGCGCAAAGGAAACCCGATTTTGTTCGTCGACGAACGGGGCCAACCGGTTCCGGGTGCTTGGCCTGGGTCGCCGAAACCCAACGAACACGACATTCTGACCGGCTCGACAACCGAAGGTAGAGTCGTGCCCGGGAAAACCTGCAACGACTGGACGTCAGAATCTCCCGACATGCAGGCGCAAGTGGGTCACGTTGACGGCATCGGGCTTGGTGGCAATACCGCGGGAGCCTCCGGTTCGTGGAACTCGGCGCATGAGAGTCGAAGCTGCGCTGATACCGCTCCCGGCGGAGGTGCGGGCCGATTCTACTGCTTCGCGGCGAAGTAAGAATGGTGCCGTGATGGCGACCTTTCGTGATCAGTTCACTCACTGGTTAGGCAACGTAAATATGTTTTGCTAAAGGCGAACAGTATGTATCGCGAAGTCATTGCCTCTACTCTGTTTCTTCTCGTCACAGGCTGCACGGGTCTGCAAAACACTACTCCTACAGTCAATGTGCCGGATAAGCTCAAGCCTCGTGCGAACGAGTCGCTAGCGATGATCATTCCCGCAAAAGGCGTCCAAATCTATGAGTGCCGAGCAAAAAAGGATCAAGCCAACACCTATGAATGGGCATTCGTTGCTCCGGAGGCCGATCTGTTTAATACAAACGGAATAAAATTGGCAGACACTATGCCGGTCCACATTGGGAATCTACCGATGGCAGCAAGATCGCGGGTACAGTGAGGGAAAGTGCCGATGCGCCGCAGGCCGACGCCATACCTTGGTTGCTACTTGTGACGAAGTCTGTCGGCTCGCAGGGTTCGTTCAGCAAAATCACGAGCATACAACGCGTCAACACTGTGGGAGGCGTAGCACCTAAAACCGGTTGTTCCCAATCTACTGTCGGGACAACCGCGCGGATACCCTACACGGCGGACTATTATTTCCTAACTGAGAAGTAAGATTTTGGTCCAAGGAAAGAAAAGGAGGACAGTCTGAATGTTGGGCCTAACTCGCTACTTCAGACCGACGCGGAATACGCGCGGCTGAGCAGGACGTTACCTGTGTAGTAGGAAAGCGTCAACGTTGATGGAAACCGAGAACGAAGCTGTCTGGATGCTTTCCTAGACAACGGCAGGGCAGAGGATTATTATCTGGCTATGAGCAAGACGACAGACGATATCCTAAACAACGCCATGACGCTCTCCACAACGGAACGCGCGGAGCTCGCCGCGGCGCTGCTCGCTAGTTTGGACGGCGAGCCTGAGGACGCCGTGGAAGCGGCGTGGGCAGCCGAGATTCAGCGACGTGTTGAGCGCGTGCGGTCGGGGGAAGCGAAGGGACGACCCTGGTCGGAGGTTCGCGAGCGTCTCGAACGGCGTCGAGAATGAGCCAACGCCTCATCGTCCTCGACGAGGCCGAGGAGGAACTGATCGAGGCAGAAAAGTGGTACGAGAAGCAGCGAGCTGGTCTTGGTCAAGGGTTTCGAACCGCAATCGACGAGGGTATGGAGCGTCTGCTCAAGGCGCCACTTGGCCGCCTCACTAATTGTCAAACTTCCGCCATCCATCGGTGCCCGGCGAATTTTTGTTAAACGGTTTCCCTACTCGATCGTCTTCATCGAACACGGAGAGGATCTCTGGGTTGTTGCGTTTGCCCATCATCGCCGAAAACCAGGCTATTGGCGGGAACGATTGGAATGGTAGCTTAGCTCCTACCGTGAGCGGCGCTACGCAGCTAATCATTGGGTTGAGAAGGACGCGGCGGACCGCGCCTCTCAGCCAAAACGTTAGCCCATCACGACAGGAAGAGACTCATGACAAACTTCGACGCGGCGGACATTGCTCGGCTAGATAAAGCTTATTCAACTCCGCAGATCGTAGATCAACGACGACGGTTTCGCGCGGCCGTCGCGGCTCGTCCACGCGAATTTGGCCTTGATGTTGGTTGCGGGCCTGGTCACCTTGCCTGTGAACTTGCCAGAGAAGTAGCACCTGAAGGCCGGATCGTCGCCATTGACAGGAGCCCTGAGTCGGTTGATGCCTCCAAGGCTCGGGCCGTCAAAGAAGAACTCGCCGACGCTGTTGACGTGCAAGTTGGTGATGCGACCGCGCTAGAGTTCCCTGACGAGACTTTCGATTTCGTTGTAGCTGTCCAGGTATACTGTTTTGTTCCTAACGTCGCCCGGGCGATCGAGGAAGCAGCACGAGTGCTTCGGAAAGGCGGTCGGTTACTGGTACTCGAATCGGATTGGGACATGTGCATATGGAAATCCAGAGACCCCGTTTTACTCGCCGTATGATTTCTGCTCGTGCGGAGAACCAATTTGCTCATGCTTACCTCCCACGTGATTTGCATAAGCTTTTCCGCGCCGCGGGCTTAACTGTCGCCGATGTGACCATGCTCTCCATCATTGAAACGCGCTGTGATCCGAGTTCTTACGGAGCCAGTGTTATCGGTATCACCCGTGACTCTGCCCTTAAACACGGCGTGCCTGCTCCCGATGTTGCTGCCTGGGAACAGGATCTCCGCTCGCGTACGGCGGAAGGTGAATGGTTCTTTTGCTTGAACCGTTTTGTGTTCACGGGCACAAAGTAGTGGCTGCTTAATGATATAGTGCGCCGACTATATCGCAAGCCCGGCTAACTAGCGGCTTGAACCGGATCTTCGGACCCGCTCGCTACGCTCGCTGGCCTCGTCCGTTCAGCCTTGGCGTTTAGACGGCCCCATTCCCAAATGCTGCGTATTTGGTTTATATTTTGTCTCGGATCCTTTGCGGTCAGTGTTCTCACGCTGACCTATGTTCAAATATGCGTCTGGAAGAAGCACGGATGGAGCGCATTACGTAAACGCCCATTGGCGGCGACTTACTGGGCCAATCTTTCCCCGGTGGAAAGGGTATTGCTGTGGCTAGGTTTCGTCGCGCTCTACATCACTCTTGTTTCTGCGACTGGTTGGAAGGTCATAAATCTATTTGGCCAACGCGTGGCGATGCCATGGGCCCAAACGTCTAACCCGCCCGCTGGAGCCGATAAGCGGTTATGGTACTTTGCCTCACTTCATTAATGACGGCTCAGCGGCATCGCGTTAGGTGCCTAGAGGTCTGCCTTAAGAGTCGCTTGGAATTCAGGGCTCATATATTTGGGTTGAGATACCGTAAGGAGTTGATGATTCATGCGTCGCGTCGCTCATATTTCCTTATTTGTGCTTACCTTGTCAGCAGGTCTAACAGGCTTTCGTGCTTGGGGTTTATTGTCTTCCAGTCTAAACGGCTCGAACCTCGATGCAGCCCAGCAGGATGATTCTGAGCGTTTGAAAGAACTGCATAGCGTGATCGAAAAAGAAATCGGCACACCTAGCGCAAACGAACCATCGCAATGCAAGTTGATTGCATTCGGTTCAAAGCCGTGTGGTGGCCCGGCAAGGTATTTGGTTTACTCGACGGTGAAGACGAACGAAGATAGGCTGAAGCAGCTCGTGAGTGAGTTCAATCAGCTTGCGAAGAAGATCAATGAAGAGCGAAAGATTCTTTCCGACTGCAGGTTTGTGACCGAACCGAGGTTGGAGTTTGTTGGCGGGGTGTGCACAATCAAGAGCAATTGAGCGGGAAACCACAAGGAAACAGCACCTAACATTCGGCTTGAGAGAGATCTTCGGACCCGCTCACAAAGCTCGCGGGCCTCGGCTGCTCAGCCTTCGCGTTAGACCAGACGATGGAACCAAACACTCGCTTCAAAGCGCCGATCTCACTCCTCAACGTCGCGACTATTACAGTTGTAGCGATTCTCTTTACAATCTTCGTGATGAACCATGAGCACATTGAGGTAAGTGCAACGGCTTTGTTTCTATTCGCCCTTATCCTCCTCGGCCCCGTTTCACTTCTCTATCTCGTATTGAATAGCCCCTGGCCAATCACAGTCGAAGCGGTCGTCCTTCTGACTGCAACGCCAGGCTTGCTTCTAGTCGCTAGTTTTTGGCGATCAAGGTACTCCGTCATTTTGAGACGAGTCGGCTGGTTTCTCTGGATGCTCTGTAGCCTAATGGTGGCAGGCTCTTTCATTTGAGGCGGTCTAACCCGCGGCTTAAGACTGATGTCAAAAACGCTCGCCAAAAAGGCGAGCTTTTTTAGCCACCGCTTAGCCGCATAGCGTTATGCGACAAAAACATGAGGTTGCATCTACTCGCTCTAGCTCTGGTAGTGCCGATAGCGTTGGCTGTGGGTGCCTTGGCCGTTTCGCCCCAGTCGCAAGACGCAACGGTCGTCCAACAGGACGTTCGACGTGCCAATGATGCGCTCTACTCGGGTGACGTCGACACGCTGCTTCGCTATACGCATCCTCGAATAATCGAGCTAATGGGTGGCGAGCAAAAGACACGTGAAACACTCAAGGAGAGCTTAAAGGTCGTAAGAGAGATGCGTGTTGAGAAGCTGTCGTTTCCTGACGCGCCCCGCTTCTTCGAAGGGCAGGATAACTTCTTTGTGTTCGTTCCGACCCTCACGATCGTCATGGTTAAGGGCCAACGTATCGAGAGCCTCAACTTTCAGCTCGGGATTAAGAAGAAAGGACAGGAGAATTGGGCCTACGTGGAAGGGTCGAGGGTAAACGATTCCAATGTGCGCTCGCTGTTTCCTGACTTTCCACCGGGAATCGAGTTCCCAAAATTTTACAGACGGAAGCTCTGATGCCGGAGCGGGAAATGTCGCATAACAATCGGCTCGAGAAGGATCTTCGACCCGCTCGCTGCGCTCGCTGGTCTCGCCCTCTCAGCCTGATTCGTTATCCGTCGAAGTCATACCAACACAAAATGACAACTACATCATCACTGAATCAACGTCGTGTTGTCCGTGCGGTGAAGCGGTTTTGTCCTGATTTTCGACCCATTCGGCACGCGCTTGGAACGCTCGGTGTCTCTTTTCAGCGGAATTGTTGCCAAATCGACTACGTTTTTCTGGTACCTGGCAACGAATCACGCCGCGTCAAATTGCGAATTGAGAATGAAAAGCAGTTTGTCTATCTTTACGACAGGGATCAACCTGACTATTCACCCAACGACTTTCAGCTCTTCGAACTAAACGACCCGCGGATCAAAGATATCATTGCCGCAATATTGCCAACTCGGGCGGTCGTTCGAAAAGAGCGTGAGGAATGGCAAGATGGGAATGCCGTTTTCCATCTTGACACAATCGAGGGCATTGGTCGGGTTTTTGAAATTGAGGTGATTCGTCCAGATCAGGGCAGCAATCCAGGAATTGACGTCTACGAGAAGCATTTAGGACCACTTCTGGGCGAGGCAATCAAGGTTTCAAATGAAGATCTTTTGGCAGCGCGAACGTACGCCAGATAACAAGGCGTTTCACCCGACGACCGCTGGTGCCATCAAGAGCAGCAGCCGCGGGTGAACGCCATTACGTTAAGGTTGCTCCAGCAAACGAAGCTGAGATGAATCAGCTTGAAAGAACAAACAGTATTGTCACTGTAGGGATTATTGGTGATTTCGATCCTGCATCCGAGCACCGGGCCACGAGCAAGGCGTTACACCACGCTGCCCATGCAGTCGGCATAGCTGCCAGGGTATCGTGGCTTCCCACCAGCGAACTGAGTACGGGAAGAGTGCATCAACTCCTCAGCCCTTTTGATGCGTTATGGGCCGCTCCGGGCAGCCCGTATGCGAGCATGGGAGGGGCCTTATGCGGGATTCGCTTTGCCCGTGAGCAGGGGAGACCCTTTGTTGGCACCTGAGGCGGGTTCCAACATGCTCTGGTAGAGTATGCCCGACACGTCTGCAAGTTGCAGGATGCGGACCATGAAGAAATCACACCGCACGCCCCAATCCCCCTCATCCACCGCTTGGTCTGCTCGCTGGTAGGGCAGACCCAGACGATACGACTCACGAAAGGGACGCAGGTACACCGAGCGTATGGCATGGAAGAGGCAACGGAGCAGTTTCGCTGCAACTTCGGTCTCAATCCGATCTACCGAGCGCAGGTGCTGAGTGGAGCGCTCCGCTGCACGGGAGTTGATCAAGAAGGAGAGGCACGAGTGATCGAGCTAACGAACCATCGATTTTTTATCGCCACCTTGTTCCTGCCGCAGCTCTCGTCGAGTCCTGAAAGGTCGCATCCATTGATCACGGCGTATGTGAGAGCGGCGGTGGCCTTTCGTGATTCACGCAACGGAGACACGCCCCAAGGGAAGGGCACAACCTAACTGTCCGTTCCACTTGACCGCCGCTGCTTGCGGTTTGGAGTGAATCCGAAAGGACACGGTTGGGCGGCGGCAAGTGATCGGATGCGTTAGGCCCTGATGACATGGACGAGTTGGTTGAGATAATTCACGTTCGCCAAGTTCCGGGAGATCCACGGCGTCGCTGGTTTTCTTCGGACGATATGGACCTCATTGTTTGGTACGACGACTCCGATGCGCCGATCGGATTCCAGCTCTGTTACGACAAGTTGCGTTCAGAGCGCGCTCTGCGCTGGGAACCTGAGTTGGGCTATCGTCATACGGCGATAGACAATGGCGAGAGCAACATCAGCCCCCGATACAAGGCCACACCGATTCTTGTCGCCGACGGACACTTCGACGCTCGGCGTGTTGCTGACATATTTACCGCATCAAGTCGCCACATTCCGCCCGACATAGCGCAGTTCGTATCGTTGAAGCTCCGGTTGTTTTCCTCCGTTGAGAAGGCCTAACCACATGCTCGTTCGGCCCGTCCGCCTGCAGCGTTCGGCCGCACAGCTTTCAAGTTAGACAAAACACGGAAAGTTTATCGTGAACTTGCTACTTCCTTACTTCTGGCTCGTGTGTTTTGGAGTAATGCTTGTAAATGTGGCGATTTGCTATCGACGGGCGGGGCATCTTATTATCGCTGGACGCCTTACTGACAACGAGCGTCGGCGCTTCACGCGTGGCGCTGTTATTTCTCTCGCCATATTTTGCGGTCTTTTCCAGGCTATTATGTGGTTTAGTGGTGAATCGAGCCCCCTCTGTTTAACCTCGTTTCCACCTAACTCACTCGCAAGTGTGGCTACGTGGTTGGTTACCTCCGTGGCGTGGATCATGCTGCTACGATGGGTCTGGAGCGAGGAAGGAGCCAATCTGCTGTCTCGTGTGGCACCAGCAATTCCGAGCGGGGCCTTACTTGAAAGAACCAATACGGCCGCGCAGGTTCGGTGGTTCGTCACTGCTAT
>Ga0137369_10004404_pt1 | contig 14363 bp, 17 predicted proteins | sample SagtaG_12_FD_104918 | JGI IMG/M metagenome (GOLD analysis project Ga0137369, IMG submission 104918) | Vadose zone soil microbial communities from Sagehorn Ranch, Mendocino, California, USA - Sage1_L_113_16 metaG | ecosystem: Environmental > Terrestrial > Soil > Vadose zone | place: USA... | reverse complement strand
GTTCTGACATGGAGCAAAAGGTCAAGGGTGAGGCTCGGTCGAGTGGTTGTCCTCTCGGCCTGGAGCAGCGGATCGTCCGGAGCAGCGACGGTGGATCAGACTGACATTCGCGGGTCGGGACCGCATGACTGGGAACCGTCGGGAGCTGCCTCGGTCTTAGGTCGCGGGTCACCGGCGGGCGGTGCCGCAAAGAACTGTCGAGGGTTCTCCGTGTGGTCGGACGCATCCGCTGCTCGAGGTCGAGAGGCTTGACGATCAGGTGGTCCGAAGTGGTTGCTCGGTCGCGATCGCCCAGACGAAGCCGGCGAGCTCACGGGCGCAGGCGACGACGATCTTCTGCTGCGGCTTGCCGCGGCCGGCCATCCGCTGCCAACGCTGGTAGAGCCGCTGCTGGCAGCGCCAGGCGCGCTCAAGCACGACTGCGTCTTGGCCGCGTTGGCGGCGGGCGAGGTCGTAGCCGACCTTCGGCCGTCGCCGTGCGTGCCAGGCCGACTCGACCAGCAGCCGACGCACGTGGCTATTGCCGACCTTGGTGATCGAGCCCTGTCGGCGTTTCTCGCCGCTGGAGTGCTCCGAGGGTACGAGCCCGACGAAGGCCATGAACTCGGCCGCGCTGCGGAAGCGGTTGAAGTCGCCGATCTCGGCGACGAGCGCGAGCGCGGTCAGCGTGTCGATGCCGCGCAGGCAACGCAGCCGTGCGACCAGCTGCCGCCACGGCTCCTGCTCGGCGGTCTCACGGATCGCGCGCTCGAGCTGCTCGATCCGTGCGTCGACGAGATCGAGCGCGTGCAGGTAGCTGTCGAAGGTGAGCTGCTCGGCGACGAACTCGAACCGCTGCTCACCGAGCCACTTGCGCCGTACCACGGTCCAGGAGCTGGTCGGCAGGATTCGGCCGTGCCGCAGGCAGAACTTCGACAACCGGTGCCGGTCGCGCATCCGGTCAAGGCGCGCGTCCTCGCGGGCACGCACCAGATCACGGGCAGCTTCGTGCTCTGGTGAGGGGACGTGGATCGGCTCGAGCAGGCCGCCGGCGAGCAGACGCGCAAGCTTGCGCGCGTCACGCGGATCGGTCTTGACCCGATCACCGGGCCGCTGCGGCACCAGCCCCGGCGCGACCACGGTGCAGTCGACCCCGCGGTCGACGAGATGCCGATAGAGGCCGAAGCAGGTTGGGCCCGCCTCGTAGCAGCAGCGCACCGACGGCCAGCGGCGCAGCAGCCGCTCCACCTGCTCCTCGTCGTAGGGCAGCGTCCGCTCCTCCAGCAGCTCGTCGGCGCGGACCGCCGCCAGCCGGATCGAGCGAGCGTGAACGTCCAGCCCAACCGCTACCGTCATCGTAGAGTCGTACACGGTCGGCGACCTCCGTATGTGGCTCTACCGGGCCAAACCCCGGCAACCCACGACAGATGCGCAGGCGCCGACCACTCTCCGCCAGCAACCGGACGCCGCAGCCCGCAGGGCCACAGCTCCATCCTGTCTTACCCGTTCATACTCCGTTCTTAGACCCGCTCCGTACTCTCGGCGCATGGACGAGAACAGCAAGCTCACGAGACGCGAGTCGCTTCTCGCAGCCGGCGGCATCGTCGCTGCGGCGCTCCTCCCCGACGTCGCGGACGCCGCGTCCGGCCCTGCCGGCGTCTCCACCGGTGCGGTCACCTGTGTGCTGACGCCCGAGATGACCGAAGGTCCCTATTACGTACCGAACGAGAAGGTGCGGCGCAACATCACCGAGGGAAAGCCCGGCGTCGCGCTCGAGCTGCGCCTGACGGTCGTGAACGCATCGACGTGCAAGCCGATCCGGAACGCCGTCGTCGACATCTGGCACGCCGACGCGGGCGGTGTGTACTCCGGCGCGATCGCAGGGAACGCCGGCACGAACTTCCTCCGCGGCGTGCAGCGCACCGACAAGAACGGCCTCGCCCTCTTCAAGACGATCTATCCGGGGTGGTACCAGGGCCGGGCGACACACATCCACGTCAAGGTCTACCTCTCGGGCAACGTCGTGCACACCGGCCAGTTCTTCTTCAACGAGTCGGTCTCGAACGCGGTCTACAAGCGCACGCCGTACAGCTCGCACGGCCTCGCGGACACGCCAAACGCGAGCGACTCCATCTACCGCAACGGCGGCAGCCGCTCGATGCTCAAGTTGAAGAGGGCTGTCTCAGGATCAGGCTACGTCGGAGCGATCACGATGGGCGTCAGCGCGACCTGACTCTCGCGGAGAAGGACACGGTCTTGCCGGTCCAACGGACTGGCCGATCGCAAGCATCCACCAGGGATAGCAGGCGTTCGTGAGTACCGCCTCGCCCGAAAGGGCGTAGCCGTACCGCTCACTTCCGCGTTGTCCGAACGATGCGCTTCAAACGCAACACGCGGCTCGACCCGTCGCAGGTGGAGGACATTCGTGGCCGGGGAGGCATGCCCGGCCTCGCCGTCGGCGGCGGCGGGCTCGGGGTGGTGGGCGTCATCGTCTACCTCCTCGTCACGCTTCTCTCGAACGGTGGAGGCGCCGGCCTGAACGGCGCGACCGTGGCCCAACAGCCACCCGACCAGGTGCTAGGCGACAAGTGCCAGACGGGGCGTGACGCAAACACGCGCGAGGACTGCCGCATCGTCGGCTACATCAACAGCATTCAGCGCTATTGGTCGAAGACGCTCGACGGCTACACGATCTCGAAGACGGTCTTCTACTCCGGGTCGGCCGACACCGGCTGTGGGTATGCCACAGCCGAGGTCGGCCCGTTCTACTGTCCGGCGGACAAGAAGGTCTACATCGACCTTGGGTTCTTCGACGAGCTGAGCTCTCGGTTCGGCGCGAATGACGGTCCGCTCGCCCAGGCGTACGTGCTCGCGCACGAGTACGGACATCACGTGCAGGACGAGCTCGGCATCCTCGATCGGATCGGCGACGACCGTCAAGGCTCGAACAGCGCATCCGTGAGGTCTGAGCTCCAAGCGGACTGCTTCGCCGGTGTCTGGGCCGACCACGCGGCAGAGACGGGCTATCTCACGAAGCCGACTCCCGCCGATGTTCGCGATGCGCTCAGCGCGGCGGCGGCGGTGGGCGACGACCGGATCCAGCGTGCGACGCGGGGGCAGGTCAACCCCGAGACGTGGACGCACGGCTCGTCGGCCGAACGCGACCGCTGGTTCACCATCGGCTACCAGTCTGGCGATCCGAACCGCTGCGACACCTGGAAAACTTAAAAGCGGTAACGCAGGAACAGGTGGTCGCCCGCGCGGCGCGCGGAGACGAGGCGAGGCGCGACGCGCACCTGCGGCAGCAGCTCGACGCCCTCGACGAGGGCGAGGCGGCCCGGACCAAGGCGTCCGGCGAGCACCGGCGAGACGCTCAGGAACAACTCGTCGACGAGCGAGTCCGCAAGCAGCCGGCCGAACGTCGTCGGCCCTGCCTCGGTGAGCACGAGCGAGTGCCCGCGCGCACGCAGTACGCCGAGCGCAGCCTGAAGATCGACCCAGTCGCCGTCGTTCACTGCGACGACGTCCGGCAGCGAATCCGCCAGCTGCGCAGCGCCCCTCACCGTCGTGAGCACGACAGCCTCCGCGAGCACGGGATGAGCAAGGTCGAGCGACGCGCCGCTCGTCACGACGGCAACGCCCGGTCGCTCCGCCTTGCCAAGCTGGGCGCGCAGACTCGCGAACGCGTTCTTGCCCTCCGGGTAGACGCCCTCGGGCCGCCAGCGGCCCTTCGGCGATGCGAGCAGCGTCCCGGTGCCGATGAGCACGACGTCGGCAAAGGCGCGGAGCATCCCCATCAGGAACTTGTCCTCGGCGCTCTCGTCGGCGATCAGGGCGTTCGACCGCTCGAGCGCGGGGACCGCGACGATGCCGTCAAGTGTCTCCACGAAGTTCGCGTAGAGACACGGCGCCTCGAACGCGAGCCCTCCGCCGTAGAAGTCGCGAAGCTCGTCGGGCAGCTCGAGCTGCGGCAGGTCCGGCTGCTCCCAGAGCAGCTCGAGGTTCACCGGCGCCGGTGGCTGCGGACCTCGTCGAGGAACTCGCGCCGCAAGACGGCGTCCTCCTCGAAGAGTCCGCGCCAGAACGTCGTCACCGTCCGCGAACCCTCCTCTTCCACGCCGCGCATCTGCGTGCAGAGATGGGCCGCCTCGATGTGGACGGCGACGCCGCGCGGCCGAACCAGCCGGACCATTGCGTCCGCGATCTGCTCCCCGAGCCGCTCCTGCACGGTGAACCGGCGCGCGTAGAGGCGCACGATTCGGGTCAGCTTCGAGATGCCGAGGATCTCGCCGCCGGCCAGGTACGAGATGTGGACGGCGCCGTGGAACGGCAGCGCGTGGTGCTCGCAGAGGGCGAAGAACGATATCGGCCCCTCGACGATCTGGCTGTGCGAGCCGTCGACGGCCTCGGGACGCTCGGAGGGAAACGCCGTGCGCAGCTTGGGGTCGCCGCAGTAGCCCGCCGTCGCCTCGAACATCGCCTGGAGAAACCGCCGCGGCGTGTCACGGGTCCCCAGCGTGTCGAGATCCATCCCGAACGCGCTGAAGATCTCGCCGGCGTAGCGCTCGAAGCGGGCCCACTCGTCCGCAGTGATCTCACGCTCGCCGTCCGGTTCCGGCCGTGCGGGCAGCTCAATGATGCTCAAGCGATACCTCCCGATTCTGGGTCAGCGTCTCCCGACGCACGAACAGTAGAGCGACGAACGCAAGCTGCGCGACCGGCAGCATGGCGGCGGCCAGCGGCCGGTCGAGGGCGACGCACACGCCGAAGAGCGCCAGCTGCGTCGACATGCCGAGCTGTGCCAGCGCGGCGACCGTGAACGTGTCGTGGTACGCGCGCGCACCGGCGCTCCGCCAGTGGACGAATCGCTCGACGAGGCTGTCCTGCCAGCCGTACATCGCCGCGTAGACACGGCCGAGTACGGACGAATCGCTCGACGTCTGCGCTCCGCGCGCCAGCCGTTCGAGGTTGAAGTTCACGCTCAGGACGGCCGTCAGCGCGACGAAGCCGAGTGCGACGGCAAGCGGCCGTCCGGTGTACCAGCCGAGCCCGGCGAAGAGTGCCGCGTTCACGAGCAGGTCGCACTCGGAATCCAGATAGCGGCCGAACACAGTCACACGGTTCGTCAGCCGGGCGAGTTGCCCGTCGGCGTTGTCGAGCACCGTCTTCAGCTGAACGAGGAGCACCGCCGCAATCAAGTGCCCGCGTGCGAGCTCAACCGCTCCGGCGACCCCGCAGGAGGCGGCGACGAGAACGACGACGGGAGGCGGTACGCGTAACGGCGCGAGGGCGAGCACGACGACGTGCGCGAGCGGGCGGAACACGACCTCGCACAACGCCTCCTGCCGCAGCCTCGCCTTCCGCGAGCGCGCCAGTCTAGACAAGTGCTCCTTCGCCCAGCGGCTCGCCGGCGCGAATCAGCTCGCGCGCTGCCTCGACCTTGTCCCACACGTTCCAGAGGAGCACTCCGCGCGGCCTTCCCGCGTCGTCGACGTATACGATCGTGCCCTTCCGGTTCGGCTCCTTCCAACTCTCGACGGTGGCAAGTCGCGAGTCGACGTCGCCGACCGCCTCGTAGCCGAGGTCGAACAGGTCGGAGTAGAAGAACGGCAGGTGGTCGTAGACCTCCCGCGCGCCTGCCATGTTGGCGCCCACGAGGCGGCCGTGCGTGTTCGCATGATCCTCGTGCTCGACGCGGAAGCGCCCGCCGAGCACAGGGCTCGGAAAGTTCGCGACATCTCCCGCCGCGAACACGTCGTCTCGGCCACCGGCGCGGCCATGCTCGTCGACGACGATGCCGTTCTCGAGCAGCACCCCGGCAGTCGCAGGGAGCTCGACGTTCGGCTGGATGCCGATTCCCGCGACGATCGCGTCCGCCTCGAGTACGCGGCCGGCGCCCGTCGTGACACGGTTTCCGTCGACCGCCGCGACGGTCTCGCCCGCGATGACCTCGACGCCCTTGTCCCTGTAGTACTGCGTGACGAACTCGGCGAGCCCCGGCGGGTAGAGGCGAGATGCGATCGCGGCCTCCGGAAAGAGCATCGTCACCCTGGCCCCGTTCGTCGTCAGCGCGGCCGCGAGCTCGGAGCCGATGAAGCCGCCGCCGATCACGACCGCATGCGCGCCTTCGCGGGCGAGGTCGCGCAGACGGCGATAGTCGTCGAGCGTGCGGAAGTAAATGACCTCTCGATCGCCGACACCGAGCCGCCGCGGCGTCCCGCCGATCGCAAAGAGGAGCCGTTCGTAGACGTACTCGTCCCCGTTACTGTCGGTCGCCCGCCGGGCATCGAGATCGACCGCGGTGATCCGGCAGCCGAGCTTCAGCTCTGCGCCGTTGCCGGGCAGCTCGATCCAGATCTTCTGCTCGTCGCCGCCCGCCCAGAGCTTCTTCGTGAGCGGCGGTCGCTTGTACGGCGGATGCGGCTCGGCTCCGACAAGCGTGATCGGCCCGTCACTGTCATGCTCTCGTATTCCCTTGACGGCGGCCGCCGCAGACATGCCGCCGCCGACGATCAGATACCGCGTCTGCTTCATGGCGTGATCCTAAATTAGGAGGGGTACTTCGTACTACTATGCATTCGACGCCAAACTGGATTGAGGTCGACGGCGGTCTCGAGCGGACGTTCGAGCTGCCTTCCTTCCCCGAGGCGATCGCGTTCGTCAACCGGGTGGCCGAGCTCGCGGAGCAGGAGAATCACCATCCGGACATCGCCGTGTCCTACCGGAAGGTGACGCTGCGCTGGACGACGCATTCCGCAGGCGGGATCACCGATCGCGACTACGCGCTCGCTGCGCAGTCGGACGGTCTCGCCGGGGCGTAGCTCCCGACGGTCCCTGGTTAGTACACCCGGCCGCAAGTTCGGCAGCTTCCCGGCGGCGTCTCGCCGCCCGTGCCACTCGCCGGATAAACCACTGAACTTACGGCCGGATGTACTACTCGTTGTCGTGGTCGCGCTCGCAGAAGTCCGGGCACGTGCACTCGGCGAGATCTGCCGTGCACAGGACCGGCGCTGCGGGAGCGGCCGTGGACTCAGCCGAGGTGAGCTCGATCAACTCCATTTTCGGATCCTAAATGAGCGTCTACGGACACGTCAAGCCCACTTTTGCCGGTTCTCGGATCCAGCAGTGTTCGGGGCGCGGTAGGCGAACCCCCCGAAAGGGGCACAGACGGCCCTCCGGGGCGCTGGTGGAATGAGGCATCCCAACGACAGGCGGCCGCTCGGTGAGCGGCCCACGTGCCGGAGGGATCTCTTATGCCTCGGACCCGCGTCCTCCTCTCAGTGCTGTGCGTCGTGCTCACGCTGGCAGTGATCGCACTCGTGAAGCCGGTCTCCGGCCGTGCAGACGACGGAACCACGACGCCCGCGCCTCCCGAGCCGGCGCCGACGAACGCGATCCCGGTCGTGCCGCCGCTGCGGGTCCTGAAGCCGAAGCCGACGCGGACGACGCAGTTCCACCTGCCGATCGGCAAGCGGATCGCCGACTACGCGAAACGGTTCCGCGGCATCCGCTACGTCTACGGGGGAAGCTCGCCCCGCAGCGGCTTCGACTGCTCCGGCTTCGTGCGCTACGTCTACCACCACTTCGGCGTCTCTCTGGCCCACTCGAGCTACGCCCAGTTCGATCGCGGAAGGCGCGTCGCACGCTCGTCTCTCCGTCCCGGCGACCTCGTCTTCTTCGACGGCCTCGGCCACGTGGGGATCTACATCGGCGGCGGCCACTTCATCCACGCTCCGCACACCGGCACGCGCGTCCGGATCGAGACGCTCGCCGGCTGGTACGGCTCCCGCTTCGACGGCGCCAGGCGGCTCCGCGCCGCGTAGCCTGAGGGCGTGGCGACGACCGCCGCGTTGGCCGGACTGACGCAGCAAGAGGCCGAGCGGAAGCTTGCGGCCCAACCGCACGCGCCGCCGGGCTCGAGTCGCTCCTACAAGAGCATCGTCGTCGCGAACGTCTTCACGGTCTTCAACCTGATCCTCCTCGCCGCCGGCGTCCTGACACTCTCGTTCGGGGAGGCGCAGGACGCTCTGTTTCTCGCGATCCTCATCGGCAACGCTGGGATCGGAATCGCGCAGGAGGTTCGCGCCAAGCTGACGCTCGACCGGCTCGCGGCGCTCGTAGCTCCGATCGCGACCGTCGTTCGGGATGGCAAGCCCCGCCAGGTAGGCGTGGACGAGGTCGTCGAGGGCGACGTCGTGCTGATCGAGGCGGGCGACCAGGTCGTCGCGGACGGCACCTTGCGCCGAAGCGACGCGCTCGCCGTCGACGAGTCCAACCTCACCGGGGAGTCGGAGCCCGTGGCTCGCTCCGCCGGCGAGGAGGTGCGCTCGGGCTCGTTCGCAGTCGAGGGAGCCGGCGCATACGACGTCACGGCCGTCGGGCCGCGAAGCCATGCGGCGAAGGTCACCGGCGAGGCGCGGGAGTTCCGGCATCCACACTCACCGCTCGAGCGCTCGATCAACCGGCTCCTGTTCATCCTCGTTGGGATCCTCGTGCCGCTCGGCGTCGCCCTCGGCTGGGCGCTGTACCGGCGGCACACCTCGATTCACGACGCGGTGCCGACGACGGTGGCGGCGGTCGTCACGCTCGTTCCCGAAGGACTGATTCTCCTCACGAGCCTCACATACGCCGTCGCAGGTGTGCGCATGGCGCGACGGGGCGTGCTCACGCAGCAGCTCAATGCGATCGAGTCGCTCGCGTCGGTCGACACGATCTGCCTCGACAAGACAGGCACGCTCACCGATGCGCGGCTGCAGGTCGAGACGCTTGTGCCGGCAACCGGTGTCGACGAGGGCGAGCTCGCCCACGAGCTCGGCCGCTACGCCGCGAGCGCGCCCGCTGCGAACGCGACGCTGCGCGCGATCGCCGACCACTGCGCGGGCGTCCCCGAGGATCCCCGCGCGACCGTGCCGTTCTCGTCACGGCGTCGCTGGAGTGGGCTCACCTTCGGCACGACGACGTTTGTCCTCGGCGCGCCAGAGCTCTTCCCGCCCGGGAACCTGCAGACGCGCGCGGAGCACGAAGCGCGTGCAGGACGGCGCGTCGTCGCGTTCGGAGTTGCGGACGGCGACGTGGATGCCGAGACGACGCCGGTGATCTCGGAGCCGCTCGGACTCGTCGTTCTCGGCGAGCGCCTGCGTGCCGACGCTCGCGAGACGGTCGAGTTCTTCAAGTCGCAGGGAGTGCGCATCGCCGTCATCTCGGGCGACCGGCCGGAGACGGTCGCCGCGGTCGCCGCAGATGCCGGCATCGACGTTGGCATGCCGATCGACGGCCGCGAGCTGCCTCGCGACGCCTCGTCTCTCCGCCGGTTGCTCTCGGAGAATTCGGTGATCGGCCGCATTTCGCCCGAGGACAAGAAGCGTGTCGTCGAGGCGCTCGCCGCGGACGGCCGCTACGTCGCGATGGTGGGCGACGGCGTCAACGACGTGCCGGCGCTCAAGGCCGCGCGACTCGCGATCGCCCAGGGCAACGGCTCGCAGATGGCCCGGGCGGTGTCGGACCTCGTTCTCGTGCGCGGCGACTTCAGCAGCGTGCCCGCGCTCGTCGCCGAGGGGCGCAAGGTGCTTCGCAATCTCCAGCGGGTCGCCAAGCTGTTCGTCGCGAAGTCGGCGTTCGCGACGTTCCTCGTCCTCTCGATCGGGCTTACTCCGCAGGCGTACCCGCTGCTGCCCCGGCATCTCACGCTCGCCGCACTGCTGACGATCGGGATTCCGGCGTTCTTCCTCGCCCTCGGCCCGAGCGAGGGAAGGTTCCGGTCGGAGGGGTTCCTCTTCGATGTCGCCCGCTTCGCGGTCCCCGCTGGGACAGCGGCCGGGCTCGGCGTGCTTGCGAGCTTCGTCTTTGCGCGCAACGTCGGTCGCCTGCCGCTCGCTGAGGCGCGAACGATCGCGACGACCGTGCTCGTGCTCGTCGGGCTGTATCTCATCCTCGCGCTCGAGGGGACAAGCCGGACTCGGGCAGCGGCGGTCGGCGCCCTCTCAGCGGCGATGCTCGCGCTCTACCTCGTCGTCGTCGCGCTCCCCGGGACGCGCGACTTCTTCGCGCTCACCGTTCCGGGGGCGGGAGGCGCCTTCCTCGCGCTCGCCGGCGCCGCGCTCGCTGTCACCGGCCTCTGGCTCACCGACGATCGCTTCGTGCCGGGCGCGTGGCGCGCGTCGAAACCCTCCTAGATCTGGATCTGTACGCCTTCGTCTTCGTGCGGTTGCCGCACACGGCCATCCGGCACCAGACCGCAGAGTGGTTGCGAGAACGGTCGTAGAAGAGCCAGCCGCAGACGTCGCGGCGGCACGCCTTCAGGCGCGGCCAGGTGCCGTCGGCGATCGCCGTGTAGACGATCCCGACGAGCTCTGCGAGCGCGCCGTCGACGTCGCGGCGAGCAGGTGCGAGCGCCGCGGCATCGCGATCGATGCGGACGACGAGCTGCGCCTCGAGCGCCGGTGCGGCCGTGCCGCCGTTGTTCGCGAGGGCGAGGCTCCGCAGGGCTTGGCGGAGGGCGAGCGCTCGTGCGAGGTGGGCGCGCGTTGCACGCGCCCTGCGCTCGAGCAGCCCGAGCTCCTCGAGGACCGTCGACAGTCGCACGGGCGAGCTCAGCATCTCGCGCCCGTGTTCGAGATCGACGGTGTTCACGAACGCCTGCACGAGCGCCAGCCGGCCGGGCGCCGGCTCGACGTCGCTCATGTAGTCGATGCGTTCGACCGCCTCCACCCAGCGACACTACCAACCGCAAAACGGCGGTTGTCGCAAATCAGGTTTTCAACCTGGTTGCAGTCGTTCCGGTACCAACTGCAACCTGACTGAAGTCAGGTTGCTACCGAAGCTTGTCGGCCATCGCCGTCAAGAGCTTCCACGCGATCGTGGAGTTGCTCTCGACGAGCGGCCGGAAATCCCAGGGCGTCATGCCCCAGCAGACCATGTCGGACGTCGCGATGATCGTCGCCGTCCGGTCGGAGCCGGTCAGGAGTGCGATCTCGCCGAAGTAGTCGCCTGCGCCGATCGAGCCGCGGGGTTGGCCGTTGACGCTCACGTCGGCCGAACCCTCCTCGACGATGAAGAAGCCGGCGCCCCCGGCGCCCTCCTCGGTGACGGTGTCCCCGCTCGAGAACCGCCGCTCGCGCATCGTCGCCGAGATCTGCTCGAGCTCGCGGTCGTCGAGGCCGCCGAACAGCGGCACCCTCTTGAGCACGTCCGCAGAGGCCCTGGCCATCGCGGAGTTATACCTCGAACTGACCCAACCCGTCAGAAATCAGCCAGGATACGCCGGTGCAGCTCACCGTCATCGGGTGCTCGCCCGCTTGGCCGAACGCGGGCGGCGCCCAATCCGGCTACCTCGTCGAGGGCGGAGGCCGGCTCCTCCTCGACTGCGGTCCGGGGGTGCTGGCGCGGCTCCGCACCGCCGACGACGGCTGGCCGCGTGTCGACGCCGTCGTGATCACGCATTTCCACCTCGACCACTGGGGCGACCTCGTCCCGTGGATCTTCGGCGCGAACTTCGGCCCGGGCCGCGAGGTCCCCAAGCCGGAGCTTTGGCTTCCCCCGCAGGGAATCGACCGTCTGCGGCACTACGGGCGCCAGCTGAGCTTCGCCCCTCGCATCGACGGCGCCTTCGACCTGAAGGAGTACGAAGACGCAACGCCGTTTCGAGCCGCCGGCTTCGACGTCGTGCCGCTTCGGCTCGACCACTATTCGGAGCTCACATTCGGTCTGCGCGTGTCGAACCACAAGAGCACGCTCGCGTACTCGGGCGACACGGGCCCGAGCGCGAAGCTCGTCGAGCTCGCACGGGAGGCCGACCTCTTCCTCTGCGAGGCCACCCTGCGCGACCCCGAGCCGGCCGAGCGCGGCCACCTGAACGAGACCGAGGCGGTCGAAGCCTTCCGCGCGTCCGGAGCCCGGCGGCTCGTCGTGATCCACCGTCCGGAAGAGCTGCCGCTCGACCCGTCGGTCGAGCGGGCCGCCGACGGCGACGTGTTGACCTTCTGAGAGAACCGGGACTGAAGTCCCGTTTATGGTCCCAGACGGCATGGACCGGCTCTTCGATCGCTTCCCGCAGGCCGTGGTTGCCCTGGATCGCGACCTGCGTGTCGTCGCGATGAACCAGCGGGCCCACTTTCTCGCCGAGGACGGCGTCATCCGTACGGGCGAGCCGCTCAACGGCGAGCTGCGATCCCTCGCGATGCAGCTGATCGCGGATCCGGAACCGCTCGCGCCGACGGCTCTCGTACTCGCCGGGCGTTCCCTGCGGATCGGGGGCATCCCTGCTGACGACCGGGACGCGGCCTTCCTGCTGATCGAGGATGTCACCGCAGAGCTGCGCCAGGAACGCGTGATGCGCGAGTTCGTCCGCAATGCCGCGCACGAGCTGCGCACGCCGCTCACCGGCATCGCGGTCGCGGTCGAGGTGCTGCAGTCGGGTGCGAAGAACGACCCGGTGGAGCGGGATCGATTCCTCGCGCATGTCGAGCGACACTCCAACCGCCTCGCTCGGATCGCGCACAGCCTCCTGGTGCTCGCGCGCGCGCAGTCAGGCGAGGAGCTGCGCGTCGAGCTCGTCGAGCTCACGCCTCTGCTCGATCGACTCGTCCGGGAGGCGGTGCCGTCGCCGAACGTCGCGGTCAACGCGATGTGCCCGGCCTCACTCGCCGTGGCGGCAGAACCCGATCTCCTTCACGCGGCGCTCTCGGCACTCGTCGACAATGCCGTCTCGCACACGACTGAGGGATCCGTCAGGCTCGACGCGTCGGAGTCCGATGGACGCGTGTCGATCGCCGTCGCCGACACCGGGGGCGGCGTCTTGCCCGAGCATCGGGCACGGATCCTCGAGCCGTTCTATCGCGTGGGCAACACAGGCGAGGGCTTCGGCCTCGGGCTTGCGATCGCGGCGCAGGCCGTCGAGGCGATGCACGGCGAGCTGCTGGTCGACGAGGTCGCTGACGGCGCACGATTCACGATCCGGCTTCCCGTGGGATGAGCAGCCGGATCCTCATCGTCGAGGACGAGCCCGCGATCTCGGAGGCGGTCGCATACGCGCTTCGCGCAGCGGGGTACGAGGTAGACGAGGTGGACGACGGCCAGATCGCGGTCTCCGCCGCGCGCGACCGCCCGTACGACCTGATGGTGCTCGACCTGCTACTGCCCGGACTGCCGGGGCTCGACGTCTGCCGGACGCTCCGCGCCGAGAGCGACCTGCCGATCGTCATGCTGACCGCCCGCGACGCCGAGCTCGACCGCGTCGCGGGGCTCGAGATCGGCGCCGACGACTATCTGACGAAGCCGTTCTCGGTCGCCGAGCTCGTGAGTCGAGTGCGTGCGCTCCTGCGCCGGCGCGAGCTCGACCGGACCGGCGGCGCCGTCATGCAGAGCGTGGGCGGGCTCCACCTCGACATCACCCGGCACTCCGCGACGGTCGACGGACGGGCGGTGCCGCTCACACGCTCGGAGTTCCGCCTCGTGGCGCATCTCGCCTCCGTGCCCGGGAAGGTCTTCACACGCGAAGAGCTCGTGCGCCATCTCTGGCGCAGCGACGTTGCCGGCGACCGGCGGGCGATCGACGTGCACATCTCGAACCTGCGGCGGAAGCTCGAGCCCGACGCCGGCAATCCCACCCGTATCGTCACCGTGCGCGGCGTCGGCTACAAGCTCGTCGCCGTCTAGGGTTCCTCGGGCAGGCGGAACGCGCGCTCGCCGAGCAGGCGGTGTCCGTCGATCGACGGATGGTCGCCGTCGTCCGTCCAGTCGTCGCACATGCGTCCGGGGCGCTCCGGATCCGCCAGCGTGACGTGAAACGGCAGCAGCGGCACGCTCTGTCCCCTCGGCGATCGCGCTCACGAGGATGTTGAGCCAGACGATGTCGTTCGCGGCCCGGGCGTCGCCGTTGTTCCAGGGAAGTACGTCGGCGAGCGCGACGCGTAGCCCGAGCCGGCGGCCGTGCTCGACCATGCCGGCGAGGTTGCGCGCAGCCTCCTCGACAGGGCGGTTCTGCACGACGTCGTTGATCCCGCCTTGCGCGATCAGCACGTCGGCGCCGCGCGCCGCGTCCTCGAGACGCGCGGCGATCTCGTCGGTTCGCTCCCCGTAGACGCCGTGATTTCGAAAGTCGAGGCCGCCGTCGCGGCGGGCCGCCCACCACTGCCACTGGCTCCGCTCGTCCGGCGACTCGATCCGCATGCGCACGGCAGGATCGGGGTCCCAGAGCGGCTGCCGGCAGTGATCGAGTCGCCGAGGCAGGCGACGATCACGGAAGGCTCACCTCGGCCGTGCGTCTTAGGGCCTATCCCGGTTGGGATGCAGCGAGGAGCGCACGGTGGGCTTTCTTGAAGGCGATGAGGCCGGCGGCGAGTTGGAGGAGGGCGAGGTGGTTCTCGTCTTTCTTGCACCAGCGGATG
>Ga0137369_10004380_pt1 | contig 14398 bp, 17 predicted proteins | sample SagtaG_12_FD_104918 | JGI IMG/M metagenome (GOLD analysis project Ga0137369, IMG submission 104918) | Vadose zone soil microbial communities from Sagehorn Ranch, Mendocino, California, USA - Sage1_L_113_16 metaG | ecosystem: Environmental > Terrestrial > Soil > Vadose zone | place: USA... | reverse complement strand
GGCCGGCCCGACACCGTCCCGTCGATCGAGTGCTACGACGGCGGCCGCTGGCGACGTATGGCGAACATGAGCGTCCCGCGGCACGGCTTGGCGGTCCTCGCGGAAGGCAGGCGCGTCCACTTCGTCGCAGGCGGCCCGCACCCCGGGTTCTCGTTCAGCGACGCCCACGAGGTGCTCGCCCTGTGAGCGCCGCTGTCAGCTCGGTGCGCCCGGCCCGTTGGTCGACGCGCCGGTTACTGCCTCGCGCTGCTCACGGACCCGCTCGAGCCCGAGCTCGACCGCGGCCTGCGCCTTCTCGAACGGGCGGCTCTGCCGCGCGTCGTCCAGCCACCGCTTGATCTGCTCGTACCGTTCGTGGCCCGCCTTGGTCCCGAGGTAGTAGCCGGCTGCGAAGCCCGTGACGAGTCCAAAACGAAATCGCATACCCGATGTGTACCCCGTGCGGATTGCGACGTACACACCGTTCTGCGAAATCGAACACTCGTTCGCTACAATGGAAGCGTCGCACTTCCCCCCAACCGTGCGAGGGGGAAGGGAGCCGGCAGCCGTGGGCTACCGGGGCAAGGTCGAACTGCAGGAGCAGGCGCGCGTCCTACGCGCCCGAGGCAAGACGCTCGCCCAGATCGCGGACGCGCTCGGCGTCGCGAAGTCGTCGGTCTCGCTCTGGGTCCGCGACGTCCCGTTCACCCCGTCGCCACGCCGTCACGGACCACATCGGCGTCCCAACCCCGCGCACGAAGCGAAGCTCCGCCAAATCGAGGAGTTGAACCGCGAGGGAAGAGAGCGGATCCGTACGCTCTCGAGTGGCGAATTCCTCGTCGTAGGAGTCGCGCTCTACGCCGGCGAAGGAGCGAAGGGCGACGGTGCCGTGAACTTCGCCAACACGGATCCCGCGATGATTCGCTTGTTCTGCGCATGGCTCCGTCGATACTTCGAGATCGATGAGTCGCGACTGCGCGTCCGCGTGTACCTGCACAAGGGACTCGATCTCGCTGCTGCCGAGGCGTTCTGGTCAGATGTCACCGGCGTTCCCCTCGCGCAATTCCGCCAGGCACACCGGGCGGTTCCGGACGCCACGATCCGTCACAACAAGCATGAGCGTGGGTGCGCGTACGTGTACTACTGCTGCGCGAAGACGCACCGACAGATCATGGGACTAATTCGCGCCCTGCTATCGTCGGAAGCCATTCCGGGGTAGCTCAATTGGCGGAGCAGCGGCCTGTTAAGCCGATGGTTGCGGGTTCGAGTCCCGCCCCCGGAGCTCACACGCCAGCGAGCTCGCGAACGAACTTGCCCGTCGCCGAAGAGTCCTCGCGCCAGGAGTAGCCGGTCGAGCAGATGGCGCGTCATCGGCTTGTCCATGGCACCCAGACCGATGAATCCGATGTTCATACGGCTACGGTAACCGGCGCATGACGCAGGCTTCCGGTGACGCGGGCATCGACGCGTTCGCGCAGAGTGTCGAGCTCGCGCTGGCGCAGGCGTACCAGGAGCTCGCGAGCACCGGAAAGGTCACGACCCCGGCCGCGGTCGACACGACGACCACGTGCGCGACGCACCACCAGGAGCACGCCCGCGCGCTGGGCGACGCGGCCGGCAACAGCGCGGCGAGCGGGCCCAACGCCAAGCTTGTCGGCCGGTTTCGGACACTGATTCGGAACGCGCCCGACGAGAGCGCGGCGCTCGAACTCGCGCTGGGTCTCGAGAACAAGGCTGCTTCGACGTACCTGTTCGTCCTCGGCTCGCTCGAGGCACCGGAAGCGCTTCAGCTGGCCGCGTCGATCCTTCCGGTCGAGTCGGAGCATGCGGTCGCGCTCGCGGAGCTCCTCGGCAAGGACCCGCGCGAGACGTTCCCGACCTTCGAGACCCAGGACCAGGCCTTGAAGCCCGACCAGTTCCCGGTCCCCTGACGCATGGAAACGGAGCTCGGTCGCACCCTCGCGCGCGTCACCCGGCGCCGGTTCCTGCAGATCGGCGGGGCGGTGTCGATGGGCGCCGTCCTCACCGCCTGCATCGGCGGCGGCGATAGCAAAGCGGCGAAGGACACGACGGGTGGTGCGGAGGGCCGGCGCACCGACATCAGGATCATGCGGACCCTGTCGTCCCTCGAAGTGGTCGCTGTCGTCACCTACACGACCGGCCTCGACTCCGGCGCGCTCACCACGCCCGCGGTCGCCGATTTGGCCAAGGAGTTCCGCGCCCACCACCAGGAGCACGCTGCCTTGTTCCAGGGCACCACGAGGGACCTCCGCGGCACGCCGTTCGACGAACCGAATTCCGCCGTGTTGGAGCGGCTGCAGCCCGAGCTCGGGGACCTCCGCGACGAGACGGGCGTCGTGTCCCTCGCCCTCGACGTCGAGACCATCCTTGCCGAGACGTACCAGGGGACCGTGGGTGCGTTCGGCGACAAGAGCTTCAGCGTCGCCGCCATGAGCGTCGGCGGCGCCGAGGCGCGTCACGCCGCAGCGCTGGCTCGGATCCTCGGTCAGCCTGCCGCGCCGGCGGCGTTCCAAGGAACCCAGCACGCCGTGCAGCCCGGCACGGGCGTGTAGCGCGCACGACGTCGGCGTGTAGCGTCATCCCTCCATGGGCGCGTCCGTTGCAGGGGACGTCTCGCTCGACGTCGTCACGATCCCGACCTGGCGCGACCTGCGCCGTCGCCTGCCGCGCCTGATCGTCGGCATCCCCGTCCTCGGGCTCGGAATCGCTCTGACGCTGCAGGCCCGCCTCGGCGTGAGCCCGTACGACGTGCTGCACCAGGGCATTGCGAAGCAGACCGGGTTGAGCTTCGGCACCGTCGTGATCGTCGTCGGGCTCTTCATCCTTCTCCTCTGGATTCCGCTCCGGCAGCGTCCAGGCATCGGGACCGTCCTCAACACGCTGACCATCGGTGTGGTGATCGACCTCGCGCTCCTGGTGCTTCCCGAGCCCGACGCCCTCGCAAGCCGGATCCCAATGCTCATGATCGGAATCGCGGTCACCGCGCTCGGCATGGGCCTCTACATCGGAGCCGGGCTCGGGCCCGGACCGCGCGACGGTCTGATGACCGGCATTGCCGCCAAGAGATACCGGCTGTGGGTGGTGCGGACCATCCTCGAGGTCACCGCGCTCGTCACCGGTTGGCTCCTCGGCGGGGACGTCGGCGTGGGCACGGTCCTGTTCGCGTTCAGCATCGGTCCGCTCGGGCACATCTTCCTGGCTCGGTTCCACCTAGGTACCGGCGAGGTCCCGTCGGACCTCGGGCCCGGGACGGCGGGCGAGTGACGAGCGCGATCCGCATCGGGGTCGTCGGCACCGGCTTCGGTGCGCGCGTCGTCGCGCCGGTATTCGCGGCGACCGACGGGTGCGAGGTCGTGAACGTCGTGAGCGCGCGTGACGCGAGCGCTGTGAAAGAGCTGTGTCGGCGCGACCTCGATCTCGTCTCGATCCACTCGCCGCCGTTCCTGCACGCGGAGCACGTCCGCGCCGCCGTCGGCGCGGGCCACCACGTCCTCTGCGACAAGCCGTTCGGCGTCAACGCCACCGAGGCGACGGAGATGCTCGAGGACGCCGAGGCGGGAGAGGTCGTGCACGCGGTGAACTTCGAGTTCCGCCACCAGCCCGCCCGCCGGCGCGTGCACGACCTCGTGCGCAGCGGCGCCATCGGGCACGTCTCCCACGTCCAGTGGACCTACACCGGGGCGGTGTTCGGACGACCGCTACGGGAGTACGGCTGGCTCTTCGACCGCTCCCGCGGTGGCGGATGGGTCGGCGCGTGGGGCTCCCACGCGGTCGACGGGCTCCGATGGATGCTGGGCGACATCCGGGACGCCACGGCGCGGTGCCGCATCACGATCCCGGAGCGTCCGGACTCCGACGGCGTGCCACGAGCCGTCGACGCGGAGGACGCGTTCACGGCCTTGCTCGGCTTCGAGTCGGGCTCGACCGCGTTGCTCGACAGCTCGTCGTCCGCGCCCGCCTCGGTTGCCTCCCGCATCGTCGTGACCGGCTCCGAGGGTGTGCTGGAGATCGTCGCCGACGCCAAGGTGGTGTGGCGGCACGCCGACGGGACCCGCGAGGAGCTCGACGACGAGTCGGCCGCCTCCCGAAAGGAAGACCCGCATCTGGTGCCGATGCGGCGGTGGGCCGAGCGGGTGCGTGACGCAGTCCGCGGCGGGGAGCCGCTCGTACCGAGCTTCGCCGACGGCCTCGCGTGCCGCCGCGTCCTGGACCACATCCTCGCCGGCTGACTGCGACCCGCCAGGCCGCGACTCGAGCTACGCCACCTCGGTGGTGTCGTGCGGGCTGAACTCGCGCCCACCCGTCGCCGCGAGGCGGAAGGCCGTGTCCCAACCCGTGGCCGTCAAGCCGAGCGCGTCGAGCCGGGCCCGCGCCTCGGCGTCCACCGTCTCGGCGTCGGGATCGTCGAGCACCCTCAGCGCGTGCGCGTGCGCGAGCCGGGCGAGGGCCTGGTCGAGCGGCGATTCCGTCCCGTCGGCGAGCGCGAGCGCCGTCGCGCAGGCCTCGCGCGCGCACTCTGCGTCGCCGACCTGCGCGCACGCGAGTGCTCGGGCCATCCATGCTTCGAGGTGGTCGAGATAGCTGCCGACGGGGACAGCGTTCGCTCGGTCCGTGAGCGCGACCGCCCGGTCGGGCTGGCCCGCCGCCGCGAGCACCATGGCCTCGACCCCGCCGCTCGCGACGAGCAACGCGTCGGTGTCGTCGCGAGGAACGTCGAGCTGGGCCAGCGCGCCCTGGATGTTGCCAACTTGCAGCAGCGCTCTGCTCATGCCGACCCGCTGCTCCTGGTTCCCGATGCTCGGTTCGTCGTGCCAGATGTCGATCGCGGTTTGGTACTCGCGCTGCGCGCGCTCGGCGTCGCCGACGTGCGCGGCGAGTGCGCCGGCGATCGCGGCCGGAATGGCGACGAGGCTCGGGTCGCCGAATTCGTCGGTGAACGTCGCGACCTCGCCATGGAGCGCCTCGGCCTCGTCGATCCGGCCCAGGCATCCGAGGGCGCGCGCCGCCGGCGCGATCGACTGCACCTCACCCCACCGGTCACCGATCTCGCGGAAGAGCTCGCGCGCCCCGAGGGCGCGCTCGATCGCCGCCTCCGGCCGGCCGGTCCACATGGCGACGTTCGCGAGCAGCACGCCCATCATCCCGGCCGCCCACCGGTTGGTCGACTCGGAGCCCTCGCGCAACACGTCCGACGCCAGCTGCTCGGCCTCGGCGAGCTGGCCCTGATTGAACCGCACCCAGGCCAGGAGTCCCAGCGCCCACGAGAGCCCGCCCCAGTCACCGATCTCGGCGAACGCCGCCGCCGACTGGTTGATGCGCTCCTCCGCCTCCTCGGGCCGCCCCCGTGAGAACGCGATCCAGGCCAGGTTCTGGAGCGCCCACGCCTCGCCCCGCCGGTCCGGGATCTCCTGGAACCTCCCGAGCGCCTCGCAGATCGCGGACTCCGCGTCGTCGTGCTCGAAGCGGAACATCAGCGTCATGCCGCGCCCGCGCAACGCGTCGGCGATGCCCTGGTCGTCACCCAGCGCGCGCCACTCGGCCACGGCCTGCTCGTACGTGGCGTCCGAAGCAATGAGGTTGCCCTCCTTCTGCTCGCAGTCGGCGAGCACGGTCAACGCGCGAGCCGTCGCCGTCTGGTCTCCAGATGCGCGCGCGGCGTCGAGCAGCGCAGCGATCTCGCCGCGAGTGCCGTCGAGATCACGTTGCTCGACGCGTGCCCGCGCCCGGGCCAGCCGAAGCCGCCACCGGGTGTCGTCGGGCGCGTCGTCAGGCAGGACGGCGAGGGCTTGGTCGTAGCGGCGGAGGGCTCGCGGCCACGCCTCGACTTGCTCGGCGCGCGAGGCGGCCTGCTCGAGGGCGGCGACGGCGCGGGAGCGCAGATCGGCGGGGACCCCGTCGACCCGACCGAGCTCACGCACGAGCTCTGCGGCCACGCCGAAGTGGTGCGCGATGGGGTCGACCGGCTCGTCGCCGCCGCGACAGCGGTCGGCCAGCCATCCCGCGAGTGCGGCGTGACGTCGGGCACGTTCGGCCTTCGTGAGCGTCTCGTACGCGACCTCGCGGATGAGCTCGGACTTGAATTCGAACTCATTGTCGTCGAGCACGACGAGGTCGCGGTCGGCGAGCGCCGAAAGCGAGCGCTCGGCGCCGGACAGCGACTGCGCGTCGCCGAGCCCGACGACGGATTCGATCGGCCCGCTCGACCCGACGACGGCGCAGTCCTCGAGAACCGCGCGCTCCACGGTCGTCAGCGCGTCGAGGCGCGCCGCGACCAGTCCACGCAGCGTGACAGGAAGGTCGCCGGACCCGAGGGCGCGCGCCCCGTCGATGCCGATCGCCCCGTCGGATTCTCGGATCAGCGCCGCCAGCTCCTCGATGAAGAGCGGGTTGCCGCCGCTGCGGTCCTGCAGCTCCGCGACGAGCTCGGCGGTCGCGTGCTCGGCCAGGTGCGTTTCGACGAGCGCGGCCGAGGCTTCGGCGTCGAGCGGGTCGAGGTGGAGGACGGCGACGTTGTGACGACCGGGCGCAGGTGTCCAGCGCTCTTCGAGCTCAGGGCGAGCGGTCGCGAGCAGCATGAACGGCAGCGCTCGCAGACCGGCCAGCAACCGGTCGACGAGCTCGAGCACCACCTCGTCGCCCCAGTGCAGGTCGGACAGCACGAGCACGAGCGGCGCCTCGCGCGCCAAGGCTTCGAGGTACGCCTGCACCGCCCAGAGAGCTTCGCTGCGCGCCCGCGCCGGGTCGACATCGGCGCGCTCGCCGAACCGGCCGAGCAGGTACAGGAGCCCGTCGGAGATGCGCTCGACGTGGGTGTCGTGCGGGTCACGGCCTGTTACTCGCGCGACCGTGGCCTCGACTTTGCGCCGCGCGTCGTTCGTCGCGTTGTCGGTCTCGACGCCGCACGTGTGGCGGATCGCCTCCGCCATCGGCCACCACACGTTCGCCTCGCCGTACGGGAGACACGGCGCCTTGAGCACGGTGGCGTGCCGCTCCTGGTACGCCATGGACGCGAGCTCGACGGCCAGACGGCTCTTCCCCACGCCGGCCTCGCCGAACAGCAGCACGAGCTGGGCGCGCTGGCGGTTGACCGCGGCGTCGAACATCCGACGCAGCAGCGACATCTCCGGGTCGCGCCCGACGAGGGTTGCGCGCGTGTGCTTGGGCCGCTGGCCGGGGAGCGCGATGACCTCCTCGGCCGTCCACGCCTCGACCGGCTCCTCACGCCCCTTGACGACGAGCGCGCCCAGCGGCTCGTAGCGCACGACGCGCCGCGTGGCTTCGTACGTGAGCGGGCCGACGATCACCTGACCCGGGCGCGCGGCCGCCTGGAGGCGGCTGGCGATGTTCACGACGTCGCCCATCGCCGTGTACTCGCCCGCGGCGCGCATCGCGCCGACGAGGACCTCGCCCGTGTTCACCCCGACGCGCATCTCCGCGCTGACACGGAGGTCCTGGCGGAGCCCGGCCAGGGTCCGCTGCATCTGGAGCGCGGCCCGCACCGCCCGCTCGGCGTCGTCCTCGTGGGCGACCGGGGCGCCGAACAGCGCCACGATGGCGTCGCCGATGATCTTGTCGACCTGGCCTCCGAAGGCCGTGACGTCGGCCACGAGCCGCTCGAAGCAGCGGTCGACGAGGTTCTTGACGTGCTCGGGGTCGGCCGTCTCCGAGAACGCGGTGAACCCGACGAGGTCGGCGAAGACGACGGTGGCGATGCGGCGCTCGTCGGGCCGAGCCACCAGCGTGTGCCCGCAGGACGGGCAGAACCGGGCCTCCTCCGGCGCGATCGCGCCGCATGACCCGCACGTCATGTCGCAAGGATAGATGGGGTCCGGGCGAGTTCTGGCAGCCGGTGCGCCCTCCGGATCAGTCGTCGGGGCCGGCGTCGAGATCCCGCCACTGCCGAAGCAGCGCCCACGAGAAGATGCCCGTGGTATGGCCGTCGTTCCAGGTGAAGGTGATGCCCCAGGCCCCGACTAGCTCGGCGTCCTCGGCCCGGAGCGGTTGGGGCGACGCCGGCTTCGGCCACACGGGGAGTCCTCGCTCGCGCAGCCCGCGGCACTCCGCGCACGGGCAGTTCACGCGGAGCTCCTCGAGCGTGAAGTGGGTGGTCGTGGCGTCCGGCCACGTGGCCGTGAGACCGCGCTCGCGGTCGACGTCGAGCGAGGTTGGCGGCGGCGTCGTCTCGTCGACGGGCTCGGATGAGGAATCGGGCATGCGGCACGAGTGTGATGCCTCAGGCGGGGTCGAAGCGACTCGACAAGCGGGGGAGGGGGCGCGCGCCCCGCGCGGCGCGGTGCTTCGCAGCCAAGTCGTGGACGAGCTGCGTGACGCGCTGCCGCTCGCGCTTCGGCGCGTACGAACCGGGATACAAGCGGGCGTGCTGCTCGAGGAGATCGGGACGATCCTCGGAGAGCCACCCGAGGTAGTGCTCCTTCACGCCGGGACGCAGGTGGAGGAGCACCGGAGAGATCGACCGGGCTCCGGCGTCAACACACGCGCCCACGACTTCGTCGAGCTGCTCGCGCGTATCGGAGAGTCCGGGAAGGATCGGGGCGACCAAGACGCCGCACGGGATGCCGGCGTCGTTGAGCTTCGCTACCGCCTCGACCCGCTTGCGGGGATTCGGCGTGCCCGGCTCGGTCGCCCGCCAGACGTCTTCGTCGAGGGTGCCGATCGAGAAGCACAGCTCGACGTCGGTCCGGCGGCGCGCCTCCACGAGCCGGTCGAGATCGCGTAATACGAGCGTGCCCTTCGTGAGGATCGAGAACGGGTTCCCGGCCTCAGCGAGCACGTCGATGATCCCCTGCGTCAACCGGTACTTGCCTTCCGCACGCTGGTACGGATCGGTGTTCGTGCCCATCGCGATGTGGTCACCCTGCCACCGGCGCGGCGCCAGCTCGGCGCGCAGCCGTTCGACCGCGTTGACCTTCACGACGATCACCCGGTCGAAGTCTGTCGCCGGGTCGAGGTTCAGGTACTCGTGCGTGGGACGGGCAAAGCAGTAGCGGCAACCCATTGCGCATCCCCGGTACGCGTTGATCGTGTATTGGAATGGGACGGGCGAGCGGGAGTCGACCTTGTTGATGATCGTGCGGGCGCGCACATGGAGGAACTCGAGGCCGCGGAACTCGCCCGTTCCGATCTCCCGCTCGGGCAGGTCGAAGAGCGCGGGCTGCGACGGCTCCTCGACCACCTGCCACCGGAGGTCCCGCGCCGCCATGACACGACAGCCTATCGAACAGGTGTTCGATCCCGCAAGGATGGGACAATGAAATTCGTGGCCGTGCTGTCGGACGACGAGATCCGTGCCGGGCTGGCCGACCTCCCGGGCTGGGGTCGGCGCGACGACGAGATCGAGAAGCACTTCGAGCTGCCGTCGTTCCCCGACGCCATCGCCTTCGTGACGCGCGTGGGGTTCCTCGCCGAGAAGGCCAATCACCACCCCGACCTCGACGTGCGCTGGCGGAAGGTGCGGGTCGCGCTGTCGACGCACAGCGAGGGCGGGATCACGGGGAAGGACCTCGCGCTCGCCGGCGAGATCGAAGGCGTCGCCGGCTCGCCCGCGTGATCGCAGCTGGGATCGCGTTCGCGGTCGTTGCGCTCGTCTTGGCACTCGTCATCGTCTTCGGGCTCGAGCCGGGCCCCGGCGCCGGAGACGTCGCCGTCTCGTACGAGCTCGCGTGGGACCGGCTCGACTTCGACACCCTGTGGGCATTGTCCGGCGACGAGCTGCGCGACGGCCGTTCCCGCCACGAGTTCATCGCCGACAAGCGCGAGGCCTACGCGGGGCAACGAGAGCTCGCGGGCCTCGCGCGCGAGGTGAAGCTGGACGAGGTGTTGGTCGGTTCCGAGCTCGCGGCCGTGCGGACGCGCGTCCTGCTCCGCGACGGCACCGCCGTCCGAAACCAGGTTCAGCTGGCGCTTCGCGAGGGCACGTGGAAAGTGACCGGCTATCACCTCGAGCCCGACACGTCCGCCGAGCGCGCCACGAGCTAGCGGCGCCGTCCATGGTCCGCTTCCGCGCCCCGGACTACGTCGTTCTGGTCGTCGAGGACCTCGACCGCGGCCTGCGCTTCTACTGCGACCTGCTCGGCCTTCCCCTCGGCCACCGCTCCGGATCGTTCGCGCAGCTCTCGACGGGAGTGACCCGCGTCGCCCTCTACGAGCGAACAGCGATGTCCGAGACGCTCGGGCGCGAGCTCCATCCGCCGTCACCGGAGGCGCCAGGTTTCGAGCTCGGGTTCAAAGTCGACGACTGCGACGCCGCGTACGCCGAGCTCGTCGAGGGCGGCGCGACGTCCGCCGTGCCGCCGATCGACCGGCCCTGGGGCCAGCGGACCGCGTATGTCCGCGATCCCGACGGCCACCTCGTGGAGCTCGCGCAGGACCTCGCCCGGCGCTGAGCCTCACTCGCCGAGGTACGACCACCCCGTCCAGCGGTCGACGTCGATGGCGAGCACGGCGCCGGGCATGCCGATCGACTGGTACTGGTCGTACTTGGCCCGGAGCGCCGCAAGGGCATCGTCATGCTCGGCGCCCTCGTCGATCACCCGCCCACGACCGTCGACGCGAACCCACCACACCCGCGACCACTCCTCCTCGTAATGGTCGACGATCAGGCTCACTGCCGGTTGCGCCGCAATGTTCTTCAGTCTCCGGAGCTCGTACGTCGTCTTGGGCTTCTCGTCCGTCGGAGACACGATCACGTCACCGTGCTCTCCCTCGACCAGGGCGAAGCAGATCGGGACGAGGTGAGGAGTCCCGTCCGGGCGCACCGTGGCCAGGCGACCGACGCGAGCCGCGCCCACGCGCCGGCGCATCTCGGCCTTCGTCACGCGTTGGACGATACCGTCGCCGCGTGGTCGCAGGGATCCTCCTCACCGGCGGTGCGAGTAGCCGCATGGGCCGCGACAAAGCGGACCTCGTCGTCGCCGGAGAGCGTCTTGCCGATCACGCCGCACGCGTGCTCTCCGCCGTGTGCGACCCCGTCCTCGAGATCGGGCCCGGCCGCAGCCCGCTGCGCGCCATTCCCGACGAGACCCCGCGTGCCGGTCCACTCGCCGCGCTCGTGACCGGGAGCGCCGCCTTGCGGGCGGACGGTCACGATGGCGCGGTCGTGCTGCTGGGTGTCGACCTCCCGTACGTCGACGTGCCGCTCGTCGAGCTGCTCGCTCGCCACCCGTCGCCCGACACCGTCGTGCCGGTCGCCGGCGGTATGCGGCAGTCGTGTTGCGCGCGGTACGCGGCGGAGGCGCTCGACGTCGCGGCCGAGCTCGTCGGATGCGGCGAGCGCGCTCTTCATACGCTTCTCGCGGCCGTCCGCGTCGTCGAAGTCGGGGAGACCGAGTGGCGCGCCGTCGCACCGGCCGATGCCCTCGCGGATCTGGACACGCCCGACGACCTTGATCGCCACGGCCGGCACTAGCGTGCCTGAATGACGACCGACGAGCTCCTCGCCGTCTTCGACGCGGCCGCCGAGGCCGCGAGGACGGCGGTCGCTCCGATCCGCGGCGCCGCGCGCCGCGCGCGCACCTCCGTGTCGGGACAGTACGCACTCGACCTCGTCGCCGACGCGGCCGTCCTGCCGATCTTGCATGACGCCGGCGTCGCGGTCGTCAGCGAGGAGTCGGGCCGCAGCGGCACGGACGGGGCCGCGATCACGGTGGTCCTCGACCCTGTCGACGGGTCGACGAACTGCTCGCGCGATATCCCGTACTGGGCGATCTCGCTGTGCGCGCTCGACGCCGACGGGCCTCTGTGCGCGCTCGTCAGCAACCAGGCGACGGGCGTACGGAACACAGCGATCCGCGGGAAAGGCGCGTGGCGCGACGGCGAGCCGATCTCGCCGTCGGCTGTCGAGCGCGTCGAAGCGGCCGTGGTGTCGTTCTCCGGGACGCCACAACGCATGCTGCCCTGGTCGCAGCTCCGCGCCCTCGGCTCGGCCGCGCTCGAGCTGTGCGATGTTGCCGCCGGCGCGCTCGACGCCTACCTCACGAGCTGGGTGGCGCCGTGGGACTACCTCGGGGGTGTGCTCGTGTGCCGCGAGGCGGGCGCCATCGTCGTCGACGCCCACGGCGGCGAGCTCGTGGTCGACGACCCCGAAACGCGGCGGCAGCTCATCGCCTCGTCGACCCCCGAGCTCCTCGACGCTGTGCGCGGTGCGCTCCCGTCATGACGCCGGGCATCGACCTCGACGACCTCTTGCACAGCGCCGACACCGCGGCGCGCGCCGGCGGCGCGGTCGTCGTCGAGCACTTCGGCTCGGCCGGGACCGCCCGCGAGAAGGCCCCCGGCGACTGGGTCAGCGACGTCGACACGAGCAGCGAGGCGGCCGTGCGCGAGTCGCTCGAGCTCGACGCGCCCGGCCTCCCGGTCTTCGGCGAGGAAGGGGGCGGCGGGCGGGGCGACGTCGGATGGTTCGTGGACCCCCTCGACGGTACGGCCAACTTCCTGCACGGCTTCCCGGCGGTCGGCGTGTCGGTGGCGCTCGTCGACCGCGGGGAGCCCGTGGTCGGTGTCGTGCACGCGCCCCTGCTCGGAGTCACCTACACGGCGCGACAAGGCAGCGGCGCGTTCTGCAACGGCACGCCCATCGGCGTGAGCGAACGCGACGCGGCGCATGCGATCTGCGCCACCGGCTTTCCGTTCCGCGCCAAAGCCGACCGGCTCGACGCCTATCTCCCGGTGTTCGAGGCCGCGCTGCGGCGGTTCGAGGATCTGCGCCGCGCCGGCGCTGCGAGCCTCGACCTCGCGTGGACCGCGGCCGGGGTATTCGACGGCTACTTCGAGCAGGCGCTCGGTACGTGGGACGTCGCGGCGGGCGCGCTCCTCGTGCGCGAAGCCGGGGGAGTGGTGACGGACTGGAGCGGGGACGACCGGGCGTGGCTCACGTCGGGCGACATCGTCGCCGCCCCGCCCGGCGTGCACGCCGAGCTCCTCGAGCACACGCGGACCGCTACGTGCTGAAGCCGGGTCGCTGACCCCAGAGCTCCTCGATGGGCACCGCTCGCTGACGCGTCCGGGCGACGTCCTCGCCCAGCGCCGAGTACACGGCGTCGGTGACCTCGAAGAGTCGCTGCTCGGCCTCGACGAACCCCGTCAGCCCGTTGCTGACGACCACCATCACGAGGCCGTACTCCGGATCGGCGAGTGCGCGCGACGACGCCATGCCGCCGTGCCCGAACGCTCGCCGGCCCGTCCCGCCCGTGAACGCGACCTGCACGCCGAGACCCCACGGGATGTTCTGGCGGAACAGCCGGTCCTTGATCCCGTATCGGTGCACGGCACCCATCACCTCGACCGTGCGGGGCTCGAGCACTGCGGGACCGAACGCGAGGAGCGACTCGTAGAAGCGGCCGAGCTCGCGAGCGGGGGCGCGCATGCCACCTCCGGGCTCGACCTTGGCGACGAAGTACGGCTCGTTGTGGTACCGGTCGATCTTGTACGGGACCATTTGCAGGCCGCCGTCGTCGTCGATGGTCGGGATGGCGTGGCCCCGCCAGTACACGGGCGCGATCCGCTCGCCCAGCGCGGCTTGCTCGTCCGGCGCGATGCCCAGGCGCATGTTCTCGACGCCGAGCCGTGCGAACACCTCTTCGCGGAGGTACCGGTCGATTGGGCGGCCGTCGACACGCTCGACGATCGCTCCGAGGATCTTCCAGCCGCTCGACGGGTGGTACGCAGCTTGGGTGCCCGGCTCCCAGCGCCCCCGCGACGCCGCGATGTGGGCGACGACTTCGGCATACGGGACGTCGGTGTCGAAGAGCCGGGTGTCTGCGTTGGGGAATCCACCGGTGTGGGTCAGCACATGGCGGATGGTGCACCGTTCCTTGCCGTTGCCCCAGCCGTCGACGTAGTCGCCCACGAGGTCGTCGAGGCCGAGCTTCCGTTGCTCCCAGAGCTGCAGCACGGCCGTCACGGTGACGGGCTTTCCCGCGGAGTAGAGGAGCATGAGATCGTCGGGCTCGAGCGCCCGCCCGGGACGGGACTCGCCGATCACCGCGTCGAGCAGGACCTCGCCGTTCCGGGACACGTAGCACTGCGCGCCGTCGTGCCAGCCCTCGGATCGCCGGCGCTCGAGCAGCTCCGTCACGCGGGCGAGTTCGGGCCGGGTCTCGGTGATCGCCATGGGCCGGAGCCTAGAGGGCGGCGGAAATTGTTTGACGCCCACCGTCGGGCGTGTAGCCTGGCACGTCGAACAGCCGCATGACCGAGAGGACCGAACCAGTGGCCAGCTACCCGGTGACGCGCCAGCAGGCAGCCGTCGTCGGCGTCGCGCGCGCCCGGTCGGCCTCGGCCTTTGCCTGCGCGATGCCGACGAACGGCTCGTGGTCGACCATGCCGAGCCTCGGTGTGACCACCATCGACCACAAGCACGGTCGGCCCCGGCGGCTGCGAG
>Ga0137369_10004379_pt1 | contig 14399 bp, 10 predicted proteins | sample SagtaG_12_FD_104918 | JGI IMG/M metagenome (GOLD analysis project Ga0137369, IMG submission 104918) | Vadose zone soil microbial communities from Sagehorn Ranch, Mendocino, California, USA - Sage1_L_113_16 metaG | ecosystem: Environmental > Terrestrial > Soil > Vadose zone | place: USA... | reverse complement strand
TTCCCGCTACCATTGTTAGAATGAGATTTTTGGGAAGGTGAATTTCGTGTTGGACTCCCAGACCTTCGTTCGAGAGCCCATAAGTAATCGCCTCGGTTTTTGGATCGAGACTTAAAAGAAAATCGCGCAGCTCGGGATCAAGTGTCTGTGACTGTTTGCGGATCTGATCCTGATATCCCGCATTTAAAGCCGGCGAAACATAAATCTGACCTAACGTGCGATTGGATTGCCAGCGTCGCGCATTCCGATAGACCAGGTTGGAAGAAAGTGTCTGATGATTAAGATTAGCTTCGATGACGCGCCGCACCGTCGCTGCTTCTGAGATGACCACGAAGTTTCCAACGAATGCGTAAGCAAACAGTCCCGCGTAGTTCACCATTTCGGTATCTTCCCGTTTTTCTACCTGCGCGATCATGTTGGCTTCGCCGATACCCAGACCGTCGAGCACGCGCGGCAACAGACGCCGAGCGGTATCGCGGTCATTAACTGCAATGAGAACCATCGGGAAGACAGTACTCCCGTTCTTACTTTGATCCGATTTTGTGTCGCTGGTCTCGGGCGAAGGCTTCGGAGCAGGCGGCGCGCCGAAAATTCCTACGCTTTGGAGGGTCGAGAGCGAACCGGCGACGGCGATTTCATTTCCCAGAGCCGGCAGCAGATCTTCTTTGATCCTGAAGCCGGCTTTCTTTTCAAACTCTGTGAAAGGATCGGGCGCTGGTTCTCGCGGAGGACCTTGCGCCACCAAAACCCCGTTTTCGTAGGTTCGCGATCTTGGCCCGGTATCTGTTTTCGCTTTGATCTCCGCCTGCTTCCGCATTCCCTCGAATGTCTTTGAAAGATCGATGGACGCGCTTACAAATACTTCCGTGTCTTCCGGCAACACCGAGGGAGCATCGCCAAACGAGCCCGGACCGGCGATCAGTTGTGGCACGAATGGTATGAGCGTTTTCTTCGCATCAATTGGCTCAACCAGAATCGCTTTGACGATGTATTCGTTATTATCGAGCACCAGGGACAAACCAACGGCCTCCGGCCACTGCGGCTCACCGAGTCCAAGTAATTCAAGCATCTGTCCAAGCTGGCCGGAAGCCGTTCTTTGCTGCTGCTGTTGCTTCGTCGGCGTTGGAGTGGCGTTAGCCGCCGCGCGCGGGGGTTCTGCGATCGTAACCTGAACTGGAGGTGGATTTTCCACCACGGGTGCACCGGCATTTACTTCGTTTGCCTGCTGATCATTCGCTTGTCTCTGTTTAGCGGCTCCTGCGTTTTCACGTTCCGGGATCTGCTTCGGCGAGGGCTGAGCTTTGGGCTCTTCGAGAGCTACATTGAAATAAACAAAAATCGGCTCAACCGAAAATCGATCGTGCGCGATGCGAAAGTTTTGATCTTCGACGAGCGCCTTGCTTGACGCAGGATAAAGCTTTTCAAACTTGAAAGCCTTGTCGCTGATGAAGACCAGATTGCCCCGGTGACTAATTACAAACGGTAATCGCTCGGTGACCGGCTGCGCCGCAGGCGTGGAAGTCGGCCTTGACTGATCCTTAACCTGTGGCGTTGCCGGCGGTTTCGTTTCCGTTGGCTTCGCGGTTGTAGGCGCGTTCGGTTTACTTTCGGACTCTTCCGGCACGGGAGGAAGAATCGTCGGTAAAAACGTTTCGAGCTTGGGCGCGAACTTCGCCGCCTCTTCAGGCGTGGGAAACTCAATCGTCACAAACGCGCTGGGAACGTCAGGGTGCACCGGCCACGACGCAAAAAACAATCGCGTATCGGCCAGCGCTTCTCCGTTGCTCTTGAGAAATTTCACAATCGCTTTGAATTGTTGTGGAGGATCGGCGAGTTTGATAATCGGATCGACAATCTCGCCTGCACCTCCCGTGCTCAGCAATTGGCCCACGTTACGGACCTCGCCATAGACCTTGTAAATATCCGCGCCAAGCAGATTCTCGAAAGTCGGCTCCGGAGTTCTTGCGATTGCTTCGCGTTGCGGCTGTGGTTTGGCGGGCGTCGCAGTCGGTCGCTGGGCCAACAGCGGCGTCGCCAACAACAGAATTACGATGAAAATCGAAATGAACCTTCTCGCCTGATAGTGAAAACCGGCTGCGTGAAAATTTGACTTCATCACAAAACCTCAATCGAAGGAGTCTTCATCCGACGCTGAGCATATCAGATTAGGAAACTAACGAGAACAAGATTTCAATCGTCCAGACGGCCTCGACAAATTCCCTCTCCCTCTGGGAGGGTTAGGGTGAGGGCTTACGTGCGAAGGAGTAAAGGAAACATTCATCTACCAAGCCTCAGGCCCTCTCCCCGGCCCTCTCCCAAAGGGAGAGGGAATTTTCCGGCAGCCCCCTAAGTCATATAAACCGCTCAACTGGGCGACTAATGCTCTGAACGCGGAATCATTCAACCGAGTTCACTAAAACATCCCCGGATTTTGTGGCTGGTCGAACTTTCCTTATAAGAGAAAGGATCGAACGATGCGAACGATCAAGATCTTAATAATCTCCGTGCTCTGCTTGATTGCACTCTTGATATCGGCCGAACGTTTTTCGCAAAGCTTTCGAGTAACTGCCCAGGCAACAACACTGTCATCGCCGACCAATGTCTCGGCCTCAGATAACGCGTACGCCACAAAGGTGGGAATCAGTTGGGACGCAATTCGCGGCGCCACCCTCTACAGAATCTTTCGCAGCACTTCCAGCGATCCATCGTCAGCCGCCTTGGTTGGAACCACTGTTGAAGGTTCGTTCTTCGACCCGACGAGCATCGCCGGCCAGACTTATTTCTATTGGGTGCGCGCCGAGAACGGGAGCAACATCAGCAGCTTGAGCGCAGCCGATCAAGGCACTCGTGCCCTTGGCGCGATAAATGGACCAGTTGGACCACTGAATCCGCCGCCAGTTCCTCCGGGTAATCCAATCACGGCTACCAAAGCCTATCTCGGCAAGACGCTCTTTTGGGATGAACAGCTTTCTTCAACGCGTACGGTTGCGTGCGGAAGTTGCCACTTTGCCGCGAACGGTGGATCAGATTCCCGCGCAATCATTGGCAGCGCGAGATCTACGAATCCCGGAGCCGATGGTGTGTTCGGCACCGTCGACGATGTCTTCGCCTCGCCCGGCGTCATTAGCAACAACGCCGATGGCACTTACAATCTTTCCGCTGTTTATGGTTTTCGCGAACAGGTCACAGGGCGCAAATCGCGATCCTACATCGACGCCGGTTATTCGAGTTCATTGTTTTGGGACGGTAGAGCAACGCAGGTTTTTACCGATCCGATCGGCGGTGGAATTGTCCTGCCAAACGGCGCGGCACTCGAAAGCCAGGTGCTGGGACCGCCGGTGAGCTCGGCAGAGATGGCGCACGCCGGACGCACTTGGAACGACGTCGCGGTCCGCGTTACTAACTCCAAACCGCTGGCACTCACGCCCTTCATACCAAACGGCTTAAGAGATTGGATTGGAGGGCGCAGCTATCCGGAACTTTTTGAAGAAGCATTTGGAACACCCGAAGTTACTCCGGTGCGAATCGCGTTGGCGATTGCGACCTTCGAGCGCACGCTTTATTCAGATCGCACGCCCTTAGATCAGAGCGTGGCGCAAATCGTGCCACTGAGGGCCGCTGAGACGCGCGGACAGGGTGTCTCCAATCAATCAAGATGCAATGTCTGTCATGCCGGAACTCTTTTCAGCGACAATCAGTTTCATAACATCGGCGTGCGGCCGCAATTTGAAGACACGGGCCGCTTCCAGGTCACCGGCAACAACAACAATATCGGCGAGTTTCGCACACCCAGTCTGCGGAACGTCGGATTGCGTGGTCCATACTTTCACGATGGGCACTTTGCCGCGCTTGAAGACGTGGTAGATTTCTACAATCGCGGCGGAGATTTCGACGCGCCTAACATCAATCATAATCTAATCCGCCCGCTGAATCTTTCACCGCAACAGAAATCAGATCTGGTTGCGTTTCTCAGAGGCGCATTGACGGATCCACGCGTCGTCGCCGGCGCGGCGCCATTCGATCGACCGACACTCTACAGCGAATCGAACCGAGTTCCGCAGATCACGGGCAACGGTACGCAGGGAGCCGGCGGAAATATTCCGCGGGCAACTGCAATCGAACCACCACTCGCCGGAAACCCGAGTTTCACAGTCGCGGTTTCGAACGCACTTGGCGGTGCGCAGGCGGTGCTCGTCATCGATAGCAGCGATCCCGAAACGGGGTCCGCGATTCCTGCGACTGCGTCGTTCGCTCGAATCAATGTTCAATTATCCGGCAGCGGCGCGGGTCAGGGATACGGCTCCGCTAGTCTGCTGATACCTGCGAATCAGGCGCTCATCGGCACAACTCTTTTTGGTCGCTGGTTCGTGCGGGACACAAACGCGGCAGGCGGCGTAGCAGTTACTCCTGCGTTCAAGTTTACAATCTTCGGAGACAGCGCTTCGTTGGGACCAAATCCAATCGACGATGCGCAAACATTCGTTGCACAGAACTACCGGGACTTCCTTAACCGCGAGCCCGACTCGAACGGTCTGGCATTCTGGACCAATCAAATCAACGCGTGTGGATCGGATCAGACCTGCGTCGAAGCAAAACGCACAAGTGTCTCGGCGGCTTTCTATCTTTCGATTGAGTTTCAACAGAGCGGTTATTTGGTCTATCGCTTTTACAAAGCCGCGTACGGAAATTTACCTGGCGTTACGGTCCCCGTCAGGTTCAATGAATTCTTGCCCGACGATCAGGCGATTGGACAAGGCGTGGTGGTAAATCAAAGCGGGTGGGAAGGGATTCTCGAAAATAACAAGCAAGTATTCGCCGCAGACTTTGTGCAGCGCGCACGATTCACTTCGGCATTTCCAACGTCAATGTCGCCTAACGAATTCGCTGACACGCTATTCGCGAACGCCGGAGTCACGCCCACAAGTTCTGATCGGGCAGCAGCCATCGGAGAATTTGGCTCGGCTTCAACTACCACAGACAACGCGGCGCGTGCTCGCGCGCTGCGACGAATCGCAGAAAACTCGTCTTTGATCCAAACGGAATTCAATCGCGCCTTCGTGTTGACGGAATACTTCGGTTACCTGCGCCGCAATCCCAACGACGCGCCGGATGGGAACTTCGACGGCTACAATTTCTGGCTGACCAAGTTGAATCAGTTCAATGGGAATTACATTGAGGCCGAAATGGTGAAGGCGTTCCTGTCGTCGAGTGAATATCGACGGCGGTTTGGGCCGTGAGGCCGAAGCGAGGCCCCGAAGACTCGGCATCGAGCGCGAGAGTTTTAGGATTGGAGCGCGAGCGTCATCGCTTTCAATAAGCGCGTAGCGGAACGGTCGCGATCCCAGACGTAGCAACCGAGACGGTTGCGCTCCATTCGAAGGTGCCAACCTTAGTCCTCACTTATGCCGACTGTTGTTTCGCTTTATGAAACGCGCCTGAAAATCGGTTAAAACTGAAATTTAATCCCCAGACGCAGTGACGAGGGATACTGAAAGATCGTTCCCTGCCCGTAAAAGGGATTGGGAAACTGGATCGCCTGCGCGCCTGGAATGCCGCTGTTGGTTCTCAGCGTCTTGTTCTGTCTGATCGCCCGCTGGTTGTTGAAGACGTTGAACCAATCAAACTGAATCCGTAATTGACGACTTTCACCAAGCATGATCGGATAGGCGGCGCCCAGATCCAGATTGAAAGTTGTCGGAGTGCGGTTCCGGCCAGTAAGCGGATTGATGGCGGTGCCGCGGGGAACTTCGAAACCCTGGTTGTCGCCGTAGCTGAGATGAGGAATCAATTCATTGAAAGGTATTCCTGACTGGGCGCGAAACGATCCGCTTAGCAGGAGTTTCCACGGTGTCCGGTAGCTACCATCGAACTTTACCTGGTGCGGACGATCGTTCGGTAGGCGGCCGTACCGGTTTGGCAGCAAACTCTGAAGGTCGAACAAAGGCGATAAGTTCGCGAGACCCAGATTATCTTCGCTCCGGTAGAAGCCTTCATAGTTACCAGTGAGACTTGAGTAAACGTACGAAGCGATGAACTGATAATTCCTGGTGAACCGTTTAGTAGCGGTAAACTCGAGCGCTCGGTAGTAACGACGGGCGCGGCCAAAGCAGCCGAACTCCGTCGCACACGCTATCCGCTCAGTCGCACTTTCACCTGGATTGAACAGGAAGAAGGTATTCCCTTCGTCGAAAGAGCCGTCCTCGATCACCGACGCCTGGGCGCGATAGACACCACGAAGACCGAGCGTCACACCATTCAATATTTCATACGCAATTCCGGCCGTGGTTTCATTAGCGGTTTGCGGCTTCAGATCCGCATCAGCCGGTGTCGCAGGACAACAACTACCGAAGTCAGCCGTGATCGTGGAACCTGCGGGTGATGTGGGGATTATGGGTTTTGGAACAGGATTTCCAGCTCATCAAGGCGGTTAGTTTAGGTTCTTTTATCATGGCTAAAGGTGACTTTCTGGACGCACCGATTCGCCATCGACTATTCGAGTTGAACGCGCCTGTCATCGATCTCCTGGACGAGCTCCCGTCCTACAAAGGGGACACTCAAACGGCGTTGGACAAACTCTTGAATTGGGCCAAGAACAGCCCGCGCGAAGCATATCAATTTTCAAGTGGGACCAGCCGCGCCGTTCCGCGAACGCCACCTCCAATTGACAGTGTCTATAACAACTAGCTCTGTTAGAACTGTGTTTCAGGTTTAGCTGACGCGCGGACTTCTCGCAGGCTGGCCGGTATAGGTTAGTCGCCGCCGTATCTGATTTCCATCCGTCGAATTCGCGAGCCTGCTACGACCAAAACCAGGACAGTCACGATTAGCAAACCAGGAACTGAGAGCCATGCTGGTGTCGGTTCGGCTACGACCGCGAACGGGCCTTCGGACACTGGCACGGGCACTAGCGAGTTCAAGTAGTGAATCACGCTGACCTTTTTCAGCAGCGGCGGCAGCAGAAAGTTCAGCCACTCCCAACCGTACAGCAGCAGCGCGGGAATAATTGGATTGCGAAAGAACAGGCCTACGATTAGAAAGAAGGCGCCGTAGCCGATGCATGCCAGAATCGTGATCCATGCATATGTGAACAACTGGACGAGACCTGGTCCGTCAAGAAAGAAGCGCACGCTGGCCGAGTAGAAATGTGGGAAGAAGATGAGGAGCATGCAAACCACGGTGACGAGGGTGAACAAAATTACTGAAGTCACCAATCCCGAAATATATTTTCCGGCCATCAGTACATCGCGGCGAACCGCGGAGAGGAAGTAATAATGCAGACTGCGGTCGACGATTTCGCCGCGAAACAGGTTCATGAAAATCCACGCGCACCCGAAAAACACGACGGTGCGCAAAATCAAAGCGTTGTAGATTACCGAGAAAATCTTTGGCAGCGCTGAGAAGTCGGTCCACTCGCGCGTCGTCGGCTGAATAATTGCGACCAAAGTCAGCAGGCCGATGGGCATGAGCGCCAATAGGTAGACTAAGAGAGAGCGCTTGCCGAAGAAATTCTTTTCGACTTCAAGACGCATGATGGCGGCGACTTGGCGCCACCAAAGCGACCAGCGCGAGTCGTTCGTCGTTGCCGGTTTTGCTTGAAGCGTTTCCGCCGTTGAACTCATGAATAGGCTCCACGGAACTCAATCGTGAAACAACCGCGTAGTGGTTGAATGTTTATGGAGAACCCTTTTGCACCTAGCCTGGCACTCCTTTAGGAGTGAAATGTTAATGACCGAATCGAGCGCACATCGAACTCCTAAAGGAGTTCCGCTAATACACACCGCGTTAATATCTATAAACATTGAACTCCTGCGGAGTTGGCTTTCGAGCAATTGTTCGAACTCCAGTCTCCGTCACTGCGAACCAATCAAGTATTCATACACCGCACTCAAATCGTCATCTACCGGCGCGATCGATTCGACTTCGATCTCACCCTGCGCCACCACTTCGTTGAGCAATAGATAAAATCGATCCGGATTGCGAGTCTTTACAAACAGGCCGCGTCGATCGTCGTGCAAACGCGCTTCGACCACGTCATCGTTGCGAAACATGCGCGCGGCCAGAAGCGACGGCTGGTCACAGCGAATCAAAATCTGCATCGGATGCTCGACATCCATTTCGTCGCGCACCCCATGGATTGCGCCTTCCGCCACGACGTAACCGTTGTTCAATAACACCACGCGATCAGACATCATGTCGACTTCGTGCAAGATGTGACTGGAGACGATCAAATGCAGTCCTTCGGCAGCAAGCTGCTTGAACAACGCAATTGTTTCCGCTCGGACGACGGGATCGAGCCCATTAAGCGGCTCATCAAGAATCAAAATCGAAGGTTGATGCGCGATCGACTGCGCCAGACGCACACGCTGGCGCATGCCTTTGCTGTAGGCGCCGATGCGACGATTGCCGGCCGCCACCAAATCAACGCGCTCCAACGCTCTGGTGGTCAATTCGTCGGCTTCCTTCTTTGCGAAACCGGAAACCATCAGAAAAGACTTGATAAATTCGCGACCCGTTAACCCGCGCGGAAAAGAATCGAATTGAGAACAATAGCCGACTTTACGAAACAACTCTTCCGGCCGGTCAGTCGGAATTCCCAGGACGCTGACGCGCCCGCGCGTCGGCCGCAGCAATCCTGTCATCAAATTCATTAACGTCGTCTTGCCCGCGCCGTTTGGTCCCACCAGACTGGTAATGCCCGGCGGAATCGCGAGGCTGACGCGATTCACTCCGAGTATCTCGCCATAGAACTTCGAGACATTGTCGAAAGTGATTGTCTGTGCAGGTGATTTAGTCATTTCGAACGTTCGGTCTTAACTCCCTCTCCCGTTGGGAGAGGGCTGGGGTGAGGGCCTAGCGACAATGCTTCAACCCTTTTCTTTATTTCAGCCCTCAGCAGGTGCTGATCGAGAATAAAAAAAAGAGGTGTTCTCATTTCGTCCTCAGCTACGCCCTCACCCCTACCCACTCCCAAAGGGAGCGGGAGAAAATCACTTAACTACTTCATACGCTTTCACTTTTCGCGACAATAGCCACAGACAAAGAGCGCAAATCAGAAACAGCATGAACCATGAAACCCAGAGCGACGGTTCAGGTAATGCTTGTCGGATAACTCTGCCGTTCGGAAATTGCTGACCCTGGCTTGCTGGTTGCACAAAGGTGCCGAACAATCCGGCCCAGACATTTCCGATTGACGCCTGCAGATCGATGATGTGCCCCCAGCGCGTATCGAAAATCTGGTTGATGATTGCGGCGAACGTGGTGGGAATAAAGAACACACCCAGCAAAGCGGCGCGTGCAGCTACGCTCCATTTCACCCAGGCTGAAATTGCCTGGGTCAACAGCGCGAGTAAAACTATCCAAACCAGACTGCCGAGAAAAATGGCGCTGGCAATCCAACTATTCTCTGCAAACCACGACCATCCTTCCAGGTAACTCTGAAGCAGAAACAGAATCAGCCCGGGCACCCAGGTGATCATTGATAACAGAATGATCACGATGGACATCTTGCCAACGACGTACTCGCTACGACTGAACGGCCGGCACAAGTAAAGCGGCAATGCATTGTTCGTTAGATCGCGAGAAACCTGCTGCGGGCCAACCAGCATAGCGAGGAAGAAACCAATGGTTCCTTGCACCTCGACCAAGACCTGAAAGAAGAAGGCGTCGATCGGCAGCACGTCCGCGACGTTGAGCTTCATGATTCCCAGCGCATTCACGTTGTGGTGAAGATAAATCAGGATTGCGCAGACTAACGGCCAAATGAATGACAGAGCAAAGAACGCCGTAAATAACTTCGAGCGGAACACATCTCGGAAAGCGTGCCGCGGAATGATTAGAAAACGGCTCCACTCAGGCGCGAGCGCGCCTTGATAACGCTTGTATGATCGTTCAAGGACTGCCATGTCAATTGTCCGCCTTATTCGCGTGGGTTCGTGGCCTTTTCGCGTCGTTTCGTGGATCGTTCCCACGGCCAGCACAACAACGATCCACGAAGTCACACGAAACCTGCCGAAGAGAGACACGAAATATCTAGCTAAACCGCAGAGCCATTCTCCATTGCTTTCAAAAAGATATCTTCCAGCGAATCTCGCTTGTAAGTCAGTCGGCGAATCTGCACTTGTGCCTTCGATGCCAAACGATAGAGATCGCGAATCTCCGTTTGTTCCTGAAGAATTACTTTTAAGCGGTGATCGCTGGTCATGGCGCATTCGCATCCCAACTCGCCGACCGCCGCGACAAATTCCTTTAGGTCTCCGCGCGTCTCAAGCATCAGAAATTTCTTATTGGCCTTTCGCTCTTCTTCCAGGTTGCAGTACACAACCAACCGGCCATCCTTCAGGATCACGATCTCTTCGCAGCACTCTTCGACATCGCGCAGCAGATGTGAAGACAAGACGATGTGCGCCTGGCCACTATCGCGAATCTCGCGGACCATTTTGATCATCCGCTGGCGAGCGGGCGGATCCAGACCGTTGGTAGGCTCGTCAAGAAAGATCAATTTCGGTCCGTGAACGATCGCCTGCGCCAGCTTGGCGAGCTGCTTCATCCCCAGCGAAAACGTTTCGAGATTTCGATAACGAGCTTCGCCCAGTCCGACAAAGAACAATGCTTCATGCGCTCGTTCGAGCGCCGCTGCCGGAGGCAAACCCGAAAGCTCGGCCATGAACCGAACAAAATGCACGCACGACATCTTGGCGATGAAAGAATCGCGCTCAGGCATGTAGCCGATCAGCGATTTGATCTTATTGGCGTCGCTATGAATGTCTGAGCCAAAGATGCGCGCGCCCCCTGCCGAGGGAGGATGAAAGCCGAGCAGAGTATGAATGAGAGTAGTCTTCCCGGCGCCGTTCGGTCCCAGCAAGCCGATCGCTCGTCCGCGTAATTCGCCGTTAAGATTTTTGAGAATCGGCCGGCGGCCGAAAGTTACTGAGAGATTATCGAGCGAGATGACGCCGGAGCCATTTAAGTCAGGTTGAGGATCTGAAACTGCTGCGGCGCTGGAATTCATATTTTCTTTTTAGCTTTCTAAAGAAGCGGACCGCGTCGGGCCCGTTTAAGATCAAAAAGTAAGTGCTCCAGAATAATCCAACGGATGTTCTTACGAAAAGATTGTCCCACGAGTTCAGAAATAAAACCGAGAGGCCAAGAGCGATTAAGGTCAGAGCGTTGACTAAAACTCTTCGGTCGGCTGGCGAGCCTGTGTAAGTTGCGGCAGATTCGATTTTCATGATTGTCTTCTTTCCACCTTTCTTTTTAGGCCAGCCGCGTTAAGGGCTTAGCTAGAGATTCAATAGAGAAACTTCTTTTCTCCCTCTCCCTTTGGGAGAGGGTCGGGGTAAGGGCCTAGCGAGAACCTTCAACCAAAAACACTCTCTTCTCTTCGACGATAATGATCGAACTCAGGCAAGGACAGACGAAAAGAAAAAGAAAGGGGGAGTATTCTTTTTCGCCCTAGCCCCTCACCCTGGCCCTCTCCAAAAGGGAGAGGGAAAATCTCTCGTCGTTGGCTATTTCTTCATCCCCTGATCGAGAATATGCTGCAACTCAAACACGTTCGGCATACCCAGCAATGTCGCCGGGCTCAATCCAAACGGCCCGCCTTCGGTGTTGGCCGAAAACTCGATCCGATCACCGTACGCGTAAGCATAAGCAAGCGTCGGCTGCATATTCGACGCCATCGCCGCCAGAGCTTGCTGCTGTCCTTCGGTCTTGCCTGCGTTCGCGATTCGATTCGCGAATGGTTGCACCAGCGGCGCGAGATTGTGATAGACAAAGGCCGAGAAGTTTGCATTCCCATCAGCCGGCAGACCTGCGGTGAATCGCGTCGAATGTCGCAGCGTCACGCCTGAATCGTGATACTTCAGAGCCTGCTCAATCAAAGCGCGCGTGGGCCCGGCAATCAAATAACCGTTGGCGAAGGTGTAGTTGACTTCGACTCCGAAATCCTTCGACTTGAGCGTGTAGAAAGTTAAGCCGCCGGAATCCTCTCGGTCCAATGTCAGACCCTGCTTCCCTTCCTTTGCAGCTCGTTTGTTGACTTCCTCGACCACACGTTCGATCGTTTGCTGCAAATGCACCGGGTCGTTGACCTCGAAAATCAATTTCCACGAAGGTACCGGCAACACGGGCCCGTCGACGGCGAACGCGTACTCGCCACCCAGCGGAGCAGCGAAATCTTTGCGCAGGTCGAGACCGTGATCGTTCTGCAACTCCGTCAGGTGCTTATTGAGATCGGGACACACGGTACTCAGCGCCGCGAGCAAATCGTCAACCAGCGCCGTGGGATTCTTGACCACGAAACCGCCGACCAGATTGGCATCGGGCGAGATGTATTCCAACGAACCCATGGCGGACGGCGCTGCCAGCCAGGTGGTGATGCCGTGGTCGGTCGGGTTGAAAGAAAGAACCGCCCGCGTGTGCGTCTTGCCATCGCTGTCTTTCTGATCCAGCACGAACGATTTCAGATTGAACACGCCAAGCTGATTCAAAGCCTGCTCATGGCTGTCGCCAACGGCGATGCGGCGCAATCCTCTGGTGTGCGCAATTATTCTTTCCAGATCGGCTGCGACTACCAGGCCCGCGCCGTCGTGATAGACACTCGCGATGCGCGCGTATAAAGGCGTCGCCGAAAAGTTGCTGGCGCCATTTGCAACTCGTTTCAATTGATCGAGCTTTGGCGAAGCCACCAGCACATCACCGGCGATCCAAACATACATTTGTTTGTCGCTACCTTTGGCCGCATCCGTGGTTGGACCGGCAACCTGCGCGGCCCGCGGATCTTCGACCCATTGCACTTGCGGGCCTTTATTTGCGCCACCCAACTTCTGGACTTCACTGTCGAAAAACGCGTGAAAAGCGGCGGGCTCCTTTAACTGAGCCAGTATGACCGGCTCGACTGGTTGACCCTGATCGTCCATGCCGGCGCCGACTGCAATCTCGTCGCCAAGCTGTTCGCCAAATTCTTTGATGGTCGAGATTGCTTGATTCATTCCCGGACCGCGCGGCTCGTGACGATTCGCAAACCAATCGCGCAGGGCCGGATTTTGCTGAATCCGCTCTTCGATAATTCGATTCGATTCAGCGATCGTAGCGCTCAGGTTCGGCAACGCTGCGTACAGCACCGTATTCTCCGGCATCATATCCAACAGCCGCGTTGAATAGCGCACACCCGGCTTCGGAATCGCGTTCAGATCCTTCTGCAATGCAGACAACCCCTCAAGCGTCCGCTCATAGCGTGCCGCGTTGCGACTCCAGCCAATCTCATCCTTAACCGTGACGGTAGCGATCACGGGATTAGTTGTCGCCTGTTGGCCCGCGCGGAGTACTGTGTCCTGGCCGTTGCGATCCATGTGCAATTCGCCTTCGATCACGCTTACGCGCGAACCCTTGGTTCCTGCATTAACCGCGAAAGTCGTGCCCGTCACTGAAACTAGAGAATCGCCGGTATCTACAAACAAATGTCCCTTCTGTCTGGCAGCTTCGACAATCACGTTGCCGCGATCGAGATGTAAGGTTATGCCACTCAGCGTCTGACTGATCGAGAACTCCGATCGATCGTTCAGCTCGATTGTCGAACCATCGGCAAGACGCACCACGGCATGCGCGTCTTTCGCCGTGCGGATGATTTGGCCGCGTCCGATCTTTTCACCGGCGGTGATCGAACGCATCTGAGAATTGCTTACCGCATAAACAGGACCATCGGCAGCCTGCACCGTTGCTTCTAAAGAACCAAACGGCACGTAGCGTTGAATCAACGGCAGCGCAATCAAGCCCAAGCCGATGACCAGCACGGCCGCGATGCCCCAACGCACAATCACCGGGTTCAAGCTGTACCGGGAGCGCGGGCGTCCCGGCCGCACGCGCTCTTGACTGCGCGCCACGGCGACTCGGGGCTGACGTGCCTGCTTCAAAGCTTTACGGCACGGAATGCATTCGTGCGTGTGATCCACCAGCAGCAAAGCCCGCGCTTCAGAAAGCTCGCCGCGCAGGTACGCCGGAATCAGCGATTGAAAATCCGCGCATCCTTCAATGCGACCAGCAGCTCCCACCGCAGCGCCCATTGGAGCGCCCGCATCCCCCGGGGTCCCCAGCGCGGCAGCCGCGCTGGGGTGGGCCATCGGGCGGTCCGCGCGCATCCTGCGCGCTTCCTCCGCCGACACCCGCGCCCAGACTCGCTCCGTCGCTCCCTTCACCACCGTCGAATCCACTTCCTCGTTGCGAATTCCGGCAGTCACTTGATCCAAAATGTTTTCGAGTTCTCTTTTCTTCATGACTTCACTCCTAAGATAATTTCAAATGATTTCTATCGCTGCATTCTTTGCGGATGGACAATCTGGACAAGGTCGACGCGGCACCCTTGAACTAAGTAGTTCCCTGCATATACCGCCCGATTTCCTTCC
>Ga0137369_10004352_pt1 | contig 14451 bp, 16 predicted proteins | sample SagtaG_12_FD_104918 | JGI IMG/M metagenome (GOLD analysis project Ga0137369, IMG submission 104918) | Vadose zone soil microbial communities from Sagehorn Ranch, Mendocino, California, USA - Sage1_L_113_16 metaG | ecosystem: Environmental > Terrestrial > Soil > Vadose zone | place: USA... | reverse complement strand
CAACTACGAACTAACAAGTCCTGAATATGGCCAAAGACAAAAGTCCATCCGACGTCAGCAAAATGATCAAAGACGGCAACGTGAAGTTGATCGACTTTAAGTTCACGGATTTGCTCGGCACCTGGCAGCATTTCACGACCACGCTCACCGAATACAATGAGGAAATCTTCACCGATGGCCTCGGTTTCGACGGATCCAGCATTCGCGGCTGGCGCGTCATCAACGCCTCAGACATGCTTGTCATTCCGGATGCGGCGACCGCATGGATCGATGTCTTCAACGCTGAACCGACGCTGAGTCTCATTTGCACCATCGTCGATCCAATCACTCGCGAACCGTACGATCGCGATCCGCGCGGTGTTGCCGAAAAAGCAGAGGCTTATCTCAAATCAACCGGAATCGCGGACACGGCGTTCTTTGGACCTGAAGCGGAGTTTTTTATTTTCGACGATGTGCGGTTTGCGAATAGCGGCAACGCGGCGTCATACATGGTCGATAGCGTCGAAGGACACTGGAACAGCGCTCGCGAGGAATTTCCAAATCTCGGTTACAAGATTCGCGCCAAGGAAGGTTATTTCCCAGTCTCGCCGATGGATTCGCTGCAAGACATTCGCAACGAAATGTGTCTGGAGCTGGAGAAAGCAGGAGTCGCCATCGAGCGCCAACATCACGAAGTCGCGACCGCCGGCCAGGCCGAGATTGACATCCGGTTCGCGCCGCTCAAACGCATGGGCGACAACATGCAGTATTACAAATACATCCTGCGCAACGTCGCCAAGCGTCACAACAGAACGGTGACGTTCATGCCGAAACCGATTTTTGCCGATAACGGATCGGGCATGCATACGCACATGTCGCTTTGGAAAGACGAAAAGCCGCTCTTTGCTGGGAACGGTTACGCCGGCCTCAGTGAGACCGCGGTCTTTTTCATCGGCGGAATCTTGAAACACGCGCCTGCGCTCACCTGCCTGACGAATCCAACTACCAACAGCTACAAGCGGCTCGTCCCAGGCTTCGAAGCGCCGGTTAATCTTGCCTACTCCGCGCGTAACCGCTCCGCCGCAATTCGAATTCCGACCTACTCACCGAGCCCGAAAGCAAAGCGCATCGAATTCCGCACGCCGGACGCCGCTGCAAATCCGTATCTCGCCTTCTCGGCGATGCTTCTTGCCGGTCTCGACGGAATCCAAAACCGCATGGACCCCGGTGATCCGCTCGACAAAAACCTTTACGAACTCCCGCCGGAAGAACTCGCGCAGGTCGCCAGCGTGCCCGATTCACTCCGGGGCGCGATCGAAGCGCTCCAGGCCGATCATTCCTTCCTGTTGCGCGGCGACGTCTTCAACGAAGACTTCATCGCCAACTGGATCGACATGAAACAAAAAGAATACGACGCGTTGCGTTTGAGGCCCCACCCGTACGAGTTTGCGATGTACTACGACGTGTAATCGCGAACAGGCCGACCAAACTTGTCACGCCGTAATCTTGGCGAAGGCGGACACGTGCGCCCGTCATGAAAGATGTTGAACTGAAGCGCTACCTCTTCGCCGATCGACTCGAACAGGCTGAACTGGAGCAAGTAATCCTCGGACACTTCGGACACGCCACTTCCGAAGATAAGCACACAACCTATTTTCGCGCGGGGAGTAAAGCCCGGTTGCGGATCGAATACACCAGCAAGCACGCGATTCGAGGCTTCACGAGAAGCGCAGACTACCCGGAAAGCGACCTCCGGGCTCTCCGCGATCGCATTCGCGCGGAGCTTGTCGATAACCAGGAAATCAAAGTCGCCCAAGTCACCTGCTTCGCGTATTACCAAGTGGTTGGGTGTGCGCGCGGATCCATTCGAGGTATTGACTTCCAGATGATGCCGCTGCCGCCAGGCAATGCGACCGTCGGTTTCGAGTACGGTCGCCACCCGTTCATGCTCGAGGTCACCTATCAGACCTCGTCTAATCCGATGATTCGCTATTCACGCGTCCAACGGTCTAGGACCATCGTCGCCCGATTTCTGAACCTACTCTTAGACACCCCGATTGAGACGGAGCCACGTTCGGCTGATCACGCGTGGGTCATAGAGTCTCAGGAGTCGGTTGGAAACCTCGATACAAAGAATCGCTACATGCAGCGCGGTTTTTTTCCCGTTGGGTTGTCACCCTCGATCGATGAATTCAGCCATGCTTCGGGACTGTTGCCGATGTCGCGTGTCCCTGCGGATGAATATTATTCTCTTCGCGGAATCGTGCCCGGACGTCACCTTTCGCTTCCAGACACTTTTGAGGAATCCTTGAAAATCGCATCACAACTTTCAACGAAGTCCTATAGCAAGCTGTTTGCTGCGCTGACCTTTTTCGCGATGTCGCATGGTGTGTGGCACGAGTCGCGCTCGGCATCATATGCATTCCTCGTTGCCGCAATCGAAGCGTTGTTGCCTGAGAACAGCCGGCAGCGTTGCAAAGATTGCGGCCAACTCATCTATGGAATCAGCAGACGGTTCCGGGATTTTCTAACGCTACACGCTCCGGGTCCGGAACAAGCTCGCGAGCGTAAGGCCTTACAAGATGCATTTTACGAACTACGCTCTGGGCTCGCGCACGGCACCACAGTTCTTCAGTCGGACCTGGAACCGTGGAAGTTTCATGACCGCAGGGGTCAGCTCGAAGATGGTCTTCACCGTCGGCTGCAAGAAGTCGTTCGAATTGCAATAACGAATTGGCTTTGGTCGCAGAATCCGCTGCACATCAAAAAAGATGGCATGTCGGTGGAGGACTCCCCCAATCGCGCGCTGTAGACAACAGGCTGCAAAGGTCATACAAGAACGGAAGAAGCTCATAAATCCGGCATGAAGAAAGCAGTAATCGCATCTTGCTTCATCGTAATCGGTTTGCTTGGCGCAAGCCAATTTGCCGCTGCCGCTGATCCGGCTCACTCGGACCAGCCGTCTGTAGCTCCTACCGAAGCAATCTCGAAGCTCAAGGAAGGCAATGGCCGTTATACGAGCGGCAATCTGCAACATCCCGGTCAGACGGCGGAACGGCGCATGGAACTGGCAAAGATTCAGCATCCGTTCGTCACCATCGTCAGTTGCTCCGATTCACGCGTGCCGCCCGAAATTGTATTCGATCAGGGGCTCGGTGATTTATTTATCGTTCGAGTAGCGGGAAACGTGATCAACGATGAAGTGCTGGGCAGCATCGAGTACTCGGTCGATCATTTGGGTACCCGCCTAATTTTGGTGCTTGGCCATCAGAGTTGCGGCGCGGTGAAAGCAGCAAGAGAAACAATCGCCGCCAAAGGCAAAGCGCCGGGACACATCGAATCGTTAGTCGCGGCAATCAAACCTGCAGTGGAGGCCACAGCGAAAGACGATCTCGACACGACAGTAAAAGCGAACGTTAAAAACGTCGTGCAAGCGCTGCGGTCATCGACGCCGATTCTTAAGGCTAAAGTGGACTCAGGCGATGTACAGGTAATCGGCGGTTATTACAGCCTTGATACCGGCGCTGTCACTTTTCTCGGTGAGAAGTAGCACTTCCGCTCAAAAACCGAAACGGAGGAGACCATGGTCAAGCGAAAGCGGACACGCGCAAACACAAATCTTATCCCTACACAGGAACGTCTAAGCCAGCTCTGGGAAGACCATGTGCGGTATGAGTTCTCCACGCGCAACACCGAAGACACGCTCGCCACGATGGTGGACGACGCTTATGTAAATCATATTCCAGTGCTGACCGGCGGGATCGGTCGCAATGAATTGCGGGAGTTCTACTCGAAACGGTTCATTCCTCAAATGCCGCCCGACACGGAAATGACGCCCGTCTCGCGAACAATCGGCGAGGACCAGTTAGTGGACGAAATGATTTTCAAGTTCACTCACACGATCCGAATGGATTGGATGTTGCCGGGTATCGCTCCCACGGGAAAGCGCGTGGAGGTCCCGTTAGTCGCGATCGTTCGATTCAGAGATGGGAAGTTGGCTCACGAGCACATTTACTGGGACCAGGCATCAGTCCTGGTTCAGATTGGATTGATCGATCCGGCGAAGCTGCCCGTAGCGGGTGTTGAAAGCGCGCGCAAGGTTCTGGATTCCGGTTTGCCAGCGAACGCGCTGATGCGCCGTGCTGATCTAAACCAGTAGTTGTTTAACCGGCCATGAACTGTTAAACATATCAGGAGCGGCGTATGTCAGCACAACCAAGTCAGCCGTCCCTCTACGAACGCCTCGGCGGAATTTACAGCATTGCCTGCGTCGTCGACGATCTCATTGACCGCGTCATGACTGACCCGCGGCTGAACGCCAACCCCGCAGTGAACGAAGCCCACCATAAAGTCCCGCCACCTGGCTTCAAATATCTCGTTACTGAGATGGTCGGTTGGGCGAGCGGCGGCCCGCAGAAATATACTGGGCGCGCGATGCGCGAGTCTCACGAGCACCTGAACATCACTCCCAAAGAATGGGAGGCGTTCATGGATGACTTTCAGCAATCACTCGACAAGTTCAGCGTACCGGTTGCGGAACAAGAGGAACTGAAAGCAATCGTCAACAGCACTTACGGAGACATCGTAATTGGCAAATCGTAGCGGACTTACTCCGCACATTTCGAAATCGCGTCTGAGACATGAGCATCGTCGGAAAGGTGGACAGTCTTTGGCGCTATCCCGTTAAGAGCATGCGTGGCGAAGAATTGGACGAAGCTTTTGCAAGCTTTTCGGGAATTTATGGCGATCGCCTGTTTGCCTTTGAAAGCTCAGCGAGCCCGAAGGGATTCCCATACCTGACAGCTCGCGAGCAGCAAAGACTTTTACAATATCGGCCGCACTTCCGTCATCCCGAGAAAGCGGCGCGGCCCATTAATTTGACCGAAGCGGAGAGCATGGGCGCGAATCCGGTCTGGGCCGACCCTTCAGAGTTGATGGTTGATGTTGAAACTCCGGACGGACAAACACTCGCGATTGATAATCCGGCGCTGATCGACTTACTGCGAGCCGACATCGACCAAAAACATCAGCTCACGTTGATGCGATCCGAGCGCGCCATGACCGATTGTCGCCCCGTGTCGATCTTTAGTTTGCAATCGGGGCGCCAATTGGGGGAAGAGACAGGTACGCCGATCGACAAACGGCGTTTCCGAGCAAACGTCTATGTGGACTTAACCTCGGCTCAAGGCTTCGCCGAGAATGAGTTCGTGGGTAAAACGCTGCGGATCGGGCCTAAGGTTGTCGTCACCGTTCTAGAGCGCGATGCGCGCTGTGTGATGATCACTCTCGATCCCGACACGGGGGAAAAAACGCCGGCGATACTAAAGAAAGTAGCGCAAGCTCACGAAGGTATGGCTGGTGTTTACGGTGCAGTCATGGTCGAAGGCATGCTGCACAAAGGCGAGCCGGTCGAAGTGCTAGACTAGAAGCCGTTTCAAAAATCCAGAAACGGCCTGAGGGCAGGCCGTCTCCAACGTTCGTCGTCAATGCATGCCGATGGAGCCAGGCCGCCTCGGCCCTGCTTTGCATCGCGTGTTTCTTTGCGCGAAAGACTGGCACAATGGCAAACGGCGAAATAATCGAGTCCTACGTGCCAGCGCGCTTGGACCGCATGCCGTGGAGCTCGTGGCACTGGCTCATAGTGGTTTCGCTTGGGGCGACATGGATTCTCGACGGTTTGGAAGTCACGCTGGCTGGAGCAGTCGGCGGAATTTTAACACGGCATGAGACGCTTGGATTGACCGATACACAGGTTGGCGCGAGCGCGACCTCTTATCTCGCAGGCGCCGTGATCGGCGCGTTGCTTTTCGGTTACGGGACCGATCGGTTCGGCCGCAAGAAATTGTTCTTCATCACCGTTGCGGTTTATCTCATCGGAACGGCGCTGTCGGCTTTTTCCTGGAACTTCTGGAGCTACGCATTGTTCCGAGCGGTGACAGGCGCAGGTATTGGCGGCGAATACGCGGCAATCAATTCGGCGATTGACGAATTGATTCCGGCGCGCGTGCGCGGGCGAGTTGATCTAATCATCAACGGCTCATACTGGATTGGAGCTGCCATAGGCGCAGCTGCGACACTCGTTCTGCTCGACGCGCGCTACATTCCGATCTGGCTTGGCTGGCGCTGCGCGTTCGGAATCGGCGCGACGCTGGGACTCATCGTGATTTTCTTTCGCCGCTGGATTCCGGAAAGCCCCCGTTGGTTGATGATTCACGGGAGGAATGTCGAGGCGGAACGGATTGTTGACGGAGTAGAACGAAAGATTGCCGCTGCCAAAAGCTCGGCGGTCACAGACCGCCGCTACAGTGATCTTTTCCCCACGCGCATTCGAACGCGCACGCATACGCCGTGGCGAGAAATTTGGAAGGCGATCGTGCACGAACATCGCCGCCGTTCGTTTCTCGGTTTTGTGCTCATGTCTACCCAAGCGTTTTTTTACAACGCGATCTTTTTCACTTACGCGCTGGTCCTGATGCGGTTTTACGGCGTGCCCGAGCAAAATGTGGGTGGTTATCTCTTGCCGTTTGCGCTTGGAAATGTGCTTGGCCCATTGCTGCTCGGGCATCTGTTCGACACAATCGGACGGAAAAAAATGATTACTCTTACATATGGACTCGCAGGCATTTTACTCGCGCTGACCGGCTGGCTTTTTCACGCGGGCGTGCTTACGGCGCAAACACAGACTCTTGCATGGACGATTATTTTTTTCATTGCTTCGGCCGCGGCAAGCTCGGCGTATCTGACGGTGAGCGAAATTTTTCCGCTGGAAATCCGCGCGGTGGCAATCGCAATTTTTTACGCTGTTGGAACTCTGGCTGGCGGCGTCGGTGCGCCCGTGCTCTTCGCATGGATCATCGGCACCGGATCGATCACGGCATTGTTCGTCGGATATTTGGTGGCTGCGGCATTGATGATTTTTGGCGCGGTGATTGAAGCATGGATTGGGGTCCCGGCCGAACGACGCTCGCTTGAGCACGTCGCCGCGCCGCTCTCGAGCAAAGGATTGTGAACCTGTAGCCGCGTCTCTGTGAGACGCGCTGCTAGTGGGGCAAAGACAACAGCCTCGCGCTTCGCACAGCGAAGCGGCTACAGCAGAATCATTCGCGGCAACGCACGCTCATCTCACGCGTGTGAATAGGCCCGGCGGGAGTCAGTTTACTGGAATAAAGATGGAAAGCTTCCACGCGGATTATTCCTACATCGAAATTGGCATTCGCCTTTAAGAAATTTCGGAGCGATCGCGGCGCGACATCGCGGCAGCGCGCAATAGTGATGTGCGGATGCCAGGGGCGCAGCTCCGGCTCCAGCCCGGCAGCAAGCGCGGCTTCCTGCACGCGTTTGTGGATTTGAAACAGATGCGGGTGCGCCTTGCCGACGCCGATCCAGATAATTTTCGGTGCGCCTTTTGTAGAAAACGTTCCGACACCCCGAACAGGCAGAAAGAATGCGCCAAAGTCGATCGCGCTGAGTTTTTCGTGCAGCGCAGAATCGACATCGTCTGGAACATCATCGAAGAAGCCGAGCGTCAGGTGCATCTGATCCGGGTCCACCCAGCGCACGCCGCGAATGTGCGGATCAAGCTCTGCAAGCAACTGGCGCGCTGAGTCCGGCAGATCGATTGCAACGAAGAGACGTTTGGGCATGTGGCTGAAAACGTCCAACGCTCAACGCCCAACGTCCAACTCCCAATTCAATCCGAACGGGAATAAGAGCGATCGCTACAGCTTGCTTCTGACTTCGTTGTTTTTCTTTGTCGCGCGGTCGGCGAGCCTTGTCAGCCATTGCGGTGTTAACCGACTGAGTTGCGAGCCGGCTCGCGATTTGTTGCCTTCCTCACCGGCAACTCCGGGAAGAAACCTATTTACAAATTTCATCAGGTAGCCGGTGAGATTTGGCGCAAGCGCATTCCCAACAATAGCCGCGCGCGCAGCAAAGGTGAGTGTGAGTGATGGCTGACCGCGACAGCACGCCGCGAGAATTTTTCTCGCAGCGCGATCAGCGTTTATCGAAAGGAGCGGCGCGCCGGCGGAAGCAGCGAACCAGGCAAACTCGTTGTCATGCTTGCCTTTAAATTTTGCATTCACATGCGAGCCAGTGCGCATCATTCCTGGCGCCACGGTCGTCACGTGTATGTTATCATGCGTCAACTCGGCCCGAAGCGCGTCGGACAAACCGGTTAGCGCAAATTTGCTTGCGCTGTAGGACGCCATATGCGGCACGGCAATCTTGCCACCAATGGAAGAAATATTGACGATGCGTCCCCCACCCCAGATGCGCATTTCCGGTACAATTTGCGAAATCAATTCCAAAGGCGCCCAAAAATGCAGGCGCATGGCACGCTCGAAATCCTCCGTCGTCATATGCTCAAGTGGGCCGACTTCGATGATACCGGCGTTATTGATCAGGATATCGATCTTGCCAAAGCGATCGATTATGTGCCGAACAGCGGACTGAACTTTTCCAGTATCGAGCAGATCGCATTCAACAGTCAGGACCTTGCCACCGCGTGGAGAAAGATCAGCCTTTGCGCGCGCCAGTTCCTCAGGATCGCGCGCAATAAGAGCAACGTTGCCGCCTCGCGCGCAGATATGACGCGCGAGCACAAGTCCAAGGCCGCGCGACCCACCGGTGATCAGAACAACTTTTTCGCGAAGGGGATAGCGTGCAGTACGAATGAACCGAACGATTAGCCAGGCCACAAGTAGGAAGGCGACTGCTATGAACACAAAACGAAAATTCATCTCGGGGGTTTACAATGAAATACGAAAGCTTCGCAGCAAGCGGCCGTGACAGAGAGACTGACAGCCTCTGCTCTCCGATCAACCGTATTTTCGGTTAAATCGCGCGACTTCACGCGCCGTCTCGCGATCGACAGCGCGCCTCTTCAAATCGGCCCGCTTATCACCGGCGACTTTGCCCTGCCCCACCCCAAGCTCAGCTTTTAGTTTGCCATTTTTCCAGTAGAGCTTGAGAACGACAAGCGCGCGGCCTTTCACCTGTGATTCGCCATAAAGCTTATCGATCTCCTGCCGATGCAATAACAACTTTCGGATACGTTTTGCAGTCGGGATTTCGTGGCTGGCGCGTTCGTAGGGTTGAATGTCAGCGTTGTACAGGAAGGCTTCGCCGTTCTCGATTCGCGCGAACGCATCGCTAATATTTGCCTTACCGGCGCGGATCGATTTCACCTCGCTCCCTTTCAGTTCGATCCCCGCTTCGTAGCGATCAAGAATGCGATAATCGCGACGCGCCTTACGATTGGTGATCGATTCGACCGCCATATTGTACACGTCCGGCTCACAAAACACGAGTTGCCGTGCTGAAATTACGCCAGGGACTAAGCGCCGTCCGAAGAACTCTCGAGCGACTCGTAAGCTAGCTTGCCAGCAATAATTTCCTTAAGCGCAATATCAGTAAGCGACATTCGCGGCGTCGTCTCCACCAACGGTCGATGTCCCAAACCAAGCTGACGCACGCGCTTGGAGACAACATTAATGAGAAGTTGCTGATTGGGAATCACCTGAGTTGCTTCTTGGAGAAGTTGAGTCGTCATATTGCGCAAGGATCGAACGGGGCGGGATGCTTCCGTCGGGAATTGAAGAATGACCGGCACGCTGCGTGTAAGGGCGGACGGGATAAGTTGCGGGGCGAGCATGGTAAAAATGAGTGTTGACTTTCCAAGTGAAGCGCCTCGTTGTCAACGGATTTCGTCGGAACACCATACTATTTTCGATCACCGCGTGATCGGTGGACTGCTTTCCAGCGGCGCAATTTCAAAATTATTCGCGCTGCCACTGGCCGACCCAGGTACCCCATCCGTAAAATCCAAATGGAAAGAGCCGACCCTCATTTACGAGCGCATCGACCTGCGCGCGGAGGGGCGCCGCTTTCGCAGGGCCGAAGTAATCGTCGATCACGAGCCAGCACCGATGAGCCAGCAGGTCGCCATAGCAATCCAGGTCGCGGCGCACGTTATTGTCCGCATCAAATCGACACGTCGGTCGCTATCCGGGCGACAAGCAAAAATCCGCTCATGCCGATTCAACCCTAGTTGGGCACCTCGCGCTGAGAACGGCGAATAGCAGCTCGTGATTCGACTTAACGAAGCTTCATTGAAGCGGTTTCGATCAACCATCGGATCGCCCAAAGCTGCGCAAACAGCGCCGCAATAAAAAGAACGGTGGAGTAGCGCCAAACTTCCATCGTGTGAACGACCGAAATACCAAAGACGTTCCCGAAATTGGCGGAGTAAAAAAAAATAACCAAAAATGCTGGCCACTTTGACTCTTCTGAGCTGCTTCGTTTGAAGATGAACCAACCTGCAAGCGGAACACTGATGAGCAAAATTGCGAGATAGGTTCGAGCAAAGCAAAAATGACAGATTTGAACTCCTTTGTTTTGGTGGACGACGATGTCGCTGAAACGAAGTACTCGGGTCTGTTCCACGAAGGCTGAGCCGGCCGGCATCTTAGCAAGCAGCTGCAATGATCGAGGCTTACACAGCGCCGAAAGGCTCCTGGCATAAGACCACGCCGACAAGGGCCATGCCTTCCGCGCGCTGAATGCTGGACAATTCGTCGAGTAAAAGACCCCGAGTTGGCCGGCGATTTTGTCGATAAAAGCAAATGGGCGGCGCGCGACGCTGTGCCAGTACCAGTACTTCAAAAATGTCAAGAAGCGCCGCTCACCAAGTTGACGCCGCCATCGATGGAGAAGCGAATCAGCACCAACTTTTAGGTAGTCGGGCTGAAATCCGAGAACGGGGAACACCTCGGGATAGAGATTATGCGTGCGTTGAACTTCCGACTCCAGATCATTGCAGGCAACTCGCAACCATGCGGGGGAGTAAATGTCTGTCTCGCTATTTTTTAGATCTGCTGCCATTTGCGCATGAATAATCTTCGCATGGACCACAAAGAGGGTTTCTGGAAGAAACATCTTAACGTTTTGATCGTTCCGCCTGAGATAATGCTCCGTAAGCGTCAGTGCGACAATGATGGGCGCGGCTATACTAAAAAACACCACCTTCCCGGCGAGATTGCCTGTAGCATTGAGTATCAACCAGATTACAGGTGCAACTGCAAAGAGCGCCATGAGCGTGAAACTTGGTTTCAACGATGCAAGAAGGAAAGCGTTTATCGCGACTGCAATCCCATAAACAACCACCTTGCACGCGTCCGATGAAATTGCCCGGTAATAAAAGAACTGAACTATCAGCCAAAAGATTAAGATTTCGAAAAACATGCAGACGGCATCGGGCCGGATTTGCATTTCAAAAAAGATGGGACCGTTTGAAAGCAAGTAGGTGCCAGCGCCAAAAAGTCCTATCGCTTCGTGCGCGACACGGTTCAGCCGAGGTTTCGGAAAAAAATCAGCGAGTCTGCTCCAGGTAGCGAGAAATAGACCACCCGCGATCAAGCCGAGTAAATGTTGGATCACTGAGATTGCCCGAAAATCCAAGCAAGTCCGTAAGATCAGGTAGATCATCCCCGGATAGAGGAAGTTTACACCTTGAATGTGGGCAAAAGCCCCGCCGCTCAACTTCATCAGAGCTGGCCCGAGATACCCGAAATCGGGGTCGGCCAACGGATTCTGTGGCAATGAAAAGCGCTTCCATGTGGCGGAGACAAACAGAAATACCGCAACAACAAAGTAACCGATCCTCCACAAAGCGCTCTGATTCGCTCGAACAAACGCGCGAAGATCTAACTCTTTCCTCGCGAATGCTCCCACAGAACGGTGTAGTTCGGCCATGGTTAGACGACGAATACCAATTCGACGCATTACATGAATACACGAACAAGACCAATGCCACCAACCACCCCAAAAGTCTCCGATGCTCTTCGTGCATAAAGACGACCGCGCTTAAGGCGACCGCTATCAAAGGCAACGGCAGGCATGTTGCCGCCAGGACACCGAGTAGCCTACGGACATAAGCCGGCTGTTGCACAATCGGCGCACCCCGCCTGAGCAGCTCCCTCCGCTTCATAAAACTCACGGCGGGCGGTAGACCGTCCAAACCTTGTGATAGGACTCCACGCTGAGGGAAGTCACGCCCAGCTTATACTCATCGGTAAGCGAACGAGATTTCCCCAGCCGGTAGGCCGGACACTTTGATGCATAAAAATCGCCGTTTGCCGCGCGATTTTTTTGACGACGAGGAGTGGGCCCTGTAGCCAGATTCGCCTGTCCGACTTTTTTAACCAGTGAACGATTTGAAGACGTGCCGCATCGCTTCAATCGAGATAGATGATCGGCCAGTGGCGACCCCGAAACGGCTCTCATAACTCCGTCCTGAACTCCTGCGCCGCGTGCAGTGAAAGGTCCGCCGCCCGCAACATGGCGGACGCTTCGCACGCGACGATCGCGCCGCCGTTCAAATCCACGGCGCAAACTTCATGACCCGAATTCGACGCCAGCTCAAACAACAGCGTGTCCCCACCGCTGCCGGACACATAATTCGCTACGCCGCTGCCACACATTTTCAATTGCGGTTTTCCCTTCACCGTGACCGGCTCGCTGAAGACCAGCGCGATTTGCCTGCCTTTCACCCGCAATTGCTGAATCACTGGGCCGGGCCCGTTTTCCGGATTCCATTTGCCATTGAACGTCCACGCCGCAGTGATTTGCTCTGGCTTTGGCGAACCGGGCGCTGACGAAAGATTGTTGGCGAACCAAGCGAAGTCGCCGCCGTTTCGGTGACAATTGTAGAAATACGAGCGCTCGCCCCAGATATTTCGGTTGTCTAAATCGGCGTTTCGCCGGATGTCCGCCTCAGTGGACGGGCCGCCGTTCAGCGGGTACATCACGCGGCGAATCAGCCTGTCCCTCATTTTCTCGGAAAATTTGCAGTCGAGAAAATAAAACTGCGCGTCCACGTGATGCCGTCCGAGGTCGAACTTGGTCGCACCGTCGAAGCGGCAGTTGCGCATCACGAATTTCATGTCTGAGTCGAGCGTGCCCTGATGCCAGACGGCGGCGGTCTTTTTGTGTGCGTAAAAATCGCAATCGCGCACATAACACCAACCACGCGGACATACGAAATCCACTGAGCCGCTGAAATTGCAACGGGCGTGATAATAAAAGCCTCGTCCGCCCCGGCCCAGCGACACCGTGTCCCCGCCGTGGCTCAAAACATCGCAATCCATGATTACGGTGCGATCGCCAGTGCCGCAAACCGTGAAAGCGTGCGCCATCATGTTGCTCGCCGTGTTTTCGGCCGTGAGATTTTCCAGAACAAAATCGTTGGCCTGCTTCAGGTTAATGACCGCCCAGCCAATGCTGTCGGGGACGCGCTTAAAATCGTCTTGTAACTGCGAAAACTGAATGCGCGTCCCCTTGCGACTCTGCCCGCGCAACGTAACGAAGGATGCGTCCACGCGGATTTTTTCGTCATACGTGCCGTCCTTGATAAACACGACGATGCGGTCGCGGTTGGTGGCCGGAATGGATTGGACCGCTGCCTGAATCGTCTTGAAATCGCCAGAGCCATCAGCAGCGACTACAATGTCGGGCTTCGGCAAGTCGGCGCCGAAAATGGACCATGCCGGAAAAAGAGATGCCAGCAAGATCGTCATTGCGGCCCAGAAAGCGCTGGGCGGCGATGCCGCGGTGAGCGCAACGTTGTTATGATCCGGATACACGGTCTATCTCTCGCCGGCCCTGAGAGAATCCCGGCTAGCGCTCGATCCGACGCAAGCTGTCCACACTAAAATAACTGCGACCGCGCTCCAGTACGGAAACGGCCCGACTCTTGTAACCAGTGAACGACGTGAAGACCTGCCGCATGGCTTTGAGGTAGGGCAATTACTGCTCATGGCGTTCATCCTGAAGTGGTCGGCACCTGTGTAAAGTGGCTTGCTCGTGTACTAGCCATCTCGAAGCTTCAAGAGGATGTTCGAGCTTCTGGCACAAGATTCGAGTCGATGGCGAATCTCTTGACTGCAGTACTCCATGAGTTTGTGCATTAATTTGAGGATGTGATCTACGTGCGCAGATTTGTTCAGAACAGAATCGCCGTAGGAAAGCACGGGGGCCAATTTTACTGACGCGATCTAAAGGTTCAAGGGCAGGCATCACCCAGATCAGGCCTTCGAATTGGAACTTCTTGCCATCTCCGACGAAATACGCGAAGTAAGAGGCGCGTTCCTTCAGATGCGAGGCTGATTTTTGTTTCGGGCTGTGGCTCAGCTTGGTAGAGCGCCTGGTTCGGGACCAGGAGGCCGTGGGTTCAAATCCCACCAGCCCGATAATAAACTGTGGTAGAGCGGTCGCCGCCGCGACAGGCCGTGGGTTCAAATCCCACCAACCGGATCTGAATCTTGCCACTGCGATACGGAGTTTGCACGAGGTGTAGCGGTGCTTGTGTCAAGCACCGAAATCAAATAGAAAGGCGTTTGGTACAAACGCCTCTATAACCATGGCCACTCAAATTCATTCGATGCAGTTCACTGTTCCGCTTGTCGGCGCGCT
>Ga0137369_10004350_pt1 | contig 14453 bp, 9 predicted proteins | sample SagtaG_12_FD_104918 | JGI IMG/M metagenome (GOLD analysis project Ga0137369, IMG submission 104918) | Vadose zone soil microbial communities from Sagehorn Ranch, Mendocino, California, USA - Sage1_L_113_16 metaG | ecosystem: Environmental > Terrestrial > Soil > Vadose zone | place: USA... | reverse complement strand
CTCCAGTTCGACGATCTGGAGGAGCTGACGCTTGTCCGCGAGTCGGCCGAGCTGTTCCTGAACTTCCGGGACGTCACCGGACAGGACGAGTACGACCTCCGCGTCCATCAGCAAGGCTATCTCTGGCTCACCACCGACGAGCGCAACGCAGAGCGACAGCGTGCGCTGGTGGCCAGGCTGCACGAGTGGGGGCAAGGCGACGTCGAACTGCTCCCGGGCGACGAGGTCCGCCAGCGGTTTCCGTACGTGGGGGAGAACGTCGTGCAGGCGAGGTGGCGCGGGGGCGACGGGTTCCTGGACACCACGCGGCTGACGTTCGGCCTGATCCATGGTTCTCGAGCCGACGTGATGGTCGACTGCGCGGTGACGGGCTTCGTCGCATCGGGTGGAAGGCTGACCGCGGTCCGAACGACCAAAGGGGTCATCCCCACCGGTGTCGCGGTGGTCGCCGCCGGGCCCCTGTCGGGACTCCTTGCCGGGGCCGAAGGGATCGACCTCCCTATCGTCACGGTCCGGCGTCAGAAGCTGATCCTGCCCGAGGTCGCCGAGGTGCCGCCGGACGCCCCGATGACGATCGACGAGGACACGGGGGTTCACTGGCGGCCGGCGCTCGCCGGCGCGTGGCTCCTGTTCACCGACCCGACCACCCCTGAGAGCCGGCCGGCCGACAACGTCCCGATCGACCCGGCCTTCGCCTTCCAGCTCCTCGATCCCACCAGCCCGGTCTCCGTAGCGAGGGTGGTGCCGTTCTGGCGGGAGGTGTGGGATCGTGGAGCAGCCCCGTGGCTCCTTCAGGCGGGGCAGTACACGATGACGCCCGACCACCGGCCGTTGATCGGCCAGGTGTCGATCGAGGGACTCTGGGTGAACACGGGATACAGCGGCCACGGCATCATGCTCGGTCCGGCCGGGAGCCGGCACCTGATCGATCTGATCACCGGGAAGGCCGAGTCGAACCCGTTCGACCCGGGCAGGGCCTTCGAGCGGCGAGAGCCGCCCACGCTCTAGTCGCGTGGCCCGACGAATGGACCTGGTTCCCTGATCACGACGAAGTCCGCGAGATCGTCGTGTGGTTCGAACCGCAATGCTCCAAGGAGCACGAAGTCGGCCAGCTCGCCAGGCAGGGGAGGGTCCGAGGGAGAGGCCCGACACCTCCCGGGCGACGAGGATCACGTAGCCGGCGCCGGTGGAGACGAGGGCTGGCCAACAGCATGTCCATTCCGAAATCGCTCGTCACCCCGATAGAGTCGAGGCCATGCTGCACGGAGCCATCGCCGCTTCCGTAACGCCGCTCACTTCGGACGGTGCATCGCTGGACGAGGACGCCTTCGGACCCCTCGTGGGATTCCTAGCCGCCGGAGGGATCGACGGCCTCCTGGCCTGCGGCACCACCGGCGAGGGCATCCTGCTGTCGCTCGAGGAGCGGAAGCGCGCCACCGAGGCCTTCCTCGCCGCTCGCCCACCGGGCTTCGCCGTGGCCGCACACTGTGGGGCGCAGACCACCGCCGACACGGTCGCGCTGGCAGGCCACGCGGCCGCAGCGGGAGTCGACGCCGTCGCGGTCATCGCCCCGCCCTACTTCGTCCTCGACGAGCCGAGCCTGGTTGAGCACTTCACAGCTGCCGCGGACGCGTGCGCGCCCCTGCCGTTCTACGTCTACGAGTTCGCCGGGCGCAGCGGATACGCCATCCCGGTCACGGCCATCGAGAGGCTCCGCGACGCCGCTTCGAACCTGACCGGGCTCAAGGTGTCCGACGCGCCGTTCGGGCGGGTCGAGCCGTACCTGCTCGACGGCCTCGACGTCTTCATCGGATCCGAGCCGTTGATCATGAAGGGCCTGGAGCGCGGCGCTGCCGGTGCGGTGTCCGGCCTGGCCGCGGCGTTCCCGGAATTGATCGCGGCGCTGGTGCACGAGCGAAGCCCGAACGCGCACCGCGCGGTCATCCGGATCCGCGAGGTCCTTGATCGGCTCCCGTTCCACGCGGCGCTCAAGGCCATCCTGGCCGAGCGCGGCCTCCCCGTGCGGACCGATGTCCGGGCTCCGCTCCGCCAGCTGACCGAAGAGGAACGGAGCGAAGCTATCGGCCTGCTGACCGGCGCCACCGAGAGCCTCGCCGCGAAGCGCGCCCCGCGCCTGCCTTGAGACACCCGCGAGCCAGCGGTGGTCCTCCCGGGGGATAATCCCGCAGGACGCTCGCGCCGAGGAGGTCGTCATGGCCGAACCGAACTGGGAGCGGTACGGGGCCGGAGCCGGGTTGGGGGCGGCCGTGCTCCTGGCGATCCAGGCGTTCTTCGCCCCGCTCTACCCCAGCTTCGAGGATTCCCCCCTCGCCGTGGCCCAGTACTACCGGGAGAACGCCTCCGCGATCCGCGTGCAGATCCTGTTCACCGGGCTGGCCGGGGTTCTGTTCCTGTGGTTCCTCGGCAGCCTGCGAGCCCACCTCCGCAGTTCAGAGGGGGACGTCGGGCGGATCTCCGCGGTGGCCTTCGGCTCGGGGATCGCGGCCGTGGGACCCATCGCCGTGGGCGTCCTGGCCACGGCCACGGCGGCGCATCTGGCCGGGGCCGTAGCCCGCGAGGGGTGGTTTGCCTATGGTCCTCTCAAGCAGATCGTTCAGGTCCCGGGCCTAGCCGCCGTCGTGCCGCTCCACGACATGCGGCTGCTCTCGTACGCTCTCACGTGGTTCGCCGTGGCGCCCCTCCTCGCGGCGACCGCGGTCGTCTCGGCTCGCCACGGGACATTCCCGCGCTGGTACATGAACACGAGCTACGCGCTGTTCGTGCTCTCGCTCGGAACCGGGCTGTCCGTCCTCATCGACACTGGGCTGTTCGCGCCGGGCGGTGTCTACGACCTCATCCTGTTCGGCCTGTTCGTCGTGTGGTTGGGGATCACCAGCTGGCTGATCATGCAGGCATACGCGCCGCCCACCTCAGCCGAACTGGCGACCGCCCCCGCCGGCCCCGCGACGACCCCCGCTGAACCGACGACCACGCAGGAGCTTCCCGAGATTCCACCCGCGTCCTAACCGACGGGGAGTTGTTTCAGGAGGACTGCCGGGCCGCGGCCTCCTGCTTCTGGCGCTCCTCTTCCTGGAGGACGCGGCGAAGGACCTTCCCGATCAGGGTCTCGGGGAGCGAGTCGCGGAACTCGACCTGCTTGGGCACCCGGTACCCGGTCAGGCCCTGTGAGGGGTCCCGGGCCCACCGGATGATCTCGTCCGCCGTAACGTGCTCGCCGGGACGAAGGACCACGAAAGCCTTGACCGCCTCACCCGTTTCTCCGTCGGGGACGCCGACCACGCTGACCTTCTGGATCTTGGGATGGTGGTACAGCACCTCCTCGACCTCCGTGGGGTACACGTTGAACCCGGAGACGATGATCATCTCCTTGATCCGGTCGACGATCCGGAAGAAGCCGTCGGGATCCATGATCGCGACGTCGCCGGTGTGCAGCCACCCGTTCCGGATGGTGAGGGCGGTCTCCTCCGGACGGTTCCAGTACCCAAGCATGATCTGCGGCCCGCGGACGCAGAGCTCACCACGCTCTCCGAGCCCCACCTCTCGGTCGGGGTTCTCGAGGTTCACGATCTTGCAGTCGGTGTCGGGGATGGGAACCCCGATCGTTCCCGGGCGCGCCCCGCCCACCACAGGGTTCGCGTGCGTCACCGGCGAGGCCTCCGTCAGGCCGTAGCCCTCGACCAGGTTCGCGCCGCCCGTCACCTGGTGGAACTTCTCCGCCACGGCCTGCGGCAGCGGCGCCGCGCCGGACACACACGCCTTGATCGACCGTAGGTCGTACTTGCGCGTCTCCGGGGCGTCGTTCAACTGCATGTACAGTCGGGGCACCCCTGGGAACAGCGACGGCTTCTCCTTGGCCAGCTGCTTCAGCACCATGTGGAGCTCGAACCGGGGAACCAGGACGAGCTTCGCCCCGTTCAGCACGCCGAGGTTCAGCTCCGTGGTCATCCCGTAGGAATGGAAGAACGGAAGGACACACATGACGGCGTCCTCGCCGGGGACGATCGTGGGGAACCATGCGGTGGCCTGCGTCGCGTTCGCCACCAGGTTGAAGTGTGAGAGCATCGCCCCCTTCGACAGCCCGGTGGTCCCGCCCGTGTAGATGAAGCCCGCGGGGTCGCGCTTGGGATCGACGGTCGCCACCGGCGGGATCGGGCCGGCCTGCTTCATCAGCGCGGCCCACCACTTCACCTCGGCGTCGTTCGGCACCGGCGGCCACGGCTTGCCCTCGTGCTTGGCCTCGCGGCGGAACTTGAGCGGCGCGAGCTGCTTCAGCGGGAAGGGCATGTAGTCGGTGACCTTGGTGACGATCACGTCGCGGATGCCGAGGGAGGTGAACACGGGGGCGAAGGTCAGGTACAGCTGATCCAGGACCACGACGACGTGGATCCCCGCGTCCTTCAGCTGGTGCTCCATCTCCCGCCGGGTGTACAGCGGGTTGTTCCCAACGACGACGGCCCCGATCCGAGCGATGGCGTAGTAGGCGATCACGTACTGCGGCGAGTTGGGCAGGATCAACCCGACCCGGTCACCTCTCCGGACGCCGAGGCTCGCCAGGACGCCCGAGAACCCCTCCACCTCCTGCAGCAGGAAGCGGTAGGACATGTGCCTACCGAACCAGGCCATCGAGGGGCGGTCGGGGAACCTCCCGGCCGAGCCCTCGAGCATGGAGAACACGGAAACCTCGGGGTAGGGCTCGAGCGTATTGGGAACGGCGGTCGGGTAGCCCTTGAACCACGGACGGTGGTCGGTCACCGCCGCATCATTCCAGAACCCGCCCCTACGGCTCAACGCGCCAGGCCAGGCGGGCCGCCGTTCGATACGCTCGCCGCCGTGCCGGGCTGGGTGGACGATGTGCGGGAGGCGGCGAAGCAAGCCCTGCCGCCGGTCGAGGGGGAGATCCGCGTCCCCGGCCTCCGCGAGCCGGTCGAGGTGATCCGGGACCGGTGGGGGGTGCCGCACATCTACGCGGCGACACTCGACGACCTGTTCCTGGCCCAGGGGTTCGTCGTGGCCTCCGAGCGACTGTTCCAGATCGACTCGACGCTTCGCTTGGCGAACGGCCGCCTGGCCACGATGTTCGGTGAGCTGGTGGTGTCAACGGACCGGTTCGCTCGGACGGTCGGCTGGAACCGTGCCGGCGCGAGGATCGCGGCCCACCACGACGAATCGTCGCGGCAGATCACGTCGGCGTATCGAACCGGCGTGCGGGCATGGGTCGAGGCGATGCCGGCGAAACCGGCGGAGTACGTCGTGCTCGACCTGGATCCCGACCTCCCCGACCACGAGGGGTATTGGACCTCCGCGGCGGCGCTCATGGCCTGGGGCCTCTCGGGGAACTGGGACAACGAGCTGCTTCGTGCGGAGATCGCCAGCCGCCTGGGATGGGATGCCACGCTCGACCTGTTCCCGGACCTGCCCACCGAGGCGCCCTCCGTGGTCGCCGGCACCCGTCCGCACCCCTCCGCCCTCGACCTCCTGAGGAACTCACCTCGGCGGCCGCCGGCCCAAGGTTCGAACAACTGGGTCGTGGCCGGGTCACGGACGACCACGGGCAAGCCGCTGCTGGCCAACGACCCGCACTTGGCCACGCAGATGCCATCGATCTGGTTCGAGGTCCATCTGTCCGCGCCCGGCTACGTAGCGTCCGGCGTGGCCCTGCCGTTCTCACCGGGCGTCCTGATCGGGCGCACCGCCCACCACGCATGGGGGTTCACCAACGTGGGCGGGGACACCCAGGACCTCTACGTCGAGCGGCTCTCCGAGGACGGCCGCGCAGCCAGGTACGCAGGGGAATGGGAGCCGCTGACGATCCATCGCGAGGAGATCCTGGTCCGTGGCCGCGACGAACCGGAGGTGCTCGAGGTTCGGGAGACCCGCCACGGTCCAATCCTCGACTCGTACCTAGTGGGGAGGACGAACCCCGTGGTGATCGAGCGAGGGATCCACGAGACCTACGCGCTCCGGTGGACGGGCCACGAACACGCCGTCATGCCGTCAGCCGTGCTCGGCATGGCCGAGGCGGGCAGCTTCGAGGAGTTCCGGGAGGCCGTGCGATCCTGGGAATGTCCAGGCCAGAACGTCGTCTATGCCGACGTGGAGGGGACGATCGGCTACCAGTGCACCGGCCTGTACCCCGTGCGGCGAACGGGCGACGGGACGCTTCCCGTTCCCGGCTGGACCCCCGAGTACGAGTGGGAGGGCTTCGTGGAGTTCGAGGACCTCCCGTGGGATGTCGATCCCGAGGAGGGCTTCCTGGCCACGGCCAACAACAAGGTTCACGGCGACGATTACCCCCATCTGATCGGCCGTGACTTCCTCGCCCCGTTCCGGGCCAGGCGGATCGTCGAGCTCCTGACCTCCACGGAGCGGCACACTCGAGCGACGTTCTCGGCCATCCAGCTCGACACGGTCTCCATCCCGGCCCGGGAGAACGCGCGGCGGCTCGTCGAGGTGGAACCGGCGACCGACCGACAGAAGGAGGCCATCGCCTATCTCCAGGACTGGAACGGCGACCTGACCGCCGGATCGGTGGCCGCTTGCATCTACGAAGTCTGGTTGAAGCACGTCGCCCGGCAAGTGCTCCTGCCCAGGCTGGGACCCGAGCTGTACATCCACTACTACGGTCGGCGCGACGGATCCAACGGCTTCCAGTTCCAAACCCTCCCCAACCTGCTGGCGAACCCGACGGCCAGATGGTTCGGGGCGAACGGGCGCGGGTCCCTCGACGACGTCCTTCGTCGTGCGCTGGACGACGCGATCGATGAGCTCGCGGGGCGGCTGGGCCAGGACATGGACGACTGGCGGTGGGGGGCCGTGCACCGAGTCGTGTTGGCTGGGCCGCTCGCCCTGATCCCCGACCTCACCGAGCTCTTCACCGGCGGTGTGGCCGAGGCGGGCGGGGACGAACAGACGATCTGCCAGGGAGGGTTCGAGCCCGACCACTCCTACGACGTCGCGGTGCTGTCCTCCTGGCGTCAGATCCTGGATCTCTCGGACCCGGATGCCGCGGTGGGGATCCATCCGACCGGCCAGTCCGGGCATCCGGCGTCGGCGCATTGGAACGACCTCCTCCCACGGTGGGCCACTGGCGAGCATCACCCCCTGGCGTTCACGAGGCAGGCGGTGGAGGCCCACGCCGAGGCAACTCTCACCCTGGTGCCGCGGTAACCTAGCCGAACGATGCCGGAGTCCCGAGGACGACAGAAGCAGCGGCGCCGGCCGTACGTGCCGCCGCCCCCGAAGAAGAAGCGCAAGCCGAGCCCTCGGTGGTTCGGTGTGTTGATCCTCGGGTTGATGGGCGTGGGCGTGGCCATGATCGTCCTGAACTACATGGGGTTGCTGCCGGGCACCGAGTTCGGGGCCCGGAACCTCTATCTGTGGCTCGGGCTGGGCCTGATCGCCCTGGGCTTCGCCGGCGCCACCCAGTGGCGCTGACCTCGGCGCCTCCCCGACAGGACCGAATCACAGCCGTGTGATCTTTCACAGCATTCTCCACAGCTGTGGAAAACCTCAGCCGGGGGTCAGTTCCCCGGCGGCGGGCCGCCGAACCACCTCCATCGGCTCGCCGCAGTGCCTGGGGATCTGGAGCTCCCCCAGCCGGGTCACGCGGAACTCCGTGCCGCACTCCCGGCACACCAGGAAGACCTCGAGCTCCTCGACGTCCTCGACCTCCGGGCTCTCCCTGGGTCCGGGACCGGAGGCCGCACGGAGCGCGATCACGCCAACCCAGGCGATGGCCAGCCCCATCAGGATCGCCGTGAGCACGACCCACCAACTCACGGGATACGCTCCAGGACCGTCGCGTTGGCCATCCCCCCGCCTTCGCACATGACCTGGAGCCCGTACCGGCCCTCGCGCCGCTCCAGCTCGGCGACCAGGTCGGCCATGAGCCTGGCGCCGCTCGCCCCCACCGGATGACCCATGGCGATGGCGCCGCCGTTGGGGTTCACGTGCTCGTCGAACCAGACCTCCGGGATCTCGAGCTCCCGCTTCCAGGCCAGCACGACCGAGGCGAAGGCCTCGTTGATCTCCGCCACCTCGACGTCCTCGAGCTCCAGGCCGGCGCGATCGAGCACCATGCGCGTGGCCGGGATCGGACCGGTCAGCATGAGCACCGGGTCGTCGCCGACCACGGCGAAAGACACCAGCCGGGCGCGTGGCCGAAGCCCGAGCTCCTCGGCCCGTTCCGCTGATGCCACGAGCACCGCGGCGGCCGCGTCAGAGATCTGCGAGGAATTCCCCGCCGTGACGGTCCATCCGAGCCGGCCGGGAAACATCTCCTCGAAAGCCGAGGAGCGGAAGGCCGGCTCGAGGGACCGCATCCGGTCTCGGTCGGGCTCCATCCGGACGCCCTCGTCCCAGTCGAGCGACTCTCCCCCGCCACCGGGCTTCACCAACACGAGGTGCTCTCGGAACCATCCTTCACGGGTAGCCCGAGCGGCCCACTCGTGCGAGCGGTAGCCGAAGTCGTCCTGCTCCTCCCGCGAGATCTGCCATCTCGAGGCGATCAGCTCGGCGGAGATACCCTGGGGGACGAGCTTGCCCTCGTACCGGACCGACAGCGAGGGGGGGAACGGGTTGCCGCTGGACATCGAGGAGCCGAGCGGCACCCGCGTCATATGCTCCAGGCCCGAGGCCACGACCAGGTCGTTGGCCCCGGCCATGATCCCTTGCGCGGCGAAGTGGATCGCTTGCTGCGAGGACCCGCACTGCCGGTCCACGGTCGTGGAGGGGACGATCTCCGGCAGCCCGGCCGCGAGCCACGCGTTGCGGGCCACATTGAGGGATTGGTCGCCGACCTGCGACACGCATCCGGCGATGTGGTCGTCAACCAGTGCGGCGTCGAGGCCGGTCCGGTCAAACAGGTCCCGGAGGACGGCGGACAGAAGGTCCACCGGATGGACGTCCACGTACGCACCGCCTCGCCTGCCCATGGGGGTTCGGATGGCCTCGACGATGACCGCCTCGCGCACGGCACCTCCTCAGGTCGCGCCTCCGAGTCTACGCACGGCGGTTCGATTCCATTCGCCGGTTCCGTGCCACAATCTGGTCCCGGGACCGACGACGGGAGGCGGGGTGGGCGCGTACGAGGCGGTACGAGGGTTCTTCGAGGCAGCCGCGGACCGGCTGGCGCTCGACGGCTCGATGCGCGCCCTGCTCGACACCCATCGCCGGTCCACCGCCGTGCAGGTGCGGGTCCCGATGGACGACGGCGCGCTGGCCACGTTCGAGGGGTACCGGATCCAGCACAACAACGCGCGGGGGCCGTACAAGGGTGGCCTTCGCTACCACCAGACCGTGGCCATGGACGAGATCAAGTGCTTCTCCGCCCTCATGACGTGGAAGTGCGCGCTCCTCGACATCCCGTTCGGCGGCGGCAAAGGAGGCGTGGCCGTCGACCCCAAGAGGCTGTCGGCAGGAGAGCTCGAGCGGCTCTCGCGCTCGTTCATCCGAGAGATCGCCCCAGTGATCGGGCCGTACACCGACATCCCAGCTCCGGACGTGAATACCGGGGCCCGTGAGATGGGGTGGATGTACGACGAGTACAGCAGGATGTACGGGGACACGCCGGCCATCCTGACCGGCAAGCCCATCGCCCTCGGGGGCTCGCTGGGGCGGGAGCAGGCCACCGGACGCGGCGGCTTCCTGTGCCTGGATCGCATCGCTCACCATCGGGGGTGGACCCGCGAGAAGATCCGCATCGCCGTGGAGGGCTACGGCAACGCGGCCTCCTGGTTCTCCATCTTCGCCAGCGCCGCGGGCTACCGGATCGTGGCCGTGTCCGACAGCAAGGGTGCCATCCACAATGCCGAGGGCCTCGACCCCAAGGGTGTCCTTGAGCACAAGCAGGCGACGTCGAGCGTCATCGACTACAAGCAGGCCGACACCATCCCCGGCGACGACCTGCTTGCCCTGGACTGCGAGGTCCTGGTGCCCGCGGCCATGGAGGAGCACCTCCGCGACGACAACGCCGATGCCGTCCAGGCGAACCTGATCCTGGAGGTCGCGAACTATCCCACAACGCCGAAGGCGGACGAGATCCTGAAGGCGAAAGGCGCGACGGTGATCCCCGACATCCTGGCGAGCGCGGGAGGTGTGGTGGTCTCCTACATCGAGTGGGTCCAGAACCTGGAGCGAGAGCGATGGAGTGAGGACAGGGTGAACGGGCGATTGGCCGAGCTCATGTACGCGGCCACCGACACAGTGCTCGGACGGGCCCACGAGAAGGGCGTCACCCACCGCGAGGGCGCCTACGAGATCGCGGTCGATCGCGTCGCGGAGGCCGAGCGCCTCCGCGGCGACTGGTGATTCTGCACGGCTGCCTGAAACCTTCCGCGCCACGCGAACCCAACGGTTCCGCCGGTCTGGCCCGGCGAAGATGACGTGCCCAGCGCGTGCCTGGATACGGAGCTCGGCGCTTGCGACGGATGCGCGACCCATACTAGATTCGGGTCTCGAACCTTGCTGAACTCCCATCCCCCCGACCCCACGAAGGGAGGCTCGAGGTGAAACACCGCGCAGCCTTGTTGTCGATCATCACGACCCTCGTCCTGATCGGTGCGTCCATGATGCCCGCGGGCGCCGGTCCAACGGCCTCGCCTGCGAACACCGCACGTCTCCAGATGTACACCACGGACGTCGATCCCGCGACGGCGAGCCAGATCATCTCGGGCGGATTCGACGTCGCGTCCATCGAGCAACTGTCCGACGGCCAGGTGCGCCTCATCATCGTCGCGTACCCGTTCGAGCGCAGGGCGCTCGAGAAGCTGGGGGCGGAGCTGAGGGTCTGGCGGAACGCCGAGGGGAAGACCGCGGCACAGCTCGCGTCGGCTCAGAAGGCAGAAGGCTTCAAGGTCTGGATGGACTACGACGGCCCCGATGGGTTCCAGCAGTACATGTACGACCTCGAGGCCGCGAACGAGGACATCCTGGACCTGGAAGTGATCGGCCAGAGCTACGGGACGGACCCGGAGGGCGATCCCGACAACCCCCGAGAGATCATCGCCCTGCGGCTGACCGCGGACGAGGAGAACAGCGCGGACGGCAGCAAGCCGGCGGTGCTGTACTCCTCGTTGATCCACGCTCGGGAGTGGATCGCCGGTGAGGTGAACCGCAGGCTCCTCGAGTGGTTCATCAAGGGCTGGCGCGAGGAGAAGCCCGAGGTCGTCGACATCCTGAACTCGACCGAGCTGTGGTTCGTCCTGGTGCAGAACCCCGATGGCTATCAGTACACGTTCGACTACGACCGGCTCTGGAGGAAGAACCTCCGGGACAACGACTCCGACAACAAGATCAGCATCCTGGACGGGGTGGACAACAACCGGAACTTCCCCGAGCACTGGAACTACGACGAGGAGGGCTCGGCCTCGATCGTCACCGACCAGACCTATCGGGGACCATCGGCCAGCTCCGAACCCGAGACGCAGGCGTTGATCAAGGTCCTCGAGATGGCCAAGCCGGAGTTCCACATCACCTACCACTCGTTCGGTCAGCTCCTCCTCTACACATTCGGGTTCCAGGTCAACACCCCATCCGCCGACGACCCCATCTACGTGGCCTGGGCCGGCACCGACAAGAAGCCGGCCGTGCAGGGCTACAACCCGGGCGTGGGGGCGGACTTGTACATCACGAACGGCGAGCAGACCGACTACGCCCACGCCGTCCACGACGTGCTCTCGATCACACCGGAGCTGAGCGGAGGGAAGCAGGACTCCGGGTTCATCTTCGCGGACAGCGAAGGGGAGATCCGGCACGAGTTCACCATCAACCGGGACTTCGCGGTGGCTGCGGCGCGATCCGCCGTGGATCCCGATGACCCCGTGTCGCCGGTGAACATCGAGACGGAACCTTTCTACCTGGACATGTCGCAGGTCGATCCGCAGAAGGCCTTCAACCCGATGAGCGACTTCACCTTCGCCCACTCGTACAATGGCGCCGACCAGCCCGTCCAGGTCCTGGCCAAGAGGGACCTCGACAACGACGGGGACGAAGACCCCGTCATGCTGAACTACTCCATCGACGGCGGTCCAACGCAGACCGGATCGACCGCTGAGTGGAACGGAGGCGACCGGTACGGCGGGGCCGGCGACGTCTACTACCACATCGTGCGGGGGCACGTCACCGGTGCCCCGGCAGGAAGCGACGTGAAGGTGTGGTTCACCGGAGGCGGGCAGACCAGCGACTCGTTCACCTTCTCAGTCGAGAAGGCGAACGCCGCCGACGTGCTGATCCTCGCCGACACGGACTACACCGGACCATCGAACTTCCCGGCGTACACGGCCGCCGACGGTACTCCACCGTTCCTGTCGAGCTATGTCGACGCTCTGCCGGCGGGCACGACCCACGACGTCTACGACGTGGACGCCATGGGTGCAGCGCCGGATCACCTGGGCGTGCTCGGTCACTACGACGCGGTGATCTGGTACACCGCCAACGACCTGCTCTCACGGGTGGCCGGTCAGCCGGGCGGGACCGGAGCCGAGACCCAGGCCAACGCGATGATGCTGCAGGTTCGAGCGTTCCTGAACGAGGGCGGGAAGCTGCTGTACACGGGGCGTCATGCCGGGTGGCAGTTCGCCAATGCCTTCGACTACAACCCCGTCGAGACTCCGCCGTTCTGCAACAACGTCGACCAGACGGTGGACGACGGATGCCTCCAGCTGTCGGACGACTTCCTCCAGTACTGGCTGGGCGCGTACCTGTTCGTCGAGGACGGCGGGGCCGACCCCGAGACCGGCGACTCCTTCCCGGTGATCGGGACGGACGATCCGTTCGACGACGCGACGACGGACCCGTGGGAAGTGGACCAGTCGTTCACGCCGGGTCGGGACGCGACCAACCAGTCTTTCATCACGACGAGCAGCATCCTGAAACCCGATCAGTACGGGCAGTTCACCAGCACGGCCCCAGCCGAGTGGAGCACGGGGATCGCGGGGCCCTACGAGCCCCACAGCGGCCTGCAGTACGAATACTCACAGCGGGCCGACATCCGGTACCAGCGACTGATGAACACACTCACGGTGTCGCCGAGTGACGACCAGCTGTCGTTCTTCATCTCCTACGACACCGAGACGGACTGGGACTTCGTCTTCGTCGAGGCGCATACGGTCGGGCAGAACGACTGGGTCACACTACCTGTGGCGGACATCACCGGCAGCAGCACCGGCGAGTCCTGCGCCGAAGGCTGGTTCGAACTCCATCCCTGGCTCGAGCGGTACCAGGGCACCGATTGCTCTGGGGAAGGCTGGAACGCCACCTCGGGGCGCTCCCAGGGCTGGGAAGAATGGACCGTCGACCTCTCGGCGTGGCACGACAAGCAGGTCGAGGTCTCGATCTCCTACGCGAGCGACTGGGCCGTCCAGGGTCTCGGTGTCTGGATCGACGACATCGATGCTCCAGGGACCGGTGCCGACACCGACTTCGAGAGCGGCACGGCGGGCTGGGTCGTGGGGGATCCCACTGAGATCGGCAGCGACATCAACGCGCTCGACTGGATCACGACCACGAACGTCGGCTTCACCGAAGGGGCCGCGACATCCATGACCCCTGATAACGCCGAGTTCCGAACCCTGTACCTCGGGTTCGCCCTCGAGAACGTCAAGACGCCGGAAGCCCGCAAGGAAATCATGACCAAGGCGCTCGCCTATCTGATCGGATCTTAGGGAGCGAGTTCAGCGGGCGGGGGCCGGCCGCTACGCGGCCGGCCCCGCCCTTTGCTTAGTACCAGGGCGACCACGTCGCGACGTACCATGCGAGCCGTGGCAACCCGTACCGGACACCACCAGCATCGGCACACGCTCCGGGGGTTCGGGTACTTCCGGCGGCTGGGGCCGGGGCTGGTGACCGGTGCCTCCGACGACGACCCATCCGGGATCGGCACCTACTCGCAGGCGGGAGCGGCCTTCGGCTTCGGACTGCTGTGGACGGCCTGGATCACGCTCCCGCTCGCCGCCGCGGTCCAGGAGACCTCCGCCCGCCTGGGCCTGGTGACGGGGCATGGGCTCGCCACGCTCATCAAGCTGCGGTTCCCGCGGTGGGTACTCTTCGGGGCAGTCACGCTGGTGGCCGTGGCGAACGGGGTCAACATCGGGGCGGACCTTGGCTCGATGGCGGCCTCGGTCCGTCTGCTCGTCCCGCTACCCCAGGCGCTGCTGCTCGTGGCGATGGCCGGCCTGATGGTCGGCTTGGAGATCCTCCTTCCGTACGAGCAATACGCCAAGGTGCTCCGATGGCTCACGCTCTCGCTCGCGGCATACATCGCCGTGCTCTTCGTGATCGACTTGAACTGGTGGAGCGTCCTGCGACAGACCCTCATCCCGAGGGTCTCCTGGAGCCGGCCACAGATCGCCATGCTCATCGCCATCCTGGGCACGACGATCTCTCCCTACCTGTTCTTCTGGCAGGCGAGCGAGGAGGTGGAGGAGAGCCAGTTG
>Ga0137369_10004332_pt1 | contig 14476 bp, 13 predicted proteins | sample SagtaG_12_FD_104918 | JGI IMG/M metagenome (GOLD analysis project Ga0137369, IMG submission 104918) | Vadose zone soil microbial communities from Sagehorn Ranch, Mendocino, California, USA - Sage1_L_113_16 metaG | ecosystem: Environmental > Terrestrial > Soil > Vadose zone | place: USA... | reverse complement strand
TTCAATTCATGGGACGCGTTCTGCGTGGGAAGTATGTTAATTAGGATAAGCTTCTCAATGGTGTGTTATTTGTCATTTAATCTTCTTTTTAAGTTCCTAATGAATCCTTTTACTTTTTCCTCATTACCATACTCTACACCACCACCTAAATCGAGATACTTTTGATAATCAGCAATTGCCTTGGAATAATTATTTTTCCGTTCCCTCAACAATGCACGGTTGAAATAGGCATCAGCAAAATCTGGTTTGAGCCGGATGACATTGGTGTAATCCGCGATTGCGCCTTCTAAATCGCCTTTGTCTTTGCGCGTAGTGCCGCGATTGTCGTACGGGAAATGTAATTCTGGATTTTTTAGTTCAATTGATTGAGTGTAATCTTTGATCGCACCATCCAAGTCGCCTTTGTCTTTGCGAGTATTGCCACGATTGTTATAGGCTTCGGCAAAATCCGGTTTGAGGCGGATGGCTTCGGTGTAATCTTTGATCGCACCATCCAAGTCGCCCTTATCTTGGCGCGCAATGCCGCGATTATAGTAGACGTCAGGAGAATCAGCTTTGAGGCAGATACCTTCTGTATAACAACGAATGGCTTCATCAAAATTTTGGGCTTCCCAAAATACATATCCCCGCTCAAACCATTCTTGTGCTGTAAGTTGATCTTTTTCGACTGTGGCGGCTCCGCTCGCGGCTAATTTTAGCCTTTTAGTAATGGCTCTTGTTTCTGTATTGATCAATGGTAGCGCAATATCAGTTAGTGTCACATTTAGATATCGTTCACGCAAGCGATCCATTGCATCCAAAAAATATTCTGAATATACTCGCAAGCCGTTATATGTATTAAGTGTGGAAAGTTTTCCGGTTAAATACTGCGTGACTAGAGGACTTCCAAAATCAAAACTCTCTAACATCAGAGGGACGATGTTGCGTTTTTCATCCATCGCGGTTTCGATTTCGCGCCGAAGCCAATCGCCTGGCTCTTTGCATTTTTCAAGTGCGGAGGGGGTGAGAATCACAAGAAAATGTGCGCGGGATTTAATATTCTCTAGAATTACTTTTTCAAAATTCCCACTATCTATGCTTTGATAGTCAAAAAACACATCGTAGCCGTGATGAGTAAGTTCTTGATATATAGCAAGTGCCCACGGCAAATTCGTTCGGCGGTAACTGATAAAAACGGTCTTTTCGATGAGTGCGGTCATGACCTCACCCTGATTGTGATGATTGATCGGCGTGTCGGGTTGTCCCTCTCCCGCGGGGAGAGGGCATCGTGACGAATTCTTTTCTGTGCTGATGAAAAGTTGGGTTGCATGGTTGAGAGAGAACTTTTACGGCTATAACTGATGAAAACGGACTTTTCGATGCGCCCCGTCATGTGTGACTCCTGTTCACTATTTCTTAGCTGATTTTCTCCTCAACATACGCATTACACCCATGCCTCCACCAATAATAAAAATAATCATTCCTATGATCATAAGACCTGCGCCTATTGGAATCAAACTGAACTGGAGGCCAGATAAGTCTGGGGGACCAGATTGATTGGATTGAATAGAATTAAAAATTAACCCAATAAAGCTAATTACAAAGTACGCAAAGCTACCAAATCCAACAATAGTCAAAACACTGCCAATCAGCACGAGTAGCTTAGGAAACAACCCGATAGGCTGCAGCTCAAAACCGCGTTTGACATAGGTCTGGGCATAATCCGGATCGAGCTGAACGGCTTTGTTGTAATCCTGGGTTGCACCGTTGAGGTCGCCTTTGGCGCGGCGTGCGACCCCGCGATTGTAGTAGGCAGCGGCAAAATCTGCGCGCAGGCGGATCGCTTCTGTGTAGCAACGAATCGCGTCATCCAGGCTATTTGCTTCCTGAAATACATATCCTCTCTCAAACCATTCTTGAGCGCTGAGTTCTTCATGCCTAACTTGCGCTGCCTTGTTAGCAGCATCTTTTTGCCCTTCCACAATTTCTTGAACATCCTGTGAAATTGGATGAAGTACCGCTTCAAGTGGAACGTCAAGAAAGCGCGTGCAAAGACGTTCCATGGCTTCTTGAAAATAGTCCGTAGGCACATTAAGCCCATTGTAACTTTTTAGTTTTTCTAGTTTTCCAGTTAGTGATTTTGATATAGAGGGACTGCTGAAGCTAAAATTCTCCAAGAACAATGGTATGATGTTGCGCTTTTCATCTAAAGCTGTTTCAATCTCACGTCTTAACCAGTCTTCAGGATTTACACAGCGTTCAAGCGCGGAAGGGGTAAGTAATACAAGAAAATGTGCGCGCGCCTTGATATTTCCAATAATGACTTGTTCGAAATCTCCGCTATTGATGCTTTCATAATCAAAAAATGTATCATAATTGTGATGTGTCAAGTATTGGTAAATATTTAACGCCCACGGCAAGTTCGTGCGGCGGTAACTGATGAAAACGGTCTTTTCGATGCGCCCCATGTGTGGCTCCTTTGCGGGGATTATACCGCCAGTAACCCTCCCGTCGCTGAAGCGACATCTCCCCAAAATACGAGGATGAAAACTTGGGATGCATATTCGGCGGTCATCTCATCGGATTTGGGGTCAAGGTGACAGTCAGTTATTATAGAGATTCAAAAAGTCCCTGAGTTCGATTCAGGGACTTTTTACTTTAGATATCAGTTATCTCGGGCACATGCTCATCTTCGTACTTTTCGATGAGAATTCCCAGTATTTCCATCAAAGAAGCAAGCGGATGATTTTCATCTTCGCCAATCGTATCAATCAAATTATCCAATAAGCGGACTGCCTCTTGATATTCCTTTTCGCTGTGAGGGAGATATAGGATTTTTGAAACTTCTGTCCAATGCGGGGAGGCTTGTTCAATTTTTGAATCTAACATGGCTTACTCCTTCCACTTTCCTTCATCATACTCTGAGTGTGTCAACACTGCACGGATATAAATGGTGCGCCGATTGTAATGGATGGCGGCTATCAAACGCACTTTGTTGCCGCCAATATTGAACACCGTTAAATTGCCGACCTGGTCAGCGCTACCAAAAGTTTTTCGTAATTCTGCAAACGACTTGAAATCGTTTGTCTTTGCCTGTTTGTACCAATGCTGTAACGCGGATTTGGCATCTGGATGCTTTTCTGTAAACTCATTGAGCCGTTTACGCGTGATGATGTGCATGGCTGGCTTCGTTTATTATACTCTCTGCGCCCCTGTGTGACTCCTGTGGTTTATCCTAAAGGAATTATACAGGAAGTTGGCCCCCTCCGCCCGTTGGGCACCTCCCCCATTTTCGAGAAGATCGAAAATGGGGGAGGAATGGGTGGGTGAGACCTGTCAGGTTTTACGTATCTTGCTTGCTGTCGCTGACTTTCTCTTCGGGGATATAGAATTCCGGTACGAAAGTTTGGTCGGTGATGGGCGGCCGGACATAGCCACCTTCCTGCTGGCGCGGCGGCAGGACGATTGGCTCAGGTGTGAGGTCTTCGAAGGGAATCAAGCTGAGCAGATGACGGATGCAATTAAGCCGGGCGCACATCTTGTTATCTGCATTGACAACATACCAGGGAGCCTGCTTGATATCCGTGTGAGCAAACATCTCGTCTTTGGCTTTGGAATATTCCACCCAGCGCGCCCGCGAGTTCAGATCCATGGGACTGAGTTTCCAGCGTTTGGTAGGGTCATTGATACGCGTCTGGAAGCGCAGTTCCTGCTCTTTATCGCTCACCGAAAACCAGTACTTGATCAGGATGATCCCAGAACGCACCAACATGCGTTCAAACTCCGGCACAGAGCGCAGGAATTCGCTATATTCCTCATCGGTGCAAAAGCCCATCACCCGTTCCACGCCGGCGCGGTTATACCAACTCCGGTCGAACAACAGCATCTCGCCTCCTGCGGGTAGCTGGGTCACATAACGTTGGAAGTACCATTGGGTCTTTTCCCGCTCGGTAGGAGCTGGTAACGCCACCACACGACAAACGCGCGGGTTGAGGCTTTCTGTGATGCGCTTGATAACACCGCCCTTGCCAGCCGCATCGCGTCCCTCAAAAATCACCACTACCTTCAAGTTCTTAAAGCGGATCCATTCCTGTAATTTGATCAGCTCCTCTTGCAGGCGGGCCAACTCCTTCTCGTATGTTTTCTTGCTGATGGAATGTTGCTGCTCGGGTGTAATTGATAAGATGGTGTGTTGAGTTACCGAGATGGGTCGAACCTCGACTACTTCCTGGTTTTTAGAACCGTCCGCAGAATGCTTCTTTTTGTCTTTCTTATCTTTCTTTGACATCTTTTCCTCCAAGGCAACCATTAATAAAACTAGAGGTTTACACTGCAATAGCAAATCAAGACAGTCTTTTCGATATACCCTTTATATGGCTCGTGAAATGAGCGATGAATAATTATATAACTAAATAATTTAATCTTCTACTGTTTCTTTATAACTTCGCGCTGCTTTCCCTGTAGCGTCTTTAGCTGCCCTAGGATTGAAGCATAAATCTATGTCATTGTTGAGGACAAATAGGGATAAAATTTGACTATACCATTCGTTGATGAAATCCTATTTTAGAGGTAATTATGAAGAGGCTTTTATGTGTCTGCTTAGTTTGGGCCGTTGCCGCGGCGTTTGCACTGGCTACACCTGTACAGGCAGGTTCTCAACCAGCAGCCCAGCTTATTCTGCTCGATAAAAACAACCGACCTATCACAACCCTCGTGGATGGAAACCAGATCAGCCTTAAGGTTGATCTAGATAAGACGCTAGATGCAGACTCCAAAGTGGACTTCCTTCTCTTAGGTGTAGAGGCACCCGTAGCTACTTGCACCGTCCGAGCAGGAGGAAGTGACTGTCAGAGCGATTCTTTCCCCGCCCTCGGCTGGTACTGGAATACGGATGGGAGTGCACAGCCTCGGAGGGAAATTCGTGCACGAGTGAACGGCACGCAGGTCGACGGGAATCTGACCGTTTCTGTTGAACCAAGACCTGTTGTGATGGTGCATGGATTCAACTCAAATTACGAAGCTTGGCGGAAGTACCTCGGTCCGCAAGGATATTTGGCTTCCATGAGACTGCAAGGCTACGCGGTAGGGGATGGTCAGGTACCCGGTGTGATGAATACAGGTAGTCTGAGCAATCCAAATGCACGGACGAATACGATTGCGCAAAACGCAGCCATTCTCGGCGAATATATTGACCATGTGCAGGCAAAGACGAAAGCCGAGAAGGTGGATTTACTGGTACACAGTATGGGAGGCATCATCGCGCGTTATTACCTTGACCGCGTGATGGCTGACTCAGATGTGGCACAATTGATTAACCTGGGCGCACCCATGGGTGGTTCAGATTGTGCCACTCTTCCGGCCGCGTTGGGAGTATTGTTGCCCACGATGTTGGAACTCCAGCCGAGCTATATGACAGGCGTCTTCAATCAGCAAATTTACAAACGCCATGGGGTGCCATTCCATGCAATTGCGGGAACCAAATTGTCGGATGCTGTGGAATCACCCTGCACGCCTGTTCCCTCCGATCTGGTTGTGACAGTAGACAGCGCCAAAGCTATCCCCATGCCTGTTCAAGGAATACCGCTCCTGCATAATGATCTCAAAACTTCCATAGAAGTCTTCACGGATTTTGTAAAGCCTTTACTCCAAACACCTGCGGGCCAATTCCAGGCTTCTGATGATCCATTGCCTGGCTCTGTTGCAGTTACGCCCCTTCAGTTCACCAGAGTATATACCGGACATTTAAACCCCGGCGAAACCCAGAATGTGGTGATAAACATCGATCCCAATGTAACTGTTGCCAACTTTGCTTTATATGACACGACGCGCACACTGGAGATTACTGTGGTCGGCGCGAGCGGAAACACAATTCAACTCGACCCGGCTCGGAACAGCGAGATTCGGGTAACTGATCCGTCTACACTAATTTATCTGGGTTATGGATTCAAAGAACCAACACCGGGTAGATGGATCATTACTTTACACACGACGGGAGCAACTCCAGCGGGAGGCGCGGATTATGCAATCAACGCACAGTTCAATGGCGGTGCAGTGCTGCAGGCAAGAACGAATACCATGCTTCCGAAACTAAATGAATCGGTCACAATTAACGCCAACCTGACTGCCTCTGGAATACCGGTTTCATTGGATAGTGCGCAGGCGCAATTACGCAAGCCTGATGGCAGTGCTGAAACCCTTGCAATGAGTATCGATAGCAACACAGGGATGCTCACATTCAGGTCGGACGAGAGCGGTATCTACGGAATAGAAGTCAGAGTCATGGCACATACGCAGGAGAACATGCAAATCGATCGGGCCGCGTTTCTTACATTCGAAGTGCAATCCTCGAACGAGATCATTTCGATGAACCGATTATTGACTCTATTAGCTTTGGTTTTAATGATTGGATTAGTTGGTTGGATTATCCAGCGGCGTCGAAAGAAAGCCAGTCAGAGGCAAATGTGATTTCAGTCTTCCACAATACGATATAGAAGGATTTCAGAAGTGCTTCGACTACGTTCGCACGAAGCGTTCACTTGGCTCCCCAGACTGTCCTGCCTGTCGTGGCCGCCAGGCCGCGGGACGGACAGTCCAGGGAAGAACGTTGGGACTTCGCAGCGCGAAATTATTCTTTGCGGTTTCCAAATATCCAGTTCATGTCTGTATATAAAGTTTCTGCTTTGAATGAGCGCTCATTGACTGGGTTAAGTTTTTTCGCGATTGATTTTGTGATCAATAATCTGGGCTTGCGTTTGTAGAACTGTTTGTATAAGCGATTTGTGGCGGATTCGTCCCATGGCCAGGCGGTATCCGGATAATGCGATAAGTTCATTGGCCGTGTATACCCGCGTAAGGTTTTGAAACCATCGGCGCTGATGTAATGCTCGAAATAGGTCATGACCACCTCGCGCAAGCTTTCATAGACCGGTTCGCGAAATCCGAGATTTACATAATTGGATTTAGCCACCGCGCCCCACCGTCCTTCGATTTGATACAGCGCAAGGACATGATCATCGTCCATATCGGGATCAGGCCGGATGTCCAGTACAAGAGGCGGGAATCCCAATTTCCAAAGCAAAAGCGCGGCCAGGAATCCTCCGTCTAAACAGTGACATTGACAGTCGAGCATCACGTTCAACGGAGACCGATCGCGTGCTTCCGCTACGTATGGCATGCTCAAAAGATATTCCTGTATATCGAACGGCGATTTGAGGCTCTTGATAGTTTGTTGAAGATTGATGGGAAGGAAAGATTGGAATTTGGCGAGTATGTTCATGGGGTAAGTATACAGGGAAACAGGCAGATACGTACACTGGTAAACAAGAAAACAGGTAAACAAGTCATGAGTCAACCTGTTTACCTGTCTACGTGTGTACTTGTCTGCTATTTATTCGTACGCCAACGTATCTCGAACTGTAAGCCGCGATGCTCTGCGCGCGGGCAATGCGCTTGCGATCGCCGCCAGGGCAAGGGTGAAGATCAGCCAGGCGACGACACCGGTTACTCCATAAACGGCTGGCATGGGTGCGGTGAGGATGGCCGTACCGACGCCGAAGCATAATACGTTTGTGATAGGGATGGAAAGGACAATGCTAAACAGCCAACTGATCAAACCGATTACCATGCCCTCCACAATGACGATGCTCTGAATATCACCATTGGATGCGCCAATGGCTCGCATCACACCGACCTCACGCGTGCGTTCGAGCACATTGATGCTCATCGTTCCCATCAAGCCCAAACCACCGACGACCGCAATCAAGGTTGCCATGACCAGCATAAAGTAAACGAAGATATCGGTCTGTGAGGTCTGGCTCTGGATGAATTCTGCGGCCAGTTGTGTGTTGGTTACTTGGACTCCGCGTTTCCCGAAGAGCGCTAGTAATTGATCATTGACCCTCTTTTGAGTCAGGACATCGTGACTACTTGTGATGACACGCAGGGAATATACCTGTCCTAGCTGGTTGGTCAGTTGGCTGATGTACTCATAATTGACATAGAGCAGCGGTGGGCTGACGTTTCCAGTGATGCTATAGATGCCAACGATATGCCATACGGTTTCCTTGTTGTTGATTTTTATCTTAAGCGTGTCGCCAACTTTCAGGTTCGGAAATATTTTCAGGAGATGGTTGCCAATCACGATCGCATTCTCGTCGCCTGTCGTTAGCCAGCGGCCTGAGGTAATGATCGGGTCGATCAATGTAGAAGTAGAAGGAGGCGCGACGAACAAAATCTGTGTCCCAGCTTCATCCTTGTTTTCGCTGACAAGCGTCCCGCCATATTCCAGCCAACCTTCCACGCTTTCCACGCCGGGCACACTTTTAGCCAGGGACGATACTTCGTCGAAACGGTATGACCGGTCAAAGCTGATGTTGATATCGGCCAGGAAATAGCCTTGAATATCGTGGATGACTTTGTCGAATGAAGCCCATAAGTTGTAAACCGCGATGAAGATGGCTCCAGCCAAGACGAGCGTGAACAAGGTTAGTGCGAGACGAGTCTTGCGTCGAAATGCATTCAGTAGGGAAAGCCGCATCGGGCGCGGGATGAGCAATGTGCCTTTGCTTACGCTTTTATCTTTCGGCTTGGCATTACCGCCGATCCCGTAGTCACTGATTGCCTCGCGTACTGTGACGCGAACACTGTTATATAACGGCCATGCTGCCGCAAATAGCGGGACGATCAACGCGACAATGATTTGTTGTATCAGTGTTGAAGTGTATCCGTGGTAGGTAGCTGGGAAAAAATTCAACCAGGCTGCCATGCCATCACCAACACTTTTGGCAGCACTATTTGAAAGCGGGATAGAGATGGCTAGCGCAGCGGTTCCAAAGCTCAAGAGCAAAATAACATACATCCCAAAAATCTGTGATGTTCCGCCACCGGTGGCTTTCATAATGCCAATCTGGCGAGTCTGTTGAGTCATCAGAGCTGTGATCGTATTGATAATCAGGAAAGCGCTCAGAACCACGGTCATCCAACCCAAGGTTCCCATGATGACGAACATGCCCTGGGCAATGCTGTAGGCAAAATGATGGCCTGGTTGGTAGACGTTGACATAATACACGGTAGAGCCACTACGTTCGAGCCGGTCGGCGATGGATTGTGCCACTTGCGTGACATGTTCTTGGTCTGTGGGATTTTCCGCCACGCTGACTGCGAGCATGTTGTAGTCCAAAAAGCCACCTAGCCATACCATAGTATCGGGAGTAACGAAGGCAGTCACAGTTTCCGCAAGATTGTATGGGATGCCGGTCGCATTATGAAGATATCCTGCAAGGCGAAGCTCGCGGTGCTTTCCGTTGTCAAGTTCAACCAGAATGGTATCACCCGGTTTATAACCGAGAGAAGCAGCAGCAGAGTCTAGTAGTACTTGCTTATCACTAAGAGGTGGGATGCTCGTTTCATTTTTTGCAGGCTTTAACAGGTTCACCGTCAGGTCAGCAGGATTCTCAATGGCGGTGAAATTTATAGAGATCTTCTTGACGCCGGGTTTGATTACATGTCCGCTGGTCGTGCTGCGTCCTTCCACCGCATTCACCCCAGGCATCTCGCGCGCGATCTTTACGCTATCGTCGTTCATTGGAGAAGCATAGATCTCTGCCTCAGAGGGATTGACTGAGAGGAAATCACTTTCCATACTTTCACTCATGTATAGGGCCATGTTACTGGTGAACCCAATTGCGAATGCGCCGACCGCGATGGTCAGAATAGTGAGGGTGGTGCGGGTACGGTTGCCCCAAAAATCCGCCCAGACCTTTTTCCAGCGACTGCTGATCATGACTTTGCTCCCCTTAATGTGGCATTTTCCATTTCATGCTGATCAGCCATTTGATGTAACCAATCGCGCGTGACTTCAGACTGATTCAGCAATTCGTTGAGCTGATCGTACTTTAAAGCCAGAACTTCAACGGAGCCTCTTTCGGAAGCGCGAACGGAAGCACGACGTTTATGATCATGAAAAAATGCCATCTCACCGAAATATTTTCCGGGGCCAAGTTGCAGGGCGACCACATCCGATTGATTCGGGCGCGGCAGGACAATTTCGACTGTTCCCTTGGATACGATATAAAATGCATCTGCGTTCGTTCCTTCTGAGACTATCATCGTTCCGGCTTCGTAAGTTAGTGCTTTTGCATTGCGTGTGGCCCACAGCATTTGGTCTTGCATAAGCGTGGGCATTGCCTTTGCCAAATATTCATTGACAATTTCGCCATCTGTGATCAGCGCAGTGCGGTGTGTACGTTTTGCAAGTCCGCTGTCGTGCGTGACGATGATAATTGTCTTGCCCTGTGCTACAAGGCTGTTGAATAGTGTAAAGACAGCTTCAGCCGTTTTGGAGTCGAGGTTACCTGTCGGTTCGTCCGCGATGATGATGGGTGGATCGTTTGCTAACGCGCGGGCAATTGCCACACGCTGTTGCTGACCACCGGAAAGCGCGGTTGGCAGTTTATAGGCATGGTCAGCCAGTTCAACCATTTCGAGCAAGGACAGCGCACGCTTCTCGCGCTCGCGCATAGGATAGGTGCGGCAAAAATCCATTGGCAGCATGACGTTCTCAATCACCGAAATCGTCGGCAATAATTGGAAGAACTGGAATACGATGCCGAGGTTCTTCCCACGCCAGCGTGCCATGCGGTTCTCTCCCATCTGATGCAGAGCAGTGCCATTGACATACACCTCGCCCTTGGTGGGGCGATCAATGCCGGTGATCATGTTCAGCAGGGTGGACTTTCCGCTACCCGATTTTCCGATAACGCTCACAAACTCGCCGGCACAGATACACAGGTCAATGCCTTTAAGTGCCGGGTAATCACCAACCGCGGTTTTGTAGTTCTTGCTGACTTCACGTAGATCGATCATGGGCGAATCGTCGTTACCGTTTTTCTTCGGTTCATTATTGTTAATAAATGGGAGAGTAAACATAATTTATCCTTTGATTTGTAATCATGCATATGCCAGGCTATCGCGCACGCTGATACGTGTTGCACCGCGCGCAGGCATGATGGAAGCAACGATCGAAATGACTATTACAATTACAAGCCAAATGCCTACGGCAGACCAGTTGTATTGATAATCAAGAGTGGCGCCAAACATTCTATGTCCCAGCGCGCTCGCAGCATATGGACTGGCCAGGATGGAAAGTGGTATGGCGGTAATCCAGCTAAACATTCCTTATTGCCACCTCGCCAGCCTGCCAGTTGATTTTCATTAAGTTCATGCACGCCGGTACCATTCACGAAAACTTCGCCAGTGGTAGGACGGTCTATGCCTGTGATCATATTAAGCAAAGTGGACTTGCCACTACCCGATTTGCCGATGATACTGACGAATTCGCCCGCACATATGCATAAGTCAATACCTTTTAGCGCAGGGAAATCTCCCGCCGCGGACTTGTAGGATTTATGCACACTACGCAGTTCGATAATGGGATGGTCCTCGTTGGGATCGCCATTTTTCTGGTCGCCGTTGGGTTTGGAGACATTGAAGTTGAACATAAATACCTCTCGTTGCCACTTCTATCTCTCAATCGCTGATCTAAATTTATGAAAACTTCGCAATGTCAGTGGTAAAAGAGATGAGAGGAGGTGAAATTATTGTTCGAACTTGACTTCGGCAGTCATGCCCCAACGCATAGCAGGATTGATATCCGTGAGCAAGACAGTCGCTTCGTAGACAATGTCACCCTGATTCTCGGAATAATCCTGAGCAATGGAAAATACGTTGCCTTTGAGCGTCACATCCGGGAGCGCATCTAGCGTGATAGAGACGGGATCGCCATCGGCCAACTCGATCACGTCAATCTCGGTGAGATCGGTAGTTTTGACGACCCAATTGGAGACATCTGCAATCGTGACGACGGGTGTACCAGCAGAGGCAAATTCACCGACCTTCAGGTCAAGCTTCGTGATGATGCCTGCAAATGGAGCGCGTACTTCAGCATTTGCCAATGCGGCACGTGCACCGGCTGTGTTTTCTGCAAAGGATGGGTCGTTCAGGGCATCAGAATCCTTTTGAGCTTGTCCCAAATTCGACTGAGCGGTTTGCAGATTAGATTCAAGCTCCATCCACTGGATTGCTTTGCGGTATTTAGCCCAAGCATCATCCAGTTGTTTTTTGTACAATTTGGCCGTATTTCGGTAAACCCCAGTCTCTTTTTCAGAGCGGGTTGGTTCTAATTTCTTGTCATCAAAATTCTTATACGGCTCAAAATTCTCACGGGCCGTGTTCAATTTCTCAAGCATCTCTTGTACGGCCTGTTCAGGTGTCTTTCCTGAAAATTCGGAAGGTATATCAAAGTTGTCGAGCTTGTATTGTGCATCCCGTACGGTCTGATAGGCGAGAGTTAAATCCTGTTCAGCATCTGCTAAAGCGGCTTCAAGAGTTTTAGCTTCGGTGCTTTCCAGCCGAGCAATCACCTGGCCAGCCGTGACCTGCTCACCTTCTGCGACTAACACTTCACTGACCAACCCGCTGGCATTTAGAGCCACCTTTACATAGCGAATCGGTTCAAGCCGACCTTCCGTGATGATGCCACTGTTATCGACAACTGTTGGTATAGGAGTGGCTTCCGGAGTGGGCGCAGCTGCTCCACAGGCCGAGAGCAGCAAGCTCAAAGCCAGAATGGATAAGAGATGAATATGTTTCATGGTTTGTTTCTCCTCTATCTAATAATATACCCGACAATCAAAGAACACCTCCGACTTTGGAGGGGTCTTTATCCTGGTCACTTGACCAGGATAGTTTGCCTCATAGATTTTACGTTTGATTGAGGATTTAGTTGCAGATTCAAGCTTACGGATCACCAGAGCATTTTGGATATAGGGATATAGAGGGTAATATCTTAGTAGAAAAAAATAACCTCGCAAAACTTCAGCGAGGCTATTAGAGACATCAGGCTTCAAGATCAATCATTGAGCATTGTATTTGCTTCGTTTTGCAACCACCAGCGTCCATCGCGGGCAAGCAGCGAATCAGCCTCTCGAGGCCCCCAACTCTCCGGTTTATAAAAAGCTAACGGCGGAGTCTGATGTGTTTCCCAAGCCTGTAAAATGGGATCGATCAGACTCCAAGCGGTCTGTACTTCGTCTTCGCGGGTGAAGAGCGAAGCGTCCCCTTGTAGCGCATCTAACAAAAGCCTCTCATACGATTCGGGAATCGCCGTCTGGCCAAAGGCCTCCGCATAGTGGAACTCCATATCCACGGAGCGTGTCTCCGCAACTGTATCGGGTGCTTTTGCTTCAAATCGCAAATGAATTCCTTCATCCGGTTGGAGATAAAGCACCAACATGTTTGGTTTCATGGTTTGCATGGGGAACATAGCCAGGGGCGGCTCTTTGAAACTGATGATGATCTGGCTCAATTTCTCAGCCAATTGCTTTCCAGAGCGTAAATAAAATGGGACACCGTGCCAGCGCCAATTGTCGATAAATAATCGTATCGCGGCAAATGTAGCTGTGGTCGAATTCGGCTTGACCTCAGGTTCCTCACGGTAGCCGCGATATTGCGCGCGGACAGTATTTGTTGCAACCTGTTCAGGCGTCATCGGTTTTATGGCACTCAACACTTTAACCTTTTCATTTCTCAAGTGAAAAGCGCTAAAGGACGCTGGCGGTTCCATCGCAACAAGCGTCGTCAATTGCAATAGGTGGTTTTGAAACATATCACGCAAAACGCCGACACTGTCATAAAACCCTGCACGATGTCCCACGCCTACTTCTTCTGCTACAGTAATTTGAATGTGGTCAATGTAATTCCGGTTCCAGATTGGTTCGAAGATCGTGTTTGCGAAGCGGGTGAACAAAATATTCTGGACGGTATCTTTCCCCAGATAATGGTCAATGCGATAGATTTGATTTTCGTTGAGTGCCTTATGAACCTGTTGATTGAGCTTAACTGCGGAAGCCAGGTCGGTGCCGAAGGGCTTCTCTAAAACGACGCGCCTCCACCCGCTGTCCTCCCGCAATTGACCGGTGCTATCAAGCTGATCAATAATGGTTGGGAAGAGAGTGGGAGGTACTGCCATATAATACAAACGGTTTGCTTTTCCTCCCTCGATGTGATTAAGATCATCGTTTAATTTCTCGTAATCCGCGGTTTCTGCGTACTTTCCTTGGTGGTAGTGGAGCCTGGTAGCAAAGTCAGCCCATTCTTCATCGCTGAATTTAAAGCTGGCAAATTTTTTCGCGCCCTCAAGAAGATGTTCTCGAAAGGATTCATCCCTGAATTCTGAACTAGCGAATCCGATGATATGAAAACTTTTGGGCATGCGCCCTTTGCGACACAGATTAAAAAGTGATGGGGCCAACTTTCGTTGGGTCAGATCGCCTGAAGCGCCGAAAATAATAATGGATGTAGGTAGGGAGTTATTATTCATCTAATCTTCTTTCTTCACAGCGTGGCCACCAAACTGGTTGCGCAAGGCAGCCAGCATTCTCGCTGGGAAATTCTCTTCATCTCGGCTTGCAAAGCGCATTTGCAATGCCAGCGTAATTAC
>Ga0137369_10004290_pt1 | contig 14547 bp, 10 predicted proteins | sample SagtaG_12_FD_104918 | JGI IMG/M metagenome (GOLD analysis project Ga0137369, IMG submission 104918) | Vadose zone soil microbial communities from Sagehorn Ranch, Mendocino, California, USA - Sage1_L_113_16 metaG | ecosystem: Environmental > Terrestrial > Soil > Vadose zone | place: USA... | reverse complement strand
TCTGGCCACTGGTTTTCGAACAGTAGACGAATCCGCGCCAGGCTCCGCTCACATTCCGGGTCGTCATCACAGCCTTTGAGCTTGGCGCGTTTCCAGACGTAGCCGGCGGCTTTCAACTCAAGGCGAACGGTTTCGCGCGAGACTTTGATTTGGGCCAGCACGGCGAGAGTCACAGACAGAGCGGCGCAACTCCAGCGCACTCGACACCAGCCCAAAACTCGGGGCGAAAGTTTGATCAAAGAACGAAGCATCTTCTGCCAACGACTCAGGCGTGACGATGATTGGTCATCTCGCTGCCAATCCAATTCGCCTGAGCGATAGGACCTGACAGAGCGATAGACGCTTGAGCGCGAGCAGAAGAGGAAATCGGCGATTTCAGTCGGGGTCTTCCCGGCATCGCATAAGAGCAAAATGTGAATCGCGAGTAGATGCCCATAACGGCCTTGGCGCAATTCGCGCAGCAGAGCCTCTTGCTCTGCTGCTGGTATTTCAAGTACGGTAGTCGAACGCACGGACAGTTTCCTTCGGCACGGTTTTCTGGACAAAAACTGTAGTACCAGAAAGAAACTGTCTGTGCCAATCTTTCCTGCTCCGATTTAGGTTAAACTAAGATCGCCGAGAATGAGCACACAGCCTGTACGCAAATCGGCGAGTGACTGGTGTTGAGTGACTGCTGATAAGGTTACTTGCGGGGCAATATTCATGGGCTTAACTCATCCCAGAAGCCCTGTTACTAACCTAGGTTCGATCTATGAGAGTTATGGCAAACGCATTCTAAATGCTGGGAATACGGAGCTTACAGATGATTATTGCCGACAAGCCATGGTCTCGCGATAACGATTCTTCTCGCGTAAGCTTATTCTTTTTCAACCCTTTGGTGATTTTGGACCATTAGTTGGAGAGGTACATATGAAAGTACCCTATGGCACTTCTCCGCATGATCACTTTAATGCGTCTGGCGCTAACGGATTTTGTGGTCACAATCTCAGGCCTCCCATTGAGGAAGCAATTAAGAGGTTGGACGACGAGAACGATTCGCACTTATGCGCTATCGACCATAAGTGCGAATCGTTCTCATGGTCCTTCTCAGCGCCTTGACTTAATCAACTAAGACAGAGGTCGAGTCGCTTGTGGATATTCTGAACTTTACCCAAGCTATATCGGCGTTTGCATCATAGAACCAGCCTTCAAGAGCCGCGTCGAAGTCCGATCGGGTCAAGAGTTTGGTCAGGCTGTCTCCATCTCTGGTTACCGAGCCTGGAGTGGAGGATCTCCCGTTTATCTTCAGGACATAATCTCTCGCCGGGAGTTTACCCGTGTAGGTTCCGGTTGATGCGCCAATCGAGACGGTTACTTGTCCGCCTGCGGTATCGCAAGTAAATCGTGTCTTTGAGAAGGCTCCGGAGATATACGCGTTGCTCACGCCGTCATCTTCGTAGAGGGTATAACTTGTAGCTCCTGATGGGTAAATATCGAGTGTCAATGGATCAGCAGGCCTTTGATCTACGTATTCCATACTGGGGCCCATAGGTATGATGGAACCTGCTTTGACGAAGATTGGGACGCGATCGAGCGGCGCCGACACAGTCAGAGCGCTTCCACCACCGGCAGATGCTCCCGTCCAATAGTTTATCCAGGTAGCTCCTGCAGGAAGCTGCACTTGCCGGCTGGTTGCTCCCTGTGTAATTACCGGAGCAACCAGAATCTCGCTCGGGCCGTTTCCGACGATAATCTCATCGGTCCTTCCCGATACGAATCTCACGGGGTACTTGACCGGGCTCTCATGATAGGCAATCTGAGCGTTTGAATATCGGAAGGGCAGCAGACGGTAACGAAGGTTTGTATACATCTTAAACATTTGCTGCGCTTGCGCTCCGAATACCCATGGGAAGCGTGTTTTTGTCCCCTTGGCGCTAAAGAATTCGGTGAGTGGTGTGAAGGTACTATACTGCAGCCAACGGATATAGAGCTCATCTGATGGATTCCCATTGTATCCGCCCGAGTCGCCGCCCCAGTAGGCAGCATTGGTCGTCCTATTCATTTGGGCGGCTCGGCCCAACTCAGTCGCCCATCCACTCCATGACGCGCTGGTATCGCCCGTCCACATACCGGGATACTGATCGTTTGCAGTCGAACCCGGTCTGTGGGCCATTATGAATCCTCTTCCTCCGGAGGCCACCTGTGTGACCTCGAAGACCGTCTTATGGTATGCCCTCCTGAGGTGGTCCGTGCTGCTGGTACCGTCAAATAGCACCCCGCCGCTCGGCGCCGTAGAGTAGGTATCTATCTTGAAGAAGTCGACGCCCATATCTACAAGCGGCTGATTCAGGCTCTTCCACCAGTTGACCGCCCCCGGATTCGTGAAGTCGAATTGGCCGGTGAAAGTAACTCCGTGCCATCCACCTCCGTCGACCACGTCTCCACTACTGTTCTTGATGAAATAACCGCGGCTGGCGCCAAAGTTGTATAACGAGTTGCTTATGTCGATGAAGGGCCACTCCCAAACCCCGAACTTGAAGTGATTGTCATGCAGAGTACGGATCATTCCCGCAGGATCGGGGAACTGTCCAGAATCGAATTTGAAGGTAATATACTTTGGAGGATCATTGTATTCGCTGCTGAGCCAGCTCGAGTCGACCCACAGCAAGTCGCCACAATATCCATTCCGAAGCCTGTTCATCGCATCCAATACAAGTCCCTGGTCATAATAGCTGCCGAGGAGAACACCGAAAGCCCATTTGGGAGGTAAGAGAGGATTACCGTTCGGGGCCACCGTGGTACGTCCTCTTACAATGACGGTATACATACTCGCGGTAGCGCTGCCATTATTACCTAATGAAACTGTGGAGTTTGCAGTGAAGGATTTTTTAAATAGACTGAAGGTCTTGGGAGTAGATTCACTATTCACAAGGTTACTTCCGCTATCCGTCCAACCGTTAGCAGAACCGAGCCACGAAGGCTTGGCGCCGATCGAATCGTTCGATGCGACGTATACATCGCAATCGGCCGTTACCGTAAATGTAACAAGAGTGCTCCCCGTATACGCTTTTGAATCGTTTGCCGTCCTTATCCAGTCAGAACCCGCAACACTGCTGGGGACCGATGTGAAAGTATAGGCTCTGTCTCCGAATTGGTCGTCGCCTGTCGCCAGAAGTGACTGAACAGACCAGTCGGACGCGTTGGCGGAGTCGTTTACCGATAGATTAGTGATTAGCTCGGGGGCCGGCGCCATACCGATATGCGCAGGCGCGGAGGCCCCAGGCCTGGTGAATACATAAGATACACAGCTTATACCAATCACAAGCGATAACACTGGCAAGAAAAGTGACCAGGTCCCTACTGACTTTTTATTCATGTTTTGATGCTTCATAGTGTGGGCTCCTCATTTGCTTGGCTCTTTTGAGATCGACTATCTCAGAAGCAAACGTTGGAAATGATGCTTTCGTTAACGCGGTCGAAAAGTCTTAAAAGAAGAAGGGAACATAGGATCGTCTGGGAAGTTTTCATGCGATTGCCTCCAAATGGTTAGCGGCGTATCCATTGTGCAACGTATCTGTCCTGCTGTCGTCTGGAAAGCCTGACGTACGCCCATCGATGGCGAGCCGGACTGCCTTGAGCCGGAATTCCAGATTCGACGCCCAAACTCGGCGCCATCCTGGTGCCTGTACACAGCACTCGGGCGAAAATTCTCATCGGGAATCTAATCTCTTTTTTCGGCTCTGAATCGCTCGAAATTGCACTGCTCGTGAGCAATTTTACGTTACCGATAACGGCAGTGTATAGTCGTTATCGGTAACGATGTCAAGCGCAGAACGGCAATAGTAAGAATCTTTGTCATGGGGCAAAATCAACCGCCGCGGGACGCCGCAGGTTCGCAGAGAATTGATCGAACTCATTGTCCTCTGCGAACCTGCGGCGTCCCGCGGCGATTGATTTATCTGTCGTTACCTCGTGATCCTGACGTCATCGATGCCGGCCTCTACCAGGCTTGCGCCGCCGGCATCGGCCGCCTCAATGAGGATGCTTATGGTCTGACCGGCGAAGGCATTCAGACTTACGCTGGCCGGGGTCCACAGGGCGTCCACGTCCGTCGCAGCGCCGAGCCGCTGAAGGACGGTTGTCGTAGTCGACCCGCTGACGATTCTCACGCGCAGGAAATCGGCGGTCGACGAGTTATTCCGATGGGCGAGGTAAAAGCGGAACGAAAGCGCCAGATTGCCGCCCGATGGTAGGGCGATCGAAGGCGAACGGATCGATGTCACACCGCCATCGATGTCATTCTCGCCGGCCGACGCGCCTGCCAGACGTCCCGTGACCAGGTCGTTTACGCCGCTCACCGTATTTCCGAGCTGCTTCGAGCCGTCCGAATTGGTGGGTTCAGGATTACCGCGCTCCCAACGCCCGGTGGTTGCGGTCTCGGTCCCATTCGGATTGGGCGTCCAGCCCTTATCGGTTTCAAAGTCGTCCTCGAAGACGACATCCACGACGCGCCTGGCGCCAGTGGCTACCAGGGCGAAGACCGCATCCGGATCGGACGTCCGGAGGTGCGCATCCTGATTGATCTCGCTCGCTCTGACTTCGACGGTCCAGACGCCGGCCTGCGGCGAGTCGATAAACACGTTCTCCACGGTGTCGATCCTGTTCGGCGAGCCGCCAGGCGTCGAGAAATTGCCCGATAACAACCCGTTGTTCCCGTGGAAGACGGCGCCCGAAGGCGAGGTCACCTTCAAGTTGAGGTCATTGATGCGGTGGAGTGAGGCCGAGGTCGTGCCTGGCGGATCGGGGTAGACCATCGTGATCTTCAGTTCATTCTCGCCGGGAAGAACCTGGAGAGAGTAGGTTGCCGTCTCGCCGAGCGAGAGCGGCGTGGATTCGTCCACGATGAAACTGTCGTTAGCCCGGTCTAAAGCGAGTCGTACGTTGGGCCGGCCCCAACCTTGATGGACGCGCGTCAGGTCGTGGCTCGTCCCAGAGAAACCATACTGTTTGGCGTTATTGATCAGCAGGGCCTTAATGGTGGAAGCGTGTGGCTGACGTTCAAACACGGTACTGCCCTGAGGATTCGTGTTCCACACGTTCTCGGACCACATTTGCACCATCAGCCCCAGGATTCCGGCCACTTCAGGAGTGGCGGCCGAAGTCCCACCGAAACCGGTGGTATAGCCGTTGCCCGTCGTCGTCGTGAAAATCCCATCGTACCAATAGTTGACATCGGGCTTGATCCTGCCGTCATCGGCGGGACCGATCGATGCGCCATTGGCCCAGGCGTCGTCGGATTCATCGAGCGTGCTGCGGTGGCGGATGCCGCCCACGCTGATGATGTTCTTTGCCCAGGCTTGCGGCCGGCTGTTGCGAGTTCCATCGTTTGATTGGGACTGGCAGATCGCGATGTCCAGCCGCCAGATGAGGTCATCCATCTGGCTGGAGATGCTGGTATAGCTGGTCGTGAGACCGCTTCCCCAGGAGTTGGATTGGAACGATCCGAAGTAAGGGTCTTGCTTTAACTGCTGCGTATGGGTGAAGCGACTGGCCCCGATCGCGCCGTTCGAGGCGAAGATACCCTGGGCGCAGGGAAGATGGCTTGTCGCCAAGCTGTTCCCATCCCCGTCGCGGGCGCCATTACCAAAAACAATGCCGTAGGTAGCGGTTCCATGGGACGACACGCCAGACGCGGTTCGCACGATGACGCCATCGAAGTCCATGTGGGTCCGCTCGATGCCGCCATCCATCACCTCCCCGCGCACGCCTTGCCCGCACCGGCCGGTTGTACTCTCCAGAAAATTGGCCCCTGAATTCTCTCGCACCAGATTCATATCGTTCTCAGGGGCATGCCAGCGGTCGATCCACATCACGTCGTCGAGCGCGGCGATCTGCTTGAGCTGATTCTGGTCTACCCAAAGCTCGAGCAATTGACCGTCTTCCGGGTTGTCGGCCACCCGCGCGCCGAAGCTCACGGCCTGCTCGGCGATGCGGTTCTTGCCCTCCGGCCCCCACTCGAAGGCCAGCACATTCACTCGAAACTGCTCGGCGCTGGTCGTTCCCGTCGCTTCGGCTCGATCCACTCCATCGCGCAGCTCGCGATCGATCCGGTAAAAGGGATGATAGGGCTCAATGCGCTCGACGAAGGGTAGGCGCGCCAGCATCGCCGCTCTGGCCGGGGGCATTCGCACAATGTGGGCGTTATTCGGGAAATAACTCAAGATTTTGGCGCCCGCCTCTTCTAGCGCCTGGCGCCACTCTGGAAGGCTGAGGGTCCGGAACTGCACGATAAACAGGCGACCGTTCTCCGGCATCTTCAAATAGAAAGGCGCTGCCGGCATCGGCGTATCCGGCGCGATCGTCCCGTCGCGCATCTGAAGAGTCGTCTCAATCCGCTGCGGCTCGGACCATGTCTGGCCGTCGCGGCTGTATGAGAACCACCGCTCCGATTTTTCAGACCAGTCAACGAACATCGCGCGGCCGGCCGGGTCCGAGCCTTTCGCGCCGATTTCGACCGGCTCCCGGGTCTTGCGCAGCAGCGCCCGGCGCCCGGTCCCGTCGGCCGCTTTGGCCTCGACGCTCAAACTGGCGCCTTCATTATCTTCGGTCACGAGCAGATTCAATTCGCGCGCCTGCTGCTGACTTCCTATCACTCCAACGCCGGTCAAAGCCAATGAAAAGCCGAACAACGTGAATAGGCAAATCAATTTCCGAACCATGTCGCGGTTCATAATGAACCTCCTTTTTCGCTTGAAGGGTATTTCGGTGTTGTTAATAGAAGCCTCGAACAAAGCTCAATCGAGGTAGACGTGACGCTATATCTACAGCGGTAGAGTACTGCGCGCGTATGCAAGCGATTGTTTGCTCGGGACAACCGTTTTTGGATTTCTGCTATCGATCAGGTGGAGCAGGATCAGATCGCAAATGCCGGCTGCGTCAATGGAGGGCGAGTCGAGTAGCGTCCCTTGACTCGTCGCGATCAGCGGTCCTTCAGCGGGAGGGCCATTAATCGCGCCATGAGATCCCCGCACTAAGGAAGCATCCAGGGGGATGAAATCCATCAGATAACGAAACCCCAGGCGCTTCCGGAGTAGTTTTAAGCCGAGCTTCAGCCTGGGGAATCTGAGCAGCGGGTCGACGAATAACTCCACCGGGTCATAACCAGGTTTGCGGTGGATATCGACCGTTCGGGCGAAATCCGGCGCCCGAAGATCTTCCAGCCAGTAGTAGTAGGTGAACCAGGCGTCCGGCTTTGAGACCATAACGAAATCTCCGGACCTCGGATGATTCAGGCGACACGCCTCTTTCCCGGCTTGATCCAGGATTGACTCTACGCCTGGGATTTGCTCCAAGACCTCGCGCACCTCGTTCACCTTGCCCGCATCATTCACGTAGACGTGAGCCACCTGATGATCGGACACGGCGAAGGCCGCGCTTGCCCCCGCGTCTAGCAACTCCAGCCCCAACTCCTCGCGCACCGTGATGAAGCCCTGCTCCCGTAGGATGCGGTTGATATGAATCGGCTGTGTAACCTCGGCGACGCCGTACTCAGAGACCACCATGACTTGCGCCCCGCGGCTTTCAAAGAAAGTGATCAGGTCCTGACAGACACCATCGATCTCCTTGAGGTGTCGGCTGATCGCCGGGTCGTTGGGGCCGACCCGCTGTAGGCAATAGTCCAGGTGAGGAAGGTAGATCAGGGTCAAGGTCGGATCGTACTTACGTTCCACTACCTTCGCGGCGTTGGCGATCCACTCGCTGGAGCGAATGGAAGTCTTTGGCCCCCAAAAATCAAAGAGCGGGAAAGTCCCCAACTCCGAACTCAACTCCCATCGTAGGTCTGCGGGCTGAGTATAGATGTCGGAAAACTTTCGCCCGTCCGCAGGGTACATCGGCCTCGGAGTGACTGAATAGTCCACTGAGGAGTACATGTTGTACCACCAGAAGAGATTGGCGCAGGTGAATTTGGGATCGATCTGGTGAGCCATCTCCCAGACCTTCGGAGCCCGGACAAGTCGGTTGGACTGCCGCCAAAACTTGACCTCGCATTCGTCGCGGAAATACCAGCCATTGGCTACTATGCCGTGCTCGTCAGGATATTTGCCGGTCAAATAGGTCGCCTGGGCGGTACAGGTGACGGCGGGAAGCGCCGGCTCGACTGTCGCCAACTTTCCGCGACCGATCCAAGTCGAGAGGTATGGAGTGTGGTCCCCAAGCAAGCCGGGCGTGAGCCCGACAACGTTGATTACGACAGTTTTTCTCATTGTCTGAATTCCTCAATCACCCATCGATACTCCCGATGAATGGATTCAAGCAGAACCTGTTTCAATTCTGCGGGCAGCACTTCCCAGGTGTAGGTTTCGATCTCCAGGTGGGCGGTGAAGCGACGTGCCTGGAGCAGCTCGAAGACGGACCTGATGTACTGCTGCGTTCCGCTGAGCCGTCCGAACTGGTCGGCGAAGAGCGGTACATGGAAGTGACTGCGCCACTCTCGAGCCCCCGACTCATCGATCGTACTAAGCGCGTCTGGCAGGTCCGGGAATTTGCGCAGCGCGCCGCCGTCCCGGCGCTCGATCACTTGGTGGAGATAGGTCGACTCGGCGTAGAGTTCGAGTTGCCGGGCAAGACCCTCTCGGGCGCTCTCGTCATCAGGCAGGTTGATAGATAGGGCCGAGCTCACTTGCACCCTTCCGATCCCGATCCCCGCTTTCGAGAAGCGATCGAGCGCCGTCTTCGGGTCTTCGTACCCGACGGCGAAGTGACACGTGTCGAAGCACACCCGCACGTGATCAAGCAGGAATCCGTGCGCCTCGACGGTCGGAATTCCCATAGAGTCGGCGAGGAGAGCGCCTCCGGTGGGCAGTAGCCAGTCTTCATAGAAGGCGACGACTTCACTGCTGCTCTCAAGTAACCCGTCGGGTTCCGGCTCGATGTCGATGTGGATCAGAAGGTCCCGCTCGCGTCGAGCACGTACCAGCTCTTCCACCACGCGTACCAGGTTACTCGTGATGGTCTGCCAGGAGGGACTGTCATCCGTAACCCATCGTTTGTAGGAGAGTGGTGAGGTTGAGACGCCGCCGTCGAACCCCGGAGGGAGTAGCTCCTTCAAGACTCTGATCAGGTTAAGGGTGTAGTCGACCCGCGCTTCCGATCGCCAATCGGGGGCGAAAACGTCCTCCTTGATTCGCCGCCCGTGGAAGTCTCCGTACGGAAAACCGTTGATCAGGGCCACATAGAGCCCCTCCCTTTTCAGGAACTCTTTGAATTGTTTGAGCCGATTATCTTCGAGCAGTTGTTCGCACTCCTTGGCGGAGATCCGCAGCCCGAGGCCAAACATCTCTCGTGGCGCCAGTCTTTGTTTCAGCGCCGGCCCATACGTCTGGATATTGGTCAGCACCTCTCCCCAGTTTTCACCTGGGTGTATATTGGTGCAGTAGGTCAAGTTGAAGAAGCCGTCGGCGCCCAGTTTCATCTTTCCCCCATTAGGCGCTCCATCCGTAGCCTTCAGACTCGGCAGACTTGGCAGACTTGGATGGAGAGGAAATCGAGACCGCGCAGGTCGAAGATGTTGTCCCTTCGGCGCGCGGGGTTAGCTCGTCGTGTGTAATTTTTCCGAGCGGCAGTCTCCTGGCCGCTTTCCCTGAGGCGTCCATCGAGACACTTTCAGGGCTTGGCGGCTGTCGCCGGCGACGGCTGCTCCGACCATGCGGCGAGTAACGAGGACTTATTTCTCCTCTCTGGTAACTGGAATTTATTTGACTGGCTCAAAAATTTGACCGGGTTCTCGAAGACAATCTTCCGAATCAGGCTCTCAGGGTGGCCGCGTCGCCGCATCTCCATCATGAATTGCGGCATGGCCACGGGGATACTGGGCCCCCAATCGCAGGCTGACGCCACGTAGATTCGATCGCCGTGATCGCGGCCGAATATCTCGATCATGTCAACGGCTCGCCCGAGCGATACTTTAGTCAGGGGGTAGAGTGTGATGCCGGCGACGAAGCCGTTCGTCAGAATCATATCCATCGTATGCTCTTCGGCGTGATCGATGGCGACTCGCTTCGGATCGACCTTGTCGTACCTAAGCAGCGTCTCAACAATGTTGCGCGTGCCCTTGTACTTATCCTCGAGGTGAGGCGTGTGAATCAGCATCATCTGATTATGTTCGAGCGCCAGGTCCACGTGATCTTTGAACGTCTCGACCTCATTGCGCGTAACCAGGTTGAGACCGAATTCGCCTATGCCCATCACGTTTGGGCGGTCCAGGTATTTGGGTATGAGCGCAAGGACCTGTCGACTCATCTTCCTGTCGTCGGCTTCCTTGGGATTCATGCAGAGCCATGTGACATGTTTTATGCTGTACTGGGCCGCTCGCGTGGGCTCGAAATCGGTGAGGGACCGGAAGTAATCATCAAATCCGCTCGCCGATGATCTGTCCCAACCCATCCAAAAGCCCGGTTCCGAGACGGCGACGCAGCCGGTTAAGGCCATCTGGTAATAACAGTCCGTTGTGCGGCTGGTCATGTGTGAGTGCATGTCGATGTATTCCATTATTTCGCCTCCTGCTTTTGGGGTTCGTAAGCGCCGCGCGCGCTCTTGCGCGTCAACTTCTCCAGCGGCTCGGTCGTGGGGTCGCTGAAGATCTCTTGAATTTGATTGACGCGGGAACTTGTCTCGCCGGCGAGCGCCGCAAGCGCTTTGCGAAACGCCTCCATTCGGAAATCACTGAAAGCGTCTCCCCGCACGGGGTCTGGCGCCCTGTCGAGACGGTCCAGGAACGCGGCTATTTCAAGAACTCTGTTGCGGTTTTCGATGAAGTACTCATCCACCTGCTGAAGCAGAGTCAGGGGACAAGTACCGGACACACTGTTCATAATCGATCCTCCTTACAGGAAATGGTCTTTCGGTCTTTGTCGAAGTCGCTCGGCCGGGCGCCGGGCGACTGAGGATGAACTGGTTGCGGGGCCAATCCGAGGCGCGCGTCTATATTCACCGGCGGCCGCGCCGAAAGCTGAAATCGGGATTCGAGGGTATAGATGCTTTCTCGAATAATCCGCTCTTCGAGATCATGGGTCTCAACCCCCCTCCCAATCTCTTTTAGCAGCATGACGGTGAGTTGCCCGCCGAGATGCTCGCGGAATTCTCTGAGGCCCCGGAGGATTGAGCGATGGTCGTCGCGACGGTCCAGGTACAGGCTCATCTCCCGGGCGTATAACTTGAAGCCGAGGTCGGAGAGTAACTTTAAGATGCGTTGCCACTGGGTCTCACCGAGGAAGCCCGCTAAGTAGGAGTAGGTGCTGTCTAGCGCGATCCCGATCGCCACCGCCTCGCCATGCCGCAACTCGTACCCGGTAAGTTGCTCCAGTTTGTGCGCGGCCCAGTGACCGAAATCGAGAGGCCGCGAGGAGCCGGTCTCGAACGGGTCGCCGTTGGTGGCGATGTGGTTGAGGTGCAACTTGGCGCACTCGTAGATCAGCCGCTCCATAGGCGGCGTCTCGCGATTGGCGAGCCGTGCGGACTCCCTCTCGATGAAGTCGAAGAAGCCCGCGTCTTTGATCAGCGCCACCTTGATGGCTTCGGCAGTGCCGCTCCTCCAATCCCGATCTGAGAGGGTGGTGAGGAAGTCGAAGTCGTTCAGGACGGCGTAGGGTGGCGCGAAGGCGCCGATGAAGTTTTTCTTCCCGAAGGCGTTTACTCCATTCTTAACCCCAACCCCCGAATCGTTCTGTGCGAGCACGGTGGTCGGCGCCCTGATCAGCCGCACCCCCCGGTGCGCCGTAGCGGCTGCGTAGCCCACCAGATCGAGAAATGCGCCGCCGCCTATCGCGACCACAAAGGAGTGCCGGCATATGCCGCCGGCATCGATCGCCTCCTGAATCGCCGTGATGTGTTGCGGATCGTTTTTGGCCGCCTCGCCGCCCGGCAGGATGAGAGGAGGGCGTGCGAGGTCTATTATCGAACGGCTCTCCTTGCAGTATCTCTCGACAGAAGGGACGAGACCTGGGTGACATGAGATCAGTCCCTCATCCACCGCGAAAATAACCTTCTTTGGAAGGTGGGTCGCCCCGTCGCGAACCACGTCTCTGAAAAGCGGATTACCTGGCTCGAACAGGCCGCGCGTGAAATGGACTGAATAACGGAACTTGACCAGGAACTCTTGTCTGATGGATAGCATATTGGATTCAGGTAACAGCAAATAATCGCGCCGCGGGACGGGCGACGAGCATCAACGAACAAACCGCGGCCCCATAGAGCAGCCCCGCATACCCGGCTGCTATTGCCGCGTCGAGTACGATCAGGGATAGCACTCCGGCTTTGACGGCGCTCCGGATGTTGCCTGGGCTGGGCTTCACATATGCGCGCCGGAATGGAGGCAACACCCTCCATGAAAACAGAGTGAGGAAAGGGACCATCGCGAAAAATCTCAATCCTGGTGTGAGTGTCAGGGCGGGCAGCGCCAGGATTACCGCGGTCAGCAAGCCCATCGCCAGAAGCCCGGTGGAGCGATTACCGCCTTCGACTTCACCTTTGCTGATGGCGGTGACGGCCGCGATGTAGGTGATGGGTATGAGACCCAAGTACCACCTCCCGACGACTAACTCCGGAACGGCGCTGACCCCCAGCATCAGGTTCAGACCGCGGCAGACCCCCATATTGATAGGTCCGAGAAGGGACTGGTTTTTGCCCCAGGAGTCGTATACAAGAGCGCATAGGGCGATCAGGAGGGCTAACAAACCGCTGGCTGTCGACGCTATGAAGGCTGCCCCTGCGCCGCACGCAAGTAGTGAGGCGCCCAGCAAGGTAGCCCGCCGGAGAGTAGCCCTCCCGCTCGGGAGAGGGCGCTCCGGCCTTTCACGGGCATCCAGTTTTCTATCGAAGATGTCGTTAAAGATTACCCCACCGCCGTACAGGCAGATGGTTGAGACCACCAGGTGCGGGAGCGCGTCGCCGTTCGCCGTTGCCGCCACTCCAAAACCCGCGAGCACATCGGCCACGGCCGTAAGGAGATTCGGCGGGCGCATCAACTGCAGGTATGGCCATAACCTTCCCAGCCAAGGGCCGCCAACTGTCCTCTCGTCTCGTAGTGTCCGTTCGCGCATATGATTTCAAGGGCTTTCTTTGGCTTGTCTGTAACGAAAGCGCTGGAGCCTGCGCTTTTTTGTGGCTTTTCTTGCGGCTCTCACGCCTATTGGGTACAGCGCGTCTAACGCCTTCTCTTCTTCTTTATCAATGGGAGAGTGCGATTAAACGCAGAGCGATCGCTAACGTCGCGACGCGCTCGTCGCAGGAGACGTAGTATTGATAGCGCCCCAAGGCAGTTGATTGACAGTCCGGTTAATCAGGTTTTCGCGCTGCCTGAAAGCTCGTTCTCTGCTTTTACTTCCCGGTTTACGGCGCTTGATCTTGTCTCTGATCTTTTTGAACTCTTCGCCGTAATGGCTCCCGTTGGAATCCGAGAGCAGATTGTTGACACCGACATCTACGGCCAGAACCTCGTCATCAGTTTTTATTTCAGCGTCAGGGACCTCAACCCACAGGACAAGGCTGTTCTCGCTCAAAGCGCACCCCTGAATGAGCTTGGCGGACGGCTCATCAAGCCACTTATTGAGAACAGCAGTGCGCTTCGTTGGAATAGTCAGCCTCTCGCCCTTCTTGAGAACGGACAGTTTGATGACCGGATCACGGTAAGGAAATCTGTTTGGAACAGGAGGCGACACGCGGGCGATTCAAATTTCAACATCGGTCGCTCAATAGATTCGCCCGACAGAAATTTAGAAGCCGGCGCACTTTATTTTTGTCTGCGGGATTTGTCAGCGATCCCGTTGAAAAACCAGCAAAGTCCCCGGAAGTTGTTACCGATAACGGCAGTGTATAAACGTTACCGATAACGATGTCAAGCGCAGAACAGCAATTCCCGGTCGGGCCACACTTGAGAGTTTAAGCGAACCGCGATTATCCGAATCACGAGAACGATTCGGGTTCTGGTGCAAACCTGATAATTATGGATAATCGCCGGCATGACCCAACTCCCTTCTGAGAAGCCCTCACTCTTCAAAGGCCGCCATTTCAACCATCTTCTTATCATTCAGGCCGTACGATGGTATATCACTTACAAGCTGAGTTATCGCGATGTGTGCGATCTGATGGCGGAGCGCGGGGTCACGGTCGTACATACCATCGTTTTGCGATGGGTCCAATGCTTCGTTCCCGTCTTCGAGAAAAAGTGGAAGAACTATGCGCGCCCTGTCAGCTCATCCTGGAGAGTCGATGAAACCTATATCAAAGTGAAAGGTCAATGGCGCCATCTCTACCGCGCAGTCGATAAGCAAGGCCAGACAGTCGATTTCCTGCTGAGTAAGAATCGGGATCAAGCGGCCGCCGTACGCTTCTTCAAGAAAGCGATCGGTAATAACGAGGTCCCGGAGAAGATCACGCTCGACGGCAGTCAGGCGTCCCATCAAGCCGTCGCCGAATTGAAGGCCGAAGGCGTACTGCCCGCTCAAACGCTCGTCCGGACCAACAAGTACTTGAATAACATGATTGAGCAGGATCATCGGAAGGTGAAGCAGA
>Ga0137369_10004283_pt1 | contig 14554 bp, 15 predicted proteins | sample SagtaG_12_FD_104918 | JGI IMG/M metagenome (GOLD analysis project Ga0137369, IMG submission 104918) | Vadose zone soil microbial communities from Sagehorn Ranch, Mendocino, California, USA - Sage1_L_113_16 metaG | ecosystem: Environmental > Terrestrial > Soil > Vadose zone | place: USA... | reverse complement strand
TCCTAGGTGGTCGCCATACTCGATGATCGACTGGCAATATCGAGCAGCCTCATCCAACTTTCCATATTGCTGCAAGTCAAAGGCCCTGACCATTGTTGTGTTCGCCGCGATACCGTAATGACCGGCGGCTTGTGCCGCTCGAAGGCATTCCCGATATGCTGGCTCAGATTTTTCCATGTTCCCGTTCATCCCATACGCTCGATACAGGGCAGAGAAGATGTAAGCGCGCAGCCTGAGATCATCCTCGGGAAGTTCTGCCAGCGTCTCTTCAGCAATTTGGATCGCCCTAGATGTGTTTTGATGGGCCAGAAAGAGGCAAAGGTATACCATCGATTCCAGCCGCAACCGATCATTTTCGGGTGAAGACGGTAAAGCCCTGATCATCTTTTCCTTTTCTAGCAGCGAGGCCTCAGACATATCCAGTTTTCCCTGACTGAGGTCAATCAATATCTGGGAAATCGCGAGGCGTGGATGGGCGAGAAAAGATTCTTTAGGAAGGGCTTCCAACCAGTTTTTTAGAATATTGAACTGGCCGGTAAAAATCATCGATTGAGCTGCCTGCTCCACTAGCAAAGCAACTCTCTCGAAATCTTTAGCTGCCAAGGAATGATGTATGGCTTCCGGAACCATTCCATTTCGTTCACACCAATCCGAAGCGCGTCGATGAAGATCAGCTATCGCATTTGCTGGTAAGCCCTGTGATAGGCGGGCCTGTAACAGATCAGCAAACAGGTGATGATAGCGAAACCATTGTCCTTCGTCGTCCTGAGGCAATAAGAAGAGATTGGCCTCATATAAATCCTTCAAAATCGCCTGACTGTCCGAACGCCCTGTAACAGCATCACATAAACTTGCATTCAAGCGCTCGAGAATGGATGTGTGCAGCAAAAAGGTATTCATATCGTCTGTCTGGTGCCCTAAAACCTCCTCCATCAGGTATTCTGCTATATACACATGACTGCCAGTGAAAGCTTTGATAAAACCAGCGGTATCGTCGCGTCCTCTCATCGAGATGGCAGCCAGTTGCAAGCTGGCGATCCAACCCTCAGTGCGCACTTCGAGAGCTGCCACATCCTCAGCGGAAAGTCTCAGCCCCATGACTTGATTGAGAAATACAGTTGACTCCTCGGAGGTGAAGCGTAAATCCGCTGCACGAATTTCAATCAACTGGTTCCGGGCGCGAAAACGTGCCAGCGGCCAGGGAGGATCGACGCGCGTGGACAGCACGAGATGTAACTTGTCAGGAATGTGCTTGAGCAGGAAACCTAATGCTGAATGGATGGATGGGTTCTGGATGAGGTGATAGTCATCAAGGATCAAAATGAGTTCACTCTCCAGCGCGACCAGGTCATTGATCAGGAGCGTGGGAATCACATCGTCTGTTAAAGGTTGTGGCGTTTGCAGCACAGCCAATGCAGCTTCTCCCACTTTTGGCTGGATCGATTGACAGGCCGTGATTAAGTACGTCCAAAACTGGATTGGGTCGTTATCGCCTTCATCCAGAGATACCCATGCCACTCGGCGTACGAACTGTTCCACAAATTCGCTCAGCAGGGTAGTTTTACCAAAACCTGCCGGACCGGATAGCAATACAAAGCTACCAGGACGGTTCACTCCATCGAACAGTTTTTCAGTTAGGCGCGGTCGTACAACGCCACTCGCCCGTGTGTGCGGAATATTGAGCTTGGTTGAAAGCAGGGAAACAGACATAGTCTATGCTTACTTACCATCGTAGCCCCATTACATCTAAGGATAATATCCGACCAATTGGAATTGAATCATTATACCTTTCCTTTTGATTGCAAAATTATGTATATCAGCTCAAAGCGAATAATTCTCTCTAACCAAAAGATATTAATTCATGGGACTTAAGAAAAAGATCGAGGTTGATAGCTTACCCTTATTTTTTATGACAAATGACACTGAAATAGGTAGAGATTTTGACATATTATGTCCAGATGGAACCGAGAACTTATGATCGATTTTGTTTCGCCTAACAAACTGAATTTAGACAATAGCTTTCGAAAAGCAGTTCGTTCCAGTGGAGAATAGTAATGGCCATCAATAAAGTTACAAACGCAACTGACACGAGGACCGTTCCCCGCGGTGTAGTCATCTGGTTGTGGCTTTCAATTATTGCAGCTTTGTTAGCTGTAGCCGGCAACATAATAGCCTTGTCAGTCCCTGGCATCTATGCGAGTCTCACACCTGTTTTCTTTCCCCAGGCAATCGCGCAAGATATTGCCAGTTTGGTGCTTGTTTCACCAGTATGGTTGATACTTGCTACATTTGCGTTACGCGGTTCGTTACGTGCCTATCTTCTGTGGCTAGGTGTATTGACGTTCACCGTTTACAACTATTTCATATACACATTCTCAGTACCGTTCGGTCCCCTTTTCTTGTTGTGGGTAGCAGTGCTGGGGCTTAGTCTTTATGCCTTGATTGGTAGTGTTGCTACAGCAAACCACGAGTCTGTTAAGTCTTCCTTCACGAGCCAACGCGCTGTCACGGTTGTTGCATGGTTTCTATTCGTCGTAGCAATCTTGTTTGGTTTGCTCTGGCTCTCTGAGGATATCCCTGCCCTTCTTTCAGGGAAAACGCCGCAGAGCGTAATCGATATGGCTCTGCCAACAAACCCTGTTCACATCCTCGATCTGGCGTTCTTCCTGCCGGCAGTGATCATCACTGGCGGTTTGCTCCTCAAACGAAAAGCATTGGCATTCACTCTGGCTCCCGCATTCATCGTCTTCCTTGTGCTGACCGGAATTCCGATTCTCATCACGCCCATTGTTCAGTCAGCGCGTGGTGAGACGGCTGCATGGGGTGTGGTCGTGCCGATTGGCACGCTCACTGTACTTTTACTTGGGTTGCTGGCATGGGCCCTTTCAACAATACACGAACACAAATAGGAGAATGATGATGAACAGCACAGAAAATCTCACACTATATTCGTTCAAAGATTATCTTGTGGGGACACTCCTGCGAACTCGGCGTTCGTTCGATATCCTAATGACGGATCATCGCCGTCTCAAGTTTGGATTATTTGCGGTTTCGATCAATGCCGTATTGTATACATTTGTATACATCTTCCTGACCATTAGCGGTGGAGCGCCTTCATCGTTCACGCCCTGGCTGGCAGTCCCAAAAGATGTTTATTATTTTTACAACCGGTTCTGGCTTGCTCCAAGTATGTTTGGTTGTTGGATCTTGGCGGCGGGGGTAGCACACTTGTTGAGCCATCTATTTGCAGGCAAAGGAAGTTTTGAAGACACGCTGAGTGTATTCGGATTTGGCATCACCGTAGCCACCTTTTTCGCTCTCTTGCACGACCTGACAGACACCTTCTTGGGTGCCATCGGTGTGCTCGATCTCCGATGGTATGAACAGGCGCTGAATTCGCCTACGATCTGGCGTGCACTCCTTTGGACATCCTATTCAACTGCTCTGATTTTGCTTTTTGCGTTGCTTATCATGGGAGTTCGTGCCGCACAACGAATCAAGCCGGGGCAAGCGATTTTCATCGGCGTGGTGTCCGCCATTGTGTATCAAGGTGTGTTTCTTATCTTCAACCGTTGAAAAGAGCCGACGTGTAATGTGTGGTACGAATAGCGATGATTGTAGACTTATAACTATGATGGAGTTAGGTTACAAATAATGGAAAAGAGAAAAGCCTTTGAAAAATTCGCCCCGGCTATCCTTCAGGTGTATCACCGTGATAAGGAAGCCTTTTGGGCAGCCGTTATGGCTCCCTTCTTAGCGAATAGCATTTCGCTTTTCACCTGGTTGGGTCATCTCAAAGTAGATGTCGGACTCCTTTCCGCATTCAAAGGACTCGACGACGACGCACGGCAAGTATTGAAGGATTTCAGTGTTCCTCTTGGTTTTGATGTGACCCAATGGAAAAGTAATCGTCTTCAATACTTCAAGGATGCCTATCCAGTGTTCGCGTTTTTGGCGGTGTGGATGGACGAAGAGGGGTTAGTGGACTTACTGGAGAACTTTGGGGAAATCTTGCGAGCCGGCGTGTTCGCTGTGGCTGGCTATGGGATTTTGGATGAGAATGTGGATAGCGACACGCCGTCACCAGTGGAAATCCTGACTGCGCAAGCCTTGATCGCGGAGTATGAAACTTCCGCACTGCGCATCTTTGGTATATCCAAAGTGAATCTAGACATTCTGCACCAGATGCGTACACTCTTTTTGAACGCGGAGATCAAAGAAAAATCCATGCGGCACAAAGCCAGCCCATACCAGCTTGAGAATTCAAAAGATCTCGGCGCGAAAGGCGCCAACGCTTGACACCTTTTATGCTCAGTCTGGAGCGATTGGGCAAAGCTTCTCTAATTGAAGACTATTGGGAAGTATTTCTCTTGTTTGGGGCTGCGATCCAGATGATCGATGATTGGGAGGATCTGGAGAAGGATTTGGTCGCTGGGCATTATTCCTATGTTACCTTAGGATTTGAAAACATCCATGAACCCAATGACCCGAAAAAGATTGCACAGCTTCTTCGAGCGGATACAAAGCACATTCGTGACACCTATGCTTGCAGCAAGGAAATGATTGCTCAATCACGAGCTATTCTCGCACGATTAAATGATCCATACCTGGTCAGGCTTGTGGATGTGACTGAAGCTCGCCTCGATTCATTCTTTCGCAAAGAAATGAAGATGACGTAATTATGCAAAAACATGTTTCCTATTTTATGGTTCCGTTTTAGGCGGGAAAGTGATGACGTGAACTATCATGGTAGAGGAGTGTTTTTCTACGAATCACAAATCTGCAAAACAATATCCCGGCTTTTTCTACGACAGTCTGAACTGATAATCCTTGCGTAATCAAGTAATATTTGAAAGAGCCACGCATATCCCAAAACAGGGTTGGAGATATCGAATCCTTATTTGCTCGTGGGTAACCGAATTACTGAGATTAGAATCAAATTTAAATTGTGAATCTTGGTGAGTACACCATAGAGTGCCGCCTGATCTGTTAAGAGTCCAGTCAATGTCGTATTGGTGTTAAGGTCATTGCGAATTGCCAGCCCATCAAACCAATCGGACCAGTGATCTGCCAAGTGACCTTCCACACGAATCTCGTAAACATAGGGTGTGTCCATATTGGCTAGATTTATTGGAGCAGCAAGGGATGAATGCTCTCAGCCCAGGCTTGAATAGCTTTCCAATCGCGGCGGTCACCCTTTGGAAAAATTCCGAGAGCTACCACCGCGCGCAGCTTCACTGTATCCCAATTCAATGGCAACTTGTTGAAATCCAGTATTCCAGCGAAGAGGCCTTCGCTGACCGGTTTCACCAGTACGCGCACTGGTTGTATCCACACTGCCACCGCCTGACGATACTGGTCAGTATTTGACATTGCCAGTGTGATACACACCGTGAATGTGGCGAACGGCTTTTGCGATAACACTGCTCGATGAGTACGAACAAATTGCATTGCCTCTGGCAGCCATTTCGAATTACGAATGGCACTCCCTGCCACTACTGCCCGATACACAGACAGGTCTTTCACATCCTGCATCGGAAGCACTTCCACCTGCGTATCGCCCTGAGACAGGCTCTTTCCGATTGCCTCTGCAATCTCGGCAGTTGAACCTGCGCGGCTGGCATAGGTGATCAGAATTTTATTATTGATCATGGCTGCATCTCCATTGGATTGATCTTGAACATCTGTCGGAGCACAAAACCCCAGACAAAATCGCGCAAGTAAATAACCAATCTACCCGAAACGGGAATCGCGGCAAGATAACGGGTCTTAGGTCTGACAGCTTCCATTGCCTGCTCAATTACCTCGGAAACCACCTCTGGCCCAGGTTCATCCTTGCGCATACTCGCCGCAAATTGATCGCTCTGTTTGTAGAGAGTTCGATAGGGCGACTCCATATTCAAGAGAATATCCCGCGCATGTGATTGAGCTGTACCATCAAAATGGGTCTTGATCGCGCCCGGTTCAATCAATACAACTTGGATTCCGAACGGAGCCAGCTCCATATGAAGTGCGTCGCTGAGAGCTTCCAGGGCAAACTTGGTCGCTGAGTATGTGCCATTTACAGGAGTGGATAATTTTCCTGCAATTGAACTGATGTTGATAATGCGTCCGGATTGCTGTTTCCGCATATGCGTAACAACGGCGCGGATCATGCGCAGCGCTCCAAACACATTGACGTCGAACACCTGCTGCGTCTGTTTCGCAGAGACTTCCTCCAGCGCGCCGAGCATGGTGTATCCAGCGTTGTTAATCAGAACATCGATCCGTCCAAACTGTTGGAGTGTATGGGCAACAGCCTGGTTGACCGAATCCGACTGGGTAACATCCAATCGCAATCTTAGGGCAACCGACAGATCATCGAGAGATTCTACTTTTCTGGCGGTTGCCACGACGGTATAACCCAATTGAGTTAATTGTTGAGCGAGGTGCCGTCCAATCCCTGTGGAACAACCCGTAATAAGAACTACTTTAGACATTTTCATTCCTTTCTTGGCGTCTTGAAATTTCTTTTGACCATTCTCAAACTTCCTGCTCATCTCTTCCGAGTTGAAAAAGCCTGCGAGCGACAAGGTCAAACCAGGTTAGCGCGAGAATTCCGCCCAGAGATCCAAAAATATAGAAGGCAAACGTGTACAAAGCGGGAACAAATGTAGCAAGGATCGTGAATAAAGATAAAAATGTAAAGCCAACGATCCCGATGCAGGCGGTTGCTTTTCCAAAAATTCTGCCACGAAGCATCACAAAAGAGATCGCAATGGCAGCGATGCCGCTGAAAAAAAGACCAATAAAGGAGCCGGGTGTGAAATCTTCGCCGCGAGCCAGGACTGCCTCTCCTGCCGCTACAAAAATGTTCTTTTGTATGTCCGTATTTGCTAGCGCATATTTATTCGATAGCACAAGCAGCGGTATCGCCGCATTATTGGATATGTAGATAGACATGCCAACAAGAAAAACGATCGTTGCCAAAGCAGAGGTAATCGCCTGCCTGCGAAGATGCGCTCCTAATAGCGCAAAATAAACCGGCAGCATGGCAACCATATAAACGATATTTAGGATACCCAGAGCATACACGCCTTTCAACCAACTGCCCTGATAGATGGCGAACCAGTCTGTTGCAGACTTGGTACCGTAGGTAACGACCTCTGTTCCTCCAAAGCCCACAAGAACATCCAATAAATTGGCAAGCATCGCGGTTAAGGCAGCTGCGCCTCCAAGCGTATACAGCCAATTCCATTGAGATATTATTGTTTTGCTATTCGGTTTTGCTTGATCAATGCTTATAGCTTGTGTGTTCATTTTATTTATCTTTCTACTACTCATTTTTTTCAGGATACATTAGCCAACTGGAAAAGTCTTCTGGCAATCAGGATGTACCACGCCATGCTCAAAAGCCCTCCACCCATGGCAAAGATCAGAACTATGTCAGAAAATGCCGGCACGAAGGAGGAGCAAATATCAAAGATCAACAGCAGGCTAAATCCCAAAATACCTATGGATCCACTTAGTCTATTAAAGACTTTGCTTCGCAGCATGACAATTGACATCAATATGCCTGCGACTTCCGACAGAAAGAATCCAATAAAGGTACCTGGTGTATGGCTTTCGCCCACAGATAACATCGCCTGTCCGGCAGCTGATAACATGGCTCTTTGGGCGTCGGTTGTGGCCAGCGCATATTGGTGACTCAGCTCGAGCATGGGAAAGGCGCGATTGGTTGCATAAAAGACTGCCACGCCGAGCAAGGAGATAATCAAAGCCAGAGTGGCAAATGACTGATCAACGTTTCGATGGGCCGTATATAGCGCGAAAAACATCGGTATCCCAAGGAGGGTCATTACGATATTCAATAGGCCCAAATTGCGAAGTCCAAGAAACCAATTATTTTGAAATAGCGCGAACCAGTCACTGACGGTGTCTGCCGACGCGTATCCGCCTGGTAGGAAAGTGATAATGATTTCGAGTAGTGCTGTTAATACGATTAGCAGCGCCGCCGCACTGCCCAATTTATAGAGGCTCGTCGGGCCAGCATTTGCATTTTCGGATGTAGATTCATTCATGCGGATGGTTGTGGTTGTTGTGCCCATTTTTTCTCCTTGTTTTTTCTTACCCACACTATACAATCTCAATCTCAGCGCGTCACTGTACCAAGGTGGTGTCTTTGTTCAACGGCAAAAAAAGAGGAGGTGTACTTTAGTACACCTCCTCTTTGAGGAATTGGATAGGGAGAGTCATCAATTAATTATCCGTGGAAAGCAGCTCCAGGAGACGAGCGCGAGCAACGGCTTGTGTGCGGCTGTTCACGTTCAATTTGTTGAAGATGTTACCTGTATGCTTCTTTACGGCGCTCAAGGTGATGACGAGTTTACCCGCGATGGCTTGATTTGAATCCCCTGCGGCGATGAGTTGCAGGACCTCGAGTTCGCGCGGGGTCAATGGCTCAATTGGAGACAAATCTTCATGAACTGGCAAGCCTTGCACAGTCTTCGATGGCTGTGTTTTGGGAAACGCAGCCAGAATCTCCTGGATGTAAGCCGGTCTACCCATCCCAAGCAGATTACGTTTGAGTAGGATGGTCAATGCCTCTGCGATGGGCTGTCCTTCTTCCACAAAGATGCTAATAAATCCTTCTGACTCAGCAAGCTCTACAGCTTTAACCACATCCTCCAAACGATGCTGATCATCACCGAGGGTTGCATGTAACTGTGAGCGCAATAGTAATGTCTGCAGCGCAATCGGTAGATTTTGACACCGCAGAGAGCTTGTGATGAGCAGTTCTGCAAGTTCACTCGCGCTTCTCAGAATCTGCGGCTCAAGATTTGCTTTCATCCGATATAAGAGGACACGTAATGCACTGTTGTACAGCAGTCCCATTGGATGAGAAATAGGGTCGTTTGGCACAATCGCAGGATAAGAAAATCCTTTATCGAATGCAAAGCCATAGGTTTTCAGGGCAGTCGCGGACTCCGTAATGCGGCCCAAAGCAAGAAAGATGCTTACTTGTTGAGCAACAACTTCTTCACTAACCAGAGCAGGCGCTGCGGTTTTCATCAGGTTCAGCGCTTTTTCGATCTCTTGAACGGAGGCTTGCAGATCTCCCTCCATTTGGAACAAACGCGAGAGGAAAACGCTGTGATAGATTTCTGCATCACTGAAGCCGCCCAGGTTGCTCCATTGCACGGAACGCAAGAAATACGTACGTGCATCTTCCAGTTGATGCCATTGATAATGGACCTGTGCCAGTTCTCCATACAAGGTTGCACTGAAGGGAGAAAACGAATTCGTATGCTCGATGCGCTGGATCGCTTGAGTCACGATCTGGTATGCAGAATGTAGTTTACCCTGTTGGACAACCATGCGTCCGAGGAGAGATAAACCAAGCACCTCTGAAGTCAGGTCGCCGAAACCATGAGCTGATTGAATAAGGGTTTCATAGGTTGCGGTAGCTTGTTCAAAATCAAGCATCTGTTGATATGCATCCGCCAAGCCCATATAAGTCATGCTACGTACCTGCGTCTCAGCCTGCGGTAAGAATTTCAATGCTCGTTCCGCCAGATCTCGACTCTCCGCCACTTTCCCCTGGGCATTCAATAACATGGATTGGAGAGCAAACCATTCGCCTAGAAGAGAAGGCTCAATCTCATTCTGATTTACACCGGAGAATATTCTCTCCAGGCGCTGCAGGTGAGGACCTGCTTGATCAAGATTGCGCCGCATCAGGTGCATCCATGCAAATGCCATGTCTATTCGAGGATTTTCTTTTAGATAGTCTGGTGGTATGGCTCGCAGCCATTCTTCCACTGTTTTGAAATACGCGTTCAAGATCATCGGCAGGGCGATCTTTTCCACGAGTTGCACGGCATGAACATAATCACCTGCTGCCAGGGTATGAGCAATCGCCTCATTCATCATGCCTGCTTGCTCATACCAGGCGGCGGCGCGCTGATGTAGACCTGCAATTGCCTCTACCGGGAGACTCTGTTGAAGGCGTGCTTTGAGCAAATCCGCGAACAACTGATGATAACGGAACCACTGTCCTTCATTGTCCAGAGGAAGAAGAAAGAGGTTCGCCTGATATAAATCCCTCAACATAGCCTGACTGTCTGGACGCCCACTGACAGTTTCACAGAGACTGCCGTTCAAGCGCTCGAGAATGGAGGTCTGTAGTAGGAAAGTTTTCACCTCTTCCGACTGGTGTGCCAATACCTCTTCGATCAGATACTCTGCAACATAGACGTGGCTGCCGGTGAAGGCTTTGATGAAACCAACGACATCTGCGCGTCCCTTCATGGAAATAGCAGCCAACTGCAAACTGGCGATCCAACCTTCGGTTCGTGCCTCGAGGGCAGCCACATCTTCAGGAGAGAGATTCAAGCCCATTACCTGGTTAAGAAAAGCGGCAGTCTCTTCGGTGGTAAATCGCAAATCCACGGCACGGATTTCAATCAATTGGTCACGTGCACGAAAACGCGCCAGCGGCCAGGGAGGGTCGACGCGCGTGGAAATTAGGAGATGCAGATTGCTGGGGAGATGATCCAGTATGAAGGAGAGGGATGAATGGATTGTTTGGTTTTGGATGGTGTGGTAGTCATCAAGAACTAACACCAGATCAGACGCTGATCTGGCAATATCATTGATGAGAATCGTGGCAATCGTCTCATCGGGGAATATCTGTGGTGTCTGAAGCAGCGGCAATATAGACTCGCCAATTTCACTCTGAATGGATTGACAGGCAGTAATCAGATAGGTCCAGAACCGGATCGGGTCATTATCTGCCTCGTCAAGAGAGACCCATGCCACGGGTTGCTGGTATTCGGCCACAGATTCGGACAGCAAGGTGGTTTTGCCAAAACCTGCCGGACCGGATAGCAGTACAAAACTACCCGGATGCTTCCTCTTCATACCGGCGAGCAGTTTTTCGGTCAGGCGCAATCGCGAAACACTATTTGTCCGTAGGGGCGGAATATGAATCTTGGACAAAAGTAAGGAAAATGACATGATATATGCTCATTGAACAGCATCGCCCCAAAACTCTAAAGAAAGTACCCAGTCCGCGGCAACACAATCATTATACCTTTCCTTGTAATACAAGATTTTGCACAGTCACATGCATACAGAACCATCATCTCATAGAGAAATTTTAGAAAAAGCCCGGCTTATACAAAGTCTCTTCGACTTAGCACTTGCCCGCCACTCTCTAGCGGACACGCAAAATAGGCAGAAGAAACCTCGTCCAGTTGCAACAATATGGCGGAAGTCCGTCACCGTTGGTCTCGGCGATTCTGTTCCAACTTGACTTACCTACTTCACTTTTCTTTGAACGCTAAACAAGTACTATAGTAACAACATTTCAAACTCAAAAAAGACCGGGCAACTGGTCTTTTTATTAGGAAAAAAGGTAAAATCAAAGAAAGGAAGTTGGAAATGTCAGAGGAGTCGCACACACCGAAGGAAAACCTGCCAGAATATCAGCAGTTTGCTCATCTCAAGACCAACTTTATGGGAGTGCGCGAGGCAGCTAAACAATACAAAGTGCCAGTTATGACCCTACACGACTGGGTAAAGAAAGGTCCAATATTGATCGAGTCTCGGGACGCCAGATACAGGCGTTTAGTGAACGAAGCAGACGTGGCATATTGCGCCTACGTGTACCACCAAAAGAAGAAAAATAAGAAATCATCCCGTAGCCCGACATTTAACGCAGACGGAACACCTTTCAAGCCGAAACCACAAAATATGCTGGAACGATGACCAGAGTTTATGAGTATTGAATTTGGTAGTTCGTTTTGTGTATAGATAGTGACATATCAGAACGTTTGTGCTATTATTGGCGACATTAAACTAAGTGTATATGCCCATCAAATGGGGATTTCCTATCGCATTGCTTTTCGCCTCTTCAAAAGAGGCAAGATCCGGGGACACCAGATGGACACTAACACGTTTCTCCTCACCAAAGCGTAAGACCGGCCACATTCTTGCGGGACTCGAAAACGACGACCATGAAAAAGGCTCTCACGTACCTCAAGCTCAATCGCGCCAACACCAGCAAGCTGCACAAGCTCGATGAGTTAGCGGCTGAATACCAGCGCGTGGTGCAGGCGTATTGTGACTGGCTGATTGCGCGGGAAGTGCGGGAGCCAGACAAGTACGGCGACATTACCGAGGCCGATATTCCCACCCCACTTTCGGACCGCTGGCAACGCTGCGCCTGGCAACAGGCGTGCGGCATTGTTCGATCCTGGTATAGCAACGAGCGCACGAACCCACCCGTGTTGAAGACCTTCTGCTTGCAAGGGAATGCCAATGTCATCAAACTGGAACCGGCCACCACGCCGACGTTCGATTTCTGGCTAAAAATCAGCACCCTGGACAAAGGACGACCGATCGAAGTTCCGCTCAGGTTGTATCGCCGAGCCAAAGAGGCTTTGCAGAAATACCCAAAATTGTGTACGGGAGTGACGCTCAACAAACGCGAGGGGCAGTGGTACGCGACCCTCGTGGTCGAGAAGCCGGGGAAAAAGCCGTCCGCCACTAAGCAGGTCGTGGGGGTAGATATTGGGATGGTTTCGATGGCGGCCACCTCGACCGGTGAAGAGTATGGTCAGGTGAGTAAGGCACTGGCTAAGCGGGTGGAGCAGCAAGCAGCTCGCTTGGCCCGCAAGCAGAAACTCAATGTTTGTCTGAAACGCAAGGGGCTGCCGCCAGTGGGCCTGTCCGACCGCAAAGCCGAAGCCTTTGCCCGCAATGAGATCGGGCTGGCGTTGAACGAACTGGTGGAGAAGTTACCGCCCGGCTCGCCAGTGGCGTTGGAACGCTTGCAGGTCCAAGACATGCGCTTCAAATCACGGCGAATGAATCGTCGCTTACGTGCGTCGCAATTGGGCTATCTTCGCGACAAGCTCAAGTTCAAACTGGATGAGCAGGGCATTCGTTACCGTTCGGTGCAACGGCTTACTCCAGCCAGCAATGCTCCCGCTGCGGGTTTGTGCATGAGAACAATCGTCGCTCGCAGGCCGCCTTCGAGTGTCTGAACTGCGGCTATGCTGAAAACGCGGATGTGAACGCCGCTCGAAACATTGCCAAACGTTTTGGCGATGATGAGTTGAATGGTCTTCCCTTCCGCGACGTGAAAGCGGTGCTGGAAGCACGCTTCCTGTGCCGATTTTCACCGGATGCCTGTAGTGCATCCGCCGGGCGAGACACTTTGAGAAAAGGGAACGTCGAGTGTCCGCAACAGTCCATCCGCCCGGTCTAACACCCATGTCATCAATGACGATAAATCGGGTAACTATCACAGAAAGAAGAAAAATAAAAACCCATCTCTTAGCCCGACATTCAACGCGGACGGAACACCTTCCAACCCGAAACCACAAAATATGCTGGAACGATAGCAAGAGTTTATGGGCGAATATACCTACACACATTACTGCATCTCTACAAAATCCTTTGACAGCGCAGCAGGCATTGGAGAATACCCTGACTGACATTGGCGACCAAATAAGTAGACTGTTCAGCTCGTCGTAGAAATCATCAAAAAAGAAAGGGAATAATATCCTTTGCAAACCCATCGTGATTGCGCGGGGCTGAGTTTCAAAACGGTTTGAACATCATCAACCACAAAATGATCAAGCCACCGAGCACTGAAAAGGCACTCAATATTTCTGGTTCTCTTCTGGCCTTTAAGTCGCTTCTGAATTTATCGATGGCGGATACATCCTCCCTGTTCTTTAGAGCATGCTCGGCAATGGCATCGACTGCATAGAGGTAAATGTCGCTGACGCGCCTCATAACGATCCAGATCACGATCATCACGCCAAGTGCCGTCCACATCCAGCCTTGCCTCCACCATGTGGTAATAAAGCCGGCCGTGATTCCCGTGATGATGATCAGTGAATAGGTGATACGCAGGTTTCTCACGTTATTGTTGGGCATGAAGGCATAGGTCGCAAAAATCCCTTCTGGTTCTTTTTGCTCGCGTAATTTGAATGATACCCAGATTTCGGCAGCATGCTGGATGAGAAAAATAAAGATCACAACGACGTGCAGGTAGACAACCCAGACATACATATTCCACTCCTTAGGCTAGATCTAACGACTTCACCCGTCCAATTCCACATACGAGAATTCGACGGATGGCCTATCATGCACTCAACAGGTCACGATCATTCTCCCACATATAAACGCTTAGTTTACCGTAATCTTGAAATCCCAGCCGACGGTAGACTGTATAACCGAGTTGGGAGGCTTGCAGGATACCAATTCGGTACCCCATTGCGCGCGCATCCAGTAATGGGGCCAGCGTGATCGCCGCCCCAATCCCTTGACATCGTGCCTCTGGAACACAGGTTACGTTGTATATTCCGGCTACGCCAGCGGATAGGAACAGTTGGGACGTACCAACTGGTTGTCCGTTTAAGAGAGCAAGGTAGCTTCGAAACGGCAGATCAAAAACTGTCTTCACAAAAAAATCGTACCAGATGTTCTCAAGCTCTTCAGGATAATCAAAACCGATACTTGCAATGTGGATCCATTTCAGCAATGTCTCCCCATCTTC
>Ga0137369_10004280_pt1 | contig 14558 bp, 20 predicted proteins | sample SagtaG_12_FD_104918 | JGI IMG/M metagenome (GOLD analysis project Ga0137369, IMG submission 104918) | Vadose zone soil microbial communities from Sagehorn Ranch, Mendocino, California, USA - Sage1_L_113_16 metaG | ecosystem: Environmental > Terrestrial > Soil > Vadose zone | place: USA... | reverse complement strand
CGTCTGAGTCCTTCAGCACGCGCGTCCGCAGATCCATTGAGTACGCCGCGGCCATCGGCACCTCCTCGGCGCGAGAAGTACCATGGCCGCGTACTGAGTACAAGTGGAAAATGCTCTAGCGACGCGCGAATCGCGTCGCTGCGCTTCCCGAAGACGGTTGGGGACGGAGACCGAGCGAGAGCGAGGGATACGTCCCCAGCGGGATTCGTGACGTCGGGAATCCCGCTGCACCGCGTGTTCCGTGCGGCCTGATCGCCGCGTAGAATAGGGCGCACCTCGGCGGCTAGGGATTGCAACCCGAACGGTCGTTTCCGCGCGACCTGCCGCCGATTTCGTCCATCTGCGGAGCTGCTCAGCGGAGGCAGCCAGTGCGCAGACGCACTCACGTGATCCTGGATGACCGCGACGAGCTCACGCTCGCCAGACGTGACGTCGCCAAGTCTGCCGACAACGAGGCCGTTCGGCTCTTCGCTCTCCACGATGAACTCGAGACCTGCATCGTCGACCAGTTGAAGCGGGCCCGCGATCGTGCGGAGAGCGCCGCGAATCGTGGGAAAGAGCCGAAGCCACTGCAGCGGATTGCCATCCCGTACTGGTTGGCGACGTACGTCCATGATTTCCTGCGCGATCTAATTCGAGGACTGCCCCCGCGGGCACGGAATCGGAAGCGAGCGGACGCGATGCACTGGCATCGCTATATCAGCGTGCTGCGCGCGCTCGACGAACATCGCGGTACATGGCCGAAGGTCAATGGTGTCTGGGATGAGCCGGGCAGCGTGTTTCGGATCGTGTCCAACGACCTAAAGAGAACGGCGTACGCGGGCCAAGCGCGCACGATCGCGGAGAGTTACGACATCGTCAACCAGGCATTGCGTCGCTCTGACGCGACGCGATTCTACGCGGACCTGTGGACTCGCGCGCGGCGGCAAGACGGTAAACACTTCCGTTAGTTCAGTTTCCAGACACCACCCAATTTGACGAATTCGGTGGCCTATTCAGGCAGAGGCACGATCGGCGAATCTTGCCGCGCCGAATGCCCAAAAAAGTTTCATCAAAGCCGCGTGTAATCCTCAGTCGACGATTCGAGCTCGCGCTCTACGACCGGCAGAAAGCCGGTACGCGGCTCTACCAAATTGCCCGGGCCGCCGGCCTCTCACCGGCAACGCTGAGCGCCATCACGCACGGCATCGTCCCAATCACCTTCGGCGATGCTCGCGTCTGCCGCATCGGACACCTGCTGGGCCTTGAACCGAGACAGTGTTTCGTGCGCCCGCGCAAAAAACAGGACGGCGCCGCGGCATGACCGACGCGCCGCCGGCTCGTCGTGTCATTTCAGCGGATCAGCGCGCATTGATCGTCCAGCAGCTCGGCGCCGCGCTCGCGGACGCGTGGCGTCGACAGCAGCAGCAGAAAAACGAACGCCCGGCGCGGGTTCCATCCGCAACCGGGCGCGATGAACACGGAACGAACCCGTGTCAGTCGTCATCCTAACATTCGCACGGACGGCAGCGATCACTCACCACCACACGAGGCGTCGAGCGTGAGCTCCAGCGCCGCGTGGTGGACGCGCGACGAAGCTGTCTGGAACTGCGACCTTCCCTCGCGAGAGAAGTACGTTCTCTTGGCGATCCTCACGACCGACCGTGCCGCGCGCGACGTTGAGATGTGGCCCTCGATGGAACTGGTCGCCTGGCAGACGCAGCTCGCGTATTCGACAGTTCGCGAATCGTTCGAGAAGTTGAAGGCGGCCGGCATCTTGGAACGTACGGGCGAGATTCCGGCACGTTTGGCCGGCGGTCAACCGCGCGGTCGAGTCGCAAAGTACAAGTTTCATATTGAGAAGCTACCTGCACGTCCCTCATGGCAGCAGGGCGTGGACAGCCGCCGCTACGCGGCACCTGTCACACCCCGACAGGTGCCGATTGAGGGGTCGACAGGTGCCGATTCACACCCCGACAGGTGCCGATTGAGGGGTCGACAGGTGCCGCCTGGCGGCAGCGATCTTTCTGTGATCAGTAGGGGATCACAAGGGATCGTCGGGCGGCGCGCAGCCGCGGCCGCCAGGCCGCGCGGCGGGAGCGCTGCGCACGCTCGGTTGCCTCTGAGTACCACCAGCGATCCGCGCGGATCCGCCGCCGGCCCGCGCAACGCGGCCGGCGCTCCTCCGCGTCGCAATGTGAAAGTGGGGTGAACAAAAGTGAACGACGCCGATGCCGCGAGGTTTCACGAAGCGTTCCGACGACTCGTCGCGATATTGCCGCGTGATCGGCCGCGCGACAAGGATCTTCAGCTCGTTGAGGGGTCGTACTTTCGGTTGCTGCGCAGTTACATGATCGAGGACGTCATCGAAGCCGGCGCGACGTTGGCCTCGACCTGTACACGATTTCCACCAGCAGCGGAATGGCTGAACGTGATGCGCGACAAGAAGCCGGCGAATCAAGCCCACTGTCGCGTAATGACGGAGGCGGAAGCGCTCGTATATCGGAACCGCGCCACGCGACGCGTGCCGTGCTCGTGCCCGGCCTGTATCGCCGCCGGCGTCAGTCATCTACCGATCGAATTCGTGCCGATCGTGGTTGACGGCCGCGAAGAGCGAGCGAACGATCCGGCGACAGGCAACTCGGTTCCGATCCTCGAGGAGATCCACGGTGAACGGCTCCGCCGATGGTACGAGGAATTCCGCAACTTCACCGCGACACCGATCACGCCGTCGCGAGAGACGCGCCGCCGCCAGAACGTCACGCGCGCAGTCACCGCACATTACGAACGACCCGACGCCGACGAGGCGGCCGCAGGGGCCAGGAAAATGCTTGAGGAGATCGACACGGACCTACAGCGGCGGGAAGCGGCTGCAGCCGCCGCGGCGAAGAAAAGCGTCGCGGGCGACGAGGCGGGCGACGAGGAAGGCAAGCTGATTCAATTCAAGCGTCGCATCAATCGCGAGCTCCGCAAGGCGTCGAGCGGATGAAGGTCACACTGGCGCCTCCCCGGCGTCGCCACGGTCGAAGCTCACGCCGGCCGCCAGTGACGTTGCAGGTAGTTCTCGTACTGAGCCTCCGAAACCCGAAACAGACGTTTCAGGCCAGGGCGCCGCAGGACAAACGCGTGTAGCCGGCCATCGAGGATCTCAGCGCGGACGAAGTCACCGCTGATATGAAGCCGTTTTCCGACGTCGCTCGTCGTCAACGTGGGCCGCTCGCGCAGCTCGCGCGGATCGGGTGCGGGTGTCTTTCGTCTCACAGAGGGAGCCAGTGCAAGAGTAACAGGGATCGCGAGTGCGCGGACGTGGCGCAGCTCGCGCAGACGGTGGCGGCCGCATGACGCTGGCACGACGCGGAAACGGCGGCCTGGCAACGTACGAGCCGGCCAAAGGGCTCAAGACGATCGCGGTGGCGGAAGCCGCGGAGAAACACTACGCCCGCGCCAAGGATCCCACGAAACTGCAACACGCCATCCGGCTGAAGCTCGAAGCGCAAGCCGAGTTCGTCTTCTGGTGGGATACCCACGTCGAGAAAAAGGTGCGTAGCAGATCTGCTACGCAGGTTCCGCGTTCTGGGCACAACGGGATCCCTGATCGATATGTGATCGATCGCTGGCGCCGGAAGCTGAATGCGCCAGACAAATTCGAGTCCACGTACGAGGCCGCGATTGCGCGCTACGTGAAGATCCTCGAACTCCAGCCAGGCGCGCATGTTGGCGAGAACACGGGCGAAACGGAATGGTTCACACCGAAGGACTACGCCGAGGCGGCGCGGCAGGTGCTCGGCGAGATTGTTGACTTTGCCATCGGCGCCGGTGCCCTTGAGGCCGCGATCCGTCGATCCGGAAAGTTCACCGGCCGCGACTATTACCGCGTGGCGACGGCCGCACTCTGGGCCGAATGGCGTGGCGGCCAACTCCTGCGCGCGGTGGAACGTGGGCAAGGGGTCAGGACAGACAGAACTTCGTCCCAGGCTGGAACGAAGTCTAAGTCGTTGATAGATGTACTCGATCTCCACAAGTTGAAAAAGAGCACCGCGTATCGGTGGATGGCGATGGCTTGGGTGCCGCACGCCGACGTCGTCGCGTACTTCGCGAAACAGCAAGCGGCCACGCAGCCCGTTAAACGATCGGATCTCGTCCGGATGGGTAAAGCATTGCAGCCCATCGATGTGCCCGAGACAACCGACGAGTACGAGATCGTTCACGCGGACCTCGCTAACGCGCGGGTGGCGGCGGCCTCGACGGTGGTTGCCGCATGACCACGCTCGTGAAGGCGCGATCGTCTGTGCCGGCGCACGTAGCGAAGGACCGCGTCGTGCAGCGGCTACACGAAGCTGAGAAGGCGCTGCGCGTCGCGGCCGGGATCGACCAGGTGCGCTTGATCATGGATGCAGCGGCGGCGCAGGAAGTCTTCGCGAAGCGCCAGCGGCTCGGCGAAGACGTGATCGCCTACGCCCATACGATCAAGATCCGGGCGCTCGCGCGGCTTGGGGAATTGCTGCGGGATCTTGAGAAGCGCAGCACGAAGCATTCAACTGGCGGCGGTAGTAAGGGTTCCACGCGGACACCGTTACTCGGGGCACCGCCCACGCTCGCCGATCTGGGCATCTCGAAGAAAGTCGCCAGTGTCGCGCAGCAGCTCGCCGCGCTCCCGGCGTCAACACGCGAAGCCATCGCGCAGCGGGAGACGACGATCGCGCAGGTACGCCGCGAGACGAAAGCTGCTGAATTACGGCGGACTATCAATTTACCCGATGCGAAGTTTCGCGTGCTCTATGCCGATCCACCGTGGGCCTACAACGACAAGGCGGATGCTGGCTCGGTTCAGTCCGGCGGCGCGGAGATCCACTATCCGTCGATGTCGATCGCGCAGTTGTGCGACATGCCGATTGTGTCGGTGTGCGAGGACAACGCGGTGTTGTTTCTCTGGGTGACGTCGCCGCTGCTGTTCGAATGTGCGCCAGTGATCAAGGCGTGGGGCTTCACGTACAAGGCGTCGTTCGTCTGGGACAAGGTGAAGCACAACATGGGGCACTACAACTCAGTGCGCCATGAATTCCTTTTGATCTGCACGCGCGGGAGTTGCACGCCCGACCACGTACAGTTGTTTGATTCCGTGCAGAGCATAGAGAAGACGCTGCACAGCACCAAGCCGGAGGAGTTCAGGAACATCATCGACGTGCTGTACCCACACGGGAAGCGGCTGGAATTGTTCGCGCGGCGACAGGTAACAAACTGGGCCGCGTACGGGAATGAGGCGATGGCGGCGAGTGCGTAATTTCCGTAGCCCAAAACTCGGAGGCGACGTCCACGTCGGCGACACTGAGATGCATGGTGACAGGACACACGCAGATCCCCGGCGCGCTCACGGTCGGCCTGGCCGCACGACAGTTGAAGGTCTCCGAGCGCACGATTCAGCGACTCGTCGACGCCGGCCGGTTGTCCGGATGCCGCACAGCCAGCGGTATTCGGTTGATCGATGCGCGCGACGTCGAGCGCTTCCGACGCGAACGGCAACACGCGGGATGAACGACGCCAACTGGATGGGGGGGGGCGATAGGTTCTCTCCATGCGATTCCGCAGAGCGGGTAGACGCGGGCGCAAGGGTTCATCAGACTCCAGGTGCTTCTAAGGGGTAAAGGCTAATGGGCCAGCGCGGGCTCTACACGAGGCGATCGGCGGTCATCGCTCACCGCGCCCTGGTGTTTTCCGTTCGTCGTTCCACGGGCCTCTGTGGCGGTCGTTCATCAGCGAACGATCGTGTTTGTGAGCGAAACATAGACGAATGCCAACGCGCGCGCGCCAGAAAACAGTCCGCCGAAGGGCTAAAGGCTTATGGTCGACCGTGAGCTCTGGGCAGAACTCGACCTGATCGACGCGCGGTTCTGGGTGCGGTTAGAGGAGCGGTTCGGCCGGTGCCCGGTCTGTCGGCGGCCGGCGACGAGTGTCAGCCTGGTCGTGCCGATCACGTGGGGCGTATGCGACCCGTGCGAAACACGGTGGCCCCTGGGCGACGTGCTGCAGTTCCACCGCGAACTGTTTGAAGCCGAGCTCGCGGACGTATCCGCCGACGAACGCGTCGAGATCGAAGAGAACGCGATGGGCGAGGTCATGCGAGGTCTCGCCGAATGTTTCCAGGCGCCAAACGCGCCGAAAGGAGTGACCGTGGGACGACAATCGCCAGAGCAGCCGGAGTCATTCGGCGTGGACTTCCGGATCTTTCAAGGCCCACGCGACCGACGAATTCTCCCGAATTCCTCGCCGCGCGACCGGATCCGGCTGACGGATCTCGTGCTGCATGATCTCAGGGAGCATCCACTCACCCGCAGAAATATCCGCACCGGTGAGCTGATTCTGCAGGGCCATGGCGCGTGGGACCGCCTCCGGGCCTGCGTCATCGACGACCAAACCGGCTGCACCGTCGAGCGGTTTCTCTGCGAGTACCACGCGGACTCCGGCGGGCTGACGGAATTAGACGCCCTATTAGAACTCCTGTTGTCCGTGAAGGATCGCCGCACAGTCCTCGAGCGGGAGTTGAGCAGCCTGGACAAGATCGGCCAGGCGTTCGCCGCGTCAAACGTCGTGTCGTCGTGGGCGGCAGGCAAGTGATCGGCGAGTACACGGCTGCTATGCTGCCGCCGGCGATGGGACCGACCGTGGCCCATTGGCGTGCCGTGAGCGATGCCGTCCAGAAATTCACGGCGCAGGGACGTTGGTCGTGCTGCGCGCCGGAGGCGCGCACCCTGCCCGACTTCGAACTCCGATGGGACGATCCGGCCATGGCAACACACGCCGCCGCGGAGACAGCGTACTTCGCTGGCGGGCGGATCGTGGTCGCGCTGCGCAGCAACCTCCCGCCCGAGCGTGTCCACGAACACATGCTCCACGAATTGATGCACGTGCGCGATGCAGCACTCTATCGAGGCGGCTGTCCGATCCCGATCCTCGAGGAGCGTGCGCACCGGATGGCGGAACGGCTGGCGCGATGGTGAACCTTCGCCTTCGGTCGCAGGAGGCGAATCTGGGCGCGTGCCGCCGTCCAGTGTCAGTCGTCGCCGCGTTCGTTCCGTGACGACGATAGCGGCACGTTTTGTTCATCAGGAGCGTGAGATGGCACTGGTGCGCATCCGAGGGTTTTTCGACACGACGTTCGTCTGGAAATCCCGATCGATGTGTGTTTCGTGTGTCGCGAACCGTTCTCACGCCGATGGCGGTGCACTGAAGGACGCGAAGGACGCACGGGACCGGCGGATCTTCGACCTCTGGCTGGCACCGAGCATGCGGTGGATTTCGATCCGCCGATCTACAACATCTGGAAGCAGCAAGAGAAGACGAGCGGCAGCGGCCACTTCGGCAACTCCGAGGTACGCTGGATTGACTTTTGAGCTTACGTATACGTAAGATGACTGCGCCGATGACTGCCGCCAAAACGATCCGCGTCGCGACCCTCAGGTGCAAACGCTGCGATCACCACTGGGTACCGCGGCAACCGTACGTCCGCATGTGTCCGCGGTGTAAGTCGTTGCTGTGGGATCGTCCGAAGAAAGGGAAGTCGCGGCGATAGAGCCGATAGAGCATCGGGACCGCCGAGCGCGTTGAACGCTCGACGATCCCTGAGCACGTCGTAGTTGGTTGAGAACTGCCGACGCGCCTTCGTGCATTGTCGCACGGAGACCCGCCGGCTTTTCAAGGCGCGAGAGCGCCAGGAGAGGCCCACCATGCCGAAGAAACGTCCAGCCCCGCCGGCCCCGCATCCGCACATTCAGGTTTCACTCACCCTCAACGAACGGGACGCCATCGACAGCGCGAAAGCGCGCTTGCGGCGATTCGTGGCGCTCGCGTGTCACATGTTCGAGTGCGAGCACTCCGCTCTCGCCGACTATGGCGACGAGGCGCAACATGGTGTGGGGGAGCTCCTGTTCGTCATGTCGGAGGACGTCGCCACGATCGATGACACGTTCAAAGCGGCGGACGCGCGATCGGCAGGTGCACGATGAAGACCCGCAAGTCACGAACGAACGCCGCCACGTCGAAGCCGTCACATCAGCCAATCTGGGCCGCCAACTTTCTCACGGATCCAGCCGACATTTTCCAGCGCATCGAAGTCGACAGCACGGGACCCTACGACACCGACCCCTATCGCCGACGTGTCCAGCAGTTGATGTCCGCAGCTATTGAGGCATTGCCGGACCCGGACGAGCGGCAGGACGTAGCGGCCATGCGCGAGCTGTTTCACGGCCATGTATTCGAAGAGTTGGCCAGGCAAACCGGGTTCGTCCTGGGCTTCGAATACTGCCGTGCGTTGCTCGGCGGCCCGGCGACCAAGGGCGGTGCGCGATGAACGCGACACGACAAACCCTGAAGCCGTCACGGTCCCCTCGCGTGTTCAGGTTGACACTGACGCTACAGCCCGGCTGAAACAGCTGCGGCGGCGGTTGCACGCGCTGAGCGGCGAGGCGCTCGTGGGTCAGTGAAACGCGCACGCATCGCGCACGGCCGGGACGGATTCACAAGGACGGGCACGACGAAGTTCATTGATGTCCTCGACCGTGTCCTCGATCGCGGCGTCATGATCGACTCCTGGGCGCGCGTCGCCGGCGAGGCGCTCACAATGCCAGTGCGAGAGGAGCCGGCAGTCGAGAACCTCTGTCCAACCTGCGGCGCCGTCATGAAGGAAATGGTATGAAGATTTTCAAACGAAAACCACACCTGCCAACGGACCTGCAGGTGTTGGAGGCGATCTTTTCTCGGTACTACGACGTGTTCTCGAGTTACAAACCGGGCTCTGCCGGAGCAGATCGGGAGTCGAAGGTGTACGTGCCGATCGACATTGTCGCGGTCGCGCGCGACCTGAGAACGGATGCGGATCTTCTATTCGGCCGACTCTATAACGACCTTCAGAAGCGGTACGGCTACCGAGACGAGCGCGAGGATTCAGAGGTTCCATTCTTTGCGCTCGGCGTCGGACAGAAGGACAAGCACGTCGTTCACTTCCCGTACCTTGCCGCCGTGCTCGCGTTGTTGCGCGCTGAGCATACGAAGCACCGGACGGCCATCTGGATCGCGATCGTATCGCTTGTTCTATCGATCGTGTCGATTGTCGTTGCGGTGGTGAAGAAGTGATCGCTGCCATCTACGCGCGCAAGTCGACCGAGCAGAGCGGCGTCGCGGACGAGCAGAAGTCCGTCGCGCGCCAGGTCGAGCACGCCCGATCGTACGCCGTTCGGAAGGGCTGGACCGTCGCCGACGAGCACGTGTATGTCGACGACGGCATCAGCGGCGCCGAGTTCGCGAACCGTCCGGGCTTCGTGCGGCTGATGAATGCCCTGAAACCGCGCACATCGTTCCAGGTCCTGATCATGTCCGAGGAAAGTCGACTCGGACGTGAAGCGATCGAGACGGCATACGCGCTGAAGCAGCTCGTGACCGCCGGCGTCCGCGTGTTCTTCTACCTCGAGGACCGCGAGCGGACGCTCGATTCACCGACCGACAAGATCATGCTGTCGCTGACAGCGTTCGCCGACGAGCTCGAGCGCGAGAAGGCGCGACAGCGCACGTACGATGCGATGCTGCGCAAGGCCAAAGCCGGGCACGTCACCGGCGGGCGCGTGTTTGGGTACGACAACGTCGAGGTACGTGGCGCGAACGGTGAACGGTCACATGTCGAGCGACGCATCCACGAGGACCAGGCCGCGGTCGTTCGAACGATCTTCCGGTTGTCGGCAGAGGGATACGGGACGAAAGGGATCGCCAAGTGCCTGAACGCTGAGGGCGCCCTGGCGCCACGCGCGCAGCAAGGGCGATCGCAGTCGTGGGCGCCGACGTCGGTCCGCGCGGTGCTGTTTCGGGCTCTGTACCGTGGCGAGATCGTCTGGAACCACACACGCAAGCGTGACAGGTGGGGTCACAAACACCAACACGCCCGATCGTCGAACGAATGGATCACGCGGACCGCGCCCGAGCTGCGTATCGTCTCAGAACGCGAATGGCAGGCCGCGCACGCGCGGCTGACGGCTGCCCGGGCAATCTACCTCGCCACTCCGCGCGCGCATCTCTCCGGCCGGCCGGCACTCGGGAATCCGTCAAAGTACCTGCTGACGAACCTGGCGCTGTGTGGTCGCTGCGGTGGACCGTTGAAGGTGCGGTCGCGGGCGCACGGCCACGGCCGCAAGCACTTCTACGGCTGCGCCTGGTATCACGAGCGCGGCCGGACCGTATGCCCGAACAACGCCGATGTGCCGATGGTGGACGCTGACGACATCGTGCTCGAAACGCTGCTCGACGACGTGCTCGACGAGGGCATCGTTACCGACGCCGTGGACCATGCGCTGACCCTGTTGCGGGGCGATGACCCAACGGCCCAGGCCAACCGACTCGACCGCGAACTGTCGGCGCTCGAGCGAGAACACGCGCGTCTGATAGCCGCCGTGGGCGCCGGCGAACAGGTGTCCGGCCTGTTGGACGCCCTCAGAGCGCTCGATCGGCGGCGGACGGATGTGAAGGCGCAACGGGACGCGATCGCCGCTAGGACAGGCCTCAGCGCGCGCGATGGCCGGCGTGTCCGCGACGAGCTGCTCGAGCTGTCGCGCTCGTGGCGACGCGTCCTTGTCGACGATCCGACGCACGCGCGACCGATCGTCTCGTCGCTCCTGAAGGGTCGCGTCACCATCACGCCGACGGCGAAGCCGAAGCAATGGGAGTTGCGCGGCGAGAGCACCCTCGAAGAGCTGTTCATGAAGGTTTTTCCCCGAGGTGGTACGTCCCCAGCGGGATTCGAACCCGCGTTTTGGCCTTGAAAGGGCCACGTCCTGGGCCTCTGGACGATGGGGACGTAGGGAGGCAGCTCGCCTCGACGCCGGCCGAGGCGGATCGAACAACCGCTCATGTTAGCACGCGCGCACGCGTGCCGGGGACGGCGAACCAGTTGGTAGTGGGCTACTCTACTTCGCTCTTAGGACGGTGGCCTGTAACCGCAAACGCCATGAAGCCCCCGGTGGCTAGAGCCACCGCGGCCCCGACGCGCAGAAGCGCGGTTCCCTGCATCGTCTCCCATTCGAGGACCGCTCGCGCGCGATCAGGTCCGAGGAGCGTCGCCGCGAGTCCTTGCATGCACACCGCGGCTCCCAACGCACGCAGAGTCTTTGGCGCACGAGAGGCCGGGGCACACAGGATTACCACGAGCCCCATGGCAACGCGAACAGCGGCGGCGGCATATAGTCCCACAGGCGTCGCGAAGTACAGCCGTCGAACCGTCGTCACGCTATCGGGCGAAACGAGGCCCACTATGCCGACGATGATGGTGAAGAGAGCGACGAGCAACGCTGCAGATCTCACGTCTTCTCCTTAGCCTGCTTTTTGGACTCGACGGCTTCCAGCAGCGCCACGATGTCGGACACGTCGAACAACCTGTCTGTCATTTTCGCGGCCATCACGAGCGTAACCCAGTGTCCGGTGGATCTTGATGAGATTGTACGCGAGTTATTCAAGTGCGACGGCCGCTTCCAGACTGAAGAAACGACCACCAGTTACGGGCAGAGGACCGTGATCGATGTCGTGTGAAACACCACCGAAGCCGGACGCTTCGGTATTCGCGCGACATCGAGTGGCGACGTCAACACCGTCAACGTCACGCATTTCGGCCCCGGACTCCGCGCCTCGGCTTCGACCGTCACGACGGCGTTCGTTTCGGACGCGCCCGTCAACACGATGTCGTAGCCGGACGATGGCCGCGTGCCCATCGCGGCGAGCACGATCATTTCAGCGGAGAAGTCAACGTCGGGCAGCGGCGGAACCGGCATGAGGTTCCGATGGATCTCGTTCCACGCCGACTGCCACGCGTCGCGATCGCGCACGACGCGCGTCGTCGCTTCGGGATACCCGCTGAAGATCATGAACGCGCGTGATTCCGTTGCGAGGCGTGCGAGCGGCAGGGGGGTCGCCTTCGTCGGCGCTTCGGGTTGGCCGCACGCGGTGATCGCCACGACCGCCGTCAACAGACAGCCGCGCATCGCGATCGACGACTCGTTGCGGACCATCCTGAAGAGAGTATCGCATCAGCCTGAAGCGTCGCGAAGACGGACGGCAGCGACCTCGACCGGGCTCCAACCGGAGGCACGAGTCTTGATTCGCGTCTCCCTATGGCCGAGAACACTGCAATTACGGTTGAGATGTCGCTCGAAGCGCTCAGCGAGGCGCTGGGGAAGGCCGCCGACGATTTGCGCGCGGTCGTGCCGGCAATCGATCAGGCTCGCGCCGAGATCGCATCGCGCAACACGTCGGTATCACGCGACGTGATCAAGGACGCCGAGCGCGTGATCGACCACCTGCGGCAGGCGGACGACTGCCTGCGCGACGTGGTGAAGGATCTGGCGGAGCGGTAAAGCCGCGCTCGCGTCAGCGCGCAGCACTGGCCTTGAACGGCGCGCTCGCGATGGTCTTTCCCCACATGATGGCCATTCTGCCGCCGTCGTTCGTCATGTCGAGGAAGCTCCACGTGAGCTGCTCGACGGCAAACGGCAGCGTGTCGACCTTCATCGGAATGCGAGCGACGTCCTTCTCCGGCGTGTAGCCGTACGCACCCCAGAGGGCGGTCTTGTCCTGCGGGTTGAACTTCGCCTGCGCGGCCCAGTTCGACACGATCAGCGTCCACTGCGCGGGCTTCAGGTCGACGAACAGACTGTATTCGCCGGCGGGCACGGTTTTGTCGCCGAATGTCAGCGGCACTTCGGTCTTGAGCCGCGTCGTCACGTTCGCGCCCGCGCGCCACACCGGTGGCGCCGGCAATCCCGGAGCGCCGACGTCGAGGGCAGCCTTGCCGTAGTTCTCGCCCGAGCCGAACAGGTCGCGCCCGCGCTGAAGCGGCCGTCCGTACGTGATCTCGATCCATTTGCCGCCTTGATAGACCTCGCGCCCAAGCGCGAACGAGGGCCGCTCACCCTTACTCCACGTGCCGAGCACCTGCGTCTGCGCGGTGCCTTCAGGACTCATGGGTCGTGCGCCCTGCTGTGCGACGACCAACGTACCCGCGGCCACGACTGTGACGGCCACTGCGATTGTCTTGCGTATCATCGACACCTCCACGTCCTCAATCCAGATGCCTCAGATTACTTCGCTGGCTGCAGCAACTCGCGGATGCCCCCGAGCGAGGCCATGATGCCGCTCGTCTCGTACGGCAGGAATACCAGCTTTTGTGCGTTTGTCGCAATCTGCCCCAGCGATTCGAGATACTTCTGCGCAATCAGGTATTGCGCCGGGCTGTCCTTGGCGCCGAGCGCCTGCGCAATGAGCTGAATCGCCTGCGCCTCAGCTTGTGCCACGCGCAGTCGGGCCTGCGCCTGGCCTTCCGCCGCCAGAATCGCCGCTTCCTTCGCGCCCTCGGCGTTGACGATCGCCGCCTGCTTCTGTCCTTCGGCGCGCAGAATCGCGGACGACTTCTCGCCTTCCGCCGTCGTGACGACGGCGCGGCGCGTCCGCTCCGCGGTCATCTGCTTTTCCATCGTCAGCCGGATCTCTTCGGGCGGCGTGATGTTCTTCAGCTCGATGCGCATCACCTTGACGCCCCACTGCTGCGTCGCGCTGTCGAGCGCCGCGCGGAGTTGGGAGTTGGTCGTGTCGCGCGACGAGAGCGTGTGATCGAGATCGAGCTGACCGATGACGTTGCGCAAGGCCGAGAGGGTGAGCTGCTCCAGTCCCCACGGCAGATTCTGCACCTCGTAGGTGGCGCGCACCGGATCGGCGATCAGGTAGTAGATCACCGCGTCCACTTCCATCGTCACGTTGTCGCGCGTGATGACCGGTTGCGGTTCGATCTTGGTGATCTGTTCGCGGAGGTCGATCGTCGCGCGGACCGAGTCGAGGAAGGGCACAATCGTATTGAGTCCCGCCTCTGCGGTCCGGTGATATTTGCCGAGCCGCTCGATGAGCTTCACCTGCTTCTGCGGCACGATTTTGATCGTCCGCATCAGCACAATCAGCAGAACCAGCGCGACGCCGAAAAAGATGATGCTGTTCATGCGCGTGTCACCTCCAGCACGATCCCATCGGCGCCGGCGACACGGATCTTGATACCGGACGGGATGGGCTCTGCGCTCCGGGCCGCCCAATCTTCGCCGCCGACGTTGACGCGTCCCGACCCCGTCGCCGGGTCGATGTCGTGCGTGACGACCCCGGTCCGTCCGATCAACGAATCGGTGCGGGACGGCACACCTCGTCCGGCCAGCCGGCCCACGAGGCGCGATCGTAACCCCACGAGCGATGCGATCAGGACGACGACAAATGTGCCGAGCTGCTCGGGAATGCCGAAGCCGAGATACGCCGCCACAGCGGCAGACACGGCCGCGAGACCGACGAACGCGGAACCAAAGTGGGGAATCGACACCTCGAGGATCGCCGCGACGAACGCCACGGTGAGCCACGTGAGCGCGGCAACCTGCGATGCCCACATCGAGAGAAACGTGGTGATGATGTTCCAGATCATAGGCGGAACAGCGGTCGTCCGTTCGCCATCCCGGGCCACGGCGTCCCGAGCAACAGCAGCACGGTTGCGATGCCGAAGCATATGAGCAGCCGCGACCGCT
>Ga0137369_10004264_pt1 | contig 14575 bp, 15 predicted proteins | sample SagtaG_12_FD_104918 | JGI IMG/M metagenome (GOLD analysis project Ga0137369, IMG submission 104918) | Vadose zone soil microbial communities from Sagehorn Ranch, Mendocino, California, USA - Sage1_L_113_16 metaG | ecosystem: Environmental > Terrestrial > Soil > Vadose zone | place: USA... | reverse complement strand
GATCCTTATGGTTCCAGCTTAAACGCGAATCAAACCAGTATCGGCTCACGCGCGTGGGTGAACCCATTTACGGGCATCTTCCCATCGGGCGCCAACAATCACAGCGGTCACAGTCACACTGGCACATCGCACCGGGTCACCGTGGCAACCAGCGACCTGGATCCATCGCAAAATCCGGGCGCGATCTATTTCGGCGAAGCCCAGTATGTCACTCCGCATGAATACGCCTGGTGCCAATCGCATCCCGGGCAATGCAACATGTACAACAATGCTTCCTACCGTCAATTTACTGTCAGTGGGGGCCCGACCAATTTCACATTTGGCGGTGTCGGCTCAACGGTGCGGATGCAGCCCGCCATCATGGCTTGGACAGGCGCAACAGTAAATCAGTATCAGCCTGATCCGGGGAATGATGGCATTTGGTTCATGGGTTACAAAGTGACCAACCCAACTACGGGGGTCTGGCACTACGAGTATGCCTTGTATAATGAGAACCTCGATCGCGGCATTCAATCGTTCAGTGTACCTTTGGCGCCGGGAGTTAACATCAGTAATATGGGCTTTCACGCGCCGCCTCAGGAACCCGGCTGGGCAAACGACGGTACATTTAACAACCAGGGTTACAGCAGCCAACCGTGGACTGTCACTCAGGCGGGTGAGTCGATAACTTGGAACAGCGAAACGTTTGCGCAGAACCAGAACGCAAATGCGATCCGTTGGGGCACATTGTATAATTTCCGGTTCGACGCCGATCAACCGCCGCAAAATGCCAATGCGACGGTCGGCTTTTTCAAGACAGGCTCGCCAATGATGGTTGCGATCCAGGGACCAATGGGCGGTGGCACGCCAACTCCGACACCCACAGCCAGCCCGACGCCAACGGCAACTGCGACAGCTAGCCCGACGCCAACACCTACAGCTACGGCTACGTTTACGCCTACACCTACAGCTACGGCAACGTTCACGCCGACTCCGACGCCCACCTCAACTTCAACGCCCACGCCTTGCATTGGCGCGTACGTGATAAATCAGATCGGCGGCAGCATCGTGCCAGGCACTACCGACATCGGCAATCACGGGGATGATACGGTGACCACAATTGCGTTGCCCTTCCCTTATACGTTGTACGACCAGACCTTCACCTCGATCAATCTGTCGTCCAACGGCAATGCCCAGTTCACGACCACCGATACGACCTTCACCAACATCTGCCTGCCATGGACCGCCCACAACTACACCATCTTCCCGTACTGGGACGATCTGTATTTGGTCAACAGTGGGTTCGGCATATTCACATCAGTGAGTGGCACTGCTCCCAACCGCATCTTCAATATCGAGTGGCGGTCACAGTACTTCCCGGGGAGTGGTACTGCGAACGTCGAGCTGAGGTTGTACGAGGGGCAGCCACGCTTTGACGTGATCTACGGCACAGTGACTAATGGCAACACATCGGCCACAGCTGGAGTGCAGAGAGACAACACGTTCTTTACTCAGTACTTCTGCAACGGCTCCGGTGGTGCGGCGACTGGCGGACAAAGCTACGTCTATATCCCGCCACCCTGCCCAACTCCTACGCCATCTGCCACTCCGAGTCCAACAGCCACCTTTACGCCGACTGCGACGGCAACGGGAACAGTCACGCCTACAGCGACAGCCACGTTTACACCGACACCAACGCCTATCGGAAGTGCCCCACCTTCTCCAACACCAACGGCTACTGCTACCGCGACTGCGACAGCTACCGCTACGCCAACATCGACGCCTACGGCTACCGCTACTGCGACCATGACACCTACACCGCGGCCTACTCCGTCCCCAAGGGGTACTCCGCAGCCAAGGCCTCGGCCGACTCCCGGGCCGCGCCTGGCTTATTGGCGTTAGCGAATCTTAATACCAACCAGAGGAATACCTATGAATCGTAGAAGATTACTCGTACTCGCAGTCGCGGCTGCGCTCGGCTCCCTCGGAGGAAGTTTAGCGAGCGCAGGAACCGTCAACATTAACCCCAGCAAGGATAACACTCTTTATGAATACGATCCTCTTGATGGGGACCGCAGTAATGCGCTTGGCTTTCATTTCTTCGCCGGTAAGACAGCGATGGATGAGTTACGCCGCGGCGTGCTCGCGTTCGACATCGTTGGAAATATTCCGCCAGGCTCGACGATTACCGCCGCTAGCCTGAGCGTAAATATGTCCAGAACGCCGACGATCACCGCTTACCTTATGGAATTGCACAAGCTGCTTGCCGATTGGGGCGAGGGAACGTCCGTTGCACCTGGAGAAGAAGGCGACGGAGCGCCAGCTACGCCTAATGATGCAACATGGCGACACCGTTTCTTCGATACAATTTTTTGGACCACGCAAGGCGGAGATTTTTCTGCAACAGTGAGCGCAAGCCAGTTGGTTGGCCCGGTTGGTCAATACACGTGGAGCTCAGCGCAAATGGTTGCCGATGTACAGGGATGGTTGGATAACCCAGCCAGCAACTTTGGCTGGCTGATGTTGGGCGACGAGTCGGTATTCTTCACGGCAAAGCGGTTCGACACGCGTGAGAGCGCGAGCCCGCCTGTGCTCACCATTCAGTACATACCCGGACCCAGGGTTGTGCCGACTCCTCGGCCTCGTCCTACTCCAGCGCCTCGGCCGTAAGCCATCTCATTTATCGCATGGCTTGCAAAGCGTTAGTAATGCTTGTGCTCGCGGCCGGACTTGCCGCGATCGGTGCAAATTTTGCGGGCGCGACGACGCTCAGGATTGCAGCTGGACCTACGCCAACGCCCACACCGACGCCATCACCTTTTTCACATCCATTACTATTCCCGCCGGTCACTACGCAACCTAACGTGCCGGTCAGCATTGACCAGGCGTGCGTGCAAATATTGGATGGGCCGTGCACAAGCATGTGGACCTACGGCGGCACATATCCCGGCCTGATTATCCGCAGGCCGACTGGCCAGATGACTCACGTCACATTTACAAACAACCTCGACCCAGGCGCAGGTGCGTTAACGGTGCATAACCACGGCAACCATTCCTCTCCAGAGAATGATGGTCAGCCAGAAGATTTTCTCATCGAAACAGGGGAATCGCGAACTTACACATACACTGGCCTTGAGAATGGCGTTAATGAGCGCGGCACGATGCATTTTTACCACGATCATCGCATGGACGTTAACGGCCGTAACGTGTGGATGGGTCTTGCCGGTCTATACATCGTCGATGACTCGGCTGACCCGGCGACGCTGCCCTCCGGCAATTTTGACGTGCCGTTGGTAATCGCCGACCGGCAGTTCGACGTGAACAACCAGATCCATTACGTGTTCGATCCTAATGGCGTGACTGGCGACAAGATCCTGATTAACGGCGTTTACCAGCCATACTTCGATGTGGGCGATCGCAAGTATCGGCTCCGCATCCTGAACGCGTCCAATGCTCGCATCTACAACCTTGCGCTGAGCAGCGGCGATCTCTTCATACAGATCGGCACTGAGAGCGGGCTGTTGCCCGGGTCCGTGACACGAGCAGACATGCGAATGGGTCCCGCCGAACGTCTGGACGTTGTTGTAGATTTTGCCGGAAGACTCGGCCAGGACGTTTATCTCACGGATACGCGCACGGGAATGCACCTGCTGAAGTTCCGGGTCATTCAGCACCTCATTGATGACAGCTCGATTCCGCCGACGTTGCGCCCTGTCCCAGATATCGGCGAGCCGACAGTCACTCGTAACTGGAGCTTTGATCACACGGCGGGCCATTGGACGATCAACGGGCTGAGATTCGATCCGAACCGGGTCGACGCTCGGCCGATCTTGGGCACCACCGAGAGGTGGATCTTCACAAATCCCACGGGACAGCCGCACACGGTGCACATGCACGACGTCTACCAGCAGTGTCTCAGTCGCAACGGCGGAGCCTGTTATCCGTACGAGACGATGAAAGAAACGTGGTACCTGGATCCTGGAGAAAGCATCGAACTGAAGTTGAAGTTCACTGATTACACCGGCATGTACATGCTCCACTGCCACATGATCGAGCACGCCGACGACGGAATGATGGCGCAATTTGAGGTAGTCGCGCCGCGCGCGATTCCAACACCGAGGCTGCGCGCGACTCCGGCGCCGCGGCCTACTCCGCCACTTCATCTGACACCGCCTCCTTCGCCTACTGTCTCGCTGCGTCCCACTCCGGTGCCAAGGCCGACGCCGTAGCCGCCCTCCGCGGGTCGCAGTACTTCTGGCGAGCATAGCCTGCTAGCCTGTTCTTTTCGGCAACTTGCCGAATAGCTCTTTGCGCATTCGAAGCCAAAGATTGCCGAAACGCCTTGGTGTCGTCGGCAAGCTGCCGGCGACTGCAAGCTAGCAGCCTGCGCTCCCAGAGAACTGCAGCCTTCAATATGATAAACACTGAGCGCCCGGTGGCCGACTTTGCTAGGGCTCAAAGGGTATTCCTTCGCAATGCGCGATTAGAAAAACGCAAGAAACGCGCAGTCGAGAAATCGCAAGGGCACTAAACTTTTGAAAATCCATTGAACATCCGACGCATAACTTTATTGGCAGTTGTGCTGGCCGGCGCGTTGGGCGGGATCACGCCCAATGCAAAGAGCGCGCCCACCATCACTCTCAACCCCAGCAAAGATAATACTCTCTACGAGTACCAAGCCGTTAACGGCGATCGCAGCAATGCCGTCGGTGATCACTTTTTCGCCGGCAAGACAGCAGACCCCGTTTACATTCGGCGAGGCGTGCTTGCCTTCAACATCGCGGGGAGCGTTCCGCCGGGCTCGACGATCACTAGCGCGAGCCTGACTATGCACATGTCCAGGACGAATCTGAATACCGCGCGAATCGTGGAGCTGCACAAGCTACTCGCCGACTGGGGAGAAGGAACGTCCAACGCAAATGCACAGGAGGGTGAAGGAGCACCCGCCACCACAAACGATGCCACATGGCGGCATCGTTTCTACAGCACTATTTTTTGGACGACCCAAGGCGGGGACTTTTCCGGCACAGTCAGCGCAAGCCAATCAGTGGGTGCCGTCGGAGATTATACGTGGAGTTCGGCACAGATGGTGGCCGATGTGCTGTCGTGGGTGAACAATCCGTCCAGTAACTTCGGCTGGCTGGTGTTGGGCGACGAGTCAACCTTCACGACGGCGAAGCGGTTTGACACCCGAGAGAGCAGCAGCCCGCCAGTGCTAACGATCCAATACACGGCGTCAAGCCCCACGCCAACGCCAACCGCCACAGCGACGCCCACCGCTGCGGCTACATTTACGCCTACACCAACTCCAACAGCTACTCACACGCCGACGCCTGCACCAACAGCCACGTTTACTCCGACGGCGACAGCTACGTTTACTCCGACGCCAACGGCGACTGCCACAGCTACAGCTACATTCACGCCAACGCCTACTCCAACAGCCACGTTTACTCCAATTCCGACACCAACGGCGACAGCTACTGCAACGGCTACTCCGACTGCGTCGCCAACAGCAACACCTAGTCCTACCTCCACCGCGACGCCTACGGTGCAACCATCACCTACTCCAACATCGACCCCGACTGCCACCGCGACGTTTACGCCAACTGCAACATCGACGGCAACGGCTACGTTTACGCCGACGCCTACGCCAACAGCCGTGTTTACTCCGACAGCAACACCGACCGCTACGGCTACACCTACGGCAAGTGCAAGTGCCACGGCGACTCAGCCTCCTCCATCGCCAACCGCGACGGCGACCGCCACACCAACCGTGACTCCGACGGCTACGCCAACGTCAACCCCAACAGCAACACCAACTCCGACTCCAAGCACGACGCCGACGCCCACACCTTTTTCGCATCCGTTGCTCTTCCCGCCTGCTACCACCGACGCGAACGTGTCGGTCAGCATCGAGGGGGCGTGCGTGCAGATACTCGACGGGCCATGCACAACCATGTGGACCTATGGAGGGACATACCCGGGCCTGACCATTCGCAGGCCTACTGGGCAGACGACTAACGTCACCTTTATGAATAACCTCGACCCAGTCGCCGGCGCCTTAAGTCCGCATAACCACGGCAACCATTCGTCTCCGGAGAATGATGGCCGACCAAACGATCTCCTCGTCGGGACAGGGGAATCACGGACCTATACCTACACCGGCCTTGAGGAAGGTATGCCCGAACGCGGCACGATGCATTTTTACCACGACCACCGCATGGATGTTACCGGCCGTAACGTGTGGTTCGGTCTCGCCGGCCTGTATATCATCGATGACCCGGCTGACCCGGCGACGCTGCCCTCCGGCGACTTCGACGTGCCTTTGGCAATCGCCGATCGGCAATTCGACGAGAATAACCAAATCCCGTACGTGTTTGATCCTAATGGCGTGAGTGGCGACAAGATCCTTGTCAACGGTGTTTACCAGCCATACTTCGAGGTGGGCGACCGGAAATATCGCTTCCGCATCTTGAACGCGTCCAATTCTAGCACCTATAACCTCGTACTCAGCACGGGAACTCTGTTCATACAGATCGGTACGGAGAGCGGCCTTCTCCCCTCACCGGTGGCGCGGGCGGAGATGCGAACGGGCCCGGCGGAACGTATGGACGTGGTTGTCGATTTTGCTGGGAGACTTGGGGAGGAAATCTATCTCACGGATACGCTTACGGGCATGCAACTGCTTCAATTCCGGGTCACTCAGCACGTCGTCGATCCCAGCACGATCCCGCCAGTCCTGCGTCCCCTGCCAAATATCGGTGAACCCACACGGACGCGAACCTGGAACTTTGACCGAGTGTCGGGTCACTGGACCATCAACGGCCTGAGATTCGATCCTAACCGTATCGACGCCCGGCCGGTGCTGGGAACGACTGAGAGGTGGATTTTCACAAATCCCACAGGCAGGCCCCACACCGCGCACATTCACGACGTGTATCAGCAGTGCATAAGTCGCAACGGCGGGCCGTGCTACCCGTACGAAACGATGAAGGAAACCTGGTACCTGGACCCCGGCGAAACACTCGAGGTGAAGCTGAAGTTCACCGATCACATTGGCATGTACGTTCTCCACTGCCACATGATCGAGCACGAGGATGACGGAATGATGGCCCAATTTGAGGTGATTGCGCCGCGTGCGATTCCAACGCCAAGGCCGCGTGCGACCCCCGTGCCGCGGCCCACTCCGCCGCCTCACCTGACACCGCCCCCACCGCCACCTTCGCCACGCCCTACTCCCGCGCCGCGGCCGTAGAGATACGACAGCTTTTCGGCAAGCTGCCGAAAAGGACAGGCTGGTCCGGCAGTTGCCCGATGCTCCCAAGAACCAGGGCGGGCGACTCAGCGCTCCGCGGGTATTTCGCTGCTCGTATCAAGTTGCTTTGCTTGCTGGAAATGTTTTTCGGCCAGGTCAGTCATTCCAAGGTCATGGAGTCGGCGCCCGAGCACCCAATGATAAAGGGGATTATTAGGTGTGAATTGGTCGGCCTGTTTTTCGTGAACATCGCCTTGCTCGAGGTTGCCTGACAAGCGCGCCGCACCTGCAAGCTCGTTGTTAACCAAAGCCAAACGCGCATTCCGCTGTACGGCATCGCTCCAAACCGAAACGGCTTCCTCCCGGTGCCCGAGCTGCCAGAGCGATTCGCCCTTCTCCTGGCGCGCCAGGATCAAGTCATCTCTTTCGGCCAGCGCTTGGTCCAGACTCGCACGCGCTTCTTCGTAACGTCCCAGGCGGTTCAAGATCGCGCCGCGATAATAGAGGCTCAAAGCTTTGCTCTCGTCTTTCTGATGAGCTGCGGCCGTGTGGAGCGTTTGCACGGATTGCGCAGCGTCGCCTAACAAATATTCAAACCAGGCCAGCTTCGGCAGAGCTTCGTTGTTTACAAACAATCCCGTCCTCGAAGCCGCCAGATAATGCTCTTTTCCTTGAAGAATGTTTTCCCGATCCGCCGGGCTGAGCCAGCGGGCTGGATCGAGCTGCGCCAAGGCCAGTTCGTCGGGCAAGTGAAGCTTGTTGAATGCGACGTTGCCGAAGAACTCGTGATACCGCACCCAGCCGCAGTGCAGGTTTAACCCAATCCATGCACAGGCAAAGGCTGCAAACGCCAGGCCAGTCTTGTGAATTTTTCCTGACGATTTCAAATTGAACCGGTAAAAGGACAACTCCCTGCCCCGAAGTAATCGCCACGTTTTCAGAGTGAGAAACGTTGTGACCGCGGCGCAGCCAAGCGCCATCAAAAATGGAACCAGCGCGTAAACACCGCGAACAGCAAGGAAACTTCCCAGAAAGACCAATGCGCCGACGACCTCTTCAGGCCATGTCAATGAATAATGTCTCTTAATGACATTCGATTTCGGAGCCAGAAGCGTCGGCTTCCCAAAACCGAAATAGAGCGCGTCGTTTGGACAAACGCTGACGCAATCCATGCATTTCATGCAACCCGGATCGACAACCATCCCGTACTGCTTCACTTCCGCGTGCACCTGCACGTTCGAAGTGCACGTGGCAGTACAATGCCCGCACTGATTGCACGCAGGCGTGACCCGGATTTTTCCCGGCGAGAATTTGTCGGCGAGGCCGAAGAAACCGCCATACGGGCACGCATAAGTGCAAAAGCCTTTTTGCCCCAAAAAATAAACGGTGACGAAGCCGCAAATAAACAGAAACGGGATGGCCACCGCGACAGAAGGAAACGTCGCCCAAAAATTTGTGGTCACCAGATGATTCGTGAATTTCGGGATGATTGGTCCGTGTCCCGGATTCGAAAACAATCGATAAGCAACGGGCCAGACAAACATGTACAGCGCCGCGCCGAGCGGGACATACACCAGGAGCCGCGACCGAAACGGCTTCGGATGAAGACCCATTTTCTTGAGCAGCCAGCCGCAGAAATCCTGCAATGCAAGTATGTGACAACCCCACCCACAAACAAAACGTCCGAAGATGAGCGTCGCCAAAATTGCCAGGCTAAAAAAGATGAAGCCCGCGTTCACAAACCCGTTCTGCAGCGTGTACATCGTTTCCGAGGGCTCGATAGGCGAAACCGTCTTGCCCATGAACCGCCACTGAATGATGTGCGCGATCATGAACAAATTCAGAGCCATCAACGCGGCCGCGCGCCACCGACCGGTCTTCGATTTACGTATACCGGTCTTACTGAAGCCCGGGACGTTGACCCCGGCACCGGCTCGCCCCGGAATCGCTCCAGCTGCTTTCAATTCTCGGCTGACGCAACCACTTTTCACAGAGTTGGCGAATTTACGCTAAAACAGAATATGCGCCACCAGCAGTCCCAAAAAAAACGCACCTTGCCCGGATAACAAATCTCGACTAGAAAAAAACGTGAAAGCAACGCGCGCAATAATCCTGGTAATGGCCGTGAACACATTCTCCTTCGTCCTCGCCGAGGCAGAGTCTCCGAACCTGACTGGAAGTTGGAAGGTCGAGATTACTTTTGCTAACGGGCAAAATCGTTTCCTGCGCTTTGATGCACAAAGCGACGGAAAAGGCACCCTGACGGTCACGGACCCGCAATCCAAAGTTTGGGCGGGCGCCAAACCTTCCGAGGCAAAGTGGACTGCGGGTGAGGGGAACTCGGTAACGTTCTCTGGCCCGGTGGAGTTTCTCATCGGCAATGTGGGGCGTGACGCGGGAACCTTGACGCTCAAAGGAAAATTTGAGAGTCCGGATTTGATCACCGGCGAAGCGGATTTCTCGCCACTCGTCGGAGACGGACCTTCGAAGCACGGGACGTTCAAAGCGGTCCGGGCAAACCAATAGGAAAGAGAACCACGGATCACACGGATAGGTTTGACCGAACACCGTGCTGATAAATCAAAGGTGGATTCGGCGTCGCCGCGTCCAGACGATGCGATCGGCCAAGGCGCGAATATCAGCGGCAAGGCGGCATTCCAACCCGCTAATAGTCGTCGCGGCGACCGTTCACCAGCACGCACCTCGCGACTCGGTCCAGTTGTGTCAACGAAATGGTTACAGCGTTGTTACCTTTGCGGAAACCAGGAACACGAATTACACCAATTCCCACGAGGCTTTGGACCCGATCCAATCCGTCTAGATTCGTGAAATTCGTGTTCTCTGTTCCGCGAAAAATCTAAAAAAAGCTTGCCATTCACTCACGCATTCAATAAACCCGGGGGAAGGAGAAGTTTGTGGCGTTTTTGCTATAAACGACAATTCCATTCACATCAAAAACATTCATGAAACGGAAATCCTCGTCACAATGCGTGTGCTTTAATCTGCGTGTCTTAATTCACCTCTCTATACTCTTGGCGAGCGCACTTCTGGCCTCCATTGCCACGGCGCAGGAGGTATGGGTTGCTCGCTACAAGGGCGTCGTGGGTGGTTGGGACGGCGCCTATGCGATTGCCGTTGACGGCTCAGGCAATGTCTATGTCACGGGAAAGAGCGTCCGCACTAGCGGTGATTATGATTATGCTACGATCAAATACAACGCCTCGGGCGCACAACAGTGGGTTACCCGTTACAATGGACCGGGTGATAGCGACGATGGCGCCTATGCGGTTGCTGTTGACGGGTCGGGGAATGTCTATGTTACGGGATACAGCCTCGGGTCGGGCACCATATTTGATTACGCCACGATTAAATACAACGCCTCGGGCGCACAACAGTGGGTTGCCCGCTATGATGGGACGGGTAATGGCAATGACTATGCCTATGCCATTGCCGTTGACGGCTCAGGCAATGTCTATGTTACGGGACGGAGCACCGGGTCGGGCAACGGATTTGACTACGCCACGATCAAGTATAACTCGGTGGGGCAACAGCAATGGGTTGTCCGCTACGATGGGCCTGTGAGTTCTGATGACTCTGCCGTTGCCATTGCCGTTGACAGCTCAGGCAATGTCTATGTTACGGGAGGCAGCGCTGGCATGGGCGGCGTCGGCTGCATTAATTTCATTTGCGACGATTACGCCACGATCAAGTACGACACTGCAGGCACACAACAGTGGGTGGCCCGCTACAATGGACCGGGCAATTCGAGTGACAATGCCGTTGCCATTGCCGTTGACGGCGCAAGCAACGTGTATGTTACGGGAACGAGCGGCGGCTCAAGGGGGGGTTGGAGGCTACGCGACGATCAAGTACAATGCGTCAGGCACACAACAGTGGGTTGCCCGCTATGATGGACCCGGCAATGCGCTTAACGCCGCCTATGCCATGGCGATTGACATTTCAGGCAATGTCTATGTTACCGGACAGACCAACTTGCCTGCAGCTCCTACTGATTACGCATCGGTCAAGTACGACCCGTCGGGCACCCAGCAGTGGGCTACAGTGTACAACGGCCCGGGAAATTCTGATGACGTTGCGCGGGCGATAGCCGTTGACGGCTCAGGCAATGTCTTTGTCACGGGATACAGTATTGGTTCAGGCACAGGCTATGATTTCGCGACGATAAAGTACAATAGCTTGGGCACACAACAATGGGTTGACCGGTACAATGGTCCGGGCAATGGCAACGACCTTCCAAATGGTCCGTATGCGATCGCTGTCGACGCGTCGGGTAATCCCTATGTGACGGGAGAGAGCGCCGGCAGCAATGGCGATCGTGATTATGCGACGATCAGATACTGGGGGTGTTGGCCGGCTTGCACGACGCGAGCGGAGAAAGACTCATTTGCGTCCACGAGACGCCGCGGGATTTCCGATCGCCGCCGTGCTGTGCAGCCAGAATCACGGACAGGGCGCATCGCGAAAAAAGATCGGAAATCGACAGATTCCGTAAAGAATTCTAGAAAAAGACTTGTCAACAATTGATAAGCGAGGGACACGCGGGATCATTCGCTCCTTCTCGTCCTGTACTTCGCCATCTATTGAAGTCGCACCGTGGGATCCGCTCACCAGCAATCACCGCTAAGATCGCACTTAGCACGTTCCAACGAGAGCGAAACAAGAATCGGCAATCATCGCGAGGTCGTGCTTAGACTTATGCGCCGGTCGAGTGGTCGCTTGTTCCTAGTGTGCTAGTCTCGCAAAGAGCATGGCCAAACGAACAGCGGGAAAAAGAAAAAGTGCCGGCGTCACCACGGCTAACAAACGAAACGCCGTGCCACTCAGCCACACTAAAAGATTCGGCCGACCTAATCTCCTCACCCTGCTGGGTTTGGCGGTAATGACGTTTGCGATTTATGCGCAAGTGATCGGGCATCAGTTCATCAACCTTGATGACCCCACATATATCCGGGAAAACCCAATGGTGAATCGCGGTATTACGCTCGCGGGACTCGCCTGGGCGTTCACCACGTTTCATGCAACAAACTGGCATCCGCTCACTTGGATTTCACACATGATCGATTGCCAGCTCTTTGGCGTGAACGCGGGCCGCCATTTGCTGGTCAACGCGCTGATTCATGTGGCAAACACGTTACTTGTCTTCTTGTTTCTGTTGCGAACAACACGCGCCCGCTGGCCAAGCGCACTGGTCGCCGTGCTTTTCGCACTGCATCCGTTGCATGTGGAGTCGGTTGCTTGGGCGGCCGAACGCAAAGATACGCTGTCCACATTTTTCGGATTGCTGTCGCTCACTGCTTATGTGCGCTATACAGAGGCACCCTCGCGCAAGCGATATACCTGGATAGCCGTGACACTGGGGCTGGGTTTGCTTGCGAAACCGATGCTGGTCACCTGGCCGTTCGTGATGTTGCTGCTCGATTACTGGCCGTTGCGCCGTCTGTCACAATCGAGAAGCCGCAATAAATCCATTTCAATTGCGCCGCTTATACGGGAGAAATTGCCATTGTTTGCTCTCGTGGCGGCGTCCGCCGTTATCACGTTGATAGCGCAATCGCGTGGAGGCGCTGTGCGCACACTCGCCGCTGCCCCTGTTGCGCTGCGGCTCTCGATCGCGCTTGTGTCGTATGCGAAATACTTACTGCTCACTTTCTGGCCAAATGATCTGGCGGTCTATTATCCGTTTGTTGGCATACCGGCTTGGCAGATCATCGGCGCAGCGTTTCTGCTGATTGGAATTACGGTGTTTTGTGTTTCTCAACGGAGAATTCGGCCGTACCTTATGGTTGGCTGGCTTTGGTTTCTGGGAACACTGGTTCCGGTAATAGGAATCGTTCAGGTTGGCGGGCAAATCATGGCGGACCGCTACTTTTATATTCCGTCGATCGGTTTGTTCATTGCGCTCGTGTTCGGATTAGCGGACATCGCTAAGAGCTGGCGGGTTGCGCCAGCGCTCAGCGCAGGAATAGCTGGCGGGATTCTACTGATTCTTGCTACTCTTACTAACGCGCAGATTCAGCGCTGGCGTGACAGCTTCACTTTGTTTGAGCACACGCTAGCAGTCACTCCACCTAATGTCCGCATAGAACACAACCTGGGCGTGGCCTTGGCCGTGGCCGAAAGATATGATGAGGCCGAGGCGCATTTTGAGAAGGCGTTGCAGATCAACCCCAATTTCTACGACGGCTTGGTGATCATGGGCGTTACCCGTGCGCACCAAGGCCGGCTGCCGGAAGCCATCGAGTATTTCCGAACTGCAATCCATTCACAGCCGGACCTGCCGAAAGCGCGCGTGCAGTTGGCCCACGCGCTGTGGAACCAAAACCAGGATCAAGCCGCGCTTGAAGAGATGCGCCGCGCATCACAGCTTGCGCCCAAAGACGCAGATCTTCGTGCTGACTTTGGACGCGCGCTGGCACGGTTGGGCAGAATTCCAGAGGCTATTGATGAGCTTCACGAGGCGCTGCGGTTGAATCCCAACAGTGCCGTGGCCCATAACAATCTGGGGTTGGCCCTGCTTGCATCTGGGAAACCCATGGAGAGCATTCCGGAATTTGAGGCGGCGCTCCGTCTCAAGCCGGAGCTGAAAGATGCGGCGGACAATCTGCGACGCGCGCAGGCACAATTGAAGTGACGCAGGGAATCGCTGTCCCGTTCCGACAGACTCATGTGGCGGCGAGCTTGCGCGAAATAGTAACAGCGTTGTTACCATTGCGGAAACCAGGAACACGAATTACACCCATTCCCACGAGGCTTTGGACCCGATCCAATCCGTGTAGATTCGTGAAATTCGTGTTCTCATGTTCCGCGAAAAATCTAAGAAAAAGCTTGCCAAAATTCCGGCATCCAATAAACCCTTGGGCAACCACACACAAAGTGTTGGCGTGCTGGTAGCGGTTATGCTACGAATAGCGCTCCTTCACTTAAGTTCCGTCCACATCATTACCTAACTCCATGAAAAAGAAATCCACTTCACGTTCCGCCTTTTTTAATCTGCGCATTCTAATCGGCCTGTGCATAGCGCTGGCCGGCATTTCCCTGGCGCTGGTGGGCCTTGACGCCTTCGCCGCGAATAGCGCACCGGTGAAGATAAGGAATCATATTATTACCGCGTCCAACGACCCACTGGTACCAGTGGGGTTCGACTGTTCCAAAATTGAGGAACTCGGCATCCACAAGATGGAGAACTTCCGGGCCGGAGCCATCATGCTCGCCTGCGGCGCAGACGCGACTCCAGGTTCCTCCTCTGTGGGCGGCTTCTTCCAACGCATCGGCCAGGCTGTCAAAAAATTGCTTGTGCCCCTGTATGGCGCCGGGGACGTC
>Ga0137369_10004259_pt1 | contig 14580 bp, 14 predicted proteins | sample SagtaG_12_FD_104918 | JGI IMG/M metagenome (GOLD analysis project Ga0137369, IMG submission 104918) | Vadose zone soil microbial communities from Sagehorn Ranch, Mendocino, California, USA - Sage1_L_113_16 metaG | ecosystem: Environmental > Terrestrial > Soil > Vadose zone | place: USA... | reverse complement strand
TTGTTCGTCACACCCAACCACCCCAGCTACCCTTCTGCGCACTCGTGTTTCTCCGGCGCGGCACCGTCCATTCTAGCGCGCCAATTTCCCGCCGAAGCGGGCACCCTGGATGCCATCGTGGACCAGGCGGGCGAGGCGCGGCTCATGGCTGGCATCCACTACCGGACTGACGTCGACACCGGCAAAGTGCTCGGACAGCGCGTCGGCGAGGTGGTGTGGACCCGCGGCAACTAATCATCGAGTAAGTGCGAGTTGGGGGACAGTCCTGGCGTCGGGACGTCCCTCAGCGCCCGGTGCTACTGGCCAGAGATGCAGGCGATCAGCGCTGTCGGATCCTCCGGCGCAGTATCGCCCGCCCAGACGACATACTGGTCGGGACGCACCAGAACCAGGCGCGACTCGTACTGCTCGCGGCCGCCGCCATGAGTGTCGCGAATTACTTTCAACGGCACTTTGCGCTGGCGCGCGGCCTCGTCAAGTACGCGCACCGCGCCATCATCGGTGTCGAACGCGAGCAGCGTGAAGCCGTCGCTCAACTCCTCGAACACGCTGCGACCGCTGCTGAGTTTCTTCGGCGCGAGGTGGTGCCCGGCCTCGGCTTTGAATGACATTCGTCCGTGAATGCTGCACACGCCATTTTCGGGCCCAGAGACCACCGACGACCCTTCGTAGTGCGGCTCATATGCCTGAGGTCGCATCCCCCATGACCCGCCGTACTCCGCCCAGGCCCGCTCGAATTCGGCCCTGTCTTTGGCCGGGTTGTACCGCTCGAGCCAGGCCCGGTCGCGCTCAATGCCACCGGCGATCATCGCTTCGCCGGTTTCCTTGAAGATCGGCCGCCGCTCCTCGTCGTACGATGCCAAGAGCTTCTGGCCGCCCCAGCCCTGGAGCTTGGCCGCTAGCTTCCAGCCGAGATTGGCGGCGTCCTCCAGTCCGGTGTTCAGGCCGAAGCCACCGTAGGGCGGGTGCTGGTGGCACGCGTCGCCGGCGATGAACATGCGCCCCAAGCTGTACTGGCTGGCGAGCATGATGCGCAGGTCCCAGAAGCCAAGGTGATCGAATTCGGCGTGAAATCGGAAGCCCGCCGCCTCGTGCAGCAAGCCGAGGAAGTCGAATGTATCCGGTGTGGCGTCGTTGGGCACGGGTGCGTGAAAGAAGAAGCCCTCGCCGACGTCGATGCGGCCAAAGAATTGCCAGTAGCCGTGCAGCTCCGGCTTCATCACCCGATAGGTTGTCGCGGGCGGGAAGCGGTTGAGGAAGTCGTGCAACTCCGGCGAACGGAAGACCGCCAGCACCATCCGCTGGTCGAAGTTGCGTCCGCCGCGATCGATACCCATGCTCTCCCGCACGAGCGATTTGCCACCATCGCACCCCACGACGTACGTACTCTGTATGGTGCGGCGGCCCTCGTGTCCGGACTCGTCCTGGTTCGTCTGCTGTTCGGTGTCCGCCGACCAACTGTAGAACGGCCCGTCGCCTTCGCTCGAGGGACGAATGGTGATGCTGATGCCCGCGTCGTGCTGTTCGACGCGCTCGGCCGTCCAGCCAAACAGGGTGCTGACTGAGGGCAGTTGTTTCAGACGGTTGCGCAGCACCGACTCGGTGCAATACTGCGGCAGTCGCTCATTGCGTTGGAAGTAGTAGTCCTGCACGCTGGCACCGCGTCCGGCCCATGCGCTCCTGCCAGTGCCGGAGACGTGGTAGTAGGCGCTCATCAGATTGCCATAGCTGGTCACGCCACCGATCGGGTAGTCCGCGGGCATCACGCGCGCGGCGCGCAATTCGTTGACGCAGCGCCAGAAGTAGAAGTGCTCGAGCGTCCGATTGGTGAGGTTCTGGCCCTTCGGGATGGGCTGCGGCGCCAGGTGGCGCTCGACCAGCACACACGAGATACGGCGCTGGCCCAGCTCGACCGCTAGTGCGACCCCGACGGGGCCGCCACCGACGATCGCTACGTCAAAGCTGTCATCCATGCGATCACCTAACGATACCTGCGGCACAGTCACGGGTTGAATATCCTTACTGGGCAGGAGCGAATGTGGCGGGGAGGGGTGTGGCATGGCTTCGTTGACCAGGCGCGGGTTGTTGGTCAGAACCGGCGAGATCGCGGCCGCGGGGTTGACCCTGCCGCTACTCGCGGCGTGCGGCTTGGTGCCTCGGCCTGCCGCGGGGCCAGCCACAAGTGGCGGCGGCACGAACGCGGGGAAGATCAAGACCCCGTCCTACGTACCGATCCAGGACGGCCCCAAGGCGGACCTGCCCGCCCGAGCCGACGGTGTGGACGCCGGCTATTTCGGCTTTCCGCAGACGTTGTTCAAAGCCGTCAAGGAGGCGCCGGGCAAAGGCGAGGACGTCACGCTGATGACGAACCTCATCCAGGGCGCGGTCGTGCCGCTGGAGCAGAACGCCGCATGGCAAGCGGTGAACAAGGATATGGGTCTCACCGTGCGTCAGCGCCTGTACGGATCCGGCGACTACCGCACCGGACTGAACACCACCATCGCTGGTGGCGACTTGCCGGACACTCTCTACAACAATCCGACGAATTACATTCCCAATCTGCCCGCGTTCCTGCAAGCGCAATGCGCCGATCTGACGTCCTACATCGGCGGCGACGCAGTCAAGGATTATCCCAACCTGGCCAATCTTCCGACACCGTGCTGGGCTGAGACGGTGTTCAACGGCGCCATCTACGGCGTTCCGGTGCCGCGGGCGCCGTTCCTGAATGCGTTCCTGGTGCGACAGGACATCGTGGATCGCGCGCAGTTGGAGTTGCCGAAATCGGCTGACGACTTCAAGAAGTTTCTCACCGCGGTGACCAGGCCGCAGCAGAACCAGTTCGGCATCGCGGCCGCCACGCCGCCCGCGTTCGGCCTGGGCAGTCAGGCGCCGCTACTCATGATCTTCGGTGCGCCGAATAACTGGGCGCTCGACAAGAACGGCAAGCTGGTCAAGGATTTCGAGACCGACGAATACAAAGCGGCCGTCGGCTTCGCACGCGACCTCTGGGCGGCCGGGGTCTATCACCCGGATACGCGCAACTTGAACGGGACGACGCTATCGACCGCGCTGCGCGGGGGCCAGACCGTGATTGCGTCGCACTCGTTCGGTGCGCTGATCGCTCAATGGCCGCTGCTTGCAGTTGAGAACCCGGCGGCGCGCTTGCGGGTGATCCATCCGTTTTCGGTCGACGACAAAGCCAAGCCAATCTACCACACTGGCCCGAGCAACTTCGGCATGAGCTTCATCAAGAAAGGCAGCGCCGATCGGGTCAAGCTCCTGCTGCGTGTACTGAATTACATCGCCGCGCCGTTTGGCAGTCAGGAGTGGGCGCTCCTGAACTACGGCGTGGATGGCGTGCACTACGCACGCGACGCGCAGGGTATTCCGGCGCTGACCGAAAAGGGCAAGTCTGAAGTGGTGAGTACGTGGAAGTACATCACCAACAACCCGCAGGTGCTCTTCTCGCCGTACCGGTCGCAGGAGTATGCGACCGATATTCAAGAAGACGAGAAGGCATTGGCGGACGTCGCGATTGCCGACCCCACGTTGGGTCTGTTCTCGCCGACGTTTTCCGGGCAAAAGGTGACACTCGACCTGGCGATGAGTGACGGGGTTGGCGAGATCGTCACCGGCCGCAGCCCGTTGAGCGACCTCGACGGCCTGGTCAGGGATTGGCGGAACAATGGCGGTGAAAAAGCACGCGGTGAATACCAGGACGCGCTAGCCGCCGCAAAGTAAGGTCGCCCGCCTGGCGAGCGCGATTCGTTCGGCCCTCGCCAGGCGGCAAGCCGATTGGCCGCGCTGGTGGGTATCATGCGCGTGCCGTGGATCTGGGCCTGGCTGGAAAAATCGGACTGGTGACTGGTGGCAGTCGCGGCATTGGGCGGGCCACGGCGCTCCGCTTGGCGCACGAGGGAGTCGACGTTGCGATCTGCGGTCGCACCGCCGAGACCCTGGAAAGGACGCTCTCGGAGCTCCGCGCAACCGGAGTTCGGGCGCACGGAGTGATCGCCGATGTGACGGCAGCGGGCGAGGCGGAGCGCTTTGTCGACGAGTCAGCCGCGCAGCTTGGCGGAGTTGATCTCGTGATCGCGAACGTTGGGGGCTCGGCGGGCCGCGGATTGCTCGAATCCACTCCAGAGGACTGGCTGCAGACGTTCGAGCAGAATTTGTTCCATGCGGTGCGATCGATTCGTGCAGCGGTGCCGCACATGCAAGCTCGGGGTGGCGGCAGCGCCGTGTCGATCGCGTCCATTTCAGGCTGGAAGCCCGGTCCAACAGCGCAGTACGGCGCGGCTAAAGCCGGTGAAATCTTTCTGGCCGGAGCCCTGGCGTGGGAGCTCGCGTCATCGCGGATCCGGGTCAACACCGTGAGCCCAGGGTCGATCATATTCCCGGGTGGTGGCTGGGCGCGCTTTCGCGAGCGGGATGCCGATCGGTTTGCAGAGTTCGAACGGCGCGAGTTTCCCTGGGGTCGGCTCGGGACAGCCGAGGAAGTGGCAGACGTCGTGGTCTTCGTGCTGTCCCAACGCGCCTCATGGATCAACGGGGCGAATATCGCAGTTGACGGGGCGCAGGGTCGTCCCAGCGCTTTCTGATCGCGTGCTCGAACACCTCGTCACGCTGTTTCCTCTGACGACGGACCCGATGCAGCTTGCCGCGATCCAGGTACAGGCAACGTACGTCGGCGGCGAGCGCGTCTGGCCGTGACGGCTATTCGCGCGCTGACCTACAACATTCGCTCGGGCACCGATATCCTGGGTCGGCCGCGGCTCGAGGCTCAAGCGCGTGTCGTGTGCGAAGCGGCGCCCGACCTGGTCTTCTTGCTGCTGGCCGACCTCGGCGGCTAACCCGACCAGTTCATGGTCGCGCACGGTGCTCCGAGCGGCGCCGAGGCGGAACGCTGTATCGTGGCTGCACTTTGCCCGCACCAAAGAAGTTCAGGGTTGGTCAGACCACATAGCAGGAGGGTGGGCATGAACGAGTCGACAGAGGCAATCAAGCTTGGTCGTCGGGATCTGTTTCCGCTGGTGGGCGCCGCCGCGCTGGCGGCATTCGTCGCGCCGGCCGTGGCCAGCGCGAACCATGACGACGAGGACGACGACAAGGACGACCACCAGAGAGCGCCGTCTCGCTACGTCTACATCGGAACGTACACGGCGCCGAATACTGCGCCCGGGGGCACCCAGCCGAGCACGGCCCGCGGCATCTACGTCTTCAAAATGGACGGGCGCACCGGCGCTCTGAGCCTGATCCAGGTCTTCGATATCGAAAACCCGTCGTGGGTGACGGTGGACGCGAACGCGAGCCACCTCTATGCAACCAGCGAAGTCTCGACCTGGAAGGGCGCCAGCAATACGGGCGGCATCACCGCCTTTGCGATCGATCCGGCCACGGGCAAGCTCACCTCGCTCGGCGATCAGCAGACGCGGGGTGCGATTCCGGCCCATGTGATCGTCGATCCCAGCGGCAAATACGCGCTGGTGGCGAACTACATCGGGGCGAACTGGAGTGTGCTGCCCATCCAGGCCAACGGCAGCCTCGGCCCGGCTACGGGTGTCTTCGCAGTCACTGGTCACGGTCCGAATACCGAGCGCCAGGAGGCGCCGCACCCGCACGACACGAAGTTCGATCCGGGCGGCGCATACGTCTTCGGACCCGACCTCGGGACTGACAACGTGTGGTCGTGGACGCTCAATACGACCACCGGCATGCTCGTGGCGAACGCCAATCTTGACCATGCACAGGTCGCCTCCGGCTCCGGACCGCGTCATATGTCGTTCCATCCGAGCGGCAACTTCGTCTACGTGATCGACGAGATGGTGTCGTCAATCACTGCGTTCAGCTACGACGCGGCGCGCGGGACATGCACGTGGTTGCAGACGGTCTCGACCCTACCGCCAGGGTTCAAGGGCTCCAGCAGTACCGCCGAGATCATCGTGCACCAGAGCGGTAAGTTCGTGTACGGCTCCAATCGCGGGCACAACACCATCGTGGGCTTCCGTATTGACCAGACCACGGGCAAGCTGAGTCCGATCGGCTGGACGTCAACACAGGGCGCGATTCCGCGCGGCTTCAACATCGACCCTTCGGGCAGGCTTATGCTCGTGGGCAACCAGAACTCCGACACCGTGGTGCCGTTCCGGATCAATCAGAACTCGGGTCGGCTTCATCCGACCGGTGCGGTGACCAGGACGCCGGTGCCCGTCAGCTTTGCCTTTGGCCGTGTGATCGGCTGACCGGGTTTGACCAGAATCGTTAAATGGTAACGTCGCCCGTGTGAGGCAGGCCGAGCGCATCGCACTGCCATCCGAGCCAGTGGCGCGGCCCGCGTGGCGGCTGGGCGATCTGTCAGAGTCGAACCATTGGGCGTACTACCTGCTGCTGCCCAGCCTGTTGCTCGTCGCGATGGTGGCGGTCTACCCGGTTGCTTCGGGTGTCTGGCTGAGCTTCCAGCGCTACAACCTGCTGCGCGCGCCTGTTCCAAGCTTCGTGGGCCTCGCCCAGTACGCCGACCTGTGGATCGATTCGGTGTTCTGGGTGGCCGCTCGAAACACCGTGGTGTGGGTCACCGTCGGCGCCGGCTCGCAGTTCCTGCTTGGTCTGATCATCGCGCTGGCGTTGAACCGGCCGCGGCTGCGCGGGATCGGCCTGCTCCGCCTCGGCCTGCTGCTGCCATGGCTCATGCCGACCGTCGTGGCTGGCCACATGTGGAGCTTGCTGCTCGACTCACGCCTGGGCGTCGTCAACGACGTGCTCGTGCGACTGGGCTTGCTGCAGGGCTACGTGGCATGGTTCGCTCAGGCCGAGACGGCGATGGCCGCCGTCCTGGTCGTCGACCTGTGGAAGAACTTTCCGTTCTTCACGCTGCTGCTGCTGGCCGGCCTGCAGGGCGTCCCAGACGAGTTGTACGAGGCAGCGGAGGTCGACGGCGCCAATGCCTGGTATCGCTTCTGGCGCATCACGCTGCCGCTGCTGACGCCGGTGATCGTGGCGTCGGTGATCCTGCGTGTGATCGGCCTGGTCAATGCGCCCGACCTGATGATCATTCTGACCCACGGTGGCCCGGGCCTGGCCACGCATGTGCTATCGCTGCTGGCGTTCAACAATGCCTACACGGGCTTCAACTTCGGGGCGGCGGCGGCCGTCGCCACGGTCATGCTGGTCGTGTTGATGGTGTTCACGTCGGCGTATGTGCGCGTATCGGGCGTGACTCGTGAGTAGGCCGTGATCCGCTCGCGGCACCAGACCCAGCGACTGTATGACGTGCTGGCGTACGGCGTGCTGATCGGCGCGTTCACGTTCGCCGTCTTTCCCATTGTTTGGACCGCGCTCACGTCACTGAAGGCAAACGCCGATATCGTGACCGCCGAGATCCAGTATTTCCCACTGCGTCCGACCCTCCAGAACTACGCCACGTTGTGGGCGCAGGCGGGCTTCCCGACCATGTTCTTGAACAGTGCCATCGTGACGGCACTCACCGTCCTGGTCTGCCTGGCCGTCGGCATCAGCGGCGCGTACAGTCTGTCGCGCTACAGGTTCCGAGCGCGCGGCCAACTCCTGCTCTTCTATCTCGTGATCCGCATGTTTCCGGCGGTGCTGCTGCTGTTGCCGATCTTCATCGCCTTGCGTGTACTGGGCTTATATGACACCCACCTCGGGCTGACGCTGGCGTATACGGCATTTCTGACGCCGGTCAGCATCTGGATTCTGAAGGGGTTCTTCGACACCATTCCCCCGGAGCTCGAGGATGCTGCGCGCATCGACGGCTGCACCCGGGCCGGAGCGATCCTGCGCGTCGTGCTGCCGCTCGCGCGACCCGGCGTTGCGGCGACCGCGGTCCTGATCGCCATTTCTGCGTGGAACGAGTTCTTGTTCGCGCTGATGCTCACGACGAGCCAGGGGATTCGCACCTGGCCCGTCGGGTTGCAGTTGATGGTCGGCGAGTATCAGCTGCCGTGGGGACTGCTGACGGCCGGCGGCGTCATCAGTATTGCGCCGATTCTCTTGTTTTTCGCGCTCGTCCAGCGCGCACTCGTACGCGGTCTGACACTAGGGGCAGTCAAAGGCTAACTCGTTCAATGGAAAGGGGATGTCATGCACAGACGTGATTTTCTGAGGGCTACAGCACTGACCGGCAGTGGGCTATTACTCGCGGCATGCGCGCCACAGGCGGTCGCGCCACCTGGTGTGTCCCAGTCGAGCGCGCCCACCCCCGCGGCAGTCAAGCCGGCGGCACTGACTGGCACGGTCAGCTACTGGCACACCTTCACCAGCCAGAGCGAGATGGACGGCTTGACGAAGGTGACCAAGGCCTTCAAGGACAAGTATCCGAACGTCACCGTCAACAGCGAGAACGTGCCCAACTCCGATTTCATGGCCAAGTTCACGCTGGCGGTTCAGGGTGGCGGCAAGCCCGAAACGACGATGATCTCGAGCGTCCGTCTGCCGGACATGGTGGCAATGGGCGGTTTGATCGACCTCACCTCACGTGTGGCAGCGTGGGATCAGCGCCAGTACCTGCCCGACGAACGCTTCAAGGACGCCACGGTCAACGGCAAGATCTACGGTGTCCCCAGCTTTGCGTTCGTCGACTGGATGTACTACCGCGCCGACTGGTTCAAAGAGGCCGGCATCGCGCCGCCAAAGACCTTCGACGACCTCCAGAACGCCGCGATCAAGCTGACCGATCCGTCCAAGAACCGCTTCGGGTTTGGCATGCGCGGCGCTGGCGGCGGCGAAGGCGCGCTGATCGAGGTCATCCGTTCGTTCGGCTCGCCCATCGTGGACGACAAGGGTCAGCCGGCCATGGATCGGCAGAAGGCCACCGACGCACTCCGTTGGTACAGCGAGCTGTTCACCAAACACAAGGCGGTGCCGCCGAGCGTCACCAATGACAGTTTCCAACAGATCATGACCGGTTTTACGACCGGCCAGACGGCCATGCTGTGGCACCACACCGGATCGCTCATCGACGTCAGCACGGCACTTGGCGCGGACTCCGGTAAGTTCGGCACCCTGCCCCGACCCGCCGGTCCAGCGACTCACATTGCGGACGTAAGTTACTCGTACAACGGGATGAGCGACCCCAAGAACGCGGACGCGGACTGGGCGTGGCTGGACCATTGGGCCCAGCCTGACACGCAGATCACGTTCCTCGAATCCACCGGCTACTTCCCATCCTCCACCAAAGTCGTCGACGACCCGCGCATCCAGAAGAATGCGTACTACGCCGCGGCCATCGACACGCTCAAGTTCGGCGGTCCAGCGCCGGCGTTCGCTGGGTCCTCGAACTGGGGGTTGACCGTCGTCCTGCCCAACTTCCAGCGCGTGCTGCTGGGTGAGATCAAGCCTGAGGAGGCGATCGACAACATGATGAAGGGCCTGGACAAGGCGGTCAAAGGCTGAATGCCGCACGCTCGGCTCCATGGCCAGGTCGCCCTGATCACGGGCGCTGGTAAGGGTATTGGGGCGGCGATTGCGTGTGCGTTCGCCGCTGAGGGCGCTTCGGTCGTTGTGGCGGACATCGACGCCGAAGCGGCCGCGGAAACCACGGCGACGATCGCCTCGAATGGCGGTCGCGCGCTAGCGGTGACTACCGACGTGACCTCGCCAGACTCGCAAGACCGCCTTTTCAGCCGCCTGCGACAAGACTTCGCCCGTCTGGACATCCTGGTCAACAACGCTGGCATCTTCCACGTCGCGCCACTGCTCGACTTTCCCCTCGAGGCATGGCGGCGCGTGTTCGCCGTCAACCTCGACGCTGCGCTGCTCGCCACGCAGCGTGCGGGGCGGATGATGCAGAGCCAGGCTGCGCACCCGTCGACCAACTGCCGCGGCAAAATCCTGAACATCAGCTCCGGTGCGGCAGAACGGGGCCGACCGTTCCTACCAGCGTACGGCGCGAGCAAAGCCGCGCTGAACCATCTTTCCAAGTCCACGGCGCTGGTGCTGGGCCCGCACGCCATCGCCACGACCGTGCTCTATCCGACATCAGTCCGCGAGGGGATGTTCGGTCCGATCGCCGATCAGATGGCCGAATTCGAGGGCATGAGTCCACAAGACTTCGCCGCCCAGCGCGCGGCTGGCAGTCCCCTGGAGCGACTCCAGAAGCCCGAGGAAGTCGCGGCCATCGCGGTCTGGGTCGCGGCGCGCGAGGGGATGAGTCTCAATGGTCAACTGGTGCACACTGAGGCGCACGTCGGATCTTTGCCGTGAGATTGCGTCTAGGTGTTGCCGGTGGACCGGTACCGCGCCTCCCGTCGGACGTTGACGAGTCGCTCGCACGCCAACTCGCCCGCCTTGGCGTGCGCGTGCTCACCACACATTTCCAGCCATCGGCTGAAGCCGTTGCCGCGGAGGCGAGCCGCGTGCGCAGCGTGCTGACCGAGCACGGCCTGTCCATCGTGCAGGCCACCGGCTACAACCCCCAGCTAACTCATCCGGACGACGCAGTTCTCCGCTCGGAGCTGGACCGCTTGCGCGCGGCATTCGACACCGCACGCTTGCTCGGCGCGGAGATGATCATCAGCGGCTGCGGCTCACGCCACCCGAGCGCCTTTTATGGCCCCCATCCTGACAATCACCAGCCCGCAACGCGCGAGCGCCTGGTCGCCAGCCTGCGCCGCGTCGCTCCGTGGGCGGCGGACGCTGGCGTCATCCTCGCACTGGAGTGCCACGTCACCACAGCGCTCGATACTCCGGAGCACATCCGTGACGTCATTCAGGCGGTCGACTCGCTGTGGGTCCGCGCCAACTTCGACCCGGTCAACCTGCTGGGTGATTTCTCGAAGGTCTGGGCGAACGCAGACGCCATGCGTCACATGTGGCAGACCCTGGGGCAGTGTTACGCACGGTCGGCGCACATCAAAGATGTCCAAGCGGATCCGGAACTGGTCGTCCACATCTCCGAGGCGCCGCCCGGTCACGGGCTGCTCGATCTGGACGCGTTTTTCGAAGTCGTCAGCGAACTAGGCGAAGACACCGCCGTAATCGTCGAGCACCTGCCCGCCGATCAGGCGCTGGCCGCCATCGCCTACGTCAAGCAAGCCGCGGAGCAGCGCGGCTTCACGTTCAATTGAGCACTACCGACAGCTCGGCGCAGCGCACAGTGCTGGATCGTCCGGCGGCCGTAGCCGGGTCGAGCCGCCCAGCCCTCCTGGCTCAAGCTCGCCGCCTCGCGCACGGACGCAGCGCGGCACCCAACCGCAGGCGCACGCGAGCCGGTTCAGTTTTGCGCATCCGTTAACCCTGTGCTTGACGCCAGGCTTCGTATTCTGGCCGCGCCGCGTCGCTGAGTGGGTAGTAGCGGCGCAGGTCGCCGCCCTCGGACAAGCGCAAACGACTGAATTCTTCCCACTCGACGTGCTCGTTCGCCTTCTGCGCGAGCTGTGCCGCTAGAGCGATCGGCACCACCACGGCGCCGTCGTCATCGGCGACGATCAGATCGCCAGGCATGACTGTCACGCCACCGCATGCGATCGGGACGTTGACCGCGAACGGGAAGATATTGGTCTGGGTATGGAAGTTCGGCGTGACGCCGCGCAGCCACAAGCCGAGTCCGAGTGTCTTGGCTTCGCCGAAGTCGCGAATCGCGCCGTCGATCACCACGCCGAGGCCACCGCGGCCGCGGAAGTACGTCATCATCATCGCGCCGAAGACGCCACTGGTCAGATCGCCGCGGGCATCGACCACGACGACGTCGCCGGGCTGGGTGTGGTACAGCACGTGGCGGTGCAGTTGCACCTCGGGATCGACATACTCCGCATTCGCCGGATACAGGTCTTCGCGCAGCGGCATGAACTGCAATGTCAGCGCGGGCCCCACGATCGATGCGCCGGGTGTCATCGCCAATGGCCCCTGGATGAACGCGTTGCGGATGCCGAGGCGCTTCAACTCGCCACTCGCGGTGGCGCTGCCAATGTGCTGCAAGGACTCGACGAGCGATCGATCTGGGCGAGTGATGTCCGCGGTCTGAATGGTCATGGTGTCTGCTAGCCTACGCCGGCAGCAGCCGTGGGCGGCTAGGATTCGCTGGAAGCCAATGAAGCGCAGCACCGATCGCATTCTTACGACGTTTGCGGGCAGCTTGATCCGCCCGCCCGAGGTGCTCGCACTCGCCGAAACGCAGGCCGACGAGGCGACGCGCACCGTTACGCTGGGCGAGGCCGTCAAAGAGGTAGTTCGGAAGCAAGTCGAGGCTGGTGTCGACGTCGTCAGCGATGGCGAGTTCGGCAAATCGAGCTGGTTCAGCTACGTCATGGAGCGGCTCGACGGCTATGAGGTGCGGCCTGTCGAACGGCCGGCGATCGGCTTCCTCGGCCGCGACGAGACACGCTACCCGGACTTCTTCCAGCACTCGGGCATGAGCCAGCTCGGGACTCAGCGGCACGTGTGCATCGGCCCGCTCAGATATATCGGCAAAACCGCCATGCAGCGCGACGTCGACAACTTCCTCAAAGCGCTCGAGGGCGTCCAGGTCGAGGGGGCATTTCTGCCCGTGGTCGCGCCGACCAGTATCTCAGTCGACCACACCAACGAGTACTACCCATCGCACGAGGCCTACCTCGAAGCGCTCGCCGACGCGCTGCACGAGGAGTACCGCACGATCACCGACGCCGGCCTGATCGTGCAGCTCGACGATGCGATCCTAACGCACTTCTACGATCGCATGCAGGCCGCAGGCATCGACTATCGCAAGTGGGTCACGCAACAGGTCGAAGTCATCAATCACGCGCTGCGCGGCATCCCCGAGGAGCAGGTGCGTTATCACGTGTGCTGGGGCTCATGGCCGGGGCCGCACACGAGCGACGTCCCGCTCCGAGAGATCGCCGACCTGGTCGTCAAGATCAATGCCCAGGCGTTTTCCATCGAGGCGGCCAATCCACGCCACGAGTGGGAATGGACCGTCTGGCAGGACGTCAAGCTGCCCGAGGGCAAGATCCTGCTGCCGGGCGTGATCAGTCACGCGATCTCGCACGTGGAGCATCCGGAGCTGATCGCACAACGGCTGCGTCGGTTCGCCGACCTCGTCGGACGCGAGAACGTCATCGCCAGCAGCGACTGCGGCTTCGCCCAGGGCGCCGGCCTGCAGCGCCAGGTGCCGAGCATCGTGTGGGCCAAGCTCGCCGCGCTGGCCGAAGGCGCGCGCTTGGCATCGCGGCAGCCAACGGCCGCCGAGCCCTGGAATCGGACCGACTCACGCGTATGAACGCCATGCGGGTCAGGTATTGAGTCCGCTAACTCAGCCACGCAAACTCAGATAGCAAGCCATGCGAGCGCAGCAGATAAACCAGGTGGCCGGTGTCAGCCTGGTGATCCTGTCTCTCACCGCGTTACTCACGGTGCTGTGGGGTTTGACACAACCTCCACTCCCTGACGAAGGCATAGGTGCGCATGTCTTTCAACTGTCGATCGTGGCGCTGCTACCGGTGACCCTTCTCTTCCTCGGCACGGCGGATTGGAGCCAACCCTGGCGCAGCACCCGACCCGTAGCCATTGCGGCTATCTGTACGGTTCTGGCCTTCGGCGCCCTGTATTACCTCGAGCATCTGCGCTAGAGCTGTCAATGGCGCCTGTTCACGGGTACGTTGCGTCGAGCTCGAATGGATACAGCGGGCGCCGTCGGCGTCGATAGTCAAAGGTCGTCAAGTCCGCGGACGACGCCCCACCCGTGTTGACCAGCAGCATTTCGGCGGCGATCGGCTGGTACGCCGGCCGTGGCGAAACCACGCCCTTGGCCACAATAATCCGAAAGTCTTCGGGCCGCACGCCGACGGTGTAGTACTGTTGCCGACTGGTATTCAAGTAGCGCGTTGAAACCAGCAACAAAGTGTGGCCGTCGTCGGTCTGCAGCACAACAGAGGTCCCGTTGTTGAAGTAGCGAAAGCCACCGTGCACTGGCTCCGGTTCCTCGAACCGCCCATCCGCAATTAGCCGCACCACTCCAGAGACTGTCACGGGCGGGCCATGCAAGTCGTCCGTCGTACCACCCAGGGTAACGGATTGGCTCGGCCTCGGAATCTGGATTTCGCTGAATGCGAATTGATGGGTTTCGCGCAGGTTTCCGCAACGCGCACCCCAGGCCGCCTCGGTCTCTTGCTTGCAGATGGACAGGTCCTTTTCGACGCCGCGCCATGAAGGCGCCAGAAGCTGGTTGCTGGCCGTCCATAGCCCGAAGGCAAAGCCCGCAAGCGCGAGGATTGGGACAATCGCCGCGATCGAGAGTAAGATGCGCTTCACACCAGCTATACGAACTGGCCTGCGCTCAATCGACAGCAATGCACGACGACGACCTGACGAATTTCGCGGCGCATGGCGCGGCGCCCTTGCCTGTCGGCGGCGAGCAGGGCTTTGTGGAGCACGACGGCGCTCGGATCTGGTACGCAACATACGGCGCTGGGCCACCCGTCATCCTGCTGCACGGGGGCATGGGCCACAGCGGTAATTGGGGGTATCAGGTTCTAGCTCTGGTCGACTCGGGCTATCGCACGGTCGTCGTCGATAGCCGCGGACATGGGCGCAGCACGCGGGACGCGCGCCCGTATACATACGAGCTCATGGCTTCGGACACGCTGG
>Ga0137369_10004248_pt1 | contig 14609 bp, 9 predicted proteins | sample SagtaG_12_FD_104918 | JGI IMG/M metagenome (GOLD analysis project Ga0137369, IMG submission 104918) | Vadose zone soil microbial communities from Sagehorn Ranch, Mendocino, California, USA - Sage1_L_113_16 metaG | ecosystem: Environmental > Terrestrial > Soil > Vadose zone | place: USA... | reverse complement strand
GGGGACCGAAAGATACGAAAGGCCTGGCCCGTCTCCCCATTGACCGCTCGTTGATCGCTCGGCCATCATCCCCTGAGGGGAGAAGGGGGAGCTGGTGGCCGCAACAGGTCAAGCAGTCCGAGCTGAGTCGCCGTCAAGGATTGCTCCACGGGACCCGCGCCCATTTCTCTGGCTGCTGTCGCTCGCCTGTCTCGCACCGGTTGCCTGGCAAGGCTTGGTTCATGTTGCCCTCATCCGGTCGGACCTAGCTGATCTTGCTCCCTGGGCGATACTGATCGCTCTGGCCAACCTCCTCCCGTTGTCGGTGTGGAAAGCTACCAAGCTCGATTTCTCTCCCGACACGCCCGTAAAGATTGCGGGAATGTTGGTGCTGCAGCCTTCAGAGATTGCCCTCGTTTCGTTCATCGCGGCATTCGACCGAAAGGAGCTCACCGGAGAGGTTAGCTTCACCAAGGCTCTTTTCAATCGAAGTCAATTCGGCCTGAACGCATTTCTGGGATCGCTGGTAGCCCATGCCCTTATGCCTCGGCCCGCGTCATCGGCCTATGTTCTTGCGGTCGCCGTTCTTTCCCTCTTCGTCCTCTATATCTCCAATTGCATCCTCGTGGGCTTGGCAGTTTCGGCCGATCGAGGTCATTCCTTTCGATATGTCATCTTGCGCCTCCGTGTCGGAAGCATCTACGACAACGTAGTAACCCTCATCCTATGGGCAGTCCTCGGCGCGGTTCTTGCTGCACTCTATGAGGAATCGAGGCCGTTCGCGCTCTTGGCTCTGCTAGCTACGACACTGCTTGGGCGCCAAGTGCTCGCGCGAAGTCAAATGCTGGTCGATACTGCTAAGGCCTACAGGTCCCGTGAGCAAGCTCTTCAACAAATATCGCGCCAGATCGGACAGGAGAGGTCTGAAGAGCGACGGTTGATCGCTGCCGAACTTCACGACGAGGTACTACAGCCGCTGTTCAAAGTGACGCTGATGGCGGAGGTCCTGAAGAACGATCTGGCGACTGGGCGCCTGCTCGAGCTCGATCAAGATCTCCCAGAGTTGCTCACGGGCGCCGACCTCGCCTCGACAACGCTGCGTGAACTGATCGGAGACCTAAGACGCTCGGCGCTCGGCCGAGGCGGGCTGGGGCCGGCCCTTGGGCGGTTCCTACAGTCGCTGGCTGAGCGGTCGGCATGCCGAATCCACGATCAAGTCGAACCTGTCGAGGTCAATCCCGACCTCGAGTTAGTCATCTACCAGATCGCCAAGGAGGCATTGACTAATGCTCTCAGCCACTCAAAGGCGCACAACGTATGGGTCCTGCTTCGACAGGATCCGAAAGGCGTGGAGCTAACCGTTCGGGACGACGGCATTGGGTTTGACCCCATGAGCATCCCAGAGGGCCACTTTGGAGTCCACATCATGCGAGAGCGTGCCGCCGCTGTAGGCGCCTATTTCGCACTGGAGAGCAGTCCAGGCGAAGGCTCCAATTTCACCCTGACGATAGCAACCGGCGCACGAGAGAACTGAGAATGCTTTGATTTCCGGGCCATGCAGAGCACACCCAGTATCTATACCCTCAGGGAGCGAGCCAAGCGACCGTTCGGCTTTGCTTGACAAAGGGCCTCGAAGGGGCTCGTTGTCGGCCCCGCATGCTCGCGGAGTCGAGTGCACAGCTCAACCCTCCGCGTGCGCGTTCCTAGGAATTCAAGAGGACCGGAGCAAGCCCAAGGGTCCAAGCGAACGGTTCCCACCTCGTATTAGTCTCAGGAGACGTTACTCAAGAAAGAGACACGTCCTCAGCCTCAACAGAAAGAGAACCGATTTGGGACCGGCCTGGGTGTGGCCGGTCCGCCCCTAATGAATCTGCCAGTTGGCCCCGCCTGCCAAGAGCAAGGCAACTATGGCTCCGATCGCCGTAGCGATCCGACGAACCAGCTTCACTTGGCACCCCTCCCTTCCCTAGGCCGTTAGGCGGAGTATGGCTCCCCTAACTGCGGGGTACAAGCGCCGCGAACGCCCTACGGCATTCGCTGTAGGGCGGAGCGCGATCCCCTTAGAGACCGATTGTCCTTCGAGTTGAAGCTGACGACGATTCTGGAGCAAAGCTGGCAATTTGCTTCCTGAGACGACCCGGAGCTAGAGGGTGGCCGAGTCTCCCCCACACCGTGACGAATCGGTGACAAGCTCCATCTTTCTTTGGAGCGTGGCACTGGGCGTCATCACGGGACTTACCGTTTCCCTTGTCAGGAACCCGGGGGTCCTGGCTCATCCCGAACTTCTACTTTGGATCGCCGGTCTCAGCGTGGTCCAGCTCTTACCCGTGCCCGTCTCGGGTAAGCTTCAGCTGAGTTTCGGCTTTCCAATCTTGCTTGGAGTAGCCATTCTGTATGCGCCGTTAGCCGCAGCATTTGTCGCCTTCATTGGATCTTTCGACCCCCTTGAAGTAAGGAGAAAACTGGCGCCAAGAAAATCACTCTTCAACCGCTCACAAATCGCGCTCTCAACCCTCGCAGGCAGTGCTGCATTTCATTCACTTGGATCTATCAACTCAAGCCTTGGTCGGCTCGTTGCAAGTGCTCTGTGCGCTGTTGCGGCGAACTATTCTGTGAACGTCTTCTTCGTCTCTATCGCGATGCGAGTCGTCCATGGTTTCTCGCTTCGTGAGGCCTTTCGCCAACTTCGCCTAGGCGGCCCTGCGAAGTTCCTCCTGAATTATGTTGGTTTGGCATCCGTAGGCATTATCATCGCTCGCCTATATTCGATTCCAGGCGTCCGCTTCCTTGGTGTTGCGGCGTTCATCCTTCCTCTCGTCTTCGGTCGACAAATGTTCTTTCGAACCATGGCGCTGGAGGCTGCCCACAAGGAGCTGAAGGATCGCCAACGGGTGCTGAAGGCGCTCTCGAACCGCATGGCCGAGGAGCGGCAAGACGAACGCATGCGGATCGCGGCATACCTTCACGACGACCTCGCGCAGATGCTCTTCCGCCTCAACCTCCAGGCACAGATGGCGAAGAAACGGCTGACCCAAGGCGACACCACCGCGGTCGGGAAAGATCTCGATGGCATCCTCCAAACGAAGCAGGAAACCTCGGACGCCATCCGCGCCCTGATCAGAGACCTGCATCGATCGCCAATCGGAAGGCGCGGCCTTGCCGAAGCCATCCAAAGCTTCGCCGATGACATGTCGCGTGGCGCTACCACGCAGATCACGGTCGACGTGGTGGAGGTCTCGCTTCCCCCACCGATCCAGCTACTCATCTACCAGATCGCCCGAGAGGCCTCGATGAACGCGCTCAAGCACGCCGAGGCCCACGAGATCCGCATCTCGCTTGGGGAGACAGGCGACGGCGTGGCCCTCACGATCACCGACGATGGGAAGGGGTTCGACACCAGCGCACCGCCTCCCGAGGGTCACTTCGGCTCGGTGATGATGAAGGAGCGGGCGCTGGTGGCAGGTGGTTCCTACGCCATCCAAAGCGAGGTCGGCAAGGGCACGTCCATCACCGCGAGCTTCCCGCGCGTGTGGGTCGAGGAGGGTTCGGAGCTCGAGTCCGCCTCGGACGGGGACACTCCCGATCCCGGGAAGAGACCGGCTTCGGGTCCTCCGATCGGAACAGCTGTTGGACCTCCGCCTCGCAGCGCCGGCGCCGGCGATGCAAACGGCCAGGGTGCTAAGGGGATTGCCCTCGACCCGAATCCGGCCACGGAAGAGCAGCCGGCGACGCCCGATCCCCGAGTCGTTCCCGCGTAGCGCCGGGCCGGTGTCGGCCGGCCTGCTCCCTCGCGGCCGCGTGCCGCCCTGGAGGCCCCAGAGTGGCCGCCGCGATGACCCACGTCACCCCCAGGAAGAACAGCACGTCCCCCACGCTCATGACGAGGCGGACGGGCGACCCCAGGGCGATCACGTCCGTCAGCGGCACGAGGACGTCGTCAGGCCTCGCCAAGTGGTGTTTCGCTCCACCGCTCGCCTGGAGCTCCGTCACCGCCGTGCCGTACGAAGGGCCGTAGGCCTCGACAAGAGCGTGCCGGCTCACCGGCATACCGCCGTTCAACGAGATGACCAGGACGTTGAGTGCGAACCCAACCGAGATCAACGCGAACCCTGGCAGCCGGGCGTTCGCGACGACGAAGCCCAGAAGGGCGACGTAGGAGGCGATGAGCAGCCCCACGCCCAGCCAGTGGTCCGCCTGCCCCTGGAGCGAAGGGACCGGCGCGAGCTGGAACGCCAGCCCGATCACGGCGAGCGGCCACCACCGCAGACGAATCTCTGCCAGCGAACGAAGGCTCCCTCCAACCGCCAGCCCGGCGAGGCATCCTGCCACGATCGCGCCCGCGATGAGCAGCACAGCTACAGGCTACGTGCTCAGCCCCGACGAAGCGAGGCCCAGATTCTGCCTGAACCCGATTGGCTAGAGTGCCCCGCGTATGCCATCCGATGATGCAAGATCGCGCTGACCATGGCCCGTATGGTGCCCTTTCCCATGCTGCCCACCGTGAGTTCGGCCGAGCGTCGGCTGTACGAAGGGTTCTTGGAGCAGCTCGACGAGCAGTACGTGGTGTACCACAGCGTCGACTGGGTCCTGGCATCCCCGACACCGGGGGGCCCTCCTATCCAAGGTGAGTCCGACTTCTTGATCGCCCATCCGATCGACGGCCTGCTCGTTCTCGAGGTCAAGGGCGGCGATCTCACGTACGACCCGACCACCCGGCGGTGGGCGCAGACGGGGGGGAGCGGGCGGCACTTCCTGGACGAGGATCCCTTCCACCAGGCAAGGGATGAGATGCACTCCCTCATCGAGATCCTCTCGCACCAACCGGGATGGGATCGGTGGCGGCCCTCGTACGGTTACGGGGTCGCCTTCCCGGACGGGATCTACGATCACGACGCCAATCCGGCGGCCCGGGCCGCGTGGGTCATCGACCGGCACGACCTGCCTCGACTTGCCGAGCGCGTCCGTCAGATCATGGGCGAGTGGCGCCACGCCGGCCGCCGGTTCGGGGGGGAAGGCATGGTGGCGCTCCAGGACGCCCTGGGCCTCCGCGTGGAGATCCGTACTCCTCTGAGGCTCCAGTTCGACGAAGAGGACCGCCGGATTGTCGAGCTCACCGACGACCAGTCCTACGTGCTGTCCTTCGTCACCAAGCGGCACCGGGCCGCCATCGTCGGCCCCGCGGGATCCGGCAAGACCATCCTGGCCCTCCAGGTGGCCAAGAGGTTAGCCGCGAGCGGGAACCGCACGTTGCTGACGTGCTTCAACTGGCGGCTCGCCGACTATCTGCGAGAGCAGGCCAAGGAGACGCCCGGGCTGGACGTCTTCCCCTTCCACGGCCTCTGTCGCGACGTCGCGGGGAAAGCGGGCCTGGCCATCCCGCCCGAGCCCAAAGAGGAAGCAGCCGCCAAGCGCTACTACGAAGCAGTCCTCCCAGATCTGCTGAGCCGGGGCGCCGGACGGTTGGGTCCTCGCTACGACGCGATGGTGATCGATGAGGCGCAGGACTTCCGGCCGGACTGGTGGCCGAAGTTGATGGAGCTGCATGCGCATTCCCGGGACGGCTACCTGTTCGTGTTCGCCGACAGCAATCAGAACCTGTACGGGGGCGCGGTCCCCGAAGACATGGTCGACCTCACGCTCCCCCTCCCGGCCAATCTCCGCAACACCAAGCCCATCCACGAATTCGTTTCGGTCTTCTATAAGGAAGCGGAGCCGGCCCAGGGACGAGGACCGGCAGGCCGGCCGGTGGAGATCCTCGACTATCACGACGGCGAGGACCTGGCCCACTTGCTCGGCCTGGTCCTGAAGAACCTCGAACTGGAAGGCGCCTCGCTCGACGACGTCGTCGTGCTGACGCCGTCACGGGCGGCCAAGAGCGAGCTTCGCCGGCGGGGGCGGGCCGACGGCTACGAGCTGACGGGCGAGCCGGTTCTCGGAAAGGTCCTGACCGGCACGATCCACGGCTTCGAGGGGCTGGAGCGATCGGTGGTGATCCTGGCGGAGATCGACGAGCGCCACCGGGAGGACCTCGCCGCATACCTCTACGTGGGCGGCTCGCGAGCCCGGAACCACCTCATCGTCCTGGCGGCGGAGCCCGTGGCCAAGGAGCTCAGACTGCTCGCCGGCGTGGGCAAGGCTTGACCGTACTAACGTAGATGTGGTCGATCGATCTCAAGGAGCGTTCGGATGCCTGACAACATCGTTCACAAGGTCCTCCGGGAGCACCTGATCAGCGGGGAGCTCCGGGCCGGCGAGCCCATCAGCTACCGCATCGACCAGGTCCTCCTCCAGGACGCCACCGGGACGATGGCGTGGATGGAATTCGAACAGCTCGGAGTGGACCGTGTTCAGGTCCCGTTGGTGGTGCAGTACGTCGACCACAACATGATCCAGCTCGACTACAAGAATCCCGAGGACCACTTCTTCCTGCAAGGGATGGCGGCGAAATTCGGTGCGATCTTCTCCCGCCCCGGCAACGGCATCTGCCACTACGTCCACCTCGAGAGGTTCGCGAAGCCATTCGCCACGCTGGTGGGCGCCGATTCCCACACCACCACGGCGGGGGCGCTCGGGAGCTTCGCCCTGGGGATCGGGGGGATGGACGCGGCCGTGGCCATGGCCGGGTTCCCCTTCGAACTGCAGTGTCCCGCCGTGGTACGAGTGGCGCTAGAGAACGAGCTCCCACAATGGGTCAGCGCGAAGGACGTCATCCTCGAGATGCTCCGGCGACTCACGGTCAAGGGCGGCATCAACAAGGCCTACGCCTTCGACGGGCCGGGAGTGGCCACCCTCAACGCCACCGAGCGCGCCACGATCTGCAACATGATCCTCGAGCTGGGAGCCACCGCGGGGATGTTCCCCGGTGACGACGAATGCCGGACCTTCCTCGAGTACCAGGAGCGTCCTGGAGACTTCCGCGAACTCCTCCCTGACCCGGGTTGCGCCTATGACGAGGAGATGGTCATCGACCTGGCAAAGCTCGAACCTCTGATCGCCCTGCCCTCCAACCCCGACAACGTGGTCCCCGTCCCGAAGGTCGCCGGGACCAAGGTGGCACAGGTGTGTGTGGGGTCGAGCGTGAACTCGAGCTACGAGGATCTGGCCATCCCTGCATTCATCGTGCGGCACGGTGGCGTTCATCCCGACCTGGACATGACGGTCTCACCGGGTTCACGGCAGGTTCTGCGGACCGTGGCGGAGACAGGGCTATTGGAGGACTACATCGTGTCCGGGGCCCGGCTTCTGGAACCAGCCTGCGGGCCGTGCGTGGGCATGGGGCAGGCGCCCCCAGAGAACCAGCCTTCTGTGCGGACCATGAACCGAAACTTCCCCGGCCGCAGCGGCACCTACAACGACAAGGTCTACCTGGCCTCCCCGGCCGTGGCTGGCGCAACCGCGCTCAAGGGCGTCATCACCGATCCACGGGCCCTCGGCTTCGACCCGCCGAAGGTTGAGGTCCCCAGGCCGGTGATCGACGATTACATGCTGATCCAGCCGCCTCCGCGGGAAGAGGCCGCAAAGGTGCGGGTGCTCAGGGGCCGGAACATCCAGCCGCCCCCCATTCCGCCAGAGCTGCCCGAATCACTGTCCGGCAGGGTCCTGATCGTCCTGGGGGACAACATCTCCACGGGTTCGATGTCACCGGACGGAGTGCTGGTGATGCAGGAGCGGTCGAACATTCCGGCCATTGCCGAGTACTGCTTCCGCAAGGAGGATCCCGAGTTCGTGAGCCGGGCCAAGGGCTGGGGGGGCGGGTTCGTCGTGGCCGGGGACAACTACGGGCAGGGATCCTCGCGCGAGCATGCCGCCCTGGCGCCGCTCCAGCTCGGGGTCCGCGCGGTGTTCGCCAAGGCGTTCCACCGGATCCACCGGCGCAACCTGATCAACAACGGCATCGTGCCGGTGCTGGTCGACGACGTCATCCACGGGAAGGCCGCCATCGGCCAGGATTGGGCGCTACCCCGGGTCCGCCAGGAGATCGCCCAAGGCTCCCCGGTCATCACCATCCGCCTGGACGGCGAGGACCAGGCCGGACGGGCCATGTTCACCGACCACGAGCGTCAGATCTTGCTGTCAGGCGGGTTGCTGAGATACCTCAAGTCGAACCGGGACGCGTCGAAGCGATAGAGGGCAGCATCACCCTTGAGGCCGAGCACTAGCCGTCGGCTAGACTGGTTTTCGTATGTCCCAAGCGAAGTCGTCGATTCACGCCATCCGCGCCCCGGCCGACGGGGCGGGGCCGGTGATGATCATCGGTGGAGCCGAGGACAAGCTCAGAGACCGGGTCATCCTGGCCCGGTTCGTGCACCTCGCCGGGGGCTCCGACGCCCACGTCGTGGTCGTGAGCACCGCCTCCAGCCTGGGCGAGGAGGCCACCGGCCTCTACCGGGAGCTGTTCGTCCACCTGGGGGCCGGTCGGGTCTCCGGTCTCCGCCCGGTGACTCGCGACGAGGCCAACGACCCAGCTGCCGGCAGCCTGATGGACCAGGCCACCGGCGTCTTCCTCACCGGGGGGAACCAGCTTCGGCTGGCCTCGGTGGTGGGAGGCACGGAGCTCGGGGCCGCCCTCCTCCGGGCCCACGACCGGGGAGCCGTGATCGCCGGCACCTCGGCGGGAGCCAGCGCCGTGAGCACCCACATGATGGCCTTCGGGGCCTCGGGCGCCTCTCCCAAGCACCGCATGGCACAGCTCTCGGCCGGACTGGGCATTTTGATGAATGTCGTGGTCGACCAGCACTTCGAGCAACGAACTCGCCTGGGCCGGCTGCTCTCAGTGGTGGCCCAGTCGCCCTCCCTTATCGGCCTGGGGCTCGACGAGGACACCGCCGCCGTGATCTACGCGGACCAGACCCTCGAGGTGATCGGGCGAGGGGCCGTGGCCATCGTGGACGGATCCGAGATCGTGACCGATTCCTATCAGACGAAGGGCCACCGGCCCATGATGGTCTCCGGGGCGATCCTGCACTCGCTTCCCGCCGGCTACCGTTTCGACCTGTCGACGCGGTCCCTGCTGTCCGGCCCGGCTGAGGCCACCCCGAAGGTGCCTCGGGCAATGGAAACGGCTCGGAAGCGTCTGCACCGTCTGTCGAAGGAGATCGCCTCGGAGAGTGCAGACAGCCTCGTGGTCGACCGCAAAGACCGGAAGGCCCGCGACCAGCTACCGGAGGCTTCGGAGTGAGCGAGTCCCGGACGAGGTCCAGGGACGAACGACACCGCGCCAAGACAGAGTCCGCAGCCGACAAGCCGCCGGCACGCCGCGACCTCAAGATCCTCGAGACCCACCTCTTCCGGGGCCCGAACTACTGGTCCTACGAGCCGGCCATCCGGCTGCTGGTCGATCTCGGATCGCTCGAGCACTGGCCTTCCAACGCGCTGAGGGGCTTCAACGAAGCGCTGATCGAGATGCTCCCCGGCCTCCAGGAGCATTCGTGCTCCCTGGGCCGGCCCGGCGGGTTCATGGAGCGGCTGAAGGACGGGACGTGGTTGGGACACGTGGCCGAGCACGTCGCCCTGGAGCTCCAGCGGGAGACCGGGACGCACATCCCCCGTGGCAAGACCAGGAGCGCGGGGCAGCCGGGACGGTACAACGTCATCTACGGCTACAGGGAGGAGAGCGTCGGCCTGGCCGCCGGGAGACTCGCCGTCCGACTGGTCAATCACCTCGTGCAGGCCGAAGAGGGATTCGACTTCCTGGCCGAGCTGGAGGACCTCATCCGTCTGTCGGAGCGCCGGGCGTTCGGCCCCTCCACGCAAGCGCTCATCGACGAGGCGGCAACCCGCGACATCCCATGGATCCGGTTGAACGACCAGTCCCTGGTGCAACTCGGGCAAGGCAGGTATCAGAAGCGGGTGCGGGCCACCATGACCTCGATGACGGGCGCGCTGGCCGTCGACATCGCGGGCGACAAGAAGCTGACGACGCAGCTCCTCGCGGCTGCCGGCCTCCCCGTCCCTCGGTCCGAAATCGTGCGCTCGGAGGACGAGGCGGCCGGGGCGGCCCGCAGGATCGGCTTCCCCGTCGTCACCAAGCCCATCGACGGGAACCACGGACGAGGGGTCATGCTCGACCTTCGGGATGAGGCCGCCGTCCGGGCCGGCTACCTGACGTCGCTGGCCGAGGCTCGTCGGTCCGCCGTCGTGGTCGAGAGCTACGTCACCGGCAACGACTACCGGATGCTGGTGATCGGCGGCCACATGGCGGCGGTGGCGCAGCGGGTCCCGGCGCACGTGATCGGCGACGGCAAGCACACCGTGCGGCAGCTCGTGGACATCACCAACGCAGACCCTCGCCGAGGCATCGGCCACGAGAAGGTGCTGACCAAGATCAAGGTCGACGAAACAGCGGTGGAACTGGTCCGCAAGCAGGGATTCGAGCTGGACGACGTCCCGCCGAAGGACGCCTTCGTCAAACTGGCGGCCACGGGGAACATGTCCACCGGAGGGATCTCGATCGACCGGACGTGGGAAGCCCACGAGGAGAACATCGAGATCGCCGAGGAGGCCGGCCGGGTCATCGGCCTGGACGTGGCCGGCATCGACTTCCTGACCCCCGACATCTCCAAGCCCGTGCGAGAGACGGGCGGGGCCATCGTCGAGGTCAACGCCGCCCCCGGGTTCCGCATGCACACGCACCCGACGGAAGGCGATCCGCAGTACGTGGCCAAGCCGGTCGTGGACATGCTGTTCCCGCCGGGAACGCCGTCGCGGATCCCGATCATCTCCGTCACCGGTTCGAACGGGAAGACCACCACCGTCCGGATGATCGCCCACATCCTGAAGGGGATGGGCCACAAGGTCGGGATGACCTCGACCGATGGCATCTACATCGACGAGCGGCTGGTGAAGCGCGCCGACGCCAGCGGTCCGAAGTCCGCGCAGATGGTGCTCCAGAACCCCCGGGTGGATCTCGCCGTCTTCGAGGTGGCGCGGGGCGGGATCCTCCGGGAAGGCCTCGGCTACGACCGTAACGACGTGGCCGTCGTCACCAACGTCACCGGCGACCACCTGGGACTGAAGGAAGTCCATTCGATCAAGCAGCTCGCCGCGGTGAAACGGGTCGTGGTGGAGGCCGTGCCCCGCAGCGGCTACGCCGTCCTGAACGCCGACGACGAGCTGGTGGCGGAGATGCGCAAGCAATGCTCGGGATCGGTGATCTTCTTCTCCATGCAGGAGGACAACGAGCTCGTCGAGCGGTGGGTTCGCCGAGGCGGGAAAGCCCTGGTCCTCCAATCGAGCCCCCGCGGGGAGATGATGGTGATCCGGGAGGGCCGGCGGACCATGCCGATCGGGTGGGTGCACCAGCTCCCCGCTACCTTCGAAGGCCGGGCCCGCATGATGGTGGCGAACGCCCTGGCCGCCGCGGCCGCCGCCCATGCCGCCGGCGCTCACCTCCACGACATCCGAGGCGGTCTCCGGTCCTTCAACACCTCGATCTACCAGGCCCCCGGCCGCCTCAACCTCTTCGACCTCAACGGGGTGAAGGTGCTGATCGATTACGCGCACAACGCCCACGGGCTCGAGACCGTCGGAGACTTCGTGGATCGAATGACGGCCAGCGCCCCGAGCTTCGCGCCCGGCTCGCCCTCCTGGTCCGCGAACCTCAAGGTCGCCGTGGTCGCCACGCCGGGAGACCGTCGCGACGAGGTCATGCGGGAGCTGGGCCGGGTGGCCGCCCGTTACTTCGACGAGATCGTCATCCGCGAGGACCGCAATCCTCGAGGCAGGAAGCGTGGCGAGGCGGCGGAGCACATCCTGGAAGGGGTGGAGGAGGCCATGAGGGCCGGCCACCGCGTTGGAAACGTCGAGATCGTCCTGGACGAGATGCAAGCCACCCGCCGGGCCCTGTCCCGGGCTCGGCCCGGGGACCTGGTCGTTCTGTGCGTCGACTATGCCACCGAGGTGTGGAAGGAGCTCGAGGCGCGCAAGCTGCACGCCACGCCCCTGCTGCTCCGGGACCCGGAGGGCAACGGCCAGGTCGAACCCGCCGGCGGCGATCCCGACCTCATCGACTTCGGCGTCGGCCTCTAGGAGAACGTTCCTTCCTCATTCTGTAAGCGCCTCGTAAGGGCACCGTAATCACCGCTCTCTAGCCTGGATCGGGTGGCCCGACGGGCCAAAGAGGAGGAGTCCGATGCGAAAGCTCCTTATGGCCGCCCTGATGGTCGGAGCGCTGGTGGTTGGATTGGCCACCTCGGCGTCTGCCAAGACGACGAAGAGCGTCCTCTACCACGACGGCGGGATCGTCCGAACGGTAGTGAACCCGGCTCCCCTCCCGCACGGCGGCACCGACCCCTTCTATTCGGTGACCAACGGTGCGGAGGGGCAGCTCGGCATCGCCGGCGTGGCACCCGGCGACGGCCCGTACCACGGAGGGGCGTGGGCAGTGAACACCGTGACCTTCAACGAAGGGGTCACGCCGTACCTGCTGACCTCGGACGAGGCGGTGTTCGCAGCGGAGGCCGCCGGTGACGTCACGGTCACCCGAGTCCCCGATGCGGACTTCCGCTGCCCCGTCCAGCCGTAACGAAGAGTCCGAAGGAGCACGAGGTGGGCGCGCCGGCGGCGCGCCCACCTCCTTCGTTCACAGTTCCGTAAGAACCCTCCACTACCCTCTGCCCACAGTGAACGGCCCGGCGGTCGCACCTTGAAGGTCTTGGTCACGGGGGGAGCAGGGTTCATCGGCTCCCATGTCGTCGACGCGCTCGTGGATCTCGAACACGAGGTTCGGGTTCTGGACGTCCTCCACCCGGTCGCGCATCACGGTCCTCCCGCCTACCTGAATCCGGCCGCCAAGTACGTGTGGGGAAGCGTGGATGACCCGGACCTCGCGCGGCAATGCGTCAAGGACATCGACGCCGTGTCGCACCAGGCAGCCATGGTCGGATTGGGAGCTGATCTCCAGGATCTCTCCGCCTACGCTCGGCACAACGACCTCGGCACAGCGGTCCTGCTGGGGGAGATGGCCCGCTGCCACTTCGGCGGACGTCTGGTGCTGGCCAGCAGCATGGTGGTGTACGGGGAGGGCCGGTACCGCTGTGCGCGCCACGGGATCGTGCCAGCCGGCCCCCGCGACGAAACGCTCCTCCGGGAGGGCCGGTTCGAGCCGCTGTGCCTCGGATGCGGAGGCCCATTGACGCCTGAGGCGGTTCCCGAATCCGCGCCGGCCGATCCCCGCAACGTCTACGCGGCCACCAAGGTCCACCAGGAGCACCTGTGCGCCGCGTTCGCACGCGAGGTGGGCGTCCCCTTCGCGGCCCTCCGCTACCACAACGTCTTCGGCCCCCGGATGCAGAAGGACACCCCATACGCTGGGGTTGCCAGCATCTTCCGCAGCGCCCTGGAGCGCGGGGCGCCACCGGAGGTGTTCGAGGATGGGCGCCAGCTTCGTGATTTCGTCCACGTCCGCGACGTGGCGAGGGCCAACGTCTTGGCGCTGACCGTCGATCCGCCTGCTCAGGGGCCACTTAACGTGGCGACCGGTCGACCAAGCTCGATCGTAGAGATGGCCGATGCACTGTGCAGAGCCTTCGGTCCCGAGGCACCCCGCCCGGTGATCACCGGCCGGTACCGGTTGGGCGACGTTCGCCACGTGTTCGCCTCCACCGAGCGCGCCGCGCGAATCCTCCGATTCACTGCGGAGATCCCATTCGCCGAAGGTATGGCCGAGTTCGCCACCGCCCCCCTCCGAGCCTCGCTTGAGGCAGGAGCTCAGGGACCCACCCGCACACGAACCCGGTGATAACCGGTGGCACCCGAGGGTGCCGGGCCGTGGTCACGAGCATCCTGCAGCTGCCCAGTACCGTCAGTGGCTCGAACGGTGAGCTCGTGTTGCCCCGGCGTGGGGCGCTGCCACTCGAACGTCCAAAGAGCCCAGGTCAGCGGGTTCGCGGCGTAGCCGATGCGGGCCGCTTGCCAAGTGATGCCGGCGTCGGCGCTGACCTCGACCTGTGACACCCCGCGATCGCCGGCGAACGCCACGCCCGCGACCGGTATGACCGACCGCGCCGCAACGACCTGGTCCCTCCGGGGACTGTCGATGCGGGAAGTCGTGTTGACGAACTGCGCCCGCCAGCCCTGCTTCTCGTAATAGCCCTCCACTGCACGATCCACGAGGTCGATCCGGTCGACCCACTTCACGCTGACTTCGCCGTAGGTCCCGGGAACGACCAGCCGGACCGGATAGCCGTGACGATGTGGCAACGGCACACCGCTCATCCGATAAGCCAGGAGCGTGGCCGGGTCCATCGCCTTCTCGATGCTCGTGGTGTGGACATAGCCATCGGCCGCGTGGAAGACGGCCCGGGTGGCTCCGGGCCGAGGTCCCGCCGCCTCGAGCACTGCGTGGAGCGGAACCCCTCTCCACACGGCGTTGCTCATGAGCCCGCCCCCCACCGGGTTGCTGATGCACTCGAGCGTGGTGGGCTGATCCACCGAGGGGAGCGCCGCCAGCTCTTTGAAACGGTACGTGCGCGGACGGTCCACCAGCCCGCCCACCGAGAGTCGCCACAGCCCGCTGCTCACCGCAGGATCGATCAGGTTCTTCGTGACCACGTAGAACTGGTCGTTCCGAGTGATCGCATCGACGTCCGGCCCCCTGGTCTGGAGCCCGTCGTAGCCGAACGTGCCGAACG
>Ga0137369_10004240_pt1 | contig 14617 bp, 16 predicted proteins | sample SagtaG_12_FD_104918 | JGI IMG/M metagenome (GOLD analysis project Ga0137369, IMG submission 104918) | Vadose zone soil microbial communities from Sagehorn Ranch, Mendocino, California, USA - Sage1_L_113_16 metaG | ecosystem: Environmental > Terrestrial > Soil > Vadose zone | place: USA... | reverse complement strand
TGGGCTGGCTCGGGTTGGCCCTGGTGGCGTGCGTCGTGGTTGTGGCCCTGGGGGCGCCCTGGATCGCGCCCCACGATCCGGCCACGGGCGATTTCGCCGCCGGGCTCAAGCCGCCGGGCACGCCGGGGCACCCGCTCGGCACCGACCTGCTCGGCCGCGACGTGTTCTCGCGCGTACTCTACGGCGCGCGCATCGCGCTGTTCATCGGGCTCTGCACCGTGCTGGTCACCGCCGTGGTCGGCGGCATGCTCGGGCTCGTGGCAGGCTTCTTCGGGGGCTGGCCGGGCACGGTGCTCATGCGCATCGTGGATGTGCAGCTCTCTTTCCCGCTCGTCCTGCTGGCGCTCACCATCAATGCCATCGTCGGGCTCGGGCTGCGCAATATCATCCTCAGTTTGTCAGCGGCCGGCTGGGTCGTGTATGCTCGCGTGGTCCGAGGGGAGGTCCTGTCGGTGAAGCAGCGCGATTACGTGCAGGCGGCCGCGGCGCTCGGGACCCGGCGCGCCCGCATTCTTTTCCGCCACGTGCTGCCAAACGTCGCGCCGTCGATCATCATCGTCGCGAGCCTTCAGTTCTCCCAGTTCATCGTGGCCGAGGCGGCCATCTCGTTCCTGGGCTTCGGCGTGCAGCCTCCGACGCCCGCCTGGGGCAGCATGCTGTCGGAGAGCCGCGACTATCTCTACGTCGCGTGGTGGCTGGCCGCCTTTCCCGGCGCCGCGCTGGCCCTGACGGCGCTCGGCATCAACCTGGTCGGCGACTGGCTGCGTGACGTGCTCGATCCAAAGTTGCGCGTCTAGGGAGAGCCGGTGCCGGCGCCGGACATCGCGATCAGGCCATGCCGCAGGGAGGAAGCCGCGGCCGTGCTGGAGCTCTGGCGGCGCGCCCAGGCCTTCCCCAGCGCCACCGATACGCTCGAGAATCTCCAGCGGCTCTGCCGAGAGCCGGGCGCGGGCTTCCTCGTCGCCACCGACGGCGACCGCATCGTCGGCTCCGTCATCGGCGGCTGGGACGGGTGGCGCGGCAACATCTACCGCCTCGCGGTGGCGCCGGAGCACCGGCGGCGAGGGCTCGCGGCGGCCCTCGTGGAGGCGGCCGAGCGGTGGCTAATCGAGCGAGGCGCCCGCCGCATCGCCGCGATCGTCGAGGGCAAGAACCCGGCCGGCATCGGCTTCTGGGATTCGCTGCGCCGGAACGGCTACGAGAACGAGCCCGGCGTGCTCCGCTACGTCAAGACGCTCACACGGTGAGGTATACAAGGAGGTTTCTCCAATGCGATTAGTGAAGACGCTGGCCGTGCTCGCCGTGCTCCTGGCCCTGGCTGTCCCGGGCGAGGCCCAGGATCGCGCGCGCACCAAGGAGGTCGTGGTCGCCTTCGCGGCGGAGCCGCGCACGCTCTTGCCGAACACCATCGTGGACTGGACCACCAACAATATGGTCGAGCACATGTACGACCGGCTGGTGGACCGGGACCCCAAGACCTACAAGCCCGCGCCCATGCTCGCCACCGGCTGGAAGATCGTCAACGACACGACCTGGGAGTTTACGCTGCGACAGGGCGTCAAGTTCCACAACGGCGAGCCCTTCAATGCCCAGAGCGTGAAGGCCACGATGGAGTACATCAAGGATCCCGCGAACAAGACTCACTTCGCGTCGCGCTGGGCCCTGATCAAGGACGTCCAGATCGTCAACGACTACACGGTGCGGCTGATCACCGAGAAGCCTTGGCCCAGTCTCATCGACCGGATCGCCGGCACCGACTTTCTCCCCATGCCACCCAAAGCGCTCAAGGAGCAGGGCGTCCAGGCGCTGGCAGCCAAGCCCATCGGCACCGGCCCCTTCCGCTTCGTCCAGTGGGCCCGCGACGAGAAGCTGGTCGTCGAGCGCAATCCCGACTACTGGCAGCGGCCCGCCGACGTGAGCCGGGTGACTTTCCGCTTCATCCCCGAGTTCAGTGCGCGGCTGGCAGCGCTGCTGGCCGGCGAAGTGGACATCATGAAGGACGTGCCGCCTCAGGCGGTCGAAGTGGTCGACAGAAGCGGCAAGGCCAAGGTGCGCAGCACGGTGTCGTCGCGCATCAATTACCTGGCGCTGGTCAATCTCAAGCCGGGACCGCTCCAGGACTTGAAGGTGCGCAAGGCCGTCCACGCCGCCGTCAACGTGGACGAGCTGATCCAGCAAGTGCTCAAGGGGCGCGCGACCAAGATGTGCGGGCCGCTGGCGCCGCTCAACGTGGATTACTCGCCCAAGCCCCAATGCCTCAAATACGATCCCGCGCAGGCGCAGGCGCTATTCAAGGAGGCGGGGATCGACCCGGCCAAGCTCACCCTGACGCTGGACACGCCTTCGGGCCGCTATCCTCTCGACAAGGACGTCTCGCTCGCGATCGCCTCCCAGCTCGGGCGGCTCGGCATCAAGGTCAATGTGGTGGTGAACGAATGGGGCGTGCATCTCGACAAGATCAAGAACCGGACCACCGGGGACATGTTCTTCCTGGGCTGGGGGCCGTCGCTCGACGCCCAGAACGTGATCGAATCGCTCTTCCAGGGGAACCAGACCTACTCGTCGTACGGGGGCAACAAGGCGATCGAGGCCAAGATCGCTCAGGCAGTCACCGTGGTGGATCCCAAGAAGCGGCTCGAGGCCTGGGCCGAGCTGCAGCAGATGGTGCGCGACGAGGTGCCCTGGGTCTTCCTCTGGCAGCAGCACGACCTCTACGGCGTGGCCAACTGGATCGAGTGGGCGCCGCGCGCGGACGAAAAGGTCTGGATGTACGAGGCGAAGGTCGTCGCGCGCTGAGCCCAGCGACTTAGGCGGCGGTCGGCTCGTCGTCCTCTTCGGGCTCCGAGGGATCTGGCGGCGCCGCCGCCGTCTCCGCCGCGGCCTCGTTGAGCTTTTCCTTCGCCGGGTCGGTTAGCTCGCTCAGCTCACGGATGCTCAGGTCGTACCACGTATCCCACTGCATGGCCCCACCTCATCGGCGCGTTCCCCCTGCGCCGGCCGATCGGTAAGTAGGCCTCGAACCCTTGAGCTCACGCTATGGAAGAGAGGCACTCTCCGTGCCAGTGCGCGGGGTCTACGAAATCATACAGTTGCAGGGCAGTAACCTAAGGTGGCCGCCGGCATTTCGCCCGCCGTCGGGCAGGACTCCTGTCGCTCCGCGTCAGGCCGAAGCCTGCTAGAATTCCCGCGCTGCACACTTCACCCGCTTACGAGGAGACAGCCATGGCCGGGATCACAATTCTCAGCAATGCGTTTCTGATCGATTGCGCCGGGAAGGAGCCCGTGGAAGGCGCCGCGGTCGTGATCGAAGGCGAGCGCATCAAGGACGTCCTTCGCTCCGGCAAGGTCGGGGCGCTCAAGGGCAAGGTGGAGACGCTGGATCTCAAGGGGCGCACCCTCATGCCCGGCCTTACCGACGCCCATGTGCATGTCTGCGCAGTCGAGGGCAATATCGCCGAGCAGCACCGCTACAACCCGCCGAGCCTCATCGCCGCCAAATCGCTGCGCCGCGTGGAGCAGGCGCTGATGCAGGGCTTCACCACGGTGCGCGACGCGGGCGGCGCCGACTACGGCTTCCGCGAGGCGGTATCGAGCGGCCTCTACCCCGGCCCGCGCATGCTCGTGTCGGGCCGCGTGCTCTCCCAGACGGGTGGCCACGGCGACAAGCGGCGGCGCTCGGAATGGATCGAGCCCATCGACTGCTGTGTCGGCATGGTGGGCGTCATCGCCGACGGCGCGGACGAGGTCAGGAAGGCGGCGCGCGAGCAGCTTCGCCGCGACGTGGACCAGATCAAGCTCATGGCCTCGGGCGGCGCCATGTCGCCCTCGGACGAGCTGGACACGACGCAATACACGGTGGAGGAGATGCGCGCGGCTGTCGAGGAAGCGCGCGCGGTGGGCAAGTATGTGCTCGCCCACGCCTACTCGGGCTCAGCGGTGCGCCGCGCGCTCGAGGCCGGCGTCCGCTCCATCGAGCACGGCAATCTGATCGACGAGGCCGGCGCCAAGGAGATCAAGAAGGCCGGCGCCTATCTCGTGCCGACCATGGTGACCTACGAGGCGATCTGGCGCGAGGGCAAGGCCTACCGCATCACCGAGCACCAGCTGCAGAAGATCAATATGGCGCGTGAGAAGAGCGTCGAAGGGCTCACGTACGCCTACCGCGCGGGCTGCAAGATCGGCTCGGGCTCGGATCTGCTGGGCGACATGCAGTCGCAGCGGACGGTCGAGCTCGAGCTGAAAGGGCAAGTCCTGAAGCCGATGGAGGTGCTGCTCTCCGCCACGCGCGTCAATGCCGAGCTCTTCCGCATGGAGGAGCAGATCGGCAGCGTGGAGCCCGGCAAGTATGCCGATCTCATCGTGGTCAAGGGCAACCCGCTCAAGGATTTGCGGATCTTCCAGAACCCGGACAACCTCCATGTGATCATGAAGGGAGGCGTCGTCCACAAGCAGACGCTCTAGCCCCGCCCCTCACTTCTCGCCCCTCACCCTGCCCTCTCCCCAAAGGGGAGAGGGTGAATTGACGGGGAGAGGGTCAGTGGACCAGAGGTGAATTAACACTCCCTCTCCCCCGACGGGGGAGAGGGCTGGGGTGAGGGGGCTGATATACTAACTCCTCATGAAGATCGGTGATGTCGAGATCAAGGCGGCGACCCGGCTGGCCCCCATGGCCGGCGTCACCAATGCGCCCTTCAGGCTCATCGCGCGAGAGTGCGGCAGCGGGCTGACCACGACGGAGGAGATGGACGCCGCGGCGCTGCTGATCAATCACCCGCATGCCGACGCGATCGCGGCGTATTACCCCGAGGAGCGCCCGCTGGCCATGCAGCTCCTCGGCAAGGATGCGGAGGTGCTGGTGCGGGCAGCCGAGAAGTGCCAGCGGCTCGGCGCTGACATCGTCGACCTCAACATGGGCTGCCCAATGCCCAAGATCACGGGCAAGGGCAAGGGCGCCGCGCTTATGCGCGACGTGGCGGGGACCGCGCTCATCCTGCGCGACCTGCGCAAGGCGCTCTCGGTGCCGCTCACGATCAAGATCCGTGGTGGCTGGGATGACGAGCACCTCAATGCCGTCGAGGTGGCCCAGATGGCCGAGGGCGAGGGGGTGGACGCCATCACGGTGCACCCGCGCACCCGATCGCAGCGCTTCACCGGCAAGGCGCCGTGGACCATCATCGCGGAAGTGGTCGAGGCAGTGGGGATTCCCGTCACCGGCAATGGCGACGTGCGGTCCATGGCCGAAGCGCGGCGCATGATGACCGACACCGGCTGCCACTCGGTGATGATCGGGCGCGGCGCGCTCGGAGGCCCGTGGATCTTCGACGAGAGCTTCGACGCGCTCGGCCCCGAAACCCAGCGCGAGTACAAGGTGCGGGTGATCGCGCGGCACTGCGACTTGATCCGGGCGCATTTCCGGGAGAAGTACGCCCTGGTCCAGATGAAGAAGCACCTGGCTTGGTACACGGAAGGTCTTGGCCATGCGAGGTCGTGCCGCGTCGAGATCTTCCAGGCGCAGACTGTCGCCGAAGTCTGGGAGGTCTTCCAGCGCTACTGGGAGCGCGCGGATCCGCCCCCGCTGGATCAGGCGCTCGGCTCCTAGCGTCATAGTCCCGGCCGTGTCAGCCCGATCTGCCAGAACCGCCGCGCTCGTAAAGTCTCTGATCTTCACCGTGTTGGTGCCCGGCACGATCGCCGGCTACGTGCCATACCGGATTCTGTCCGCGCAGTCGGAGATCGCGCCGCTCTTGCCAGGTGGCGTGCGCTTCGTCGGGATCGCGGCCATGGCGGGAGGCGTGCTGGGCTATCTGTGGTGCGCCTGGGATTTTGCGACAAAGGGACTGGGTACGCCGGCCCCCATCGATCCACCGAGGGCTCTCGTGGCCCAGGGACTCTACCGCTACGTGCGCAATCCGATGTACGTCAGCGTCCTGCTTGTCCTGCTCGGCGAGAGCGTGTTCTTCGAGTCGCGCCGGCTGCTCCTGTACGCCGGCATCGTGTGGCTGGTCGTGCATTCCTTCGTGCTGATCTATGAAGAGCCCACCTTGCGGCGCAAGTTCGGCGCGGCATATGACGAGTACTGCCGGCGCGTGCCACGCTGGCTCCCTCGCTTTCGCTGACGCAGCGTACCGGGAGCCTCGCGGGCCGGCCGAGGGTCACTGAGAGCGCCCGCGCCCCGAGACCTCCCACACCGCCTCGACCTTGTCGCCCCGCATCGCGTAGATCCGATCGTAGAGGTTGATGGTCGGGTCGCAGTGGGGGGGGAAGAACTCGATGCGCTCCCCGAGCGGCGGCCGCCGCCCGGGCTCGGTCACCGTCAGCCGTCCGTGCTCGTCTCCCGCCCAGGAATATTCCACGCCGGGCCATTCCACGGGCTCGGGCACCAAGGGCTTGTCGGTGGAAAAGGCCTTGAAGCCGGCGTCCACGATGGCCAGCTCCTCGCTCGGCAGGCTCACCACCGTGGTGAGCACGGTGAGCGCCATCTCGAACTCGTCATTGGCGGGGCCCGCTTTTCCGCCGATGCGCCGGTAATCGAGGTCCATCACGCAGTAGGAGCCCGCCTGCAGCTCGGTGAGGCCCTCGAGCTCGCAGTCGATATTGAAGGTGCCGCTCGAGCCACCGCTCACGATCTCCACCGGCAGCCCGTGCTTCGCAAAGAGGTCGCGCGTCTTCATAAGCCGGCCCATCCAGCGCCGCGAGGCCCGCCGGCGCTCCTCGAAGCCCATCACGTGGGCGCAGTGTCCCGCGTAGCCCTGCAGCCCCCTGAGATTGAGCGCGGGCTGCGACCTCACGAGCCGCCCGAGGTCCAGCGCCGGCTCGCCCGGCTCCACGCCCGTGCGCCGGCCGCCCACCTCGACGTCCACGAGCACGTTCAGCACTCGGCTGGCCCGCGCCATCGCCGCGGCAAGCTCGGCCACATTGGTGGGATTGTCCACCACCACGAGCGTCTCGGCCTGACGCTCGAGCACCTTGAGCAGCCGGCCGATCTTCTCCGAGCCCACCACCTCGGTGGTGATCAGCAGATTGCGGATGCCCGCCGCGGCCATGACCTCGGCCTCGCCGACCTTGGCGACGCAGACGCCGAGCGCGCCGGCCGCGATCTGAAGGCGCGCGATCTCCGGGCATTTGTGCGTCTTGGCATGCGGGCGGAGCTTCTTGCCGGCCGCCTTCACGTGGGCGGCCATCTTCCGGATATTGCGCTCGAGGCGGTCGAGGTCCACCAGGAGCGCCGGCGTCGGAACCTCGGATCGGGTCATGGCTGGGCGAGTCTACCACGGTGTATCATAGGGCCCCATGACCGACCGCCCACTCGCCCGTCCCGGCGCTGTCGACTGGTCCGGGGAAAACCCCGGCATGTATCTCAAGGAAAAGGCCGACGGGCCCTTCGTAACGCTCGTCAGCTTCTTCCGCGTGGTGGTGTCGCCCTATGGTCGAGGCCACGCCCTCGTCCTGCTCGAGTCGCCCATGCTGGACACCTCGCTGCCCGAGACGCTCAATGTCTGCGTAACTGACAATGAGGCGCTGGCGCGCTGGCTCGCCAAGGAGTTCGTGGCTTCCTTCGGCTCGTTCCGAGGCATGCGCGCGCTCGAGTCCATGCGGTACGTGCCGCTCACGGCGGTGCAGGCATCCGGAGATCAGCGCTCGAGCTATATGGAGTGGGTCCAGGGCGACGGGCTCGAGGCGACGCTGTCGTGGGAGGAGCTTGGCGAGCCGTTCATGATCGATCTACCCAAGGAGAAATCGGCCACGGGCCGGCACGAGCTCTACAGCCTGTTCGTGGACGCCGGGCGGGTGACGGCCACAGTCAACGGCCGCGCGCTTCGAGGCCAGCCGGTCCCGCGGGAGTTCGCCGGCAGGAAGAGCAGCACGGCGTTCCTCGCGTTCTCGGAAACCTGGGTCAGGAGCTAGGATGCCAGGACGACCATTCCTCCAGATCCCGGGGCCCACGCTGGTGCCAGAGCGCATCGTGCGGGCGATGTCGGAGCCCATCATCGATCATCGCGGGCCTCGCTTCGCGGCACTCGTGCACGAATGCCTCGCGGGTCTCAAGGACATCTTCAAGACGCGCGGCCACATCCTGCTCTTCCCGGGCTCCGGCACGGGCGCGTGGGAGGCGGCCATCGTCAATACGCTCTCGCCCGGCGACCGCGTCCTGGGCTGCGTCAACGGCCACTTCTCCACCGGCTTCGCGAAAGTGGCGTCGGCCTACGGCCTCGAGGTGGAGCGGCTCGAAGTGCCCTATGGCGACGGCATTCCCGCGGAGCAGCTGAAGGCGCGGCTCGAAGCCGACGGCGCCCAGCAGATCCGCGCCGTGCTCGCGGTGCACAACGAGACGTCCACCGGTGTGACGAGCGATATCGCGGCCGTTCGAAAGGCCATGGATGCCGCGCGCCATCCGGCGCTGCTGCTGGTGGACACCGTCTCGTCCCTGGCCTCCATCGACTTCAGGATGGACGAGTGGGGCGTGGACGTCACCCTCACGGGGCCGCAGAAGGGGCTGATGCTGCCGCCCGGTATGGCGATCCTGGCCGCCAGCGAGAAGGCCATCGCCGCCTCAGAGAAAGCCAAGTGCCCCCGCTCGTACTGGGACTGGGCCCCCGTCATCGAGCGGAACAAGCGCGGCGAATTCCCCTACACGCCCGCCACCCTCCTGCTTTTCGGCCTGCGCGAGGCGCTCGCGATGCTGAACGAAGAGGGGCTGCCCAATGTGTTCAAGCGGCACGCCAGGCTTGGCGAGGCGTGCCGCTGCGCGGTGCGCGGCCTCGGACTCGAGCTGCTCTGCCGGAATCCGGCGGAGTACTCGAATACGCTCACCGCGGTGAGGATGCCGCCGGGCAAGGACTCCGACGCCTATATCGCCCATGCCGGCAAGTCCCTCGGGCTGTCGCTCGGCGTGGGCCTCGGCGCCGTCAAGGGCACGGTGTTCCGTATAGGTCACCTGGGCAGTCTCAACGAGCTGGAGCTGCTGGGCGGGCTCGCCGGGGTAGAGCTGACGCTCAAGAGCTTCGGCGTGGACGTCCGCCTCGGCGCCGGCCTCACCGCCGCCGAGCAGTATCTCCTCTCGACGGCCTAAGGCCGCGTGTCACGCTCCGCGCGATTCGTCGGCCTTCTCACGCTGATCTCCCTTCCGCTCCTGCCGATGGGCGCGGCCGTCGCCCGTCAAGAGGTCGCGCCGGACCGCCCGGACATCACGGACAGCGCCCAGACCATCTCACCCGGGGGGTTTCAGCTGGAGACGGGCGTGGAGTACAGCCGCACGCGGATCGGCGGAAGCCCCGCCGAGCGCCGGTTCTCGCTCGAGAGCGCGCTGCGCGCAGGCCTTACCAGCAATCTCGAGCTCTTGGTGGACGCCGAGCCCGTGATCTGGCTGCGTACGGACCGGGAAGATCTCAGCCGCGGCGACCTCACCCTGGGGCTCAAGTATCGCTTCTTCGGGCCCAATGAGAGGGAGGAGGGCCTCGCGGTGGCGCTCAGGCCCTTCATCAAGTTGCCGACGGCCGATGCGCCGATCGGCAGCGAGCGGACTGACTTCGGGCTGCTGTTCCTGCTGAGCCGGCCACTGCCGGGCGACTTCAGCATCGATGCCAATGTGGGGCTCGCGGCGATCGGCCAGCGCCGGCCGGAGGGCTTTCTCCTCCAGGCCCTGGCCTCGGTGTCGCTCAGCTACGAGGTGAGCCCGCGGCTGTCGGCGCTCGTCGAGTGCTTCTTCCAGTCCAAGGACGAGCGCGACGGCCGCGAGCTGCTCGGCATGACGGTCGGCGTCGTCTATCTTCTGAGCGAGTCCCTTGCCGTGGACGCGGCGATACGGACCACGCTCAGCGGGCGCGGGCCGGATTGGGCGGCGGTGGCAGGGTTCAGCGTCCGCTGGGGAAAATAGCCCCCGCCTAGACGGAGGCGGCGATGTGCGCCGCCTTGCTGGTCCGGAGCCGCTGCTCGACGATGTCCCAGTTGACGTTCTCGAAGAAGGCCTTGAGGTATTTCTCCCGCCCCGAGATGCCATAGTCCACCACCCAGGCGTGCTCCCAGACGTCGAGCACGAGGATGGGATGGAAGCCGGCCGGATGGTTGATCTCGTGATCTCCCACCCACCAGTTGAACAGCCGGTCGGCTGCGGAGTCGTGGTAGAGGATCGCCCAGCCGACGCCGCGCATGGCCGCGGTCTTCGCCAGGTCCTCGCGCCACACCTTGATCGTTCCCCAGGTATTGGTCAGGTCGGTCGCCAGCTCGCCGTTATTGCTCAGCTGCGACCCGGCCCCCAGATTCCCGAAGTAGTACTCGTGCAGGATCATGCCATTGAACTCGAAGCCGGCCCGCCGCTTGATCTCGCCCCACTCGCGCGAGCCGATCGCGAGCTTGTCAAGCTCCTCGAGCAGTTCATTGGCGTTCTTGACATAGGCTTCGTACAGCGCCCAGTGCTGCTCGATCTGCTCGTCCGAGATTCCAGACAAGCCTTGGGGCTTGAGCTGCTGCTGCACTGCGTATCGCATGACGTCGTTCATCATGACCTCGTCTGAGGTTTGGAGTTGTCGATCACCGGCGGCGCGCCGCTCACACCGGCCGCTGACCCTGGATGACCCGGATCAGGACCACCGCGATGGCGACGATGAGGAGGATATGAATGAACCCGCCGAGGGTATAGGAGCTCACCATCCCCAGCGCCCACAGGACTAACAGCACCACGAAAATCGTCCAGAGCATAATTGCCTCCTTGCGCGGGCAGAAGGCTCCGCTTGTCTTCAAAACGTCGCAACGGGCATGCCAGGGAAGGCGCGGGGGCTAAGTGCGGGAAACAGCAGGAGTTGCTCGAGGACGGGAGGGGTGGAGCGCCGGGTCGGATCCGGCGCACGTGTAAGTTCTACCGGGTAGGTCTTTCTCTGCTTTGGAAGCTACCCAATGCTTACGTCGTTGGCCAACTCATCGGTGTCGTCGGGCCCGCGCGGAAAATGCCGGCGCAGGATCCGACCCAGCTCGGTGATGGCGTGGACGAAGCCGGCGCGAGGATGCTCCTTGCCGAAATGTCCGGTGATCGCCGTCACAAGATCGCGCCAGTACGCTTCCCCGACGCGCTCATGAATGCCGGCATCGCCGATCACCGCCAGCTTGCGGTCGGCGACAGCGACGTAGATCAGGACGCCGTGCCGCTCCACCGTCCGGTGCATGCCGAGCCGCTCGAATACCGCGACCGCGCGCTGCATCGCATCGCCCGGGCAACGATGGTCGAGGTGAACACGGATCTCAGCCGAGGTGTAGCGCTCCGCCTCGGCCACGGCGCGCGCGATAGCGCCGAGATCGGCCTCCTTTAGGAATCGTCGGACCCAGCGCGGATGGCGCGCCATCACCAGCTCCCGCTCGCACCGCCCCCGCCGAAGCCGCCGCCACCGCCCGAGAAGTCGCCGCCCGAGAAGCCTCCTCCACCCCCGCCGCCCCCCCCAAAGAATCCGCCACCCCCATAGCGGCCGCCCCAACCGGACGACCCACCGGTCCAGCCGTGGCGACGAGTCGCGCGGGAGAAGAGCAGGGTGGGGACGATCACCCAGGCGAACGCCCCGAGGAAGAAGAGGGCGAGAAGGATCGTCCAGGTGTCCATCGCGGGCTGCCCGCGGGCGGACGCCGGCGCGCCGCGGTAGGTCCCCGCGATGGCCTGATCGATGGCATCGAGCCCGGCGCTGATGCCGTCGGCGAGGCGGCCCTCGCGGAAGCGCGGCGCGACAACGTCACGCAGGATCGACGACGAGATCGCGTCGGTGAGATTCGCTTCGAGGCCGTACCCGACCTCGATGCGCATCTTCCGGTCGCCGACGAAGATGAGAAAGACCACGCCGTTGTCGAGCCCCTTGCGCCCGATGCGCCAGGACTGGGCGAGGCGCACGGAGTAGTCCTCGAGGCTCTCGCCTTCGAGCGAGGGGAAGATGGCCACGACGATCTGGGTGCTGCTCCCGCGCTCGCGCTGGCGGAGCTTGTCCTCGAGCCGCTCGCGGTCCGAGGCGGTGAGGGCGCCGGCATAGTCGTTGATCCGGTGGTCGGGAGGCGGCGGGATCTTGAGCGCCGCCCACGCGGCGGGCGCTGCGCAGAGCAAGAAGGTGAGGAGGGCGAGCCTGCTCAGACGCACCGCGGGCCTCCCGCTCGGCCGCTAGAACTTCACCTTGGGCGCGGCCTGGCTCTCCGGCGTCGCCTCGAAGAAGGCCTTCTCCTTGAAGCCTGCCATCCGGGCAACGATGCTGCCGGGGGCGAGCCTGAGCCGGGTATTGTAATCGCGGACCGCTTCGTTGTAGCGCATGCGCTCGACGGTGATCCGATTCTCGGTGCCTTCGAGCTGGCTCTGGAGCGCGAGGAAATTCTGATTGGACTTGAGCTCGGGATAGCGCTCGACGGTGACCAGCAGCCGGCTCAGCGCGCCGCCCAATTGGTTCTGGGCGTCCTGGAACTTCTTCATCGCCGCGGGATCGTTCACGAGCTCGGGCGTCGCCTTGATCCCGGCCACGCTGGCGCGCGCCTTGGTGACCTCTTCGAGCACGGTGCGCTCCTGGGTCGCAAAGCCCTTGACGGTCTCGACGAGATTGGGAACCAGGTCAGCGCGCCGCTGGTAGACGTTCTGGACCTGCGCCCACTTTTCGTTCACCTGCTGGTCGAGGCGCACCAGGCTGTTGTAAATTCCAAACGCCCACAGCACGCCGCCCAGGACCACAACCGCGATCACGATCAGGACGATCAGTCCGGTTTTCATGGTCGGGAGTATACCTCGCCTGGGCCCGTTAGCGATCGTGAGCCGAACCACCGAAAATCTTCAATGGTGCGGCTGCGCACTTCCCGTGCTACAAGTTCGTGAGCATTCACCGGACGCAATGCCCCAGAGGGAGGGCGGCCGTGAAGATCAGGATTCTGGTTTTGTCCGTTGCGGTCGCGCTGATGCCGGTTCTCACTTTCGGGCAAGCCGCAAAGCCCGCCGCCAACACGCCGGCGGCGAGCCCGATCGTCACGCCAGATCAACTGGTCTGGAAACCGCTCATCCCCGGCGTGGAATCGGCCGTTGTCTCCGGCAACCCGGACAGGAAGGGCGGGCTCTATGTGATCCGCATCCGTGCCCAGAGCGAGGTCAAAGTGCCCCCGCATTGGCATGTGACCGACGAGCACGTGACGGTGCTCGAGGGCTCTTTCTGGATGGCGCGCGGCGATAAGTTCGATGCGACCAAGCTGCAGGAGTTGAAGGTGGGCGCCCACGCGACGATGCCTGCCCGCGCCCGCCACTTTGGCCTTCACGGTGCCGAAATGTGGTTGAGATCTTCGGGGTCGCGCCATTCGTCGTCAACTTTGTCAATCCGGAAGACGGGCCGAAGAGAGCGAGTAAGAAATAGAGAATCGCGCTAGATCGCGACGCGGCCAACCCGACCGCCAGGTTGACCGCGTCCCCATCGCGTGATAGAACCGGGCCTATCCTGATCAGGAGGCCCGCAATGGATCTCAACTACACCCCCGAGGACGTCGCCTTCCGCAAGCAGGTCCGCGCATGGCTCGAGCAGAACCTGCCGCGGACGGAGATCAGGACCCTCGAGGATCGGCGCGCCTGGCATCGCAAGCTCTACGAAGCCGGCTATCTCGGCATGGGCTGGCCCAAGGAGTATGGCGGCGGCGGGGCGCGGCCCATGGAGCAGGCCATCGTGGCCGACGAGATGGCACGGGCCAACGCGCCGGCGCCCACCAATAGCCTGGGGCTCGGCATCGTCGGCCCCACGATCGTCGTCCACGGCACCGATGCCCAGAAGCGCCGCTATCTGAAGAAGATCCTCACCGCCGAGGAGCTCTGGTGCCAGCTCTACTCTGAGCCCAACGCGGGCTCGGATCTCGCCGCTCTGCGCAGCAGCGCCGAGGACAAGGGCGATCACTTCGTCGTTAACGGGCAGAAGATCTGGACCAGCGGCGGCTCCATCGCCGACTGGGGCCTGCTGCTCGCGCGGACCAATCCCGGCGTGGCCAAGCACAAGGGCATCACCTGCTTCCTGATCAATATGCGCCAGCCGGGGATCGACGTGCGGCCGCTCAAGCAGATCACGGGCTCCTCGGAGTTCTCGGAAGTGTTCATGACCAATGCGCGCGTGGAGAAGTCCGACCAGATCGGCGCGCTGGGAGAAGGCTGGGCGATCGCCCAGACCACGCTTGGCTACGAGCGGGGCGGCCGGGCGCTGGCGCGCATCACCACGTACGCCTCGCAGTACGGCAAGCTCGCTGAGGCTGCGCGCCGGCTCAAGCGCCACGGCCGGCCCCTGATCGACGACCCCATCGTCCGCCAGAAGCTCGGGCGCATCTGGGCCGAGCTCGAGGTGGAGCGTTACGGCGCCCTTCGGGTTCTGACTCTCTTGGAGCGTGGAGAACATCCTGGCGCCGGCGGCTCGCTGACCAAGCTCTCCTATTCGGAATTTGAGAAGCGCTTCATGGAGCTGGCGATGGAGATCCTGGGGCCCTATGGGCAGCTCACCGAGGGCCAGCCCGAGGAATACCGGCTGCACATCGACACCGCCGTGGGCGATCACGGCACCTGGGCGTACGCCTATCTCTGGTCGCGCGCGGGCACCATCTACGCCGGCTCGTCCGAGATCCAGAAGAACGTCATCGGCGAGCGCATCCT
>Ga0137369_10004236_pt1 | contig 14622 bp, 9 predicted proteins | sample SagtaG_12_FD_104918 | JGI IMG/M metagenome (GOLD analysis project Ga0137369, IMG submission 104918) | Vadose zone soil microbial communities from Sagehorn Ranch, Mendocino, California, USA - Sage1_L_113_16 metaG | ecosystem: Environmental > Terrestrial > Soil > Vadose zone | place: USA... | reverse complement strand
GTGGGTCTTGCCCACCCCCACCGGTTCGTACAGGATCACCGAGTGGCCGCCCGCCACGAACCGCAGCGCCGCGAGGTCCCGGATCAGGGCGGCCGGGACCTTCGGGTTGAAGGAGAAGTCGAACTCCTCGAGCGTGACGCGCTCCTCGAACCGGGCCCGGCGCACCCGCTCCCCCAGCGACTTGGCGGCGCGACGGGCGATCTCGCCCTCGCACAGGACCTCCAGGAACTCCAGGTGCCCGAGGTCCCCGGCCCGAGCCTGAGCGAGCCGGGCGTCCAGGGTGTCGAGCATCCCCGAGAGCTTCAGCCGGCGAACGGTCTGGGCGAGGTGGTGGGCCGGGTGTCATCCCGCCACCTCCTGGCCCACGATCTCGTCCCGGCCGCGCAGGAAGGCGGGGGTCCCGGAGTCCGTGGCGACTCGGCGGCGGCCCTCTCCAGCCCCGACTCGAGGATCCCCTTGATCGTGCGGTAGGAGGGGTCTCTGGCGGCGAGGCCCGAGCGCACGCCGCCTCGGTGCGCTTGGGCCGTGGCGCTCCGCGAGATGAAGCACCCCCTGGGCGGCCCGCAGGCGGTGCAGCACCCCCACGGCGAGCACGCCGGCGGCCGATCAAGGAGAAGGTGGGGAAACGGATCTCCGGCGCCACCAGCTCGGGAACCACATGCGGACGTGGGCCGCCCACTGCTCGGGGGAGACGGGCGGCCCGCCCGGGACCAGTCCGGCCGCCCGTGCGGCGCAGACGTACTTGCGGACAGTCTTGGGGTCGATCCCGAGGCACCGGGCCACCTCGGCCTTGGGCCGACCCGCGTACCAGTGCATCATGATCTCGGTCACGTCGATCGCCACCAAGCTCCTCCCGGCCATGCGCTCCTCCCGCCCTGGGGGGCCGGTCGGAGCATCCGACGACGGATGGCCCGGCACCAGGGTGGTCGGCGCTGCTGCGCCTGCTCCACGCCGGGTCGACCAGGTAGGGAATTCCGTGACGCGACGGCTAGGGAATTGCGTGACGCGGAAGGCCCTCAGGGAGGGAATTCCGTGACGCTCGACACCCTCGGCCACGGCGTGCGGCTTCCGAACCCGCGCGTGTCGCTGAGTGTGAAAGGGATGTGTCGCAAACGCCATTCGCGCGTTCCCGCTCTCATCTCCCTTTCGAGCACGCCCCTCACCGTGCCCATCATCAGTGCCTCACGACGGTCCGCAGCTCCCCCGCTCCCGCAGCCTGCGACCCAATTCGGCGACGTGCCCGCACCGTGCAGTCGAGAGGCTTGCTTTGCTCCAGCCTTCCGTCTCGAACGACGTCGTTGGCTGGGATCGTGCACGCACCGTAGAGAACGTACGTCGGGCGGCGCGTGTTCAGCGTGGTTGTCCTGCATATCGTCTGCGCGGTTCCAGCAAGTGAGGCACTGCGGGGGATTCGACAGGAGCTCATGAATGTGGCGAAAGGATTATACCGGTCCAGCAGGGCAGTGGCCCGGCACGGGTTCCTATGAGGAACCCGACCAGGACCTGGCGCCATCAGGCTCGGAATCGCCTGATCCCGGGAGCGCGTCTCGCCTGACGGACCGTCCTTGGGCCGCGAAGCCGTCGGTCCTCCATTTGATCTGGACCGTCGGTCCGACGAGCGCCCAGTACAACGAGCACAGTCTGCCCGTCGCCCGGAGGCGAGACATCACCATCTGTTCGTACCAGCCCGCCACCGAGCAGCCTCCGCCCGAGATCACCCTGTTCGAAGGGAACGGAACGCTGCGCGGGTACCTGCGGGTTCTCCGAGCCACGCTGCGCGGCGGACGCCACGACGTGATCCACGCGCACGCACCCCCGCTCGGCATGGCCCTATTGCTCCTCAACGCACTCCGGCTGAGGGGAACCGGGAACGCCGTGTTCACGCTGCACACGTCGCGGAAGAACCTCCGGTTTCGCGACCGGCTGATGATGTACCCAATCGTGATGCTGTTCCGCCGCGTGGTCTTCGTCGGCACCACCGCGCTGGACAGCATGCCTCGGAGCCTGAGGTGGATCGGGCGCCACCGCATCGAGGTCGTGCCAAACGGCGTCGACATCGAGCGCGTGGATTGGGCTCTCGCCTCTCGGCTCCGCGAGCCAGTGCGGGGTGGACAGACGTTCCGGGTAGCCTCGGTGGGCAGACTCATCGACGTGAAGAATCCGTCCGCCGTGATCAAAGCCGTTGATGCGGTTGGCGACTCGCAATGGCGGATCGTCTTCGTCGGGGAAGGACCAATGCGTCCGATGCTCGAAGCCGCTGTTCACGAGATGCGTTCGGGGGCCCTGGCCACGTTCACCGGCTTGGTGCCGAGGGAAGAGGTATACCACCAACTGTGGGACGCGGACGTGTGCGTCTCCACATCCCGTGTGGAAGGCCTCCCGGTGGCCGTGCTGGAGGCCATGGCTTGCAGGCGTCCGGTCATCCTCTCCGACATCCCCGCGCACCGCGAGATCACGAGGGGCGTCGATTTCATTCCACTGGTGAGGCCCGACGACACCGATGGATTCGCCCGTGTGCTCCGGAGATTTCGCCGCATGGCCCCTGCCGCCCGAAGCGACGTCGGCAAGAGATGCAGACGGCTTGTCGAGGAAGGGTTCGGCGTTCGGCCCATGCTCGCCAGATACGACCGGATCTATTCCGAAATCGCCGAAGCACGTGCTCGGCGTCGAGCTCAGCGAGGTGAGCCAATGAGTGACTGGATCGATACACATACCCTGGTGAGAATGGCGCTCCACCGCTGGTGGCTCATTCTCCTGCTGGCAGGCGCCGCCGCGACGGGCGGGTTCCTGATCGGGCACTCGGCGGACCCCGTCTACCGGGCCGAAACCAGTCTCCTCGTGGGCGAGCCCCTCAGCAAGTCCGATGTCGGGAAGGACGATCTCGATGTCGGAGAGCGCCTCGCCAACACCTATGCCGATCTCGTGCGCCGTCAACCCGTGATGCAGGACGTGGTGCGCTCGCTGGACCTTCAGATGCCATGGCAGACCTTGGCGAACCAGGTGCTCGTGACGCTGCCGGAGAACAACCCCCGGTTGATCCTCATCAGCGTCGACGCCGGCTCCCCGCCACGAGCGCAAGCGGTCGCCGCGGCGATCGCCCGACGCCTCATCGAACTCGGCCCGTCCGGCGTCAAGTCCGGCGGCTTCGCTCCTTCGTTGCTCGATGGGCTCGAGCAGTCGATCGAAGACCAGGAGACGAGTATCGATCAGCTGACGAGCGAACTCGACACTGCCCCCGCATCGGAGATCAAGGGCCTCCGGGCCGAGATCGACCACGCCCAGCGGCTGTTGCTCGACCTGCAGGCAACCTACGCCGATATCCTCGCGTCCTTGAGCGACGAGCCGACCTCCAACCAGATCGAGATCCTGGAGAAGGCGGAGGCGGGCCAGTCGCCGGTGAGTCCAAATGTCAAGCTGGACATCCTGCTCGGAGCGATCCTCGGCTTCTGCATCGCAATCGGGCTCACCTACGTCCTGGACACGGGCGACCGTGAACGAGCCGGAGGTCGCTGGTCACCGACCCCGGAGGTGATGAGGGAGAACGGCTCGGCGACGCAGGGCAACGGCCGTGTCCCGGTGTCCTCCGGTCGGGTGGAGAGCCGCCGAAGGAGCCGATGAATGGATCAGGTGCAGTCGCTCCGCCGCGGTGAGGCGCCGCCACGGCCCAGCCGTCCCCTGGTGGTGGAGGTGGCCGGGCCGGCCGGCACCGGAAAGACCACGCTCATCGAGGCGGTGGCGGTTCGTGACCCGCTGATGGAGATTGGGATCCATCTGAGCCGGATCGAAATGTTCCTTTCCCATGGAGCGAACATCGTCCGCTTCCTCCCGACGTTCGCTCGACGGGCTGGTTTCAGCTGGTTCACCGATGAGGAAGCGCGGGCCATGGCCTACATCGACGGGTGGCATCGCTCGCTGGGCCGCATGCCTCGCCGGGGGACGCTGATGCTGGACCACGGCCCGGTGTTCCGCCTCGCGTTCCTGGCTCAGTTCGGCTCCTCCATCACGAAGACGCCGGAGTTCGAACGATGGTGGACGGCATCGCTCGCCAAGTGGGCCTCGGCACTGGATGTCGTGGTCCAGCTCGACGCCCCCGACGATGTCCTCATCCACAGGATCCGGGCCCGAGAACGGAAGCATCCTGTCAAGCAGGGATCGTACGCCGAGGCGCGGAGATTCCTCGCCCGGTATCGCGGCGGTTTCGACCGGGTGGTGGCCGACTGGTCCACCGGATCGGCTCCGCTCGTGCTCCGATACAGGACGGACGGGTGCTCCCCGGTGGAGCTCGCCAGCGAGCTGACCCGGGCTCTTGCCGCCGCTTGTGCCCGGGATGGCTGATCAGCCCCGCATCCGGACCCGCTTCGCGAGCCGACTCCTCGCGGATGGGAACCTCACGAGGAAGGCGTCGCTCAACGCCATGGTTGCGGTGCTCGACTACGGTGCCCGGGTCATCGTCGGCCTGGTCCTGAGTCCCCTCGTGCTCTCCCGCCTGGGGGAGACGATGTTCGGTGCCTGGCAGTTCCTGCAGTCCCTGATCGGCCACGCGGGGCCCGCGAGCGGTCGGCCTGGCGAGGCGCTGAAGTGGGTCATCGCATACCAACAGTCGTCCGACGACCACCAGGCGAAGCGCGAGGAGGTCGGAAACGCGATCGCCGTTTGGGCCCTGTTCGCTCCGCTCCTCGTCGCCGTGGGAGGTGTGCTGGGGTACTTCGCACCGCTGTGGCTCCATGTCCCCGCCGCCAGCCAGACCATTGTGCGGATCGCGGCCGCGCTCCTGGTCTCCAACCTCGTCATCCAGGGTCTCGCCACCATGCCCCAATCAGTCCTGTACGGCGAGAACCTGGCCTACAAGCGGGTCGGACTGTCCACATCCGTCGTGTTCTTCGGCGGCGTCATGTCCGTGCTGGCCCTGGTGCTTCACGCCGGCTTGGTCGGCCTGGCCTGCGCCACCGTCGCCACGACCCTGCTGTCGGGGGCCATGTTCCTCCACATCGTCCGCTCCAGGGTGACCTGGTTCGGGATCGCCCGGCCGACCAGGAGGGGCGTCAGAAGATTCCTCTCGATCAGCTGGTGGTTCCTCGTGTGGAACTTCGTGATGCAGGTGATGAAGGCCGGTGACATCGTGGTGCTGGGCATCGCCGGTTCGGCCTCGCTCGTCGCCAATTACACCCTGGCCAGGTACATCCCCGAAGCCATCTCAGCCGTCGTCGCCATCCTGATCTTCGCCGTGACACCCGGGCTGGGAGGGCTGGTCGGCGCGGGGGACACCCGCCGGGCGACAGACGTGCGCCACGAGACGATGTCGATGACCTGGCTGGCGGCCCTCATCGGAGGAACTGGCGTGCTGCTGTGGGAGGCGTCGTTCCTCCGTCTGTGGGTTGGCCCCGGGCACTACCCGGGGACCCTGTCCGTCACGTTGATCGTCGTGATGATCCTTCAGTGGGCGCTGATCCGCACCGACTCGAACATCATCGACGTCACCCTTCGGTTGCGCTGGAAGGTACTGCTCGGTGTGGCGTCGGCCGCGCTTTCCGTGGGGCTGGCCTGGCTCTTCGTGGGGAAGTACGGCCTGGGAATCGTTGGGGTGGTGCTCGGCTTCATCGCCGGACGCTCCATCCAGAGCGTGGCGTACCCGATCATGATCGGCCGGCTGCTGGACATCCCCCTTCGTCGGCAGCTCAATGGTCTGGTTCGGCCCGGACTGGCTACCGTCACGCTTCTGGGCAGCGCAGCCGCGGTGGGCACCGTGCTGCACGCGGCCACATGGCCGAGCCTGGTACTCGAGGCCGGGCTGTCCGCGGTCGTCGTGGCCGCCGCTGCGCTTTTCGGCGGGATCTCCGCTCGGCAGCGCGCCCGTTTGCTGCGTCGAGCCCGGACGGTGCTAGGGCGAGCATGAACCCACGGTCGAGGACCCATCGCATGGTCTATTGGCTGCTCCTGCTGGTCTTCACCGTCCCGTGGGAGAACATCATCCAGTTCAAGGGCATCGGGAGAGTGAGCAGGGCCGCCGGGCTCCTCGTCGCCATCGTGTGGATTCTGTCCGTGATCCGTTCCGGGAGGATCCGGCTTCCCACGGCCTTCCACGTCGCCCTGCTGGCGTTCGTGCTGTGGAACGGCCTCTCCGCCTTCTGGACCGTCGATCTCGCGGCCACGACGGAGCGGTTCTTCACCTATGTTCAGATCTTCGTTTTCGTATACATCATGTGGGACGTGGTGGATACTCGCCAGGACGCCGCGCTGTCCGTGCCGCAGGCCTATGTGCTCGGCGCATGGGTCACGGCAGCGAGCGTCATCGTCACATTCGCCTCCAACGGGCTCGCCGGCTACGAGGATCGGGTAGGCACGGGCACGTTCCAGTACACGGACATGGGGCTGATCCTCGTGTTCGGAATCCCGTTCGCTTGGTACCTCGCGAGCACCGCCGTGAGAACCAGTCGCTTGATGAAGCTCGTCAACATGGCCTACATCCCGGTCGGAGCGTACGCCGTTATGCTCACGGGCTCTCGCGCGGCCATCGTCTCCATGGCCGCCGCCGTGCTGTACATCCTCGTGACGCTCCTGCGGGGACGCCTTGCATTCAAGGTTCTCGGCCTCGTCGTGATCGGCGCGCTCGCCTACGCGACCACGCTCGTTCCACAGGCGACGGTGGAGCGCCTGTCGACCACGAGCGGGGGATCGGCGGCCGGCCTCGACGGGCGAACGGAGATCTGGCACCAGGCGTTCGAGAGCTTCGCCGCCCGGCCGTTCACCGGCACGGGTGCCGCCGCGTTCCGGACCTCCGATTCGCAGAAGGTCGCCCACAACTTCGCCCTCGGGTTTCTCGCCGAGGTCGGCCTGATCGGTTTCGTGCTGTTCATGATCATCCTGGTGAAGTCGTTCCGCACCGCCCTCCGGTTGCCCGATGGGTTACGAGCCCTGTGGATCACGATGCTCATGACGTGGCTGATCGGAGCGAGCCTGTACAACTTCGAGGAGAAGAAGCAGACCTGGCTGATCTTCGGGCTCATCGCGGTATGCGGACGCCTGTTTGCGCCCGTGAGCGAACATCCGCCGCACGAGGGCGAGGCGGAGCCCCGTCCCACCTCCGGAGGTAGAGTGCCGGTCACGTCGGGACCCGTTGCTTCGGAACCGCGGTGAACCACGCGCCACCCCTCCCCTCTCGCGGGGCGTGCGGAGCTTTCCACACCGATTCGACGCCGACCACGTGACTGAAGAAATGTGTCGCCGTTGGAGGAGCCGACTCAGCCGATGCTGTACTCGACGTGCAGTATCGGAGCGAACGTCCCATCCCGCGCCTCGGCCGTGCGGCGCCCCGTTCCGGTCACGATGACGACCATCGCGTTTCCGCTTCCCCAGCCTGAGCGGTTCACGATCTCCTGAACGATCGACACGAGGCTCGGCGTTCGCTGGTCGGGCCCGCGTGCGCCGACGGTCGGCCACGACGGTGGCACCCAGCCGACGCTCGCCGCGGTACTCGGTCTGGACGAGACATTCTGGCTCGTGGTCGTGAACGTTCCGGGGTTGTTGGCGGCCTGGCCCCGGATGGTCAGCGACGTCGCGTCGGTCGACACCTCGTCCACCTGGAACTGCACGTAGGCGTTCAGGATGGTGGCGCCGGCGGGGACGGTGACGTTGGTGAAACGCATCCCGACCTTCTGGACCTTCGTGCCGTCGGTGACGAGCTCGAGGTCGGAGCTGTTCAGGTTCACGCCGCCGCTCGGACGCTCCTCGGCGTCGTCCGAGCTCACGGCCACTGCTCGTTCGAGCGTGAAGGGCCCGCCGGCCGAAAGCGCCGTGACCGTCATGTCGTCCGACGCGGTGAGCTCGGAGTCGCTGGCGGTCAAGCGGAGCACATAGGTTCCGGCAGCGGAGAACGTAGCCGTGGTCGAGAGAGCCGTGGCATCGCCGAAGGACACCGTTCCTGGACCGCCGACCTTGGACCACTGATGGGTCGTCACTCCCGGGGGGTTCGGCAACCCGTCGTCGGAGACCGAACCCGAAAGCGACGCCGAGCTGGGCAGGACGACGGACTGGTCCGGGCCCGCGTCCACCGTGGGGGCCAGGTTCGGGGGGGCACCGCCCGTCGTGTACTCGACGTGCAGGGTCGTGGCGAACGTCCCGTCGAAGGCCTCCGCGGTCCGACGTCCCGTCCCGTTCACGATGACGACCACGGCGTTCCCACCGGCCCAACCCGGACGGTTCACGATCTCCTGCACGATTGGTGCGAGATTCGGCGTGCGCTGATCGGGACCGTGGACCTGAATGGTCGGCCAGGACGGTGGCACCCAGGCCACGCTGGCCGCCGTTCTGGGCCGGGAGGAGATGTTCAGGCTGGCGGTCGTGAACGTTCCCGGATTATCCGCGGCGTGCCCCCGGATCGTCAGTGACGCGGCGTCGGTCGAGACCTCATCGACCTCGAACTGCAGGTATGCGCTCTGAATGCTTGCTCCGCGAGGGATGGTGATGTTGGTGAACCGCAACCCGACGGTCTGATCGGTACTGTCGTGCACCAGCTCCAGGTCCGAGCTGGTCAGGCTCATGGAGCCAGAGGATGACTCCTCCGCGTCGTCCGAGCTCGTTGCGACGGCCCGATCGAGCGAGAACGGACCGTTCGGGCCGATCACGGTCACGGTGACGTCATCGCTCGCGCTGAGGGCCGAATCACTGGCGCTCAGCCGGAGCACGTACGTCCCCGGAACGGTGAACGACGCCGTGGTCGACAGGGCAGCAGGATCGGCGAAAGTGACGGAGCCCGGCCCACTCACCGCAGACCATGTGTGCGTGGTCGAGGCCGGGGGATTGGGAAGGCCATCGTCGGTCACGGTGCCGTTCAGGGTCGCGCTGGCCGGGAGCACGATGGACTGGTCCGCCCCCGCATTCACCAGGGGTGGCTGGTTCCCCAGCGGAGGCAAGCTCACCGACATCTCGTAGAGCCTTCCGTCGTTCTCGTTCGGGTCGCTGTTGTTGTCCACGCCGCGGTCCACGATGTACATGTTCGTCTGCGCGGGATTGGCGGAGCCCGGAGCGAGGGTGATTCCGGCAGGATAGGGGCCGGGGGCGGCCGAGATGTCGATCGTATTGATCAGAGCCCCGGAGGTGCTGACCTCGTACGCCTTCTTCGACGTGTGGTCAGCGACCACCAGGGTATCCCGGTTCTGGTCGTAGACGATCGCTTCGGGATCCTGCGCCCCGAACCCCCCGACGTCGAAGTGCGAGCTGGTGTCGTCGCCGGTCGGGGGGAGGCCATCGAACCGGCCGTTCAGCCCGGGCGACACCCGATAGACCTCCTTGTTGACGCCGTCGACCGTGAACAGATCCCCGGTTCTGGCGTCGAAGGTCACGTCCTCGGTGTCACCGCTGCCGTATGCGCCCGAGCTGATGGACGTCACCACGTCATCCGAGGTTCCGTAGCGGCCGTCCGGTCCGGCCACGTCCTCGAAGACCCTCAGCTGATCGTCGTCCGAGATGAACAGGTGCCCGTTGGAGGGGTTGTACGCGACGCCAGTGGGTTCGTGGGTGAACGCCGTGGTCACCCCAGTGACACTGAGGGTCCCGGTCCTGGTCACGGTGTACAGGTTCACGTTCTGGAAGATCGGCATCTCGTCGACCTCGGAGTCGCTGAAGACCAGCCGGTCAGCCGACGGAAGGTACGTCACCCCGGCGGGGTCGGGGCTGGGCGGCGACAGGCGCGAGGTGTCGATCGTCCGCACGAGGGTGGCGGCCACGGTCGACGCCGTCGCCGTGACGGTCAAGGAGACCTCGACGATCCGCCCGGCGGAGCCGGGAGCGCCCCGATCCGCCACGTACAGGCTCAATGTGCCCGGGCCGTCGGTGCGATCGGCGCTCGGCGCGAATGTGATCGCTCGAGGCCGCTGCAAGCCCACCGAGTCGGTCATGTACACCGCTCGGATCCGCCCCGACCGATCCATCGCGAACAGCCTGGTCCCACGGGAATCGATGAGGTACAGAAGGCCGTCGGCGGGGTTGGAGGCGACCCCCCGGACGTCCGACATCCCCGGTAGCCCAACACGGACCATGCGTTCGCCGAGCGGGCCTCGGGCCCGCACCCGGATGAGCCCTTCGGTGCCAAGGACGTACCAGGACCGACCGGGCTGGTCGTACGCGATGCTCAGAGGGCGACCGACGCCAACCCCGGCCAATGCGAGCCGCTTGGACCGAGCATCCGCGAAGCCCGCTCGGTTCCTGGAGATCGTGGACAACGCCCTGGGGGTGAGCACCCCCAGGCGGCGCGCCACGGGATCGAAGGCGAGCCCCACCGCCCCGACGGCCCCGGGCACTCGAACGTCCCGCATCCGACGTCCTGCGGGGGTGATCTCCACTGTGCCGGTGAGGCCTTCGGAGTGCCTGAATCCCATCACCAGCAGCGCGTCTTGGCCGGCGAGATAGGTCAAGGCCCTGGGATGGAAGAGCCCGAACTCGCCCGCGTCGGTTGAACGAACTTCTCCGGCCAGGCGAACCGGAACCGCCCGTCCCCGAGGGCTGGATGCGGCCGGAATCATCGAGACGGCCAGCAGCGACAAAGCCAACGACATGACCAATGCGGATCTCCAGACGGCCCGGCTGATGAGGTTGCTCGTCGAGCCATGTCTGGGTGTCACGTCATCTCCCTCCCCCGGGCGTCGCGAGGCGAGAGGAGCCCCAGACGACATCTGCGGCACAGTGAACCGGAACCTTAGCGCCCGGCAAGAGGCACACCATCCCCCGGACGCCGTAGTGATCCTACGCAGGCGCCCCGGTGACGCGGACGCCGGCCCCTGGGGGCCCCGCCCCGGCCACTCCCACGCGGGTGGTCGTCGCCGTAAGGATCTTACGCAGAACCTCGCATGCGGCACTCAATCGCACCGGTGAACACTGTGCAGCCAGAGAGTGAACTAGGGAGAGCGCCGCCGGAGTCGTCACTCCGAAACGGCCTCGCGAGGGGGAGGACTGGATGGGGCAATCCTTGAGCGTTCTATCGGGAGCCGGCGCGAACCCCGCGGATCGCGTCGGCGGAAGGCAGGAGGTCTGACCGCATTGGCCGTGCGTGAACGCGTCGCCGCGCCAATCGTTCTGCGCCAGGCGGCCCCGTTGCGGATCCTCAGCCAGTTGGTCCCGTGGGCCGACACTCTGGCTCTGCTGGGCGCCGTGGCGATCACGGGCTTCGATGTGTTCGCCATCGGGTACGCGGTCGCCGTGCTCCTCCTCCTGGCGACCGCGCAAACCGGCACGTCGCGGCTCAACCCGCGAGTGTCCGAGGACGCCGGCCGCCTCTGCGCTCGCATCGCCATCCCCCTTGTCGCGCTGCTGCCAATCGTTGGTCTGGACTCGAACGCGCGACTGCTGGCCGTGGCTCCGACGGCACTGGTCCTGGTGCTCGTGGGGCGGCTGACCGCCTACGCTCTCGGCCGGCGAGCCAAGACGAGGGACGTGATCTTCGACCGGGCGCTGATCGTGGGCACGGAGGGCATCTCCCTCCAGATTGCGGACATTCTCGAAGGGCATCCAGAGTATGGGCTCCGGGCGGTGGGGTTCATCGGCCCGGCCGCGGAACGGGACCTCCCGCTTCCGCTCCTCGGCGATGACGAGGACCTCCTTCGAGTGGTGGACGAGTTCAAGATCGACCGGGTGATCGTCGGCTCGGGTCCCGATGACGACCGCGCCTTGATCCGTGCCCTTCGATCCGCTCAATCCCTTCCACTCCATATCCATATCGTGCCCCGCTTCCATGAGCTCGGCGGGAATGGCGGCCGTGCCGTGGATGACCTGTGGGGAATCCCGCTCGTGCACGTGGGACGGCCGACAGCTGGATGGACGGCGCGGGTCGCCAAGCGGGCCTTCGACCTGACGGTAGCGTCCCTTGCTCTGGTCCTGACGTCCCCGGTCCTGCTTCTCAGCGCCATGGCGGTTCGTCTGTCCAGCCCCGGCCCCGTCTTCTTCCGCCAGACTCGCGTCGGCCGTGAGGGCAGGCTGTTCCGGATCATGAAGTTCCGAACCATGCGGGAGCACCATGACTCCGACACCGCGTGGTTCGAATCGGAGGACGAGCGCGTCACCCCTGCGGGCCGGTTGCTCAGGCGGCTCAGCATCGACGAGCTGCCCCAGTTCCTCAACGTCATCCGCGGCGAGATGTCGCTCGTCGGGCCTCGCCCGGAACGTCCCCACTTCGTCGAGCGGTTCAAGGACGACGTTCCGGGATACAACGACCGGCATCGCATCGCTGGTGGAATCACCGGGTGGGCCCAGATCCACGGCAGAAGCCGGGGCCTCGACGCGATCCCCGAGCGAGCCCGGTTCGACAACCAGTACATCGACAACTGGTCGCTGTGGCGGGATCTGGTGATCTTGCTTCGAACGGTGCCACTGGCGATACGGGGGGATAGCCGGCCGGGCTCCCGACGCGTTCCGGCGCCGCCGTCGCTCGACTGACCAGTCCGCTCAGCCGACCGAGCGTGGCGTACGGCCGCTCGACACCAGCGCCTCGTCGATCCGAGTGGACCCGAACTCGCGAAGGAGCCTGCGCAGATCATCGCGCATCCTCCCACGGCCCACGTATGCCCGGAACTTGAGCGAACGAGGCATTCCGGGAAGCCGCTCCTCCTCCGTGTCGAGCTCCCAGGGGTGGAAATAGAACATGAACCAACCGGCGGCTCTCAGCTTGCGCGCGACTCCACGTCGGTACGCCCGGTAGGGGATCAATCGGAAGTACGCCCCGCCCGACCACGGAACCGCGATCGGGCCCACACGGACCTGCGTCATCTGCAGCTCGTGCAGCCCGGGGCGCACCTCGACCACGGGGTGGTCCGATGACACCGGCGTTGAGATGTGACCGTAGCGATCATGGGCCCTGAACGAGAAGAGGCTGGAGTCGTACCAGTACCCGGCCGCCGCGAGGCAGTCCAGCACCGAATCACTGATGGAGAAGTTCGGCGCACGGATGCCCAGGACGGGCGAGCCCGTCAGCTGCTCAAGGGAGTCTCGGGCCGCGGCCAGATCACGCTCCAGCTCGGAGGGAGACAGCCCGTCGAGCCGCAGGTGGCCATCGGTGTGGCTCGCCACCTCGTGGCCCTCATCGACGATGCGGCGTACCAGGCCTGGATACTTCCGAGCGATCCATCCCAGCACGAAGAACGTCGAGCGGGCCCCCGTCTCCGCGAGTATATCGAGCACCTTGTGCGCGTTAGGCTCGACGCGAGCCTCGAGCCCGTCCCAGTCGGTCGTCGGCAAACTCGAACGCACGTTTTCGGCGTGAAACCAGTCCTCCACGTCGAACGTCGCCAGGAAACGGGGCCGGTTGGACGGCCGCGATCCACCCGCCAGCGGCTCGCTCCCGTTCCCTACGTCTGGGAGCCGGTCGAGCGGCGCCGGCCGAGCGTCCGGATCGGTTGGTCTTTCCACGGGCCTCTCCTCGAACACCGGTGACCGCATCGAGCTCATGGCTGTGCGCGCTTGGCCTATCCGGTGGAGGGTAACGGTCGCGCCCGCCGCCCGCATCCCCTGAACGACGTAGCCCATTTACCGCCTCGGGCGCATCCGCGGGGAAAGGCCCGGTCCCTATGGTGATCACGAGGGGAAACCTGGCACCCAAATCGTGCCCGATGTCGGCGGAAGGGCGGCGGCCACCCGAGGGCCCGCCTCGAGGAGCAGACGGGGAATCCATGGCCGACGGCAGGACACTCGTTCGGTCCCTGTTCGGCTCCGTGGGCATCCTCATCGTCGTGGGTGTGATCGCGACGCTCTCGCTCGGACCCGACGTCCTGGCCGGCCTCCATTCGAAGTGGGCGGCAGACGCGGGCCACACGCTGGCCTATGGTGTGCTCACGGCCACGGCCCTCGCGGCCCACGCGTCGCGAGGTGTTCGCCGGGGACGCACGTTCCGGGTCATCCTCGTTGTGGGCTGCGCCATCGCCCTCGGAGCACTCATGGAAGCCGGCCAGGCCGTTGTCGGTCGCGACGCCGAGTGGGCCGACGTCGTTGCGAATAGCAGCGGCGTGCTGGGCGGCTTCGGAGCATGGGTCGTTGCGGGGTCCGGGCGCGGGGCCTTGTCGCGGAGCAGTCGGCGGTCGGGCGTGCCGACCTCGCCCTGAGGTCAGCACTACCGGGGAGGGCGTGCCTGGAGCCTGCGTAGAGCATCTACGACAGACGGGTGTGACGAGTACCACCTATCGTCCCTACGGTTCACTCGTGCGTGCCCTAGGTCGGTTCCTGTGGGTGGCGGTGATCCTTGTCGTGCTCGGCGCGCAGTCGGCGAGCGCGTTCCCAGAGAAGCTCTCCGCCAGCGGCCAGCTGGATTTCGCCTACGGCGCCGCCGTGGCGTCCGCCGGCGGCGAGGGGTCATCCGCGAAGCCGGAGAGCAAGCTCTTCTACACGGGGGACGGGGTCACCCAACCCGTCCGCTGGTGGGCTGTTCTGGGCACGTCCGGGGACGCCACGACGGCCGCCGGAGTGTACCTGTGGCAGCTCGTCGATCATTCCTGGGTGAAGACGCTGCAGTTCCCGGGGGCCGACCCCTGGGCCAAGGCCGATACCCTCCTCGATGGACAGCTCCTGTACGTGAGTCTGCGCGACGACGTGTCGTCGACTGCTGGGAACCCTCAGCAGAGCCTGCTGTACAGCGTGCCGTACCTG
>Ga0137369_10004225_pt1 | contig 14648 bp, 15 predicted proteins | sample SagtaG_12_FD_104918 | JGI IMG/M metagenome (GOLD analysis project Ga0137369, IMG submission 104918) | Vadose zone soil microbial communities from Sagehorn Ranch, Mendocino, California, USA - Sage1_L_113_16 metaG | ecosystem: Environmental > Terrestrial > Soil > Vadose zone | place: USA... | reverse complement strand
CTACCTTTATGTAAGTAGTGAGATGAAGTAGACCTCTGAGCATGTAATGGTAATTCTGGGGAGCTTATCTTTGTGCCTGCCTATGATGATTTCGACGCAACTCGTAGACACATCAGTGTCAGTGATGCCAACGAGCAGAGGATCGAAAGCAGGGGGGGCCGTTGAAATCCCAGCAAAGATCGTTTGCTGGGTTTATACGGCAAGCCCTGAAAACCAGCGGGCGGGGCTAGCCAAAAACTATGTTCCATAGTTATCGTGATTTATCACCAATCAGCATCAGGAAACAACGTTCTTTCAATCAATTCCCTCTGATTGTACCAAGTGTAAACCTGTTTGGAGTGGTCAAATGCTTCCTGGGCCATTTCCGGGTAAGAATTGGTATTTAGTAAATTTATAACGTTTTGTATCTTTTCATACCACTCGAATGACTTAGACAGATAACCATTTTTGCCATCTGTGATTGATTGAGCATAAGCGTATGTGGGGGTAGCAATACTTACTGTTCCAACTATGCTAGCCTCGAAATATTTCAATTCGGATTTGCAGTTTGTAAACTCATTATCCTGAAGCGGAACAAGATTGACTTCCACCTGCCCAATCAAACGCTGAAGATTAATAAAATCCTGAATCGGATATTGCTCTATCTGTGAAATGTAATTCCTCAGAATACCTCGAATATCTATATATCCAACAATACGTAAGACCATATTAGGATTGTTCTGCAGAAGTTTGGTTAATGCATCTGACATAATTTCAAGATCTTTATTGTGAGATTGTGTTCCACTAAAGTATCCCAGGTAAACTCGATCGTTTCGGGCGAAACCCGATGCTTTTTTCTGACGAAAAATTCTCTCTGAGATTTCCACTTGTTCCCTGTTTAAAAAGTTCGGAATAACGGAAACCGGTTTTTCAAAATGAGGCTGTAGGCGGGCGGCCAGGTATTCATTTGTAGTAATTGCGCGATCGCATAGTTTCATGGCAGCGCCGATGCGTCCGACCAAGGCAAACCATCGGTCCAATATGGCATTATCACTGACATCTTTGTCTAGTGTATTCAGAATGAGGTGGACATATGCTAGATCAAATATAAGATCATCAACATCATATACCACTGGCTTCCCTTTGCTACGTGCGTGGGTAATAGCATAATTTAGTTTCTCATTGTATTTTGAACGACCGACAACCAACACGTCGGCAATATCAACCACTTTTCCCAAAACATCCAGGTCATCGTGGGCAAAGTAAGCCGCAGACGTTTTGCTTTTTGATTCCAAAAGTGCTTGAATCATATTGTAAACACGGTAACGGAATGTACCATAATCTGGGTATTCAAAAAAATAAGCAACATGCCGGTCTCCTTTTTTGAGTGCCTTGATTCTTTCCTCAAATGGGACCGTCCATGGATCGATATAGGATATAGGTGGTTCGTTAAACAGAAACATAAGACAATCAATATTCTAATCTAATAAAATATCTTTGAAAGTTGTGTAGTGACCCCATAAAGTTGGACACTAGAGGGGCAGATTGCTATCAACTTTTGTAGCGGAGAGCCAATGGCTCTCGAACTCTGCCGGGGTCAGGTAGTTCAAGGAGGAATGCACACGCTTGCGCATATAGACATCTTCCAGGAACTGTCCAATTTGTTAGCAGGCATCATAATAATCTTGGTAGTCGGATAAATCAACCTCCTCTTCCTTAATGGTCCGCATCAGCCGCTCAGCGTAACCATTTTGCGTGGGTTCACCCACTTCCGCCATGCTGATCTGGATGCTGTGCTGCTTGAGTAAATCTACATAGTCTGTGGCAGCATATTGAAGTCCCTGGTCGGAATGATGGATTTCCGGGCAATGGGTTCTCAAAGCTTTCTGTAAAGCGGTGTGGGTCAAGCTCTAATCCAACGAGCGATCCAAATGCCAACCACGAATGGCAGGGGTGAATAGACCCATCAAGACAGCCAGATAAACAAATCCATGCTTCAGCCGAATATAGGTAATATCTGCCACCCAGACTTGATCGGAGCGCTGCATAACCAGGAACTCCACCAGATTGGGGTAGCGTGGAAAAGAATGGCTGCTATTGGTCGTCCTGCGCTCGCCAACCACCTTTTTAGCCTGCAACCCCATACTTTTCATGAGGCGCGCTACTCGTTTGCGATTCACACTCCACTCTCGCCGCCCCAGTTCCGCTGCCACTCGTCGATAGCCATAGCGCCCATAGCGCGGAAACTCTGCACAAACTTCTGTGATCGCAGTGCACAATTCGTTGTCACTAACCAAACAGGCTGGGTGGTAATGACTGCTACGAGCCACGCCTAGCACTCTGCACACCACTGCCTTCGGATATTGCTCCGCCATTTGCCAACTCAACTTTCGTTTTGTGTCTTTGCTCGTGGCAAGAGCATCAAGGCTTTTTTTGCGATTTCTAACTCCAGGCTCAGTTTGCCGGCCAGTCGCTCCAACTCCTGGATGCGAGCCTGCTGCGGATCCACTTCTGCGCCCTTCTCAAATACTTGTGCAGCATTCTTGAGAAATTGATTCTTCCAGTGTGAAACCAAATCCGCTTTTAGGTTATCTTCGCGGCAAACCTCGGCTGCACTTTTGTTTCCGCTGATGATCTCCAACACCACCTTGGCGTTGAACTCAGCACTGAAATTTCTTCTTGTCCGTGCCATCTTGCACTCCTTGTGAACACAGTTTAACTTGTTTTAGCCATGTGTCCAATTTATGGGGTGCACTACAAGGCGTCAGAAAGGGAAATAATGCAAAGAACATTCTATCTTTCTTTTACTCTCAAAGGTAAAGGAAGTCTATGGTAAATCGCCTTAGCCCAACTAAATAAACTGAGCATTTCTAAACACTCGAGGGATTAGTTATCAATGCACGTGGATTTCGCCAGTCTTCTCAGGATAAAGCTACAAGGAATTAATCAAACAATATAATATCTAAATATTAATGTTCTAACCGTAATACTCAATACAATTATCAAATAACCTGTTACCAGAATGCCTTTCCATTTCCCTGATACAGAAATAAAACGATTATTAAACAAAGGGACAAGAACCGGCATAATTGGAATAAGATATCTACCTTGAAATCCATCAATAATTTTATTCCCAACAGGAGTCCATGTCAGATATACAGAAAGAAGAGCAGTGAAAAGTGCAGCAGATGCAACAAGAAAGGAAATAAGCTTCTGCCAAAGCGTAAATATAATTTGCCTTTGATGGCCGATCAAACAAACCGATAAAGCCACCACTGGGTAGGTCACATATATATACTTGGGTAATACTACGTCTAACCAACCTAAAAGGCCAATCAAGCTGTACCAATAGGGAATCCGTAAATACTTTATGGATCGTCCCACAACAATTGGGAATCTAAAAGGATCTGCCAGCAAGAACTTCATCTGACCCATTAAATTGATGGATTTATTGGCAGTTACAATAGATTGATCATTTGTTATGAGATAAACAAAAGAGAACATTAGAAAGAGAAAGCTGATCCCGAATAACAAAATGGCAGTTCTTTTATATTGTTCTTGAGAGCCAAACTTAGAGTGCGGAATTATGAAAAACAACCCCACCAGAAAAAAATATGGCGGCTTTGTCAACGATAAAAATGCAGCTATTAATATCAATAATAGCCGCGCTTTGGAACTTAAACTTTGTTCTCTTAATGAATAATTGAGACACATACAAATCCAAAGGAAAGACAGAGAATTCGTTACAACATCTGCCGAATAGGAGCCTGCCTGGAACAGAGACATCGGTGTAAGAACAAGCAGTAAAAATGCCCATTTAAATTCAGGTAAGAATTTTATCCCGTAGTAAACCAACAGAATCCAGAAAGATAAATTAATAATTCTCCCAAAATAGAACAAATCAAATGTGCTTAGATTCAGGAGTCTGGCGATACCAATGCCAATAGCAACCGGTATGTAAGGGATTGGATTATATTTCCCTACCCCCTGATAGTTTGTGGGAACATTGTCATTCGGATTTACTGGACTGTTGATAAATTTCATAACAGCGACATAAGAGATTTTCGCATCTGGATGAGAAGGCAGGGAAGTAGTCATTTCCGCCAGATAATATATTGAACGAGGAATTACAAATGTATAACCATAGATTTTCCCCGTCGACACTGCGTAAGCATAATCAAAGTGCTGGTATTCATCCGGCACCTGAAAGGGTGGTGTAATTAGCAAAAATAAAAGCCCAAACAATCCGGCCAAAATTAGAAATACAATTTCTGGTCTTAAAATATCTTTTTCTTTAGTTTCTTCCACTTTTTCTAGATTCCTCAATCATCATATTTGTTCTTAAGATCGAGTTCACTCAACAACTTATGTTTTTTTTATAAAGCAATAAGAATTATTCAGTTCCATATTCCCCTAACTCAGGTCATTCTTGATATAACACAGTAATTCAGCGAAAAAATCTGTGCGCTGCCAACAGATGTAACCAGACAGTAAGAATTACACTGCTTTCAATTAACTCTGTTTTCTAAAATGCCCAATTTCATAAACAGATACACCTACCCCAATCGGGCCTTTCATTACTTGCAATATACCCGAGTCGAATACTTGCCTAGCTGCATCTGCGACATCTTTTTCGGTCGAAAAATGATGCTCTCGAATATTAACTCCAAGCAGTCTAAAAAGAAATACCATCAGAGGTCGCTCAATCGGAACACCATAAACGACTTGGCCTCCTGGTTTTAAGACACGCCATATCTCGCGGAAGGCCTTAATCTGCTCCTCAGGATTTATATGCTCCAAAATGCTGATAAGAAGAACGCTATCGAAGTAATTATCTGGATAAGGCATCAATTGAACACTACCATTTTGCAAATGAGTTTCAATCCCTTCCTTTCGAAATAATTCTGCAATTTCACTTGTGGATGCAGTTAGATCAATCCCCCAGATATCCTGGTACAGATCATGCAGATTTAAAAAACTCAATCCAGAACCAAAGCCTACCTCTAGAACCCGCTCGCCTCCGCTTAATTCATTGAGACATAACTCTACTCTGCGCCGGTAAAAATATCCAAATACAGTATGAAAATATAGACGAAGTGGATCGGCATCATTTACGCCAACGTATCTGTCCAAAGCGAGTAATTTCAATTTAAGATTCTTTTTCATCATCCGCCTCCGTTTTTTATTGTTATCGGTAAGACATTACATGTCACTCATCGTATTGAGAACAGTTCTAAACAAATTTGATTTTTCCAGCGGCAAATATCACCATCTTGAAAAGGAGCCAGCCATGCCTCCAACGCTGAATATTGGTCGTGCCATATGTACGCTCACCATAACGAATAGGTAGATCAGCAATTTTTAAACCAAGTCTTGCAGCGCCAAACAGAAGATCGAAATCGCCAAACGGGTCAAAGTTCCCGAAATAGGAACGATTCGCCACAATTAGATTGTAATCTCTCTTCCATAATACTTTTGTTCCGCATAAAGTATCTTTAATTGGCTGGCCTAAGAGCCAGGAAAATGCCTTGCTGAAAAACTTGTTTCCCAGGAAATTGAAGAAGCGCATGGCTTCTTTCTCCATCGGATAGATCAACCTTACCCCATTTATGAATTCACCTTTGTTTGTTACAATTGCGTGGTAAAACCTTGGCAGGTCTTCGGGGGAAACAGTCAAATCTGCGTCAAGAATCATCAGGATATCACCCCTTGCATATGAAAAACCTTTTCTTACTGCGTCTCCCTTACCAATCCCGTCCTGGCGAAAAAGACCACATGACAATTCGGGATGGCTCTTCATTACCTGTTCGATCATATGGTATGTGTCATCTTTTGAATTTCCCTCCACAAAAATCAACTCAGTGCCTGCCCCCATCTGTGGAATCTGCTTGAAAATATTTTCTATATTTCCCTCCTCGTTCCTTGCAGGAACAATGATCGAAACCGAATATTTATTTTCTTCCGCCTGATTTACAGCAACAGGCCGCGCTATCATGAAATTGGCAATTGCAAACGCATCGAATGGCCAGATCTTTACTAAAAACCGATTGAAAATCTGATCAATGATCGGGATAGGGATTGGAAATAATATCTCACTCCAGGTTTTAATAGCCTCAAAACCGGAGAGTTTCAAAAGGTTCAGCATATCATCTTTAGTAAGCCAGTTCTGTATTAATAGCGGTTTGGCTAATCCAACCTTCTGTGCAATGGAAAGAGGCAATTGCCAGAGGCGGCTGTAAAAATTTATAATGATGCGCGTATTTGCGTTGCAGTGTCGGTGGATCTGTTCAAGCACTGTTTGGACATCCCAAAGATCGTTTAGTAAGTCAGACAAAATAATGTAATCAAATTTTTCCTCCCCCAGAATTGTGTCCATTTCGTGGGCATCCACACAAATCGATCGCAGACCGGGATGCATGGCACTGGCATGATCCACCATTTTTTGAGAAAAGTCAACGCCAACCCCGTATGCTGGCTGTAAAGAAGCCAACAAATCTCCACTTCCACATCCGACCTCTAATACTTTAGAGTCAATTGGGATTAGAAACGAAAAAATCTTTTCCAGTCTTTTGTGGTAATAAGTACTGAATAGCGAACTTGACTGGTTATCGGCGATCCAGTTCCAACGAGAAAGGCGTTCTATTCTATAATTCTCGTTCCCTTTTTTTAAAGCTTTGTTTTCGATTAATAGTTCTTGATTATCGATCACTTAGGTTAGCCTTGGTTTACGACGAGATAATCCAGTTCCAGTATGTTCCAATTGCCTATGAGAATAGGTTTTTTTCCAGCAAGTCAACCTGGTTGTACCAGGCATATTTCTGCTCACTATCATTGAAAGCCTTCTCAGCAATCTCAGGATAAGAATCGAGTGAATCTAGAAGGATCTGAATTTTATCGCACCATTCAAAGGATGTTGCCAGATATCCATTCTGCCCATCTTGGATTGCCTTGGCATAAGTATAAATAGGCGATGCGATAGTGACTGTACCTACGATACCAGCCTCGAAGTACTTGAGCTCAGACTTGCAATTGGTAAACTCATTATCCTGAAGTGGAACAAGATTCACTTCCACCTCTCCAATCAATCGCTGAAGGTTTTCAAAGTCCTGAAGCGGATATCTCTCAATTCGCGAGCTGTATCTTTGAAGCGGTCCTCTGAGATCTATGAAGCCGACTACGCGTAGAGTTATTCTTGGATCACTCTCCATAAGTAAAGCCAATGCGTCTGAAACGACTTCCAAATCCTTGTTGTGCGAGGGCGTTCCGCTGAAATACCCTAAATGGATATAATTCGTACGTACAAACTTCATAGACTTCTTGCATTGAAAAATTTTCCTTGAGATCTCCATTTGTTGCCGATTCAAAAAATTTGGGATAACAGAGACGGGCTTATCAAAATGAGGTTGCAGGCGGGCAGCCAGGTATGGATTCGTAGCAATTGCTCGGTCACAAAGTTTCATAGTCGCACCAATACGCCCGACGTAGGCAAACCAGTGATCCCAGACACTGGGATGGTCAAGATCCTGATCAAGTGTATCGAGGACAAGATGAACATAAGCAGGATCGAACACGAGATCGTCAACATCGAAGAAAACCGGCTTACCTTTACTGCGCGCACTGGTAATCACACGGTTTAATTTGTCACTATATTTCGACCGACAGACTACCAACACATCAGCAATGTCTATTACTTTATTCAAAATATCCGGATCTTCATTGTGAAAATAAGCAGCTGATGTTCCATTTCGCGACTCCTGTAAAGACTGGATCATATTGTAGACACGATAACGAAATGTGCTATTGTCCGGATTCTCGTAAAAATAAGCGACTCGCCGCTGTCCCCTCGCAAGCGATTTGATCCTTTCTTCGTAAGGGATTTTCCAAGGATCTGTATAGTTTATTACAGGTGATATATTTTGCAGGAACATCCCATTCCTATCTTTCTAACTGAGCGAGAATGTCTTCGAACGAAGTTTTCCAGTTGCGGAGAATGCCATTCTTTTGAAAGTTCTTGAACCGTAGGTCATGGTTATTGGCAAGTATTACTCCTTCGGCTAACCCTTGAACAAGGCTGTCAACATCTAAATCGCGGCAAAGGATATTTCTTGAATAGGCGTCAAGATTTTGTTTTCTTCCAAAACGGTTAGTCACGACCACGGCACCACTGGATGCCAGATCTAAAGGTGGGTAGCTTGGATGAGAAGTATATATTAAGGAAAGCCCAAGATCGATTTTGCGTACCACAGATGCATACTCCGACCAACTAACATTCTGATAAAAATTGGGAATATACGAATTCGAAATCCGCACTTTTGGAATATCTTTTCCCATGAAATGGAAGTCCCATTCGTCTAAATCGAGGGTACCTTTTTGGACTGCCATATCTATCGTCTCAAGCCCTAGATAGAAAAGATTCCTCAAGTTTTTAGGACGTGCATAGAAAAAGAAGTTCTTTTTCTTGTCTTGCCTCCGGGTATCTGGGAAAAAGAGACTTTTTGGCCAAGAAGGTTCGAACCATAATCCATTCTTCTGGATGTTTTCAAAACCATCGGCAACAAGGTGTTCATAAAGCATCTTGGTGTTAATAACAAATCTTATATAGGGATTCTTCAAAAGTTCATTACAGCGAAAATAATCATCGCTATATGGGTAAAATGCTCGCTCGTCTTCTTGTAGCAAATAGATTATTCGATCAGCACCAAACATACCCAACACACTTTTGGTTGTCCACCACGAAGTTGTTAAGAAAATGTCGCCATCACCAACAGGCACCTCTGCTTTAGGATCATTTGGATTAGCAAGAAGAAACTCAACGTTCTTGTTCCAGGGAATCCCGTTTAGATCTAGAATATCACGAAAGTTTTTTTTGTTGGCTTGTTCTGTGCGAGTAATTATTCTTAAATCACATTCCCATCGCTCAGCAAGGAGGGCAGAAAAGATCATTGCTGTCGCGACACCACCAAAAAGGCTTCCTGCATTGATGCTGTCAGTTATCACATTCAAGCGCCGTTCAAAGAATGGCACAGAGAATGCGGGCAAGGGCAAAGTAGATGGAAAACGTTGGTAAATGGCCTCATCCAAGCTAATCGGACTTGGATCAAGTACCTGCACGGCCGGATTGGCAACTGCTGAGGGCGCAACGGGGGGCGCAGAAGTAGTCGCAGCTGAGGTTGTATGATCCTCTGCGAACTCCTGGAAACTTCTTCTCACTAAAGCCTTAAATCCATATACACGCCAATGACGAATAGGTCTATAGAAAAATCGAGCAATACGCTCCCTAGTGCTTCCATGAGGTACAAGTCGTTCTCGGAGACGCCAGAGCAACCGAATAAGCCTCCACGCTCTGCTGCCATAAATTTCAAGCAGTTTTGAATTGAAGATCTGTAATGTTTTTTCCTTTTCCATCACCTGCGTATTCAGTATCTGTACTATCTGCTCTTTTCTTGCCACCTGCGACGAGAGGCCTTGCATTGCCTGCTCTTTCTCAGCTAATTGCGCTTGGAATGCCAGCACTGCCTGCTCTTTCTCATCCACCAGCTTGATGAGATTCTGGATGGATTGCTCGCGATCAGAGATGATTTGGGTAAGAGAATTCGTATGTGCTATAAGTTCAAACACATCAAGATTTACATCATCTTTAATGTCCATTGCCATATCTTGAATCGCGGTACCGTTAAGTTTTTCCCACCCAATTGTCACACGCCCATCCGTTCCGACAACAATTCGTTTGCCAAGCACGTTCTTGTCAGAGGACAATTTCCTAATTATGCATAGCGAATTTATAAATTCGATCGAATGAATTCTTGTTAAATCGAACTCGTCAAACTCAATACCGAATTCCATAACAAACTTTGTCAGTAAGATCCCCCTTGGTTTATTATTCCTCCAGTGTTCGTAATTAACGATATCCGCTAGTCGTTTAAAAAACGCCATTGCCGAGAGTGGATTATGGAGCCCACCTTCAAAATCTTCCCAATAACTGGAATGTAGGTCTTCTACCACATAAAAACCACTATCATTTAAGTGAGGAAAATAACGCGCAAATGAACGCACAATGTCACTGGACTTGTGCGAGCCATCGTCTATGACAATATCGAAAGTCGGCGCTTGTTGTACTATCTTACTCTCACCGTCATCTGAATTTGCATCACTTACAATGACTGTAATTCGAGTGTCATCATACCGAAGCTGCTCGCATTTTGGATCTATATCACAACCGACTATTTTCTCGGCTTTTGAAAAATACTTGCCCCAGACTTCCAGTGAGCCGCCATTTTGAATGCCAATCTCTAGAAGTCTAATTTGCTGGTCTTGATATGGTGCAAACAATTGATTCCATTCATCCAAATATAAAGACCATTTATCAGATACTTTGCCATTGTGTTCCTCGAACACTTGTTTAAGTGATTTATTCATAGGTTCTCTTCTGAGCCAAAGACCCATCTATGGCTAATGCAACTATAGCAGGTATCCTGCATATATCTAATACCCGCTGAGAAATATTCATGATAGACCGGGCAATTCCTATATACTAAAAGAATCCTAGAGTCTGGCCATAGCCAGGGACAATGACCCTTCCCAATCGGGCAAGCGCAGACCGAAACGGTCTGTAAAATTGCCGCATTCCAATGCCGAAAACAAAGGCCTTATGGCAGGAGTGGGGAAATCTGAGGTCCTTGCAGTCAAAAGTTCCCGGCTAATTTGTTCACTCTGATTAGGGTCTAGCTGCAGTATTGCTTTTGCCCACTCCAACCTGCTGGCGAAGCCATCCCCAGCCAGATGATAGATACCTTTGCGCTCCGCCAGCCAACCTACAACATCGCTATTCGCTTTTGCAATCAATAACGCGGTGGTCTGTGCCAGCGTCCGCGCCCAGGTGGGGTTGGAGATTTGATCGTCCACGATGCGCAAGGTCTCTTCCTGGCGAGCCCATTGCAGGACTTTGGTCACGAAACTATCGCGGCGGAGACTATATACCCAGGCGGTCCGCAGAATAAGAAATGCGCCGTCTACTACTTGAATAGCGCGTTCTCCCTGCAATTTACTTTCGCCATAGACATTAAGTGGGTTAGGGAGATCAATTTCAACGTACGGCGTGCCTTTTTTACCATCAAAAACATAATCTGTCGAGTAATGGATCAGGACTGCGTTTATGTTACGGGCCTCTTCGGCCATCACTCTTGGGCTGTCAGCGTTGATGGCAAAAGCCAGTTCGCGTTCACTTTCGGCTTTGTCCACAGCGGTATAAGCAGTAGCATTCACAATTACATTCGGGGCTGAGGTACGAATGATCTCGCGCAGGCTCTCCGGCTTGGCCAGGTCTATCTCGGGGTAGTCCAGAGCCTGTACCTCGCCCAGCGGCAGCAGAGCGCGATGGAGTTCCCAGCCCAACTGGCCGTATTTTCCCAATAAAAGAATTCGCATTAGATCTTTCCCTGTGCGAGGAGTGCGGGGTAAAGTCCGTAATGGACAACTGTGTCAATGGAGTGTCCCTGCATGAGGCCATTCACTAAATCACGATTCAGAATGTTGCCTTCTACAAAAATGTGGCGGGTGGGGTCGGGCAGGTTTTCAAGGTTTTCGGGCGAGGCGACGTAGGTCAGGGCATCTCGGTTAACGATCTTAACGTCTAGTTCCGTTTTCAGCAAACAGTGCACAAAATTTGAACCTATAAACCCAGCTCCCGCGGTGATAAGTACGTTTTGCATCTTATCTCCCTTTGACTTCATTCGAATATCTCGGCCTGCGATAGGAGATATCCAGCCGAGTCTTTTGGCGAAAGAATGGGTGGTTTTCCATCAATGAGAGGCCATCGAATGCCAATGGCTGGATCATTCCAAAAGATTGTGCGCTCCCATTGCGGTGCATAATAGTTGGTCGTCTTATAGAGTATTTCAGCCCATTGACTCACCGTATAAAAGCCATGCGCAAAGCCTGTTGGAATCCATAATTGATCTTTCTTTTCTGCCGAGAGATAGGTTCCCACCCAGTGCCCAAAACTGGGGGAATTCCGCCGAAGATCAACAGCGACATCGAAGATTTGTCCGACTATGACCTGCACTAATTTTCCCTGTGGACTCTGGATTTGATAATGGAGTCCTCGAAGAACACCCTGAATTGAGCCAGAGTGGTTGTCCTGTACAAAATCCTCGGAAATACCGGCTTCAGCATAGGATGTTTTTCTGTAGCTTTCTAGAAAAAAACCGCGACTGTCCTTGAAGACTTTAGGTTGAATCAAGATGATATCTTCAATTTCCTGTCTTATATATTCCATGCGCTTCCCTTATCGGTTGTACTCGTTCAATTATTTTGCTGTTGTCACTTCCATTCATAGCCCCGATTCAGCGTTTGGGTCTTATTGCTTCCCATTGATTCATGCCGGTAAAGATTTCAAATGCAGGCGAAACTATCGCAAAGGGAGGTCAGATTTTCTCGAGCCGAATTTTACCACAGGCAGGAGTAATGATTTTCAGAATTCCTGCCTAAAAGGCGAAAGGTCGTTTTCTAACTGAATATTGGCTTCCAGTTGGACGCGACGCAAGAGTGCGTCGATTGATATTTGTGATCCCCATAAAGACGATAAGCAAAGAGGAGAAGAAAAGGTCTTACCTATCAACCTATACTGGTTTGAGGGATAGGGAATCATTAAATTACCAGTTAAAATCGTTCTCGTAGCCAAGTTTAACTAGCAAGTCGCCATACCTTTCTTTGAAGTAACGTTTATTAGCTGCGCTGAAATATTCGCGCCAATCTCCCGGAACTCCTTTTCGATAATGGTGATATGGGTTTTCTTGTCCTCTGATGCGTCCGCCAGTTAACTTCTCAAAGCTGTGAAGTTGGAGGATATCATTCAATTGTTGCTCGCTCAATATATCGGGGAAGAGATGCAAAAACTGTAAAATGCTGTGAAGCAAGGATAACGGATCTTTAACCAAAAATTCATATTTGGTTTCAAATATTCCTGGATCATCATAGTGCCACTCGTACATCCTTTGGAATTGCTTTTCTCTGAAATCAATGCTGGCCTGGATACCTTCTTACACACTGACCTGCCGTAACAATTTGCGCTGTTCGGTGAGCCATTTTCCATCTGGGTGAGAATACTTGTGCGAGAAATAAGCACTGACCACAATGTCTCTTGGATCGCGTATCACATGAAAACCTCGCAAGGTGCCGATGATTACTCTGTGGTCCCAATTAGCATTTACGTCAGCGATAATATCCACAGTAACCGGATCTGTCAGGCCAATCCAATCTTCATATTTGACAAGCGAGAGATTTAAATCACGGCAGATTGCGCCCACAACGGATAAGAACCAGGTGCTGGCGCATCGGTGGTCCCCAAAATAGGCAAGTTTAATCTTTTGAGTCATAGGGGGATAATTTCAACATGTCGATGGGTGAGTTATTCCAAGTCTTTTGCAGGTATTGAATAAATTCCCGGCGGGCATAACGGGGTAGGAAATTTGGTAGGATGTAAACAAATGGAGTGGTTTCATACAATGTATCGGTGGCGGTTTCATCCAGCGGCTGTCGGGCGACCCAGACGAGGGGTGAAGCGGGCGGATGCTGCTCGATCCACCTCATTGTATGCGCTGAGTTCAAGTCAGAGATGATCATTATGACATTTCCGGGCAGGTTGTAAGAGCGGCGCTGCAAGTTGACAAACGGCTGGGGAGTGTAAACGTCGCCGTAATTCTTTTTGATTTTCTGGATCATGGTTTTAGAGTCTGCATATAACTTGGGATTGTGGGCTTTGATCTGCTCGAATAATACTTCTTTTTTCTCAGCAGCACGCAATGCAAAGCTATAACCAATCCGCCGAACCTGGAGCAATTTTTCCGTGATCTGGTACCCTCGAAATCCATGCGCCGTGAGGCGCACCCAGAATTCCCAGTCTTCAAAGCCCTCCCGCATTTCTTCGAAGAAGCCACCTGCGTGTTCCCAGGCTATTTTGCGAAATACGGCAAGCGAATTGAATTGATTGTAGTAAATGATCTGTTCAGATTCGAATTGCGATGCATACCAGACCCGGCTCTCGCTCCCAAAGACCTGTGTCCACGATCCTACGAACGAAATCCCAGCATTGGCTTCCATGACTGCGACTGCTTTTTCGAGGTAGGTGGCTTGCAATTTGTCATCGGCATCGAGGCAGCAGATATATTTTCCCTGTGCTTCCTGAATGCCTGCATTGCGGGCGGCGGGCAGTCCCATGTTTTGCGGCAGGTGAATCACTCGTGTTTTTGAAAGTTTTAGCGAATTCAGAATCTCAATGGTTTCTTGTTCGGTTGAACCATCATTGACGACGATGATCTCCAGATCTTGAAGGGTTTGGGACAGAATACTTTGAATTGCCTCATCTACATATTGTCCATGGTTAAAGCAAGGGATGACGACACTAACAAGTGGAATATCCACTGGCCATCGGTGAAGAGGTTGGATGCTTAGTGGATAATCTCTCTTTAGCATTCTCCAAAAAACTGTTAGAAGAAGAGCGCCCCAGGTGTAGATCATGTTATGCCACAGCAGGTATCCGATCCAAATAGAGATCGACGGCCTCTTTCGGACTTCCAACAAAGCGCAGGTGGCCGTGATCCAGCCAAGCTGCGCGGTTACAAGTCCTCTCTATTTCACCCATGCCGTGCGAAACATATAGGGTGGATGCTCCG